>Ga0182012_10000438_pt1 | contig 46974 bp, 43 predicted proteins | sample 612S2SmetaG_FD_120486 | JGI IMG/M metagenome (GOLD analysis project Ga0182012, IMG submission 120486) | Permafrost microbial communities from Stordalen Mire, Sweden - 612S2S metaG | ecosystem: Environmental > Terrestrial > Soil > Wetlands > Permafrost | place: Sweden: Stordalen | collected... | reverse complement strand
GTCGATATGCGGGTCGTCCACCCCCGCGGCGGCGATGTGCAGTCCGGCCACCTCTAACTCACGGCGGGTGTGGGTCAGGTCGAGCCAGCCCCGCTCGGTGAACGCCGCCCGCAGATCCTGCCACGGCAACGGCTCACCGCTGACTCGGTGCGATGGGTTCATCACGTAGTTCACCGGGTTCTTCAGCCGCGGCCCGAAGTAGTCGTTGCTGCCGAAGACGAAGACGCCCGGTCGCGACAGCAGGTCGCCCAGCGTCTGGACGACCGCGGGTACCGCTTTGGGGTGTGCCAGGTTGTCGCCGGTGTTCACCACCAGGTCGGGCTCCCAGGCGGCCAGTTCGCGAAGCCAGGACTGTTTGCGGCGCTGGTTCGGCAGCATATGGAGGTCGCTGATATGCAGCACCCGCAGTGGCGAGGAGCCCGGCGACAACACGGGCATAGTGATCTCGCGAAGCACGAACGCGTTGCGCTCGACAATCGACGCATAACCAATGCCGGCGACGGTCGAGCCGAGCGCAACAGCTCCGGTACGTATCAGGACGGGCAATACATCGGCCATTCAGGCAGCCTACTGCGGGTTGCGAACTGAGAGCGTGATCCAACGCTCTCGTAGCTTACGGAGGTGGTGGGGGCGCCAGTAGCGGAATAGTGATCGGCGGCAGGCCGGGAATCTCGATCACCTGTGATCCGGCGGGGAGCGGCACCGGCGGTCCACCCTCCGGCGGCGGAGGTGGCGCCGGAGGTACGCCGTTACTGATCTGGATTGTGATGATCGACCCCGGGATTGTTTGCCCGCCGGGGGACGTTCCGACAACCTCGCCGTACTTTGAGCTGCTGTTGACCGAGTTGGTTTGGTCGGCGACCTGGAAGCCCGCGTCCTTGAGCCGCTGTCGGGCTGCGTCCACCTCCAGGCCGGTGACGGAGGGCACCCGTGAACCGGGTCCGCCTTCGACGTAGCGCGGGTCGGTCGGAGGCAAGCGCACTTCGCCAAAGCTCGTGGCGATCGGCTTCATCGCGGTGAACCAGGTGCGCGCCGGCTCGTTGCCGCCGTACAAGTCGCCCTCGCCGCAATGGCGCAGCGGGGAGGAGCACAAATCCGTCGGGGCTGTTGAGTCGTCGTAGATGTAATTCGCGGCCGCGTAGTGGCTGGTAAAGCCCACGAATCCGGAGGAGCGGTGAGCTTCGGTAGTGCCGGTCTTTCCCGACATCGGCAGGTCCCAGCCGGCCGCACCGGCTGAACCCGCGGCAGTGCCCATGCCCACCGCGTCTTTGCTCATCGCGTTGGCCAGCGTGTTCGCCAAACCCTCGGGCACCACTTGATCGCAGTTCTCGGTGGTTACCGCGACCTCGTTACCGTTGCGGTCGAACAGCTTGTCGATCGGGTTCGGCGGGCACCACACGCCGCCGGAGGCCAGAGTGGCCGCGACATTCGACAGCTCCAGCGCGTTCACCTCGATGGGGCCGAGGGTGAACGAGCCGATGTTCTGCCGTTTGACGAAGTCGGCGAGGCTCTCGTTGCTATCGGGGTTGTAGTCGCGGGCAGTGCCGGGATCGGCGTAGGACCGCAGACCGAGTTTGATGGCCATATCGACCGTGCGCGTCACCCCGATCTGGGTGATCAGCTTGGCGAACGCGGTGTTGGGCGAGGTGGCCAGCGCGTCCGTTACATTCATCGACCCTCGGTAGTTACCGGCGTTGACCACGCACCAGCTGTCCTTGGGGCACCCCTTGGCCCCCCCGCTACCAAAGCCTTTGGCCTGGAACCGGGGCGGCGCGTCGAGTATGGCGTTGATGCCCATACCCATGTCCAGCGCGGCGGCGGTGGTGAAGATCTTGAAGACGGATCCCGCGCCGTCGCCAACCAGCGAGAACGGTTGCGGCCGCATGGTTTCGCCGGCATCAAGGTTCAGGCCGTAGGTGCGGTTGCTGGCCATCGCCATCACGTGGTGGGAGTTCTTGCCCGGCTGGATCACACTCATCACGCTGGAGATGCCAGGCAGGGTGGGGCTGGCGAACTTGTCGATGGCTGTCTTCACCGGGATCTGCACGTCGGGATCCAGCGTCGTTCGGATCAGGTAACCGCCCGTGGCCACCTGCTCCTTGCTGATCCCGGCGCGAGACAGGTACTCCTGGACGTAGTCGCAGAAGAATGCGCGGTCGCCAGCAGCGATGCAGCCGCGCGGCACCTCGTTGGGCTGCGGCAATATCCCAAGTGGTGTCGCTTTGGCGGCGCGCAACGCGTCGGTCTCCTGGGGCAGGTTCTCGATCATGGTGTCCAGGACCACGTTGCGCCGGGCCAATGCGCCGTCGGGGTTGGCGTACGGGTTGAGCGTGCTGGTCGACTGCACGATGCCCGCGAGCAGCGCCGCCTGCTGCCAATTCAGGTCGGCGGCGTTGATGCCGAAGTAGGTCTGCGCCGCGTCCTGCACCCCGAACGAGTTGTTCCCGAACGAGACCAGATTCAGGTAGCGAGTCAGGATTTCGGGTTTGGTGAACGTCTTATCCAGGCTGAGCGCCATCCGGATCTCGCGCAGCTTGCGAGCCGGAGTGGTTTCCACGGCCGCGCGCTTTTCGGCGTCAGTTCGGGCGGTTACCAGCAGCTGGTAATTCTTTATGTACTGCTGCTCGATGGTCGAACCGCCGCGAGTGCCTACATCCCCGGACGCGTAACCGGCCAGCCCCGTCAGGGTGCCCTTCCAGTCGACGCCGTTGTGGTCGGCGAAGCGCTTGTCCTCGATCGAAACGATCGCCAGCTTCATTGTGTTGGCGATCTTGTCGCTGGACACCTCGAACCGTCGCTGCGAATACAGCCACGCGATGACGTTGCCTTTCGCATCGACCATGGTCGATACCGCGGGGACCTCTCCTTCGAGAAGCTGAGCCGAGCCGTTGGCGACCACCTCGGAAGCGCGATTCGACACCAGGCCCAGTCCACCTGCCACGGGAAACATCAGCGCGGCGGCCACGACACTGGCCAGCAGGCAGCACCCGGCAAGCTTCAGGAGTGTGAGGGCGACTGGGGGACGCTCCGGCATAGCTAATACATTAGCGGCCCGCTGTCACGTCCCCACGCGGAAAGTTCCCAAAAACGTGAGTCGATCGCTAACCAGTGAACTTAGCGTTAACCGAGGAAGTATTGTGCGCCTGCGGCACTGGTCAGCCCCCCAAAGTGGGCAGACGCCTTTACTTCGAAACTATCATTTTCAATGAGACGGCACGCGCGTCCCAAAAAAAGCGTTACCCGACTGTTGCGCAATTGGCCACTGACCACCTAACTTAGACAGACGGTGAGATTCAGGTAACACCAAAGTGCGCAATGTGGCGTGGATCGCAGAGCAGGAGTCTGCACCTAAGGAGGGCGGTCGCTAACCAGCGGCCGGGAGGAAGGGATCAGCTCGTGTCAGGAATAGGACCTGCCGCGCATGGAACGAACATTGCGGCCACTCAGGGCATGCTCCACAGCGTCGACTCTGAAGAACGGATTGCCTGGGTATCCAAGGCACTGTGCCGGGCCACCGACCCGGACGAACTGTTTGTGCGGGGGGCCGCGCAACGTAAGGCCGCAGTGATCTGCCGTCACTGCCCTGTCATGCAGGAATGCGGGGCAGACGCGCTGGACAACAAGGTCGAGTTTGGCGTTTGGGGAGGTATGACCGAGCGTCAGCGTAGGGCCTTGTTACGGCAACACCCCGAAGTCGTATCGTGGGCGGATTTCTTCGACAAGCGCAGGGGCCGAAGCGTCGGCTAAGGCTTTCCTCGGCCTTTCTCGCTGGTCTGGGGCTGGGGGCCTCAGCCTGCGGAGGCGCCCGGAAGGCCCCTGTTCTTCATGACGGGGTCTTTGCGCGGTCTCCATTGTCGCCGGCCGCGGTGATCTGATCGGCGAGCGCACGCAACGCCTCCATGTCCGAGACATCAAAGGGCAGTGAAGGTACCCCGATGATTGGCACATTCGGGTTGGCTCCGGTGAATCGGGACAGCAGCCGAATCTCCCGCTTGGCGGTTTGCGCGCGGTCGGCATGAACTCTCAGCACTGCTGCGGCCAGCGCCGCGGCCTCCGAATCCTTAGTAGAGTCCAGTGTTTGGCGTCCGTCGATCGCCCGCTCGACCGGTAGTGAACATAACATCGGGTGGGTGCGGTTCAAGATGAGTCCCGCTAGCGGCATGCCTTCCTGGGACAACCGGTCGACGAAAAACGACGCCTCGCGCAGGGCGTCGGGTTCGGCCGCCGATACCACGACGAATTGCGTCCCACGCCTTTTCAACAAAGCATAGGTGCGATCCGCTTTCTCGCGGAAACCGCCGAATGTGGCGTCCAGCGATTGCACAAACGCGGCTGCGTCGCCGAGCATTTGCGAACCGAGCACAGTCGAAACCGCCCGCATCGCCAATCCCATTGCGCCGGTGACTAGTTTCCCGATGCCCCGTCCGGGCGCGAGCAGCAGCCGCCACAATCGACTGTCCATGAAGCTGCCCAGCCGTTGTGGCGCGTCCAGGAAGTCCAGCGCGTTGCGCGACGGAGGAGTGTCCACCACCACCAGATCCCAGCGGTCTTGGCTCAGCAGTTGACCCAGCTTCTCCATCGCCATGTACTCCTGCGTGCCGGCAAGCGACGTGGCGACGGTCTGATAAAACTGATTGTCCAGAATTGCTTGCGCCCGGCCGGATCCCGAATATTGGACCACCATTTCGTCGAATGTGCGGCGCATGTCGAGCATCATCGCGTGCAGCTCGCCGGAGACTTCTGGCGCCAGCGGCACGCGCTGCGGAGTGTTGCCGAGATCGTCGACTCCCAACGCCTGTGCCAGCCGCTTGGCCGGGTCGATCGTCAAAACAACTACGGTGCGGCCATATTCGGCCGCCCGCAACGCCATCGCAGCCGCAGTCGTGGTCTTGCCTACGCCACCGGCGCCGCAGCACACGATGACCCGGTTGGCTGTGTCGGCCAGAATCGCGGCCATATCCAGGGTTTTCGGCTTGACGCTCATCGAACTCCCTGCTGTGCAAGCGACTCAGACAGCTCGTAGAGGCTACCGAGGTCGACCCCGTCGGATATCGCCGGTAGTTCCAGTCGCGGTACCTTTAACGCATCAAGCTGTTGCGCATTCTCGGCACGCGAGGCGATTCGCGTCGCATGCTGGATGGTCTCGGTGAGCAGGCCCGCGAAATCGGCATCGCTGAGCTCGATTCCGGCGATCTTCAGCCCTGCCCGCACCGAGTCTGCGTCGACATCACCCTCAGCGGCCTTTGCCAGGTCGCCGGGTTCGAGGTAGGACGGGATGTTGCGATTCACGATCACACTTCCGATCGGCAGCTCCAGTTCGGCAAGCTCCTCGATGGCTTCCAGCGTTTCCTGCACCGGCAGCGCTTCCAGCAATGTCACTACGTGGATGGCGGTCTGGTCGGAGTGCAGCAGCCTCACGACGCCCTCGCTCTGCGAGTGCACTGGGCCGCCCTTGGCGAGATCGGACACCGCTTTGGTGACGTCCAGGAAACGCGCGATGCGCCCGGTCGGGGGCGCGTCGACGACAATCGCGTCATAGACCGGGTTCTTCTTCTTGTCGACGCGCACCACCGACTCCTTGACCTTGCCGGTGAGCAGCACGTCGCGCAGACCGGGTGCGATCGTCGTCGCGAACTCGATCGCACCGATGCGCCCCATCGCCCGGCCTGCGATGCCGAGGTTGTAGAACATGTCGAGGTATTCCAGGAACGCCGCTTCGATGTCGATGGCCAATGCGTTGACCTGGCCGCCACGCTCGGCGGTCGCGATCTTAAGCTCCTGGTAGGGCAGCGGCGGGACGTCGAACAGCTGCGCAATGCCTTGGCGCCCTTCGACTTCGACGAGGAGGACTTTGCGGCCCCCCGCCGCCAGCGTCAGCGCCAGCGCGGCCGCGACCGTCGACTTTCCGGTACCGCCTTTGCCGGTCACAAAATGTAGGCGGGCCTTCGACAAGCGCGCTGGCCAGCCGACGGAAGTACCGCCGTTAGATGTGTTTGCCACCATCGCATGCTAGCCCGATCACCCGGCACCCTCCGCAAACCGGGTGGGTACTGCCAGTCCCACCGATCGCCTGCCGTCGGGCTGGCCGGAGCTCTTCGCATCCGACCGATAAGCTCGCGTTATGAGCCAACCGACCGCGTGGGAGTACGCCACGGTTCCGCTATTGACGCACGCCACCAAGCAGATCCTCGATCAGTGGGGCGCCGATGGCTGGGAGCTGGTGGCGGTCCTGCCCGGGCCCACCGGTGAGCAGCACGTCGCGTATCTGAAGCGCCCAAAGTAAGGGGTGGCATTCGTGAGCGCATCCGTCCGGCTCGGGCAGCTCGGTATCGCGCTCCCTCAGGTCGTTGCGCCACTGGCCTCCTATGTTCCCGCCGTGCGTACTGGCAACCTCGTTTACACCGCGGGCCAGCTCCCGGTGGAGGCCGGAAAGCTTGCGCGGACCGGCAAGGTCGGCGCTGAGATCAGCCCTGAGGAAGCCAAGGCGATGGCGCGGATCTGCGCGCTCAACGCCTTGGCGGCGGTGGATTCCCTGGTGGGCATCGACGCGGTGAGTCAAGTGGTCAAGGTCGTCGGGTTCGTCGCTTCCGCCCCGGGGTTCAATGGGCAGCCAAGCGTCGTCAACGGGGCCTCCGACCTGCTCGCCGAGGTGTTCGGAGATAAGGGGGCGCATGCGCGTTCGGCCGTCGGGGTATCCGAACTTCCGCTGGACGCACCGGTTGAGGTCGAGTTGATCGTCGAGGTCAGCTCACTGCCGTGACCGAGGCTCCCGACTCGCTGACCCATCCCGCATACGGCCGGCTGCGGGCGGTCACTGACACTGCGTCGGTTCTGTTGGCCGACAACCCGGGTTTGATGACATTGGAAGGCACCAACACGTGGGTGCTTCGCGGCTCAGGCAGCGACGAGTTGGTCATCGTGGATCCCGGGCCGGATGACGACGAGCACATCCCGCGGATTGCCTCGCTGGGTCGCATCGCATTGGTTCTGATCAGTCACCGCCACGCCGACCACACCGACGGCATCGACAAACTGGTCGAGCTCACCGGCGCGCCAGTGCGTTCAGCGGGCAGCGGGTTCCTGCGCGGCCTCAGCGGTGAGCTGATCGACGGCGAGGTGATCAATGCGGCCGGCTTGAAGATCACCGTGATGGCGACCCCGGGCCACACCGCCGATTCGTTGTCGTTCGTCCTCGACGACGCTGTGCTGACCGCGGACACGGTGTTGGGCCGCGGCACCACCGTCATCGACAAGGAAGACGGCAGCCTGGCCGATTACTTGGAATCGCTGCGGCGGCTGAGCGGTTTGGGCGCGCGTACCGTGCTGCCCGGGCACGGGCCGGACTTGGCCGACGTGGAAGCCGTCACGCAAGGATATTTGATCCACCGGCACCAACGTCTGGACCAGGTACGCGCCGCGCTGTGGGATCTCGGCGGCGACGCCACTGCCCGCCAGGTCGTCGAACACGTCTACGTCGACGTCGACGAGAAGCTCTGGGATGCGGCCGAGTTGTCTGTCCAGGCGCAAATCGACTACTTGCGCGCTCAGTAGCGCGACCAGACGCAAAAGCCCCTTTTTTCTCGGCGTGTTGGGGGCTTTTGCGTCTGCTCGCCCTGGAACCGCTTACCTCGCTCGGCGGGCCAGTCTTTCGGAATCAGAGATCAGCACGCTCTTGCCTTCCAGACGAATCCACCCGCGATGGGCGAAATCGGCCAGGGCCTTGTTCACCGTCTCCCGAGAGGCGCCCACCAGTTGGGCGATCTCCTCTTGGGTCAGGTCGTGGGTGACCCGCATCGCGCCACCCTCCTGGGTGCCGAAACGCTGCGCGAGCTGTAGCAACTGCTTGGCCACCCGGCCGGGCACGTCGGTGAAGATGAGATCGGCCAGGTTGTTGTTGGTCCGGCGCAGCCGCCGAGCCAGCACCCTCAACAGCTGTTCGGCGATTTCGGGACGATCGGCGATCCAGGCCCGCAGCGCGTCGCGGTCCATCGACACCGCCCGCACCTCGGTGATCGTGGTTGCGCTCGACGTGCGTGGCCCCGGGTCGAAGATCGACAACTCGCCGAACATGTCCGACGGGCCCATGATGGTCAACAGATTCTCCCGGCCGTCTGGTGAGCGGCGACCGATCTTGACCTTGCCCGAAACGATGATGTACAGCCGATCGCCCGGCTCCCCTTCGGCGAAAACCGTGTGCCCACGGGGGAAGTCGACGGGTTGCAGCTGCTTGGTCAGTGCGGAGATTGCACCGGGCTCAACCCCTTGGAAGATTCCAGCCCTGGCCAGGATCTCGTCCACTTTGCCTCTTCAGCTTTCCAACGAAGTTATACGGGCAGGCTAACCAATTTGCTCGCGTGACGAGACTAAAGGTAAGCCAATATGTCCAACGTGCCAACGCTACACACGATTGACACGCATAGTGACCTTAAATTGTGGATTGACGGGCAAATGCGTGAGTATTTCGCATGGGTAATCCCGCCTGGTCGGGGCCACCGAAGTCCCTGGTGACGATTGACTCGGGGCGGCGCCTGACCAAGCGGGATCCCGGCGCCGGGGATTCGGTGAGTTGCAGGGCTTGGCGTCGATGCAGGTATTCAAGCGCCTCGGGCATGCCCTCTCGGGCCAGCGTGTGCATATCCACGGGCTCCGCTTGCTCGAGAAACTCTGCTACGTCGGTCGCCGTAACCGAGTCACGGGCAAGCTCCTTCTCAAGACGCCCCAGACCGAGCGTCGCGAGCATAAGCAGCCCCGGCACGCAGGCCACCAGCAACCATGACACAAGGAGAGTAAACATGGTCAAGGTCTCAGCGAGATCACGAAATCAGTACTCTGTCGTAGGTGACAGTGGCAAAGTCATCTGGGCGGTCCAAGTCAACGCCAGCCGTGCCCGGCGCCGTCGCCGCGAAACGCTGGTCCTCCGAAACCCGAGTCGGTTTGGTGCGACGGGCGCGACGAATGAATCGCGTGCTGGCCCAGGCGTTTCCGCAGGCCCACTGCGAGCTGGATTTCACCTCTGCCCTAGAGCTCACGGTGGCCACTATTCTGTCGGCGCAGAGCACCGACAAACGGGTGAACTTGACTACACCGACTTTGTTCGCTCGATACCCGGCGGCACTGGCCTACGCGCAAGCCGATCGCGCCGAATTGGAAACACTCATCCACCCCACCGGCTTCTTTAGGAACAAGGCGGCGTCGCTGATCGGCCTCGGTCAGGCGCTGGTGGAGCGCTTCGACGGCGAGGTGCCGTCCACCATGGCCGAGCTGGTGACCCTGCCCGGAGTGGGGCGCAAGACTGCCAACGTCATTCTGGGAAATGCGTTCGGTGTCCCCGGGATCACCGTTGACACTCATTTCGGCCGGTTGGTCCGCAGGTGGCACTGGACCGCTGAAGAGGACCCGGTCAAGGTGGAGCACGCGGTCGGCGAACTGATCGAACGCAGCGAGTGGACCTTGCTCAGCCACCGGGTGATCTTCCACGGCCGTCGGGTTTGCCACGCCCGTAAACCGGCGTGCGGTGTCTGCGTGCTCGCCAAAGATTGCCCGTCCTTCGGCCTCGGTCCCACGGAACCGCTGCTCGCCGCGCCACTTGTCCAGGGCCCGGAAACCGAACACTTGCTGGCCCTGGCCGGGCTGTAAAGCAGGGGTTGGCGCGCTGAGACCGGAGAACTTGACCAGGAGAACTCGCTGGACCATCGCGATCCTGGCAGTGGTCGCGGCGCTGACGGCGGCGCTGGTAGCCGAGTTGCGCGACGACACCTCGACGGGTGCGACGAGCCAGACGACAAGCGGCCGCGAACATCGCGATGCCGACACGCCGGCAGCGCTGGCGGGGCCCCGAGAACGTGCGAACCTGCCGCCCTGTCCCGCCGCCGGCGGCGGATTTGCAGGCGCCGGCCCGGCGTTACTGCGCGGTGTGACGGCGGAATGCGCCGCCGACGGCTCTGCCGTCGACGTGGCCAGGGCACTGGCCGGACACCGGGTGGTCCTCAACTTGTGGGCGTACTGGTGTGCTCCGTGCACGGCCGAACTACCCGCGATGGCCGAGTATCAACGACGGGTCGGTTCCGACGTGTTGGTCGTGACTGTGCATGAAGACGAGAACGAGACGGCCGCGTTGCTTCGGTTGGCGGAACTCGGTGTTCGGCTGCCGACCCTGCAGGACGGTCTGCGCCTGATCCCAGCGGCGCTGCGGGTCGCGAACGTGGTGCCTGCGACGGTGGTCCTGCGACCGGACGGTAGCGTTGCCCAGACGCTGCTGCGCGATTTCACCAGTGCCGACGATATCGCAGCTGCGGTCGGAGACGACCCAGGACGAGGCGGGTAGCCGGGCAAATGTGCATAGAGGAGGCGCGGTGAGTGCTGGGGGTACCGCCCGCTCGCGGCGGACGGTTCCGCCGGCGCCCGATGTTTGCCCGTCCTGGCTGCTCCCCCTGGTCCAGAACGTCGCTGAGATCCCTGACGCCTACCGCCGCCGTCTGCCGGCCGACGTGCTGGCGATGGTGACTGCAGCCAGAGCGAAGGCATCGCTGGGCCGCGACGACCGCGAGGCTGCTGTTCTGGTGTTGTTCTCGGGTCCGGAGTCCGGCCCGGCCGACGGCAGTGTCCCCGACGACGCCGACCTGTTGCTGACCGTGCGGGCCTCGACATTGCGCCACCACGCGGGCCAGGCGGCGTTCCCCGGCGGCGCATCCGATCCCACCGACGACGGTCCCGTCGCCACCGCGCTGCGCGAGGCCCACGAGGAAACCGGGATCGACCTCAGCAGGCTTCATCCACTGGCCACGTTGGAACGCGCGTTCATTGCGCCGTCACAGTTCAACGTCGTCCCGGTGTTGGCCTACTCACCGGATCCCGGGCCGGTTTCCGTCGTCGACGCGACCGAAACAGCGATCGTTTCGCGGGTTCCGTTGCGCGCCTTCATCAATCCGGCCAACCGGCTGATGGTGTACCGCGGCGAACTCGGCAACCGTTGGGCCGGTCCGGCGTTCCTGTTGAACCAGATGCTGGTTTGGGGATTCACCGGCCAGGTGATTTCGGCGGTGCTCGATGTCGCCGGCTGGGCACAGCCATGGGACACCGACGACGTCCGCGAACTGGACGAGGTGATGGTGCTCGTCGGCCACCAGGGTGACGCGCGATGAACTCGATGACCCCGTCGCAGTGGCTGGATGTCGCCGTCCTGGCCGTCGCGTTCATCGCGGCGATCTCGGGCTGGCGTTCGGGTGCGTTGGGCTCACTGCTGTCGTTTGTCGGGGTGCTGCTCGGCGCGATAGCCGGCGTGCTGCTGGCGCCCCACCTCGTCAGCCACATCGCTGCTCCGCGCGCAAAACTGTTCACCGCGCTCTTTCTGATCCTCGCACTGGTCGTTGTCGGTGAGGTCGCCGGCGTGGTGCTGGGACGGGCGGTTCGGGGCGCGATCCACAGCCGCATGATCCGCTCGGTCGACTCCATCATCGGGGTGGGCGTTCAACTCGTCGTGGTGCTGACCGCGGCATGGCTGCTGGCCACACCGCTGACGCAGTCCAAGGATCAGCCTGAACTTGCTTCTGCAATCAAGGGTTCCCGGGTGCTCGCCCAGGTCAATGAGGTCGCGCCGCCCTGGCTGAAGACGGTGCCGAAACGGCTGTCGGCGCTGTTGAACACCTCGGGACTGCCCGCGGTGCTGGAGCCGTTCAGCCGCACCCCAGTGATTCCTGTTGCGTCACCAGACCCCGCGCTGGCCAACAATCCGGTGGTGGCTGCCACTGCGCCGAGCGTCGTCAAGGTGCGCAGCCTGGCACCCAGCTGCCAGAAAGTGTTGGAGGGCAGCGGATTCGTCATAGCGCCTGACCGAGTCATGACCAACGCGCACGTGGTGGCGGGGTCCAGCAGTGTCCAGGTCTACGCCAGCGGCAATCCGCTCGACGCCACCGTGGTGTCCTACAACCCGTCGGTCGACATCGCTATTCTCGCCGTCCCGAACCTGCCGCCGCCGCCGCTGGCTTTCGCCGAGGCCGAAGCGAGAACCGGTGAGAACGTTGTGGTGCTGGGCTATCCCGGCGGCGGTAACTTCACCGCCGCCCCGGCCAGGATCCGCGAGGCCATCAAACTCAGCGGTCCCGATATCTATCGGGACCCGACACCGGTTACCCGTGACGTCTACACGATCAGAGCCGATGTGGAGCAAGGTAATTCAGGTGGACCGTTGATTGACCTCGGCGGTCACGTGCTGGGTGTGGTGTTCGGCGCCGCCGTCGATGACGCCGAGACCGGCTTTGTGCTGACGGCCGGCGAGGTAGCCAGCCAGCTTTCCAGGATCGGTGACACCCAACCTGTACAGACCGGGCCCTGCGTCAGCTGACCCGGGGGCCGTGCACGTACTCGAGGAACCTCGTCAGGTGCCTGTTGATCTCCTCCGGCTTCTCTTCGTGGCTGAAATGCCCTGCGCCGGCAATGGATATATAGCGTCCGTGTGGCGCATAGCGCTGTGTGCGGTCCACCGGGTCGGCCAGGACATAGGGATCGGCATCACCACGTAGATGCAGCAGCGGCATACCGAGCTGTTGGGACATCGATCTCATAAATCGCCGCCCTTCGCCGCGCAGCTGGCTGCGGAACGCCCAGCGATGGTATTCCAGCGCGCAATGGGCGGCCGACGGAATCTGGATCGCCATCCGCAGATAACCGATGGTTTGGGAGAAGTCCTCGGAGGCGACCCATTTGGCGGAGCTTCGGGTGCGGACAAGGTGCTCGATCTCGGTCGCGTTGTCTCGGGTCAGCAGGCGCTCCGGCCAGATCGGTACTTGGTAGCTCAGCAACGTCGGCAGCAGTGCGTAACCCTGATCACGTCGCGTCAGGGTGGATCGTCGTAATGCGGCCGGGTGCGGCGAGCTGATCAGCGCGATGGCGCGCACCAGCCGTGAATGCAGCAGCGCGGTGGTCCAGCAGGCCAGCCCGCCATCGGCGTGGCCGATAAGTGTGGCCGACGAGTGTCCCAGCGCACGGATCAGCCCGGCGGTGTCGCCGGCGAGCGTCCAGCCGTCGTAGCCGCGGGGCGGCTTGTCGCTGCCGCCGTAGCCGCGCAGGTCGACCGCAACCACTCGCGCCCCGGTCAGTCCGCGCAGCTGATGACGCCAGGACCACCAGAACGATCCGAAACCATGCAGCAGGATCACCAGTGGCCGCGAAGTCGCCGGCTCCGAGGCCGGAATAGTGAAGGTTTGGCCAGCGTCCTGGCCGGTCGGTAAGGCCTCGACGACATGGAATCGGATGCCGTTGGCGTGGACGTCCACATGGCGCCATGGCCCGTCGATGCGGGTCAGCGCCGGATCCGGTCCCGACACTTACCAACCTGAGGGATCTGCGGGAGGGGTGTCCAGTTTGCCTTCGGGACTGGTGATACTGCGCGTTACCGCTTTCTCGTGGCCAGGGGTCAGCGCGGTGCGCGTCTCCTTGACCGATTCGATCGTCTGCCGCGGTCCACGGATCCGGCGGACCTTCAGGAAACCCAACAGGCCCAGCGCGGCCGCGACCACGACCATGATCGAGAACACGATCAAAAACGCCACCCAGCGCCACAGCCAGGTGTCGAGCAGTTCGGCGAGGAAAAAGAAGAAAAAGAACGTGGAGTAGAACAGCACCACCAGTGCAGCGATGAAGTAGATGCTGCCGGTCAGGCCCTTCTTGACGTCGCGGGTGATCTCGGCACGGGCCAGTTCGACCTCAGCGCGCACCAGCGTAGACACCTGAGTTGTCGCGTCTTTGATCAGATGACCGATCGACGGCTCAGCAGGCCCGGCGTGCGGGTCGGCCAACGGAATCGTGGTCAGCGTGCTGGGCACAGCGTTCTTGCGATCGACTTTGCTCACAGACGGTCCTCCCGGTTGTCGTCGCGGTTTATGTTGCCATGCTGTGCGGTGTTAGGCCCACGGAGGCAGGGCCGCCATCACTTACACTGGCGCACCTGTGCCCTGAAGTCCGACCAGCTTGACGGGAGTTCCGCTTTGCAGACGGCGCATCGGTGCTTTGTGGCGGCGATGGTGGCAGTGCTCTTGGCCCTGGTGGGTTTGCCTGCCAACGCCGCGGCTGCCGATGACCGGGTCCCGATGGGCGGCGGTGCGGGCATCGTGATCAACGGGGACACGATGTGCACCCTGACGACCATCGGCTCCGATTCCGCCGGCGAGCTGATCGGTTTCACCTCCGCGCACTGCGGCGGCCCGGGGGCACAGATCGCCGCCGAGGGTGCCGAAAACCGGGGCGCGCTGGGCACGATGGTCTCGGGCAACGACAACCTCGACTATGCGGTGATCAAGTTCGATCCGGCGAAGGTGATTCCGGTGGCCAACTACAACGGGTTTGAGATCGACGGCATCGCCCCGGATCCGACCTTTGGCGCGATCGCGTGCAAGCAGGGCCGCACCACCGGCAACTCGTGCGGCATCACGTGGGGGCCGGGTCAGACTCCGGGCACCATCGTCATGCAGGTGTGCGGCCGACCGGGTGATTCCGGGGGGCCGGTGACCGTCAACAATCTGCTGGTCGGGATGATCCACGGCGCCTTCAGTGACAGCCTGCCGACCTGCGTTATCAAGTACATCCCGCTGCACACCCCGGCGGTGGTGATGTCGTTCAGCTCGATCCTGGCCGACATCAACGCCAGGAACCGGCCCGGCGCGGGATTCGTCCCCGTGCCGGCCTGAGCTACTTGGCGGCCTGGATCGCGTCGAACACGCCGGGATCGAGCAGCGTCGACGTGTCACCCAACTCGCGGTGTTCGGCGATGTCGCGCAGTAGCCTGCGCATGATTTTGCCGCTACGGGTCTTGGGCAGCTCTGGCACCACATGGACCTCACGTGGCTTGGCGATCGGCGAGATCTCGCGGGCCACCTCGCCCCGCAACTCCTCGACCGTCCCGTGGTGCGCGGTGTAGCTGGCGCGTAAAACGACGAACGCACAAATGGCTTGACCGGTGGTGTCGTCGGCCACTCCGACCACGGCCGCCTCGGCGACGGCGGCGTGACCGACCAGCGCCGACTCCACCTCGGCGGTGGAGATCCGGTGCCCGGAAACGTTCATCACATCGTCGATGCGGCCCAGCACCCAGATCGCTCCGTCTGGATCGAAGCGGGCGCCGTCCCCGGCGAAATAGAACCCCTGCTCGGCGAATTTGGACCAGTAGGTCTTCCGGTATCGCTCAGGGTCGCCCCAAATGCCGCGCAGCATCGAGGGCCACGGCTGGTCCAACACCAGGTATCCAGTGACGTTCTTGGCCTTGTCGGCGTCCGGCTGCAGCGGATTGCCGTGGTCGTCGACGATCTTGGCCGAGATCCCTGGCAGCGGTGTCATCGCCGAACCGGGTTTGGCCGCAGTGACTCCCGGTAGCGGTGAGATCATCGCGGAACCGGTCTCGGTCTGCCACCAGGTGTCGACCACCGGGACACGTGCTGCGCCGATGACCTTGCGATACCAGCGCCAGGCCTCGGGGTTGATCGGTTCGCCGACCGTCCCAAGTAGCCGCAGGCTGGACAGGTCTTGGGCGTCGGGGATCTCGCGGCCCCACTTCATGAACGTGCGGATGAGGGTGGGTGCAGTGTAATAGATTGTGACACCGTACTTTTCGATGATCTGGAAATGCCGGTGCTGGTCTGGCGTATCGGGTGTGCCCTCGTAGAGGACTTCGGTGATGCCGTTTGACAGTGGACCGTAAACGCCGTAGGTGTGCCCGGTGACCCAGCCGATATCGGCGGTGCACCAGAACACGTCAGTCTCCGGTTTGACGTCGAAGACGGCGTGGACCGTGTAGCAAGTCTGGGTGAGATAGCCGCCGCTGGTGTGCATGATGCCCTTGGGCGTGCCGGTGGTGCCCGAGGTGTACAGCAGGAACAACGGGTGCTCGGCGTCGAACGGCTCCGGGGTGTGTTCGGGGCTTGCGGAGTCGACGACGTCGTGCCACCACAGGTCGCGGTCGTCGTTCCAGGACACGTCAATTCCGGTGCGCCGCACAACAAGAACGTGCTCAACCGGACTATCGGGCCCCCCGACCGCCTCGTCGGCTGCGTCCTTGAGGGGTGCCGGCTTGCCGCGCCTGAACTGCCCGTCGCTGGTGATCAGCAGTTTGGCTTGGGCATCGGCGATCCGGGCCCGCAGCGCGTGGGTGGCGAAGCCGGCGAACACAACGCTGTGCATGATGCCCAGCCGCGCGCAGGCCAGCATCGCGATCACGGCCTCAGGGATCAGCGGCATGTAGATCGCGACCCGGTCGCCTGCGACCAGACCGAGGCCGGTCAGCGCGTTTGCTGCTTTGCACACCTCGGTCTGCAGATCGGAGTAGGTCAGACTGCGGCTGTCGCCGACCGGCTCGCCCTCCCAGTGGATGGCGACCCGATCACCGTTGCCGGCTTCGACGTGGCGGTCCACGCAGTTGTAGGCGACGTTGAGCTTGCCGCCGATGAACCACTTGGCGAAGGGCGCGTCTGACCAGTCCAGCACTTCGGTGAACGGCGTCGCCCAGGACAGCCGGTTGGCCTGCTTGGCCCAAAAAGCCAGCCGGTCGTCTTCGGCCTCGCGGTACAGCTCCTCCCGGGCATTGGCCTGCTTCGAGAAGTGTTCCGGCGGAGGGTACGACGACGGGCCCTCAAGACTGGTCTCGGTCACTGGTCTGTCTCCTCTGCCAAAACTTGGGTGAGCTTCAACCCTTTGTGGGCGTCAACCTTGTGTGAGCCTAACCACAAGGTGCCGGATAATCACCGGTACGTCGGGAGCTCAGTTGCGGCCGCGGGCCTTAGGGTCGCTGTTATGCGTCGGATGCGCGCCGTCCTGGCCCTGGCTGCTGCCGGATTTCTGGCGCTCGCTGCGCTTGCCGGCTGTGGCGGCGGCGTCCTGAGCCCCGAGTTGGTGTTGGTCAACGGCGGGGAACCGGCGAACCCGCTGATCCCGACCAGCACCAACGACAGCAACGGCGGGCGGATCATCGATCGGCTTTTCGCCGGTCTGATGTCCTACGACGCCGCCGGACAACCCTCCCAAGAGGTGGCCCGGTCTATCGAGACCACCGACAACATCAACTACCGCATCACGTTGAAACCGGGGTGGAAGTTCACCGACGGATCGGCGGTGACGGCCCATTCGTTCGTCGACGCGTGGAACTACGGGGCCTTGAGTACCAATGCGCAACTGCAGCAGAGCTTTTTCAGCCCGATCGACGGGTTCGATGACGGACAGCCCACCATGTCCGGGCTACATGTGGTCAATGATTTCGAGTTCACCGTGCGACTCAAGGCGCCGACCATCGACTTCACCTTGCGCCTGGCATTCAGCCCGTTTTATCCGTTGCCGGACCGGGCTTTTCGCGATATGACGGCGTATGGACGCAACCCGATCGGCAACGGCCCATACCGGCTCGCTGACAGTCCAGACGGTCCGGCCTGGGAACACAACGTCAAGATCGACCTGAGGCCCAACCCCGATTATCACGGCAATCGGATGCCACACAACAGAGGCCTGAGGTTCGAGTTCTACGCGAATCTGGACACCGCGTACGCAGACTTGCTGTCAGGCAATCTCGATGTCCTGGAGACGATTCCGCCGAGTGCCTTACCGATCTACCAGCGCGATCTGGGCGATAATTTCGCCAGCGGACCCGCGGCCGTCAACCACAGCCTGGACACCCCGTTGCGGCTGCCACATTTCGGCGGTGAGGAAGGCCGGCTGCGCCGACTGGCCCTGTCGGCCGCTATCAACCGGCCGCAAATCTGCAAGCAGATCTTCGTCGGCACCCGCAGTCCGGCGCGCGATTTCACTCCGCGGTCGCTGCCGGGCTTTGACCCGAACCTACCCGGCAACGAAGCGTTGAACTTCGATCCCGGACGGGCCCGGCAACTCTGGGCGCAAGCCAATGCGCTCTCGCCGTGGAGCGGCCAGTACCCGATCGCATACAACGCCGACGGCGGACATCAAGAATGGGTGGACGCGGTGGCCAACAGCATCAAGAACAACCTCGGTATCGACGCAGTCGGCGCGCCACAGCCCACCTTCGCCGGATTCCGCACCCAGATCACCAACCGCACCATCACCACCGCATTCCGCGCAGCGTGGCAGGGCGACTATCCGTCGATGATCGAGTTCCTCGCCCCGCTGTTTGCCACCGGGGCCGGTTCCAACGACGTCGGCTACTCAAACCGGGAGTTTGACGCTGCCCTGGTGGCTGCTGAAGCTGCGCCCAACCTCCAGCAGTCCGATGCGTTGGCCAACAACGCACAGCGGATCCTGTTGCACGACTTACCCGTTGTCCCGCTTTGGGACAACATCAGCGTGGTCGGATGGTCCGCGGCGGTCAGCAGAGTCACCGTCACCTGGAACGGCCTGCCCGACTACGAGAACATCGCAAAGGCCTGAGATGGGCTGGTATATCGCGCGCCGAATCGCCCTCACGGTGCCCGTTTTCCTCGGCGCCACGCTGCTGATCTACGGCATGGTTTTCCTGCTGCCCGGTGACCCGGTGGCCGCGATGGCCGGAGACCGGCCACTGACTGCAGCGGTGGCCGCGCAGCTGCGTGCGCGTTACCACCTCGACGATCCGTTCTTTGTGCAGTACCTGCGTTATCTGGGCGGCGTTCTGCACGGCGACCTGGGTCGCGCCTATTCCGGGCTTCCCGTCAGTGATGTTCTGGCACATGCATTTCCGGTAACTCTCAGACTGGCGCTGATCGCGTTGGCCGCCGAAGCGGTGCTCGGGATCGGGTTCGGCGTGATCGCCGGCCTGCGTCCCGGTGGAGTCTTCGATTCCGCGGTGCTCATCACCGGGCTTGTCATCATCGCGATCCCCATATTCGTGCTGGGCTTCCTGGCGCAATTCCTGTTCGGTGTGCGGTTGGGAATCGCGCCCGTCACAGTCGGTGAACGAGCGACCTTCGCACGACTGCTGCTGCCCGGGATTGTCTTGGGTTCAGTGTCATTCGCCTACGTGGTGCGGTTGACCCGATCTGCCGTAGCTGCCAATGCGCACGCTGACTACGTCCGCACCGCCACCGCCAAAGGGCTGTCGCGGCCGCGGGTGGTCACGGTGCATATTCTGCGCAACTCGCTGATACCGGTGGTGACGTTCCTCGGCGCCGATCTGGGGTCGTTGATGGGCGGAGCCATCGTGACGGAAGGGATCTTCAACATCCACGGCGTCGGTGGCGTCCTGTACCAGGCGGTCGCCAGGCAAGAGGCGCCGACGGTGGTTTCGATCGTGACGATGCTGGTGCTGATCTATCTGATCACCAACTTGTCAGTGGACCTGCTGTATGCGGCCCTGGACCCGCGGATCCGTTATGGGTGAGCTGCTGCGCCGTCCGAAGTTCGTCGTCGCCGCTGTGCTGATCCTATTCATTCTTGTCGTCGCAGCCTTTCCGGCGGTGTTCTCCGGCGTGGATCCAACCTATGGCGATCCCGGCCAGAGCCTGCTGCCACCGTCGGCGGCGCACTGGTTCGGCACCGACCTGCAAGGCCATGACATCTACGCCCGCACCGTCTATGGCGCGCGGGCCTCGGTCACCGTAGGACTGGGGGCCACCTTTGTCGTGTTCGTCATCGGCGGGGCGCTGGGCGCGTTGGCCGGCTTCTACGGGGCCTGGATCGACGCGGTGATCTCCCGTATCGCCGATGTGTTCTTCGGATTACCGCTGCTGTTGGCCGCCATCGTGCTGATGCAGGTCATGCGCCACCGCACGGTGTGGACGGTGATCGCGATCCTGGCCGTGTTCGGCTGGCCGCAGGTCGCCAGAATCGCCCGCGGCGCGGTGTTGGAGGTGCGGGCCAGCGATTACGTGCTGGCGGCTAAAGCGTTGGGTTCGAGTAGATTTCAGATCATGCTGCGGCATGCGCTGCCCAACGCGTTGGGCCCGGTGATCGCGGTGGCCACCATTGCCCTCGGTCTTTTCATCGTCACCGAGGCCACGATGTCCTACCTCGGCGTCGGTCTGCCGACGTCGGTGGTGTCCTGGGGTGGCGACATCAATCTCGCGCAGACGCGACTGCGATCAGGCTCGCCCATATTGTTCTATCCGGCAGGTGCACTGGCGATTACGGTGCTGGCTTTCATGATGATGGGCGACGCCTTACGCGACGCCCTGGATCCGTCATCACGGGCATGGCGAGCATGAGCACCCCAGCAACGCCGGTGTTGTCGGTCGAGCGCCTGGAAGTCAGATTCGGCAACCACGCACCCGCAGTTCGCGGCGTGGATCTCACTGTCCTGCAAGGTGAGACGGTCGCGGTGGTAGGCGAGTCGGGATCGGGGAAATCCACGACGGCCGCAGCGATTCTCGGTCTTCTTCCGCCCGGAGGACGAATCACAGCCGGGCGTATCGTTTTTGACGGACGTGATATCACCGGATCCGACCGCCGGCTGCTCCGGTCGATCAGGGGCCGCTGCATCGGCTATGTGCCCCAAGACCCGATGACCAACCTCAACCCGGTCTGGAGAGTCGGCTTCCAGATCCGGGAGACATTGCGCGCCAACACCGATGGGCGCGGAACGCGGCAACGAGCGGTGCAGCTGCTCGCCGAGGCAGGTATGCCGGATCCGGCGAAGCAAGCCCGCAAATACCCGCATCAGCTGTCCGGCGGCATGTGCCAACGCGCGCTGATCGCGATCGCGCTGGCGGGGCGCCCGCGCCTGCTGATCGCCGACGAGCCGACTTCCGCGCTGGACGTCACCGTGCAGCGGCAGGTGCTCGACCATCTGCAGCGGCTCACCGTCGAGCTGGATACCGCGCTGCTGCTGATCACCCACGATCTGGCGCTGGCCGCGGAGCGGGCCGAGTCTGTGGTCGTCGTGCATCGCGGAAAGGTGGTGGAATCCGGCGCGGCGCAGTCAATCCTGCAGAACCCGCAACACGAGTACACCAAACGGCTGGTTGCCGCGGCACCATCACGGACAGTGCGGCGACCGGCCACGGCCGGGCCGCAGATAGCCACCCGGGCTGACGACATTCTCGTCGCCTCGGAGGTGACCAAGACCTATCGTGAGGCTCGCGGCGCGCCATGGCGGCGGGCGGAGTTCCGTGCCGTCGACACCGTGTCGTTTCGGCTGCGACGAGCGACCACGCTGGCGATCGTCGGAGAGTCAGGGTCGGGGAAATCGACTCTGGCCCGCATGGTGCTCGGTCTGTTGGAACCTACGTCGGGCACGGTAGTGTTCGACGGCACCCAGATCGATGGCACGCTGGATCGGGATAAGGCGCTGGCGTTTCGCCGGCGAGTGCAGCCTGTGTTCCAAAACCCCTACAGCAGTTTGGATCCCATGTACTCGGTGTTTCGTGCCATCGAGGAACCATTGCGGATCCACCGGGTCGGGGACCGCAGGCGGCGCGAGCAAGCCGTTCGCGAGCTGATCGAGCAGGTAGCGCTGCCGTCATCGGTGTTGGGCCGGCGGCCGCGGGAGCTCTCGGGTGGTCAGCGGCAACGGGTCGCGATCGCTCGGGCGCTGGCGCTGCGGCCCGAGGTACTGGTGTGCGACGAGGCAGTCTCGGCGCTCGACGTCTTGGTGCAGGCCCAGATATTGGACCTGCTGGCCGAACTGCAGGCCCAATTGGGGCTGAGCTACCTGTTCATCAGCCATGACCTGGCGGTGATCCGGCAGATCGCCGACGATGTCCTGGTGATGCGGGCAGGCCGGGTGGTGGAGTACGCCCGCACCGAGGAGGTTTTCACCCGGCCCAGCCACGAGTACACGCGTCAGCTTCTGGACGCTATTCCCGGCGCAGCCACCACGTATTGAAGGGCCCCAGACGGCCCCGATAGGTTGTTCACCTGTGACGGCTGATCCGCTGGCTCCGCTGATGGAGCTGCCCGGCGTCGCCGAAGCCAGCGACCGCGCCCGCGACGCGCTGGGCCGTGCCCACCGGCACCGGGCCAACCTGCGGGGCTGGCCGGTGACCGCCGCCGAGGCGTCGCTGCGTGCGGCGCGGGCCTCGTCGGTGCTCGACGGCGGTCCGGTGCGAATAGCGGATTTAGCGGCGGCCGCACCGGACTATCCCGCGGTCAGCGATCCGGTGTTCGGCGGGGCGCTGCGGGTGGCCCAGGCGCTGGAAGGCGGCAGGGGCCCCTTGGTCGGGACCTGGCAGCGGGCGCCCTTGCAGGCGATGGCCCGCCTGCACATGCTGGCGGCGGCTGACCAGGTTGACGATGACCGGCTGGGTCGCCCGCGCGCCGATGCCGAGGTTCGGGGCCGTCTGGAGCTGCTGGCGGGTCTGGTGACCGGTCGCACGCGGGTGCCCGCACCCGTGGTTGCCGCGGTCGCACACGGCGAGCTGTTGACCCTGAAGCCGTTTGGCAGCGCGGACGGTGTGGTGGCCCGCGCGGTGTCGCGATTAGTGACTGTCGCCAGCGGGCTCGATCCACACGGACTGGGTGTGCCCGAGGTGAGTTGGATGCGCCAACCCGCGGAATATCGGGATGCCGCGCGCGGCTTCGCCGCCGGAACACCGGACGGTGTGGGCACCTGGCTGGTGCTGTGTTGCCGGGCAATGCAGACCGGTGCGCAGGAGGCTGTGTCGATCGCAGAGTCCCTGCCGGATAGATAGCCAGGGCGGTAAGTTGACTGGCTCCAGCAGACCTGAGCGGAATGGTTTTACACAGTGTGAGCGGGCGGCGCTCCGAAGAATTCGGACCGCCGCCCGCTAGCACGGAACCCGGCTACCCAACGTGCATCTCTGGGGCTGCGTGGGTGGCCTCGGCGATCTTGCGACGAGTACTGCTGCAACCCCACCCAAAGGGTCGTCAACACTTTTCGCTCTTCGCAATTACGCAGGCCCGCAACACTTGTGCCATTATCGTGGCTATGACACCGCGTGGATACCGGGAACCGTGCTGGGCGCTCGGATTGGGAGATCGACCCTTCTCTTCCGGATCGATCCAGGCCGCACCGGGCTTCCGTGACTCCTTTGTACTACTAGACCCTTAGCACAGCAAGACCCAATTCTGCGAAAGTTGCGAAGCTGCATCGCTTTGCCCGCTTGACACCTTTGCTGCGGGCCGTTCTCGGCTCGTATCGTCGGGTGCCCTAAAACGCGAAGCGGCGCAGCAACGAGTAGGTCACCGCGCCGGCGGCCAGCGCAGTGACGCCCACCGCGGCGGTCGTTGCGATCGCGACACTCGAGGGCGCCGGAATACGGTCGCGCAGGGACACCGGCCGGGAGAACATCAACACGGGCCAACCGCGTTCCACGGCTTCTTTGCGCAAGCCGCGGTCAGGGTTGACCACACTGGGGTGACCGACAATCTGGAGCATCGGCAGGTCGGTGATCGAGTCGGAGTAGGCGTAGCAATATTCGAGCGCGTAGCCCTCTTGGGCGGCCAACTCGCGGATCGCCTGCACCTTGCCTTCACCGAAGCAGTAGAACGCCACGTCGCCGGTGTACTTGCCGTCCTCGACGACCATTCGGGTCGCCATAGCATGCGTAGCGCCCAGTGCTCGGGCGATCGGCGCCACGATTTCCTCTCCGGACGCTGAAACCACCACGACGTCCCGGCCGCACAGCTTGTGCGCGGCGATCAGGTCGGCGGCTTCAGCGAACACCAGTGGGGTCACGATGTCGTGCAGTGTTTCGCTGACGATCGACCGGACCTGTGCCACATCCCAGCCGCTGCACATGTTGGTCATGTGGGTGCGCATCCGGTCCATCTGGTCATGGTCGGCACCGGAGAGCAGAAATATGAACTGGGCGTAGCTGGACTTGAGCACCGCGCGCCGGTTGATCAGACCTTGCGCGAAGAATGGTTTGCTGAAAGCCAGGGTGCTGGACTTGGCGATGATGGTCTTGTCGAGGTCGAAAAAGGCGGCTGTGCGCGTGGGGGGAGCGCTGCTTTCCGCGGCGTCCGCTGAGGTTTGCTGCTGCGCGGCCGAGTCGAAGACGGTCACTGACCCAGCATAGGTCGGCGATCCAATCGCGCCGCGACCTTATGCCCGATATGACGTTCAAGACAGACGTTTCCGAATAGTGGCGCTGGTATTTTTGCGGCTCAAGCTGTTTTTTTGATTGAACGACCACTTGCGTTAGCCCGCACTGTCGTGTGTATAGTAAGTATCACTCGGCCTTGGCCGAGGGTGTATCAGCCCGACCCCCCGGGGCTGATGCACGACGACCCTCGCCTCCTCCCCCCCTGGCGGGGGTCGTCCCTTTTGTGGGGTAAAAATCTTTCGCCGCTGCAGTGTTTAGCTGGTATTCAGGTCGGCTGCCTGCGCGTTGCGGAGAACGTGCGTTGCCAACCCAGTCTTAACGGTGAGCCGCAGTGTTTGTGCACACTCGCGTCTCTCTGCACAAATCCAGCTTTGGGGCTGGCGTCCCAGCGGTGTGGGCCCGCACCGTAGGAGGATGACCAGCACCACCCGCACCGGATCGACGGGCTCCTCAGGCGTGTTGGCCGTGCTGACCGATTCAGAGTTGCGCAACGAGCTGGACCGGATAGCCGCGGCTGTCGGAGTTCGGATAGTTCATGCCGGTATCGGGTCTTCGGTGAGCAGGAGGACCTGGTCGGCGGCCGCCGCGGTGGTCCTCGACCAGATCGCGGCGGATCAGTGCGGGCAGTCGGGACTGGCGCGGCGCAGCCACGTGAGTGTGCTGACTGCGGCCGACCCCACGACGGCGACCTGGGCGGCTGCCATCGCCGTCGGCGCCCGGCACGTGCTGAAACTGCCCGAGCAAGAACGTGAATTGATCGTTGAGCTCGGCGAAGCGGCTGAATCGTTGCGCGACAACGGGCTTCGCGGCGAGGTCGTCGCTGTCATCGGTGGCTGTGGCGGGGCCGGCGCATCATTGCTCGCTGTCGCATTGGCTTACTCTGCAGCAAACGCGTTTCTGGTGGATCTGGATCCTTGGGGTGGCGGCGTCGATCTGTTGGTGGGCGGTGAAACGGCACCCGGTCTGCGGTGGCCCGATCTCGCGCTGCAGGGTGGACGGCTCAACTGGTCAGCCGTACGCGAGGCGCTGCCGCGACACCGCGGAATCACCTTGCTCTCAGGCACCCGGCGCGGACACGAGCTGGACGCCGGGCCGGTGGACGCGGTCGTCGATGCCGGTCGCCGCGGGGGAGTCACCGTGGTCTGCGATCTTCCCCGTCGTCTCACCGATGCCACCCAAGCCGCGTTGGATGCTGCCGACCTTGTTGTTCTGGTGAGCCCCTGCGATGTGCGGGCGTGCGCGGCCACCGGTTCTATTGCTCCGGTGCTGGCCACGATCAATCCCAACCTGGGGCTCGTGGTTCGGGGGCCGTCGCCGGGGGGATTGCGGGCAGCGGAGGTCGCTGATATCGCCGGCCTGCCGCTGCTGGCGTCGATGAAAGCTGAGCCTCAACTCGCTGAGCATCTGGAACGCGGTGGATTGCGCTTGCGACGGCGGTCGGCGCTCGCCTCGGCGGCCCGACAGGTTCTTGCCGTGTTGCCGCGTGCCCAGAACGGTAGGGCGGCGTGAACGGTTCACTGATTGAACGCGTGCGCGAGCGGCTGGCAGCCGAATCCGCCCCACTCGGATCTCCTTTAAGGCCCAACGTCGTGGCAGCCGCGATCCGAGCTGAGTCCGGCGGGATGCTCGGTGATACCGAAGTCCTCGCCAATCTTCGGGTGCTGCAGACCGAACTGACCGGCGCCGGCATCCTGGAACCGCTGTTATGCGCCGACGGCACTACCGACGTCCTGGTCACCGCACCCGATGCGGTGTGGATTGACGATGGAAACGGTTTGCGGCGCAGTCAGATTCGGTTTACCGATGAGGCGGCGGTGCGGCGTTTGGCGCAGCGGCTGGCCTTGGCCGCGGGCCGCCGCCTAGACGACGCCCAACCCTGGGTAGACGGTCGGCTGACCGGCATCGGCGCTGGAGGCTTCGCGGTGCGGCTACACGCCGTATTGCCACCAGTGGCGCCCCAAGGCACCTGTTTGTCGCTACGGGTGTTGCGGCCCGCCACACAGGATCTGGCCGCGCTGACCGCGGCGGGCGCGATCGAACCCCAGGCCGCCGCACTGGTTGGCGACATCATCGCCGCTCGGCTGGCCTTCCTGGTGTGCGGCGGAACCGGTGCCGGCAAGACGACTTTGTTGGCCGCGATGCTGGGCGCGGTACCTCACTCCGAGCGGATCGTCTGCGTCGAGGATGCCGCCGAGCTGGCACCTCGGCATCCTCATCTGGTCAAGCTGGTAGCGCGGTGCGCCAACGTCGAAGGTGTCGGTGAGGTTCCGGTGCGCCAACTCGTCCGGCAGGCGCTGCGGATGCGGCCCGACCGCATCGTGGTCGGCGAAGTCAGGGGCGCCGAAGTGGTCGATCTGCTGACGGCGCTGAACACGGGTCACGACGGCGGGGCGGGCACCGTGCATGCCAACAATCCGGGGGAGGTTCCCGCCCGACTCGAGGCGTTGGGCGCGCTCGGCGGTCTCGATAGGGCAGCGCTGCACAGTCAACTGGCTGCCGCGGTCCAAGTGCTGCTACACGTCGCGCGCGACCGGGGCGGCCGTCGCAGGTTGAACGAAATTGCTGTGCTGCGCCACATTGACGATCGCGTCCGAGCGGTGACGGTGTGGCATGCGGACGTCGGGATGACGGCCGACGCGGACGATCTGCACCGCTTGTTGCGGAACCGGGTGCCGTTGTGATCGGCGCGATTCCTGCCGCGCTGCTGTTGTCGATCGCGCTGATGGTCCTTCCGGCATCACCGCGGCGCCGGCTCACGCCGTCTGTGCCCGCCCGCCGGCAGGTTCGGCTGATCGGCGCGAACGGGGTCACTCGGGCCCTCGCCGGTGCTGCTGTTGCCGCAGTTGTGGTGCTGCCGGTGACGACGGTCCTGGCCGTGCTGGTGGTGGGCATAACCGCTGGCCTTCGCTACCGTCGCCGCCGTAGCATCCGCCGCGCTACGGACGAGGGGCGGACGCTGGAAACCGCCCTCGACGTGTTGGTGGGCGAACTGCGGGTGGGCTCTGATCCGGTGCACGCGTTCTGCGTCGCCGCCGACGAAACCGAGGGCACGGTTGCCGTGTCGTTGCGCGGGGTCGCGGCGCGCGCCAGGCTGGGTGCCGACGTCACCGGCGGCTTGCGCAGCGCGGCCCGATCGTCGGCTCTACCGGCGCATTGGGAACGACTCGCGGTGTATTGGCAGTTGGCCAGCGACCACGGGTTGGCGATAGCTGCCCTGATGCGTGCGGCGCAGCGGGACATCGTTGAGCGGCAACGGTTCTCGTCCCGGGTAGCATCGGGCATGGCCGGCGCGCGGGCCACTGCGGTGATACTGGCGGGTTTACCGTTGCTTGGCTTGCTGCTCGGTCAGCTGATCGGGGCCAGACCGCTGAGCTTCTTGCTCAGCGGTCAAGCGGGCGGCTGGCTGTTGGTGGTCGGATCGGTGCTGGCCTGCGCTGGCCTGCTGTGGTCGGACCGGATCACCGATCGGGTCGAGGCATGAGCCCCGAAGGCGATCGCGAGTGAGGATCGCAGCGAGGAACGCGCGAGGACCGGAGCGAGCGGGAGTCGAGACATGAGCACGGCCGCGGTGTTGCTGGCCGTCGCGTTGTGGATCGGCCCCGGTCCATCAATAGTTCGGGCCCGCGCCGGAACAACGGTCCGCGCACATGATCGGTCGGGATGGCCGCGGCCCCAGGCGCGTGGCCCGGACCCGCTGGCGGTCGCATCCAGCCTGGACGTGTTGGCTGTGTGTCTGGCGGCGGGCATGGCGGTGTCAGCGGCCGCCACCGCGACCGCGGCGTCCGCGCCGACGAAGCTGGCCTCGGTGTTGCGGCGGGCCGCTGATCTGCTTGCGTTGGGTTCCGATCCCTCTGTGGCGTGGTCGATTCCGCCGAATCTGCCGACGGATTCGGTTGATGCGCAGATCGATTCGCTGCTGCGGCTGGCGCGGCGTTCCGCATCTTCGGGTGCGGCGCTGGCCGACGGCGTCGCCGAACTGGCCGACCAGTCCCGCCACGACGCCGGACACGCGGCCACCGCCGCCGCCGAGCGGGCCGGGGTTCTGATCGCCGGACCACTTGGTCTGTGCTTTTTGCCGGCGTTTGTGTGCTTGGGCATTGTTCCGGTGGTGGTCGGGTTGGCCGGGGATGTCCTGCAGTCGGGTCTGCTGTGACGGTTGAGCAAAGACTACAAAAGAGAGGATGTATTGGTGATCAACATTGTTCGTGTTCTGGTTGCCCGCATTGCGCTGCTGGCGACAGACGAGTCAGGGATGTCCACTGTCGAGTACGCCATCGGGACTATCGCGGCGGCGGCCTTCGGCGCGGTCCTGTACACAGTCGTCACCGGCGATTCCATCGTATCGGCGCTGACCAACATCATCGGTCGTGCGCTCAACACCAAGGTCTAGCCGGCTGTGTCGGCGCGAGCACCGTTGAAGCGGCGCTGGCGATCGCCACGCTGGTCACGGTGCTGGTGCTGTGCCTGGCCGGTGTCACCGCGGTGTCGATGCAGGTCCGTTGTGTCGATGCGGCCCGCGAGGCAGCCCGGCTGGCTGCCCGCGGTGACGAAGGGTCGGCGATCGATGCCGCGCGCCGCATCGCGCCCGGTGGAGCGCTGGTCCAGGTGCACCGGGACGGCGACTTTCTTGTCGCCACAGTGGTCGCGCATTCAAAGCTGTTGCCCACGTTGGACATTGCCGCCAAAGCGGTTTCGGCAGCCGAGCCGCTGCGATGACCGTGGCTCGGCGACTGTGGTCGCGGCCGCGATGGTCGCAGTTCTGCTCTGCATTACGGGCGCTGGTGCGTATCTCGGCTCGGTCGTGACGGCGCGGCACCGTGCGCAGGCGGCGGCCGATCTCGGCGCATTGGCTGCCGCCGCGCTGCTGCCGTCCGGTGTCGGAGCGGCGTGCGCCCGTGCCACGTTGGTGGCCCACGAGATGCGAGTCGACAACACCCAATGCGGTGTCGACGGTCTTGACGTCGTGGTTACGGTCCAGGTGCCCGTCGTTTTTGCCGGCGCTGCGCGGGCGGCCGCACGGGCGGGACCGGTCGTGCGCGCCCATTAGACCCTGTCGCCTTAATCCTTCGGCAGTCCCGCGTCGGCGAGTTCTTCATCGGTCGGCAATCGCAGTGAGACCAGTCCGGCGAATGTTTCCGGTTCGAGTTCCACCCGGTCGATCGTGATATGCAGCGCCACCCAATCGTCTTTGAACCCGCGCATCCGCAACACCCTGCTGGTTGGCCCTTCGACGAATTCCTTTGTCATGGAGGCCATCACGTCTTTGTCGTCGGGATGGACTCGCGGCCGGTCCGTCTCGCCGCTGTGCCAGTCGTAGAAAGGGCAGGGCTCGTCGAGCCATTTCAGCAGCCGCCAGCTATCGAGGTCGACCAGCGCCCGGTGGACTTCGGCCTGCGCAAGTCCGCTCAGGATCCGCTGCGCCACATCGTCGGCCGATACCACCGGGCCCTCGAGTTCGGCGCGCCAGGTCATTGCCCGCGCGACCAGGTGGTCTCGGCGGTCGGGTCCCGGTTCCAGCGCAGTGCGCGCGACGAAACCGATCCGGATCGCGTTTCCCTGCCAGTCAGTGAGATCCCAGTTGCTGCATAGCGTTCGGCCCGGCTTGACTTTCGCCGCCATCGCCAGCACTTTGCGTTCATTCGGATTGAGCTCCCGGGACTGAAGATCCTCCGCGAAAGCTCTGCCAAAGGTGATTTCGACGTCGGGATTCTTTCCGCTGTTGGCCAGCGACTCCCGGGTGTCGGTGGCAGTGCCAAGGGTCAAGTCCCACTTCAGCGGGCCCGGGGTCGGTCGCTCGGGCGGGTCGATGTCGGCAGGGCCGATCCACACCTGCACACCGTGCATACGACCATCGGACATCATGACCGGTTCGGTGCGGATGATCCGGTCGTGCTTGGTGGTGATGCTGTTCAAGCTCTGGCCGGTCTGCGCCGACTCGGCGATCGCTGTTTGGACCGCGGAGAGATGGGGACGGCGGCGCAGAAACGTGGTGATCGGGACAAGGTCTATGAGTTGTCGCCCCTGCGCGACCACAGCGGGTTCGTCCCCCAGCGTCTCCACGAGCAACCAGTCGTGGGCCATGCAGCCGATACTACGGCCGAGCCCGGTCATCGTTAGGAATTGGCTGGACACAGAGGTCTGTCGGGTAATTTCGCGACAGCGTCCGCGTTGTCGGGATTGCGAGCGGCTCGTGTCTGTCCGACCGTTTGCCGCTGGGCAGTCGCACACCGGCACGACGCATCCGTGGAGGTCGACCGTCGAGGGGTCGGTCGCCGTCCGTCGGCGCCGCCGGGGGGTGCGGGCCTGCCGGCTACGGCAAACCGTTCAACCCGTCTGCGCCCAGCAGCAGCCCGCCGGTGCCGCCGGTGCCGTGGGTGCCGCCGTCGCCGGGAGTTGGGCCGAGCCCGCCGTTGCCGCCATTGCCGCCGCCGCCGATCACGATGGCGTTGCCTCCGGTGCCGCCGTTACCCCCGGTCGTTGCGCCCTGCCCGCCTTCGCCGCCCGCCCCGCCGCTGCCCAATAGTGGACCGGCGTCGCCGCCGGTCCCGCCGCCACCACCGTCCCCGGAATTGCCGAATCCGCCGGCCCCGCCGATTCCGCCGGAGCCGAGCAGCAGGCCGTTGCCGCCGGCCCCGCCCGCGCCGCCGCCACCGCCACCGCCGAACCCGCCGGCGCCGCCGATTCCGCCACTGGATACGAGCAAGCCCGTATTGCCACCGTGCCCGCCGGCCCCCCCGGCGTCACCACCCTGTCCGCCGGTCCCGCCGTCCCCACCGGGGCCGAATAGCAGGCCGGCGTTGCCGCCGGACCCTCCGGGTGCGCCGTCGTCGATACCGCTGAGGCCGCCGTCCCCGCCTGCACCGCCATGACCGACGAGGGTGCCGTCTCCGCCGTCCCCGCCGGCACCCCCGGCGTTCAGGCCGTATCCGCCGGCCCCGCCGGACCCGCCAGCGCCGACCAGCCCACCAGACCCGCCGGCACCGCCGGCCCCGCCGTTGGCGAACAACGACGCCCCGCCGGGCCCGCCTGGGCCGCCGGCGCCGAACACTGAGCCGTTTCCGCCGACCCCGCCGACTCCGCCGGCCCCCGGGGCCGACAGTCCGCCGACTCCGCCGACTCCGCCGGCCCCGCCGTTGCCCGACAGCAGCCCGCCGGCCCCGCCGGCCCCGCCGTCGCCGCCAGCGCCGCTCAATGAGCTCCCGCCGGCTCCGCCGGCCCCGCCGCTGCCCAGCGGTCCCGCGGCCCCGCCATCACCGCCGTTTTGACCGGCGGCGCCCGAGCCGCCGGCCCCGCCGTCGCCGAGCAGCCACCCGCCCGCCCCGCCGTTTTGCCCGGTGCCCGGGGCACCGTTGGCGCCGTTGCCGATCAGGGGTCGCCCGGTCAGTGCCTCGGTGGGGGCGTTCACCGCGTTGAATACCCCCTGCAGCGGTCCCGTCGCGCCGTTCGTGCCGGTGCTGCCGATGGTTGGGCCAAACCCGCCGTTGCCCCCGTTGCCGGCGGTGCCGAACAGTACGGCGTCGCCGCCGTTACCCCCGGCACCACCAGTCGTTATGCCCTCCCCGCCGGCGCCGCCGGCACCGCCGTCGCCCAGCAGCGAGCCGGCCGCGCCGCCAGTCCCGCCAGGCCCGCCGACACTAGTCCCGCTGGCCCCGCCTGTCCCACCGGCCCCGCCGCTGCCGAGCAGCCAGGCACTGCCACCGGTGCCACCGGCCCCGCCGACGCCACCCCCGCCAAATCCGCCAACGCCGCCTGCCCCAGCGCTGCCGAGCAGCCAGGCATTGCCTCCCGCCCCACCGGCCCCACCGGCCCCACCGTTGCTTATTCCGCCGGTCCCGCCGGCTCCACCGGCGCCGAACAGCAGGCCCGCGTTGCCGCCGGCGCCGCCGGCACTCCCGATGTCGTCGGTGGTGTATCCGCCGGTCCCGCCGGCTCCGCCTGGGCCGGCGAGCAAGCCGGCGTTGCCACCGGCTCCGCCGGCCCCCCCGGTGAAGCTGCCGAACCCGCCGGCCCCGCCGTTACCGCCGCCTACGCCAACCAGCCCGCTCAAAAGCCCGCCGGCCCCACCGGCCCCGCCGGCCCCACCGACGCCGGCAAAGGCGGCCCCACCGGTCCCGCCGGCCCCGCCGGCCCCCAACAGCCCGCCGGCCCCACCGGTCCCGCCGGTCCCGCCGGTCCCGCCGCCCAAGCTGTTGCCGCCCGCGCCACCGACCCCGCCGTTGCCGGATAGCCACCCGCCGGCCCCGCCCGCACCCCCGGCCCCGGCGACGCCGGTCACCGTGCCGCCGGACCCGCCGGCGCCGCCGGTGCCGAACAGACCAGCAGCGCCACCATTGCCCCCGTTTTGACCCGCCGCGCCCGAGCCGCCGGCCCCCCCGGCGCCGAGCAGCCACCCGCCGGGTGCACCGTTTTGTCCCGTCCCCGGAGCTCCGTTGGCCCCGTTACCGATCAGCGGGCGCCCGGTTGCCGCCTGGACGGGCGCATTGATCGCGTTGAGCAGATCCTGCTGCACGATCTGCGCCGGGTTCGCCCTGAACGGCGCAGTATTGGCCGTCTCCGCGCTGGCATAGGACCCGGCACCCGCGGTCAACGCCTGCACAAATTGCTGATGAAACGCTGCCATCTGGGCACTCAGCGTTTGATAACCCTGGCCGTGGCTGGAAAACAGCGCCGCAACGGCGGCTGACACCTCGTCCTCGGCCGCGGCCAGTATCGCCGTCGTCGGGGCGGCTGCGGCAGCACTGGCCGCGCTGAGCGTCGAGCCGACGTTGGCCAAATCGGTTGCCGCTGTCCCCAGCACCTCGGGCACTGCCATGACAAACGACATGTGAACCTCCAGCAGGCCCCCAGAACCCCCGGCTCGCGTCCGATCATCGTCCATGCGGTCGGCAGAGTCCACCGTTGCGCAACGCGAATCGGGCTCAGCCTGACTCCTGCCCCAACTCCGCAAGCACCAGCCGCAGCACCAGCACCGCACCCGGCTTGTCCAGCGGGTTGTTGCCGTTGCCGCACTTGGGAGATTGCACACACGACGGACAACCATTCGGGCATTCGCACGCCTGGATGGCCGCAGCTGTGGCGCCCAACCAGGTGCGGGCCCGGCGGAAGCCCCGTTCGGCGAATCCCGCCCCACCCGGATGGCCGTCGTAGACAAAGACAGTGGGCAGGCCGTCGGGACCGACCGCGGTCGACATGCCGCCGATGTCACCGCGGTCGCAGCTGGCCACCAAGGGCAGCAGTCCAATAGCCGCGTGCTCAGCGGCGTGCAACGAGCCGGGGATACGCGGTAAGTCAATGCCATTGTGCGCCAGATCGTCCGGAGAGATGCTGTACATCACCGCGGTGGTGGGCAGCACCTGCTCCGGCATGTCCAACTCGATGAAGTCGATCACCTCGCCGTTGAGCCGGCGGCGCAGGTAACCCACCATCCGGTTAGTGACGGTCACCGGCACCAGGCCCAGCGTCACGGGCCCGAACGCCAACCGCTCACCCGCACCGCTGACGGCGATGTCGGTGAGCCCCCGTGCGAACGTCGCATAGCCGGGATCCTCGGCGTGGACGAAGGCAATCCCTTGGTGCAGATCCAACGAGTCGACGACGTAGCTCTCGCCCTGGTGCAGATACACCGCCCCCGGGTGCACCGAAGCCGGCGCCTGACCCGCACCGGCACTGCCCAGCAGCCGCCCGGTGTCCGCCTCCACGATGACGATCTGACCGCCCGCCGAACCCCGAATGTCCACCGCGCTGTGCGGTGCCAGGCCGGGCACCGGAAAGTATTTGCCGTTGCGACGCCGCAGCAGCCCGTCGTCGACCAGACCCTGGGTCACCTCTACCCCGCCCAATGTCTGGACCTCCGCATCGTCGAGTGGCATTTCGGCAGCAGCACAGAGAAGTTGAGGTCCCAGAATGTAGGGATTGACGGGATCGATCACGACGCGCTCGACAGGTTTGTCCAGCAGCGCGGAGGGGTTGTGGACCAGATATGTGTCCAGCGGGTCGTCGCGGGCGATCAGCACGACCAGCGCACCCTGGCCGCGCCGCCCCGACCGACCGGCCTGCTGCCAGAACGAGGCGACCGTGCCCGGGAAACCGGCCAGCACCACCGCGTCCAGCCCGGCGATGTCGACGCCCAACTCCAGCGCGTTGGTGGTGGCCAGCCCCCGCAGCCGGCCCTCGGCCAGGGCACGCTCGAGCGCGCTGCGTTCCTCGGCGAGGTAGCCGGCCCGATACGACGCCACCTTGTCCGACAGTTCCGGGGCGATATCGTCCAGCCGGGCCTGGGCGCCCAGCGCGGTCAGCTCCGCAGCACGACGCGACCGAACGAACGTCAGCGTCTGCGCTCCTTCGGCGATCAGGTCGGCCATCACGCGCGCCGCCTCGGCGCCGGCGGATCGGCGCACCGGCGCACCGTTCTCGCCGGTCAGGTCGGTCCGCAGGGCGGGCTCCCATAACCCCACCGTGCGAGCGCCCTGGGGAGAGCCGTCTTCGACGACCTCGGAGACCGGTTGGCCGATCAGCTCAGCGGCCGTCGCACCCGGCGAGTCCGTCGTCGCGCTGGCGAAGATCACGGTCGGGGCCTTGCCCGGCTGGGGGGAGTACCGCGCGCACAGCCGCAGCAGGCGGCGCAACACCATCGCCACATTCGAGCCGAAAACGCCGCGGTAGTAGTGACATTCGTCGACAACCACAAAGCGCAGACCGCGCAACAAGACAGCCCAGCGCGCATGGTTGCGCAATATCGACAGATGGATCATGTCGGGGTTGGAGAACAGCCATCGGGAGCGTTCGCGCGCAAAGCGGCGCAGTTCGGCGGGGCTGTCACCGTCGTAGGCCGTGGGCGCGACGTCATGCAGCCGCGGGATCGCGGTGGTCAGGGCGTATGCGGCGCGAAGCTGGTCGTGACCGAGCGCTTTCGTCGGTGACAGGTACAGCACCCTGGCGCGCGGGTCCGTCACCAACGCGTTGAGGACGGGAAGCTGATAGGCCAGTGACTTGCCCGACGCGGTACCCGTACTCACCACCACATGTCGGCCGGCGTGGGCCAGCTCCGCGGCCTCAAACTGGTGCGACCATGGGGCGCTGATACCGCGCTCGGCAAACGCCCGGACCACGTCGAGGTCGGCCCATTCCGGCCAACTGCATGCCCGGCCGCCGCGGGGCGGCAGCTCGGCGACATGGCGCAGCGGATGCTCGCCCGGCGCGGTACCGGCGAGCGCGACGGCAAGCAGGTCACCGCCGAAACTCGCCATCTGAGCCCCTCAAGAATCAGTCGTTGCCAGAAAGCTGTCGCCGACGCGACGAACATGGTTGACTATTTGCGGTCGTAGCTTCTGTGTTCGTGTCAAACTTTCGCAGGATCGACGTTGCGGCCGCGGTTCCTGCGAGGTTATCGGTCGGGTGAAGTTCCGGCGACTCCGCGAGGTATGGCGGTCGCAGCGGACCCGGGGCACCGAAAGGCGGTGTCCCGCATCCAGAAGAAAAGGAAAGATCGAGAAATGCCACAGGGAACTGTGAAGTGGTTCAACGCGGAAAAGGGGTTTGGTTTCATCGCCCCTGAGGATGGTTCCGCAGATGTATTTGTCCACTACACGGAGATCCAGGGTTCGGGCTTCCGCACCCTTGAAGAAAATCAGAAGGTCGAGTTCGAGATCGGACACAGCCCTAAGGGCCCCCAGGCCACCGGAGTCCGCTCCGTCTGAGCGGAGCGGATTCTGACGAAGCCCCCCGTGCAGTCCCGCTCAGCGGGTCCGACGGGGGGTTTTCGTCTTCTGTGCTGTTCGCAGGCTGGTTACGGAGCCGGCGTGGTGCCACCCGGCGTGCCGGATGCCTGAAGCCAGGAATGGACCTACTGTCGGTGAAGTGAGCCAGCTTTCCTTCTTCACCGCGGAGTCTGTGCCGCCCGCGGTGACCGATCTATCCGGGCTGCTGGCAGCTTCCGGCCAGATCGTGCTGGTGGGCGCTCTAGGAGGCCGGGTGGGGGGTGCCCGGCTTTCCGTGGTGGTCGATCAGCTCTGGCGTGCCTCGGCGCTGGCCGAGATGATCCAGCAGGCCGGTTTAGTACCTGAGATCGCTCGCACTGACGAAGGCTCCCCCTTGGTGCGGACAGCGGTGAACCCCCTATTGACCGAAATCGCCGCCGAATGGACGTGCGGCGCGGTCAAGACGGTGCCGTTTCGGTGGCTGCCCGGGCCGCGCGAGCTGCGGGCGTGGACCTTGGCGGCCGGCAGCCCTGAGGGTGACCATTATCTGCTGGGTTTGGATCCGCACGCGCCGGACACCCATTCGCAGCTGGCGTCGGCCCTGATGCGCGTTGGGATTGCGCCGACCCTGATCGGCACCCGCGGCGGTCGGCCGGCGCTTCGAATAAGTGGCCGTCGCAGGCTATCGCGCCTGGTAGAGAACGTGGGGGAACCCCCCAACGACGTCGACGCGTTCGCGCTGTGGCCGCGGGTTTAGCGGCCCGATAGGGTCCCCGTTCCGGACGCCCGGTTTGCGCAGGCCCGCCCAAGGGTGCGAAATTGTCAGTTGCCCACTGGCGGAGGATGGCGGCGCAGCTGGAATTCAGCTGAATTTCAGAAGCGGATCGGTCATTCTTTGAACCAGGCGGGCAGAGATAAGAGATGGAGCGTAAGCGCAGTTGGCTGACCCGAAGGTAGGCCGCGATAGCGGGGGAAATGGCAGCCTTAGGCGACTTGTGATCGTCGAGTCGCCGACGAAGGCGCGCAAACTCGCTGGTTACCTGGGCTCCAGGTACATCGTCGAGTCCTCCCGCGGGCACATCCGCGACCTGCCTCGCGCCGCGGCCGACGTGCCCGCGAAGTTCAAGTCCGAGCCGTGGGCCAGGCTCGGAGTCAACGTCGATGCTGACTTCGAACCGCTGTATATCATCAGCCCGGAGAAGAAGAGCACCGTCAGCGAACTGAAGGGTCTGCTCAAAGACGTCGACGAGCTATATCTCGCTACCGATGGCGACCGCGAGGGCGAAGCCATCGCCTGGCATCTACTGGAAACCCTGAAACCGCGCATCCCGGTCAAGCGGATGGTTTTCCACGAGATCACCGAGCCGGCCATCCTGGAGGCCGCCGCAAATCCCCGCGATCTGGACATCGACCTGGTCGACGCTCAGGAAACCCGCCGCATCCTGGACCGGCTGTACGGCTACGAGGTCAGCCCGGTGCTGTGGAAGAAGGTCGCGCCCAAGCTATCGGCGGGCCGGGTTCAGTCGGTGGCCACCCGCATCATCGTGCAGCGCGAACGCGACCGGATGGCGTTCCGCAGCGCCTCCTACTGGGACATCGTTGCTCAGCTGGACGCCAGCGTGTCCGACCCGAACGCCCAGCCGCCCACCTTCACCGCCCGATTGACGTCAGTCGACGGGCTACGGGTCGCCACCGGCCGCGATTTCGACTCGCTGGGAACGCTGCGCAAAGCAAATGAAGTCACAGTGCTTGATGAAGCGAGCGCGACCGCCTTGGCCACAGCATTGCGCGGTGCGCAGCTGTCGGTGGCTTCGGTGGAGGAGAAGCCCTACAGCAGGCGTCCGTACCCGCCTTTTATGACCTCCACGCTGCAGCAGGAAGCCGGCCGCAAGTTGCGGTTCTCCTCGGAGCGCACGATGAGCATCGCTCAGCGGCTGTATGAAAACGGCTACATCACTTACATGCGTACCGACTCCACAACGTTGTCGGAGTCGGCGATCAATGCCGCGCGCACTCAGGCGCGTCAGCTCTACGGCGCGGAGTACGTCTATCCGTCGCCGCGCCAGTACACCCGCAAGGTGAAGAACGCTCAGGAGGCGCACGAGGCCATCCGACCCGCCGGCGAGACGTTCGCTACCCCGGATGCCGTGCGTCGGGAACTCGACGGCGACGAATTCCGGCTCTACGAGCTCATTTGGCAGCGTACGGTGGCCTCGCAGATGGCCGACGCCCGCGGAACCACGCTGAGTTTGCGGATCGCCGGTGGCGTGCTCTCCCAGCAAGGCGACCAGCAGGTGGTGTTCTCCGCCAGCGGGCGCACACTGACTTTCCCGGGGTTTCTCAAGGCCTACGTGGAAACCGTGGACGACCAGGTCGGCGGCGAGGCTGACGACGCCGAGCGCCGGCTGCCCAATCTCACCGAGGGTCAGCGGCTGGCGGCCATTGAGCTGACCCCGGACGGGCACGCCACCAACCCGCCGGCGCGCTATACCGAGGCCTCCCTCATCAAGTCCCTCGAGGAGCTGGGTATCGGCCGCCCTTCGACCTACTCGTCGATCATCAAGACCATCCAGGATCGCGGCTACGTGCACAAGAAGGGCAGCGCACTGGTGCCGTCCTGGGTCGCGTTCGCCGTCACCGGTCTGCTGGAGCAGCATTTCGGCAGGCTCGTCGACTACGACTTCACCGCGGCGATGGAAGACGAGCTCGACGCGATCGCCTCCGGCAACGAGCAACGCACCAACTGGCTCAACAATTTCTACTTCGGCGGTGAGCACGGTGTGGCCGATTCGGTAGCACGATCCGGTGGCCTCAAGAAGCTCGTCGGCGTCAACCTGGAAGGCATTGACGCTCGAGAAGTCAACTCGATCAAGTTGTTTGACGACACGCAAGGTCGTTCCGTCTATGTTCGGGTCGGCAAGAACGGGCCCTACCTGGAGCGCACGGTTACCGGCGACGACGGCGAACCGACGCCGCAGCGGGCCAACCTCAACGACTCGTTGACCCCGGACGAGCTGACTCTCGAGGTGGCCGAAGAGCTTTTCGCCACGCCCCAGGAAGGGCGTGCCTTGGGAGTCGATCCGCACACCGGCCACGAGATCGTCGCCAAAGACGGCCGGTACGGGCCCTACGTGACCGAGGTCTTGCCGCCTAAGCCCGATGACCAGGATGGAGGGGAGGGCGGGGCTGATCAGGGTGCCAAGAAGGGCAAGAAGCCCACCGGTCCCAAACCCCGGACCGGTTCGCTGCTACGCAGCATGGACTTACAGACGATCACTCTCGACGATGCGCTGAAGCTGCTGTCGTTGCCCCGGGCGGTCGGTGTGGACCCGGCCACGGGTGAGGAGATCACCGCGCAGAACGGGCGCTATGGCCCTTACCTGAAGCGCGGCACGGATTCTCGATCGCTGACAACCGAAGACCAGATGTTCACCATCACGCTCGACGAGGCGTTGAAGATCTATGCCGAGCCGAAACGTTCTGGCCGGCAAAGCGCTTCAGCGCCGCCACTGCGCGAGCTGGGGGCCGATCCGGCGTCGGGCAAGCCAATGGTGATCAAGGATGGCCGATTCGGGCCCTACGTCACCGATGGTGAGACCAACGCCAGCCTGCGCAAGGGCGACGACGTGGCGACGATCACCGATGAGCGCGCCGCCGAACTGCTTGCCGACCGACGGGCCCGCGGTCCCGCCAAGCGGCCTGCTAAGAAATCCACCCGCAAGGCGCCGGCCAAAAAGGCTCCGGCGAAAAAGGCCGCAAAGCGCAGTTAGGGCCGGCTCCGTTCATCGAACACCCGATCGCCGGACGACCGCCGTGGCGGCTACGGTCAGCAGCAATCCGGCGGCCGCGGTTGCCGCCAACGCAGGTGCGTGCCGGTCAGCAGTGGACACGATCACCGCGGCGAACGCCCATACCGTCGCTGCGACGTAGGCCCATTGGGCGCGACTCAAGGTGATGCCGATGCACGACGAAACGGTGGCCCCGATCAGGATGGCGAGTTGCCAGCCAGTGGCGTTGTGCACCTGACCGCTGTGGCGGATCGCGGCAGCAAGATTGGCCCAGATGGCGACGATGCTCCAGCCGGCGTACACACCGATCGTGACGTAGGGGACCCAGCCTGCTACCGAAGCGGGCATCGATCGCAGCGGCACGATGGCTCGGCACAGGAATGCGAGCATCACCGCGAACACGACGGCCGTCGCCCACACCCAGTTGCGCTCGGCCAGCCACAACCACACGCTGAACCCGGCCATGGTTCCCGCCAGCGGCCAACCGATCGCGCGATATTGTTGTCCTGATGCTCGGTTCGCTCGCAGATTCTGGATCGAATAGGCCAGGCACCCCACGATCGGTATAAGCCAGATGGAGAACGCGTACCCGGGCGGCGTGATCGTGGCGTCCGCAGTGTTGGTTCGCAGGGTGTTGGAGGTGGTGAAGACCGCTGCGGCCGAGACCACTTGGCCTACAGCCAAAGCCAGCACGACCCAACGTTGGGTTCGGTCTGCGATAGCCGAGAACTCGGCGGGCATCGAAGCCTCCACGTCGGATGCACGGCGACGAGCGAACCAGCGGTCCCAGGCCGCAAATGCTGCGGAAATCACATATTTACCTTTCAGGGGGGCGGTGACGTGTGCGGTTCTTAGCAAGGGCGAGCAGATGGGTTTGCGTGGACGTCACCATTGCGTCGATAAAGTGAGCAACAGTGGCCAACTCATTCGGTGTGAGCTGATCCATCAGCTCCTCGGTGTCATTGCCCAGCGGCCCGAAAAACGCTATCCCCGTGGCCATTCCCTGTTCCGTGTAACGCAGATGCACTAAACGGCCGTCGGTGGGGTCCTCACGTTCACGTCGGACGTGTCCGGCCTTTTCCAATCGATCGATCACATAGCTCGTCCCTGCCGATGACAAGCCCAGATGAGCACGGAGCTGACCGGGAGTAAGGGGTTGTCCGCGGCCCTCGGCGCTCATGACCGCCACCAACGCCTGCAGATCGCTCGGTTGCAGCCGGTGCTCCGCGGCGAATGCTTGAGCCAGCCGTGACGACTCAGTGCCGTACCGGCGAATAGCGTCCACGACCTTCCAGCGCAGACCAGCCGCCCCGTCGTCATCCGGTGGATTGAACACGACCACCGACCTTTTCTCTCATTAACTGAGTATTTCAGTCAATGAGCGAAGGGATCAACGCACGTCTAGTAGCCGGGGCCTATTGCCTCTCTGGATTCCTCTTTGGCGGCAGCGCGAGATACCTGTGTGTCTGCGTTGGTACCCCAATTCTGCGGGCGGGCCAGCTGAGTGGGCGCGGTGCGCCCGCGCAGCGTGACGACCTGGCCGACATCCCAGCGCAAGGCTTCGGCGTCGAGCGCACCGCTGACCGCGATCGCTGATGCCAGCACGTGGCCACTCTCCAGTTTGGCGAGCTCGGTGAGCCGGGCGGCCTCATTGACCGGATCGCCGATCACCGTGTATTCGAAGCGGGCCTGGGCACCGATGTGGCCGGCGATGGCCCTGCCGGCCGACACCCCGATGCCGAACTCTGCGGAGCCGATCACCGGGAGGAGCTCGTCGTGCAGCTCCCGTGCGGCAGCCAGCGCGCCGCCGGACGGGTCTGGGTGCTCGATCGGTGCGCCGAAAATCGCCAGCGCGGCATCGCCCTGGAACTTGTTGACGAAACCACCGTGCCGGCCGACAGTGTCCACCACCACGCGGAAGAACTCGTTGAGCAGATGGACCACCTCAGCGGGCGGTCGCGTCGCGGCCAGCTGGGTCGAGCCGACCAGGTCTACGAACAGCACCGCGACATCGCGCTCCTGCCCGCCCAACTCGGTGCCGCGCTCGAGGGCCCGCCGGGCCACGTCTTCGCCGACGTAGCGACCGAACAGGTCACGCAGCCGTTGCCGCTCGGACAGGTCGCGCACCATGTCATTGAAGCCGGCTTGTAGCAAGCCCAGTTCGCTGGCGTCGTAGATCTGCATGTGCGCGTTGAAGTTACCGCGCTGCACCTCGGCCAGCGCCCAGCGCAGCTGACGCAGTGGATCGGCGATCGACATGGCCACCAACAGGGTGCTGACGAACCCGATGACCAGTGCTGCCAACGCCAGTAACAGGATGGGCGTAGGCAGCTTCTCCGGTGTGGCGTGCAGCAGGGAAGCCTTATCGGCCACCACCGCGAGCACGATCGCCAGCACCGGCACCGCGGTGGACAGCATCCAGGTCAGCATCTGCCGCAGGATGACGCCTGGGGCCTTGACGTTCTCCGGCACTCCACCGCGCAGCGCGGCGACAGCCACCGGGCGCAGCACCCGCTCCGACTGCAGGTAGCCGATGATCGCGGTGGCGGCGGCGCCCAGCGCGACGGCGACCGTCACGACGGGTGCCGCATACCTGGCCACCGACCAGCTGGCGATGATGAACACCACGCCACCGATTGCCCACGACACGACGCTGGACATGGTGCGATAGAAGGGCATGCGCAAGGCACGGCTGCGCGCCAGTTCGGTGGCTGCCGGCTCAGTCTCGACCAGCAGATTGTCGCGGCGCTGCCACCGGAAAACCGGCATCAGCAGGCGCAGGTTGACCACCCAGCCGGCGATCATCAAGACGACGAGTGAGGCGGCGAAGATCGCCAAGTTGAGGGTCGGCAGATCTTGCAGTTGAATGCGGTCCTTCGGTGGCAGGCCGTAACGCAGGAAGCCAAGCACGAAGAGGGCGCCGATGATATCGGCCTGCAGCATGCTCAGCGAGAACAGCGGCCACGGGGTGCGCACCACCCACCGGACGAACCCACCGATTCGCCCGGGCCATGCTGCCGCGGTCGCCACTAGCCCACCGTATCGGTCGAGGGGGACTTGTTGGAAACCTCCAAGCGCTCCGCAAGTCGCGTCATCCTGGGAAAAGACCCCATTAGGTAACGGAAGTGTCGCGATATGGTGGCCGCCAGGTATCGGACTGAGGCTTGTCAGGGGGGATCACTACTGTTGCCGACGATGTCCGAAGTGTTTAGGCGGCTGGTAGGCCAGGAAGCGGTGGAAGCCGCGCTGCTCGACGCTGCCAGGGCCGCCCGCGGTGATTCGGCTCACAATGGTCCGGGCGACGGGACTATGACACATGCCTGGCTGATCACCGGCCCGCCGGGCTCCGGGCGTTCGATCGCCGCACTGTGCTTCGCGGCCGCGCTGCAGTGCACGTCAGATTCTGAGGACGGCGGCCCTGGCTGCGGGCGCTGCCGGGCATGCACGACGACCTTGGCGGGCACCCACGCCGACGTACGGCGGGTGATTCCCGAAGGCCTGTCCATCGGCGTGGACTACATGCGTGACATTGTGCAGATCGCGTCGCGCCGTCCGACTACCGGATATCGCCAGATCGTGCTGATCGAGGACGCTGATCGGCTGACCGAAGGTGCCGCGAACGCTCTGCTGAAGGTCGTCGAGGAACCGCCGCCGTCGACGGTGTTCCTGCTGTGCGCGCCGTCGGTGGATCCCGAGGACATCGCGGTCACGCTGCGATCCCGGTGTCGGCATGTCGCGCTGGTGACGCCGTCGACCGAGGCGATCGCGCAGGTGTTGGTCGACAGCGACGGCCTGGCTGCCGAGACGGCGAACTGGGCGGCCTCGGTCAGCGGTGGTCATGTGGGGCGGGCGCGCCGGCTGGCCACCGACCCGGAGGCCCGGCAACGACGAGAGCAGGCGCTGGCACTGGTGCGCGACGCCGCCACCCCCTCGCGGGCCTATGCCGCTGCCGAAGAGTTGGTGGCCGCGGCCGAAACAGAGGCCGTCGCGTTGACCGCGGTTCGTGCCGAGGCCGAGACCGAAGAGCTGCGGACCGCGCTCGGGGCCGGCGGCACCGGTAAGGGCACCGCCGGGGCGATGCGCGGTGCCACGGGTGCGATCAAGGATCTCGAGCGACGCCAGAAGTCTCGTCAGACCCGGGCTTCGCGTGATGCGCTGGACCGGGCGCTGATCGATGTGGCGACTTATTTCCGGGATGCGCTGGTGGTTTCGGCCCAAGCAGGGGGATCCGGGGTAGTGCGGCCCAACCATCCGGATATGGCGGACCGGGTGGCTGCGCTGGCCGCCCATGCCTCGCCCGAGCGGCTGCTGCGCTGCATCGAGGCGGTGCTGGAATGCCGCGAAGCTCTGGCGATCAACGTCAAACCCAAGTTCGCCGTCGACGCCATGGTCGCCACCATTGGTCAGCAACTTGGGTGAGCCCGCCCGCCTGCCGTAGACTCGGGCCGCTCCCGGCGCGAGGGCGCCAGGGAAACAGCCGCCTTAGCTCAGTCGGTAGAGCGATTCACTCGTAATGAATAGGTCGGGAGTTCGATTCTCCCAGGCGGCTCCATTAACCAGCATGAACAGCGCTATTCCGTCCCGCTACCACCGTCGGCGAACGACTCGGCGAGCTGTGTGAGGCGCACGCTGTTGCCGGACGGGTCGCGAAACCCGCAGTCGATGCCGTATGGCATCTGGTGCGGCTCTTCGGTGAACTCGACTCCGCTGGCCTTGAGTTTCTCGTACGTCGCCTGACAGTTGTTAGTGGTCAGGAACACGGTGCCGGCGAATCCTTTCGCTACGAGGTCAAGCACTTCCGTTCGCGTCGTCTGATCCATGACAGGGGGGCCGGGGACCGCCATCAGCACGATCGAGATGTCATCCTGGCCGGGCGGCCCGACGGTCAGCCATCGGAAACCGCCAAGCTCGGGCAGCGAGACGTCCTGTCGGACTTCCATACCGACCTTGTCGGTCCAGTACTTCAGTGCAATTTCTTGGTCGTGTACCCAAAGTTGGGCGCTGGAGACTTTGATCATGCGCCCTACGCTAGGTTCGGCGGTTGCCGTGCGTCTTCTCCCCGCGTGCTGTCTTGACCCTGCTATCGGCTGGTGGCCTGGTGTCCCGCCGCAGGATGCAGCTCGGGACCTGCGCATAGCTGGTCGCTGGCGGCATGCTCGCCCGGTACGCCGCGGGCGACAGGCCGTATGTCCGGGCGAAGCTAGTGGTGAACGACCCGACGCTCTGGAGGCCGACCATCACGCAGATATCGGCCACCGAGCGATCGGTGTAGCGCAACAGCGCGGAGGCACGCTCCAGGCGCCTGGTCTGCAGATAGGCCCGGGGAGATTCCCCGAATGTACGGGTGAACATCCGGCTGAAATGAGCGCGCGAGAGTCCGGCAGCGGCGGCGAGGTCTTCGACGGTGATGTTTTCGGCGTAGCTAGAGTCGACCAGATCCTTTGCCCGCAACAAGTAGCGGGCGGGGGGAACCTGCGCCATGAGACCAGTATCTCTACGGACGCTCGGCCATGTCGACCTGGCTGCGGGCGATAGCGCGCACGGCATCGACTATCCGGCGCAACTTACTGACATCAGCATCCGGCGAAGCTGTAGCCGGCGCGACCACGCTCCATTATCGCGCGGCGGCGCCGGACGGTCTCGCGGGTCGGCGCCCGGGGGCGAAACCGAACTCCCGCTGTGCCTCTGGCCAGTCCTGGCGCAGATCGATCGGGATCGTGACGAGGGCGGCGGCGGTCGGGTGCGCGGCGCTTCCACCGATGCGACTACTGGGTCAGTTTCCCCAGCAAGGTGCGCAGGGTTTCAAGTTCTGCGTCGGTGAGTGCTTGCGGGGCGGCCGGGGTGTGGTCGGTGGTCGCGTGGTCAGGCGCGTCCGCGGCGAGCGCCTCGTGCAGGGAGCGTTTGGCCTCTTTGATCGCAGCCAGGATGGAGGCCTTGGCCTCTTTGAGGGTCTGCTTCTGCTCGTCGGTGCCGGTCCAGGTGATCGTGCGGGCCAGCTCGGCGGTCGCCTTGAGTTCGCGGCGGATCTTGACGACGTCGGCGAACTTCTCGGCCTGCCCCAGCCGGGCGCGGGCGGTGTCGGCGTTGATTCCGCGCCAGGCTAATAGGTTCCTGCCCAGCTCGGTCAGGGTTGCCACGCCGTTGTCCAGGCTGACCACGCCCCGCCCGGCCATTATCGAGAGCAGCAGTTCAGCACGCTCGCGCGGCGGTGTCACCGCACCCTTGCTGGCTGTGGAGATCCGCTGGACCACCTCGGCGGCGTCGGCCGGGCCGTCGAGCAGCAGCGCCGCCACGACGGCGGCCTTCCTGAAGGGTCCACCGAACCCGGGACCACCGGGTCCACCGGCCCCTGGACCGCCCCAGCCTCCGCCGAACCCGGGACCGCCGGCCCCTGGACCGCCCCAGCCTCCGCCGAACCCGGGACCGCCCCAGCCACCGCCACCGAAGCCACCGGGACCACCTGGACCACCGAAGCCGCCGGGGCCGAACCCACCGAACTTTCCTGCACCGAACATGTGAGTGTCCCTTCTCGTGGCGGCGGCCGCCGGTCGGCCCCACCGCATTGCATCAACAACTTCCTTGATAACAAGTAACCTGATACCTGTCAAGTATGTTGATGGTTGGAGGCGGTTATCGACCCCTGGACACGCCGCTTTGATGCCTCTGAATAGCGCTGCTGCGCAACAACGTTGAATTCAGAAAGGGAACCCACGAGCCGTTCTGCCCCCGGTCGTGAGAGGATGCCGGTATGGCCCAGGCGAAAGAGGCAGGCGAGGAGTTGCCGCTGGGTTACCTGCTGCACCGGCTGGTGAAGGTGCTGCGCCCGCACGTTACTGCCGAACTGCGTGGGCTGGGGATCGGGCTTCCCGAGCTCGTGTGTATGCGGCTGCTGGCGCTGAACCCGGGCCAGTCCAGCGCGGAACTGGCCCGCAACACCAAGGTCTCCGCCCAAGCGATGAACCAGGTGCTCAACCGCCTCGAAGACCTCGGTGCGGTGACCCGGCCCCATGGCTCTGCGGGCCGCACGCTGCCGGCCCGGCTCACACCGGAGGGACGCAAATTGCTCAAACGAGCCCAGGCCGTCACGCTCCTCGCCGATGAGCAGCTGCTGAACTCCATCTCCCACGCTGAGCTGCGCCAACTCAAACGGATTCTCTACAAGGCGGGCGACTGCGCCAACGACGCCGCAGCGCCCTTACCGCGGTGAAACCATGAGCGAGAACACGACGTGCGCGATCGTCGGCGGCGGTCCTGCCGGCATCGTGCTGGGACTGTTGCTCGCGCGGGCCGGGATCGAGGTCACCGTGCTGGAGAAGCACGGCGACTTCCTACGCGACTTCCGCGGTGACACAGTGCATCCGAGCAGCATGAACCTGCTCGACGAGCTGGGGTTGGGAGAACGGTTCGCCGCCCTGCCCAAGAGCATCCTCGAACGCGGGGAGTTCGACTTGGACGGGCACCCGATGACGCTCGTCGACTTCAGTCGTCTGCACCACCGGCACCCCTATGTGGCGATGGTGCCGCAGTGGGACCTGCTCACCCTGCTCGCCGAGGCCGCCGCTC
>Ga0182012_10000437_pt1 | contig 46985 bp, 29 predicted proteins | sample 612S2SmetaG_FD_120486 | JGI IMG/M metagenome (GOLD analysis project Ga0182012, IMG submission 120486) | Permafrost microbial communities from Stordalen Mire, Sweden - 612S2S metaG | ecosystem: Environmental > Terrestrial > Soil > Wetlands > Permafrost | place: Sweden: Stordalen | collected... | reverse complement strand
CCCCAGGCTGGTATGGGGCGCGCCGTTGGCGCTGGGAGGCGAAGGGAGGGGAGTAGTCCCAAGTCTAATTTCTAATGTCCAAAGTCGGGGCCCGAAATAGCCAATAGCAGACAGCCAAAAGGAGGTGTGGACATGGGGAGGCACAACCCGTTGGGGTTGGAAGGGGTTCGGCTTGGGTACCCAGGGTAGCTCGTGCCTCGCAACCCCGGGCTGGAGGGCGCAATCCCGTTGGGATTGAAGGACCCCTGCCCTCTCCCTCGGGGAGAGGGAGAATCATCGTCAGTCTCTCAACAATACCAGAGTCCCACATTGGCCGACGCCGGGTCAGGGGACCCGGCCTACAAGGTGACACGCCCAAGTTCGTTGGCTCAAAAAACCAACTTTCGGTGGGGTGGGGTCTGCGCCCGGGGACGGGCGCGCTCCGGGGATTGGGTGAATCCTGGTTATGGGGTGGTGGGCGGGGGCATCTGGGTGATCCAGGTGGAGAGGGTTTGCACGGCGTCCGTATCTATACGGTTGCGGCCGAGGGGGGGCATTTTGAGGGTGGGGGCGTTGGTGTTGACGCGGGCGAAGAGGACGGAGCGGGTGAGGTCGCCGGGGGCGATGATTTCGGGGTTGACGAGGCCGAGGGAGACGCCGGCGGGGAAGTTGGTGAGGTGCTGGCTGGCCAGGGCGGTGTCATAGCGGGCGTCGAAGTTGGCGACGCCGCCGGGGCGGTGGCACTCGGAGCAGTTGGCGTCCAGCCAGGAGCGGGCGCGTTCGGCCACCGGGGCATGGGTGTCGGCGAGGGGGGTGAGTTTGGGGTATTGGGCAATGCCGGTCTCGTCTATGGCGGGGCTGAAGAGGCCGAGGTGGTTGAGGGTGCGGATCTGGTTGTCGGTAATGCCGGTGGCGGGATAGGTGAGCGGGCCGTTGAGCTGGCGGGTGTTCACGCCGAGGACGTAGCTGGCGACGGGGGTGTGACAGGTGAGGCAGTCGGCGGGGCTGCCGTAGGTCCAGGTTTGGGTGCGGATGCCGGTGGCGTTGGTGACGAGGAGGTCCTCGGTGGAGCCGGTGGTTTGAAGGTCGGCATCGCGCTGGTCGGGCCGCCATTTGTAGGTGAGGCCGTAGACAGCGCCGTTGGCATCGCGGACGAGGATTTGGGTTTCGAGCCGGCGCGGGGGCGCGGCGGGGTGGCGTTCATCCAGGGGGAGATCGAGGTTTTTCACGAAGACGGTGCCGGCGGGGAAGACCCAGGCGTTGGTGGGGCGGAGGCGGATTTGTTCGTCCGGCGTGAGGGGGCCGGGGCGGCGGGGCACGGCCACATAAGTGGTGGCGACGGCGCCATCGGCCCAGGCGGGCTGGTTGAGGGTGTAGGGGATGAGGCCGGGGGCCGGGGTGCGGGCGGCGGTGTCGGCAAAGACGCCGGTGCCGGAGAGGAGGGGCGGGAGGGGGCCGTTGTAGGTGGCGGGCAGGCCGAGCCAGGCGGGCACGAGGGCGTTGGTGGTGAGGCCGTAGGGGCGGCCGGTGCCGGCGGTGACGGTGACGTTCACGGGGGCCGAGGTGCTGGTCAGGCCGCTGCCATCGGTGGCGACGGCGGTGAGGGTGCAGGGCCCGGGGGCGAGGCCGGTGGTGGTGAGGGCGAACACGGGCGCGTAGACGCTATTGGACAGGGTCCCGAGCGGGGTGGCATTCGCGTAAAAATCCACGCGGGCGATGGTGTTTTGGACGGCGGTGACATTCGCGCCGACGGTGAGGCTGGCCGGGCCGGCATAGGTGGCGTCGGCCAGGGGGCGGACGAGGGTGATGGCGGGCGCGGGATTGGCGGCGGGATACAACTGGCTCACGGGCGGCAGGCCGAGCGGGGTGGAGGGGCTGCGCCAGAGCAGCCGCACGGGTCCGGGTCCGGCGGCGGGGGTGTAGTCCAGGCGGATATTGTATAATTGCTGGGCCACGAGCGGCAGGGTGACGGCGTTGGTGGCCGGGGTGGCGGAGGGCGAGGGGTCATTGATGAGCAACCGGTCATTGAGCCAGAGGCGCACGCCGCCGCCAACCACGGTGGTAAAGGTGTAGGGTTCACCGTACTGGGCCTGCACCGCGCCGGTCCAGCGCACGGTGATATTTTTGGCATCAAGACCGGGCGCGGGGGCGTTGGTGGTCCAGTCAAAATCCACCGCCGGGTCGGTGCGGGTGAGAGTGGCGGGGGCGTCCGGGCTGGCGCCGCCGGGCCAGAACCGGGCGGTGAGGCCGGTGCCGTGGCCGGTGGCGGCGGTGTTCACAAAGCCGGCGGTCAGCACCCGGCTGCGGACGGCGCCGGGTTTGAGGGCGATGGCATGGAGCGTCACGGTGTTGGTGACGGTGAATGGGGTGGTGTATAAGGTTGAATTCACGGTGGGCGGGGAGTCGTCCAGGGTGTAATAGATGGCCGCGCCGGAGGCTTCATCGGCGAGGCTGACGACCACGGAATTGACGAAGTCGCCGCCCGCCGGGGTGGCGAGGGGCGAGGGCAGAAACTCGCCATTGCCGAACACGGCGAGGCCGCCCTGCACGCCGACGTAAACATGGCCATTCACCACGGTGGGCACGGTCATTTTCACGGCAACGCCGGGGCTGTCGCGCCCGGGCACGAGGCTGCTGTTGTAGAGTTCGTCCGCGAGGTTGGTGGCATTGTAAGCGTGGAGCACGGCCTGGCCGCCACGGGTGGCGCCATCGGTCTGGATGGCCCAGACAATGCCGTCGCGCGTGCCGTTGGCGGAGACGGAGGGGGTGGTGCCGAAGCCGCTGAAGCTGGTGGGGGAGGAGGACTGCGGCGCGGGGTCCAGGCGGCCGTCGTGGATGGCAAAGGCGCGCATGACACCGCCGATACCCTGGTAATACAGCATATGATTGAAGTACGCGGGGGTGCTGAAAATATGGCCGGCGTTCATCTGAAACGATTGCACAACCTGGTTGTCGTTGGCGGGGTTGTAGTGGCCCATGTGGTCGCGGTCCACGAGGTAGACTTTGCCCTCTTTGCCGGCACCGACGATGAGGTGGGGATGCGCGGCGCTGCCGACGTCATCGGGCAACAGGACAGGTCCGCCCGCGCCGAGATCGGCATCGGCGGCCTGGAGGGCGGCCTGGTTGAAGGGGGTGAAATAATCCACGACGGAGATGCCGCCGGTGGTGGCGAGGCGCATGAAGCTGTCGCCGTAATCGCCGCCGCCCTGGTCGGCGTCAAAGCTGCCGTTGGCGACCTCGTAAAATAAATTAGAGTGGGCGTCCACGCACAGGCCGTTGCCGCCCATCCAGAGGGCGCCCTCGCCCGCGTGCGGGCCAAACACGGCGACGGTGGCATTGGGCGCGGTGTTGAAGACCTGGTTGGGCAGCGGTTGGAGGGTGTGCGCGTCAAAGCCGATGATCCAGCCCTGGTAGGGGTCGGTATCGGCATAGCTGCTGTAGGCAATGTAGACGATGCCGCCGGCGAGGGTCAGGGCGCAGCGCTCGTTTTGATTGCGGGGATTGAAGGTGAGCACGCCATTCACACTGGTCGCGCCATGGCCGGGATAGGTGGCGGTGATGTTGACAGGGCTGCCGGGGCGTTCCGCGCCGGTGGTGATGTCCAGGGCGTGCAGGCGCTGGTAATAATTTGTGGTGGTGGTCACTTCGCGGTTCAGGGCCACGACAAAGAGGGTGCCCGAGTCCGCGTCAATGACAGGGGTGCCGGTGATGCCGACGCGGGGCACCATGTCCTGCAAGACGTTGTTGTGGTAGCGGCCGCCGAATTCATGGTTGGTGACGACGTTGACGCCTTCGCCGAGGCTGGTCTGCCACAAGATGCCGCCGCCGGGTCCGGCCTGGCTGGTCGCATCCAGGGCGTAAACGGTGTCGCCCTCGGTGGCGACATAGACGACGTCATGCTGGCCGTGTCCGGGGATGGCCACGCCGGGCAGCACGAGCGGCTGGGCGTACACGAAGGCATCCAGGTCGTACTTCAGCACGAGGCCGAAGGTGTTGGAATTGACGGTGGCGAGGGTGAGCTGGGTTTCGTTGGTGTTCGCGCCGGTGCGGGCGTTGTCGTTGTGGTAGGTGAGCATGGACGCGGCCAGGGCGGGGAGGGTGGCCACGCAGAGGAGGGTGAGGGCCAGCAGGCGGCGGGGGACAGTCACATTCATGGGGATTCGTCGCGGTGGATGGCGGGGAGATTTCAAGGTGGTTTTATACTTATATTTGGCGGTCAATTCTAAGAGGATGGACGGCAAAGTCCACTGGGGAAAGGGGTGGAATGATGAATTATGAATGAAGAATGAAGAAACGGGGTGGAGATAAACTTCAAACTTCAAAGGGACCCAAGGGACTCAAGGGATTCAAGGAACGAATAGGGTTGCGAACGCGCGGTTGAAAGAGATTGAATTAGAGCCTTTTTAGCAAGGCTCTAATTACAGAGTTTCATGGGCAATGGGCATGACCGACCGGGATTATTCCGGCATGGCCATCATCTGATCGCCGCTCATGGGAGCGGCATGCGCGCCCATGCCAGCGCGAAGCTTGTGGACGTCATCCTCGGTGACCGGGGAAGCCTGGTTGCCCCAGGAACTGCGAATATAACTGAGCACCGCCGCCAGATCGGCATCGGGCAGGGCCGCGCCCATGGCCGCCATGGCCATGTTCCAGTCTTTGCCCTCGACTTTGATGCTGCCATTCACACCCATGAGGGGAATGTGCGCGAGCCGGTTAAATCCCTTGGCAGTGACCCATTCTGAGCCGGCGAGCGGCGGAGCCTGGCCGGGTTTGCCCAGACCATCAATGCCATGACACAAACCGCACACCTGCTCGTAAACCACTTTGCCGCGGGCCAGGGCGGCCGCCGCGCCGGATTTCGGCTGGTACATTTCGAGTTGATCGGCCGAGGCGAACGGGGCGTAAACCTGGGGCTGGAACCAGCCGCTGTGATTGTCAAAATACAATCCGCCGAGGAAGAGCAGCACCAGCAGGAGCACGATGATCCAAATGGGCAGCGTGGAGTGGTCGGCGGCCGGCTGGGGGTCGGACGGAGGCTGCGGCAAAGATGATTTGATGTCGTCGCTCATGGTTTGGCGGGCGGGGTGAACGGCGCGTCGTAAACGGGAAGGTTGGCGCGCAGGCTCAGCAAATAGGCGGCGAGCTGGCGGGCCTCGGGTTTGGGCACCACTTCAAAGCCGGCGGGCGCGGCATCCGTGCCGGACAAGTTAAGCGCGTCCGGGGACGGAGCGTCACCAATTTTTTGCACCGTAAACAAATATTTAAAAGAGGGCATCCGGGAGTTGCTGTTAACGCTCTTCGGGGCGTAGAGATGTTTCAACTGCAAGCCGGCATCGGGCGAACGAACGCCAATGGAGGCCAGGTCGGGGCCGGCGCGCAGGCCGCCCAATTGCACCGGGTAATCATAGAGGTAATCCTCGGCGACACTGTGGCGGACGCCCCAGCCATGGTCCAGGTCCGCGCCATTGGGCACGATGTGGGTTTCCACCTTGCCGCCCAGGCCGGTGATTTGACCGGCCACCAGGTCGGCGGCTTCCTTGGTCAGATTGGTCAGGGTCAACGTGGCCAGCAAATTGGTGACCGCCGCGGGATTGGCCCCTGGCGCGGTGAGCACCACTTCGCAAGCGACACCGTCCTGCCGCACCTGTTCCGTGTGGCAGGCGGCGCAACCGTTGGCGCGGTACACTTGCAGACCGAGGGTGGCGTCGCCAGTGCGTTGCGGGGGATAAATATCCGCCGTGTTGAGCACGGTCGTTTGCTGGATACCGCCCAACTGAACGGCCGGGGCCAGGACGAAACCGAGCGTGGACCCGCCCAAGGCCAGCACCACGACGAAGGTTGCCGGAAATCCGCTTTTCATGATTTCACCTCCGAGGTTTTCAAGGGCGCGGTCACGGCGGCAAAGATGGTCTTCACAAGGTTGATTTTCCAAGTTACAAACAAGGCCAGCACATTGAGCGCAAACAGCAGATTGCCGATCAGAATCAAGCCCAGGCCCAGCGTGCTGATCCGCAGGCAATTTAACGAGGCATCAAGGCTGTAACCATTGGCGCCCTGCTCATATCCACCGATCGCCAGCGGCACCACCCACAGCAAGACTCCCAACCCGAGCAGAAAGAAATGTCCCCGGACAAACTGGGGAAACTTAAATGCAAAACCCAGTGCCAGCGGCAGGAGGTAATAAAGCGCGCCAAACAAAATCGAGGCGAGGAAGCCCCAGATTTGCAATTGCACTTGCGCCTGGCCAAACCAGGTAAATTCCAAAACCCGGCTGATTTGCGGACAGGCCGGGGCGATGTACATCAGGCTGGAAATCACAAACGCGGCCAGTCCCAGTTTAATGAAACAAACCGGACCGCCGAGCGGGGCGCTCTTTGATTCGGCACTTTTCGGGGAGCCACACAGGGTTTGGGCGGTAATCACCATCACACCGATGACGGGTACGATCAGCAACACAGAGGCGATCGCGCTCAGACTCGTGATCCAGGCCGGAAACGGTGAACCGTGAGGGATGCCGCACCAAGTGCCGAACAGTGCGAGCGTCCAAAAAACGTACAGGGCGTAATAATACGTTTTCAGCGGCCGGCCGGTGAGTTTGGGAAGGAAATAGAAAGCAATGCCGAGTCCGGTCAGCGAAAACCAGACGTACAGGAGGTTGTTGCCGAACCACAGATCAATCACGCCCTGCGCCACACCGCGCACCGGCATGGCGACCAGAAAGATATTCGCCGAGGCGTAACTCCACGGAAACCACAACAGGGCGGCCAGCAAAAACCAGTGCGACGGATACAGGGTTTTCTCCCGCCGGTAGCCGAAGGCCGCCGCCGTGGGAATGGCAATCAGCACAAACGCCACAAACAGCAGAATGGAACCGCCCCGGGGAAATTCCAGCCACGTGAAGCCCGTGCTATTTCCGAGCAAAATGCTGGCCAGCCCCACGAACACGCCCAAATGCCAGAGATGCGCGGCAATGACCGGAACCAGGGGCAGTGGGTAAACGGTCTGGCTCAACCGGGAAAAGATCCAGAGGATCACCGACAAACCCGCCGGCAGACAAAAGCCATAGACCAGGGCGTCGTTGGCGGCGGCCACCACCCGGCCATAGGTCAGGAGCGGACACGCAGCCAGGAACTCGGGGTCATGAAATTTAATGGAGGCAATCAGCGCCAGCACCGAGCCGACGACCAGCCAGACCGAGGCTCCAACCAGCAGCGCCAGCAACGGCAGCCGGCAGGAAGCGTCAATCTCCGGCGCGGGCGCGGTGGGATGAATTGTTTCGTTTGCGGTCATTCAAAAGCACTGGGTTTGGGGGCGACCTTGGGCAGGGGCGCGGCGGCCTTCGCGGCCCGGGCAATCAGATCGGCGCGGGCTTGTTCGGGATGCTGCCATTGCTGCGCGGTTAATTGGATGGCCAGCGACACGGGCAAACGCACCACGCCATGGTCCTGGTCAAGCCAGGCAGCGGTGTTCAACGCGGCATCCTCATTCGTATGGATTTCCGCCAGCGCCTGGTAACGGGCGGCGGCACGGGCGGCGTCAATCGGCGGGGTTGCCACCAGGAACCGGGCGCCCAGGGTCAAGGCCACCAACAGCACGATGACGGTCCCAAACGCCAGGGCCGCGCCAGAAGCGCGATTGACATAGGGGGTTGGCACAGGGTTACTCATTGGCTGCCTCCTTTGGCCGCCTCGGCGAGGGCGATTTCATCCGCCGCAAAGTGATGGCCCATGGCCTCCAAAATACGCGGGTCGCGGGTGGGATACGGCGGATGGCTGTGAAATTTGCGCAGGAACACGGTGGCCAGGAATCCCCCCTGCAACAGCAGGCAGCCAATGGGCAGCCAGATCCATTGCAACGGATAGCCATTGACGTGCAGCGCGGGGAAAATATTGAAGGCGAGATCCAGCACATGGGTGAACCAGGCCGCGACGCACACCGGCACAATCACCTTGAAATTGCTCTTCACACTCACCGGCAGCATGATGAAAAACGGCACGAGGAAATGGGCGAAAATCAAAATCAAACTCAGCGTCCACCAGTTGCCGTTTTCGCGGATCAGGTAGTAAAAGGTCTCCGTCGGGATGTTGGCGTTCCACACCACAAAATACTGCGCAAATTCAATGTAGGCCTGGAAGACCGTGAAGGCAAAGAACAGCACGCCGAGGAAATAAAACTGGTTGTAATTCAACAAACCATCGAGCACCCGCTGGCGTTGCAAGATAACGGTCAAGATGTACACCGTGGCCAGCGTGACCCAGGTGCTGCTCGCAAAGAAATACACGCCGAACATTGCCGAATACCATTGATATTGCAAGGCCGAGACCCACAAGACCGCCGCGAGCGTCAGGGTGACGGCAAAGGCCACAATGCCCCAGCCCGCGTGAAACCGCATTTTGTGCGTGCATTGCGGATCGCCCGTGACATCCTGCCGCAGCGACCAGTAGGCCAGCCGCGAGGACAACAGCCACCAGATGCCGAAGAAGACGGCCGAGGCGATCCAAAAACCGGGAACCGTGAACACCGGGGCTTTGGCGACGATCAAATTATTGGTCGCCGGGTTGGCAACGTGCATCCAGGAATAGATGCTTTTGCCAAACAAGGCCACGGGCAGGAACAAAATCGCCAGCCACGGAAACAGCAATGAGGCCAGATGCTCGCAAAAACGGCGGATGGGCACAGACCAGCCGGCATCGGTCAAATGATGCACCATCACCAGGAACAGCGAGCCCAGGGCGATGCTCAGGAAAAAGATAAATGCCAGCAGCCAGGAAAAGCCAAATTCCGCCGGACTGGCCACCGCGCCGATGAGGGAGAGAATCGCCCCCACCGCCATGGCCAGCTTCGGCAGCTTCGCCCAGCCAGATAAATCCAGCGGCGGCGGCAAATGAGTTGAATCGTTGGGAGAACTCATGGTTATTTCTTGAAAGCGGCTTGTTGATCCGGCGGCAAATCGTCCACCGACCCGAGCCCGCTCAATTGCAAGGCGCGCAGGTAACCAATGACCGCCCAGCGGTCTTCCACCGGCATCAAGGGCCCGTAAGCGCCCATCAACCCCTTGCCGTGGGTGATCGTGTTGAAAATTTCACCGTCGGCCATGGCCACAATCCGCTGGTCGTGCAGATTCGCCACGGCGGGCATGACGCCCAGCTTCTTGGTGATGCCGTTGCCATCGCCAAGCCGGCCGTGGCAGGGGGCGCAGTAAATATCAAACCGTTCCCGGCCGCGCAGCAACAAGGTTTCGTTCACCGGCAGCGGATTCACGGCCACGAAATTCGTCGTGCCCGTCACCAGACCCGAGTTCACCGGGGAATCCTCGAACCGATACACGGCGCCCGCCGTGGTTTGCAGCGGCTCGCTGCGGGCCACGGTGCCCATGGGTGGCAGTTGCGAGCTGATGCCATTGGCGAAAAAGGGATTGGGCTCCTGCGGCCGCAGCTTGGCCTGGCGGTCCATGTCGGGAAACACCTCAATCGGCGGCACCCGCGAAATGCGTCCCTGCACGCCGGCCAGGCCGAACAGCAGCACCGGCAGGGCAATCAAAACCAGGGCGATGGAAAGAATGTAACGCATCAGTCTTCCTCCACCAGTTCGATGTGCGTGCCGCCGATGGATTCGAGCAGCTTGCGGGTTTCCACGGCGGAAAAATGGTCGTCATTGGCCCCGATGACCAGCATGAATTTGTCGCGGGACACCAGTTCAAACCGGGGGTTTTTCAGCAGCGGATGATGCAGGCGCGGCAACTGGTTCAGGGCCAGCATGCCCACCAGCGCGCCAATCGCCCCGCCCATGACCATCAAAATGTACGACGGTACAAACGACATCGGCACGCTGTACATCGGCTTGCCGCCCACGATCAGCGGATAATCAAACGCGTTCGTGAACCACAGCAGGCCCATGCCGGAGAGGAAAGCCCCGCCGCCCATGGCCAGCGAAAACCAGCCCACCAGGGAATTCTTCAATCCCATGACCTTGTCAATGCCATGAATGGGGAAGGGCGTGAAAATGTCCCAGCGACGGTACCCGGCGTCGCGCACCTGTTTGGCCGCCGCCAGAATGGCCGCGGGCGTCTCAAACTCGGCAATGATTCCGTACGGTTTCAATGCTTGCCTCCCTTCGCGCCGCCCAGCGGATGGTGTGGATTGCCCTGGGGCGTGGCCCCCTTCACTTCAGAAATGGCGATCATCGGCAAAAACTTCACAAACAGCAGGTACAGCATGAAGAACGTCCCCAGCGTGCCCACATAAATTCCCACGTCCCAGATGGTCGGCATGTACTTGCCCCAGTTGGCCGGCAGGAAATCCTGATACAACGAGCCCACCACAATGACAAACCGCTCGGTCCACATGCCAATATTGATCAGCACGCCAATGATAAACAGCGCGAGCAGGTTGCTCCGGATTTTTTTGAACCACAGCAGTTGCGTGACTAGCACGTTGATGCCGATGAGCATCCAGCCCAGGACCATGTACGTGTGGCCAAAGAGGCGGTGGCCAAACACCCATCGCTCGTAGGTGTCACCGCTGTACCAGGCGATGAAAAATTCCATGCCGTAGATGTAATCAATGATCAGGCCCGAGACGAGGGCCAGCTTGGCCACCTTGTCAATATGGCTCATGGTGATGATGTCCTGCAACCCACACCATTTGCGCAGGGGAATCAACAGCACCAGCACCATGCCGAAGCCGCAAAACACGGCGCCAATCACGAAGTACAGCGGAAAGATCGTCGCATGCCAGCCGGCAATCTGCGCGGTGCAAAAGTCCAGGCCGACAATCGAGCTCACGGTAAAGACGAGCAGCGTACACAACCCGCACAGCACGACATACGCTTTTTCGTAGTGATGCCACTGGTTGGCAGAACCCGTCCAGCCCATGGCCAGTGCACTAAAAATAGCTTTGCGCACACGGGTGGTGGAACGATCCCGCAATACCGCGAAATCCGGGATCATGCCCATGAACCAGAACAGCATGGACACCATCACATAGGTGTTCACCGCGAACACGTCCCACATCAGGGGCGAGCGGAACTGCGGCCACAGGCCGTTCGAGTTCGGCACCGGAAACATAAACCAGTCAAACCAGGCGCGGCCGACGTGAATGGCCGGGTACAGGCCCGCCATCATCACCGAAAACACCGTCATTGCCTCGGCCATGCGACCGATGGTCGTGCGCCAGTGCTGACGCGTGAGAAAGAGCAGCGCAGAAATGAGCGTGCCCGCGTGCGCCACGCCGACCCACCAGATGAAATTAACAATGTCCAGTCCCCACATCACCGGATGGTTGTTGCCCCAGACCCCGACGCCGGTCGTGACCTGGTAAAACAAACAGAACGGCAGCACCACCGTGGCGCAAAAGGCCGACGGCAGGAAAAACACCCACCACCAGAGCGGGATTTTGCCCTCGGCAAACGCCGAGAGTTTGTCCGTCAGCCAGCCCAGGCCGCGGTTGTTTTCCACCACCGGCGGGCGTTGCAATTCCGCCGGCGGCAGCAGGGACTTCAAATTGGTCGTGGCCTCAGCCATTAGCTGTTTCCTTTCTGGACGGTTGCCGGCGCAGTATCATACGGATTGCCGTTGTGCTTCTCGTATTCCTCAAAGCTGTGCGGCCACTCGCGGTAATCCGGCATGGCCGGATTCGGGTTGCGCACGCGCGCCAGATACGTGGTGCGCGGCTTGGTGAGCAGATCGCCCAGCACGGTGTAGTTACGGTCCAGCGCCTTGAGCTTGGAAACGGAGCTTTCCGGATCACTCACATCGCCAAACACAATCGCCCCGGCCGGACACGCCTGCTGGCAGGCGGTCTTGGGAATCGTCCCCTCGGACTCGCGCAACCGCACGTTGTCCGACGCCCCGGCCTTCGCCTTTTGCTTGATCTTGGCGTGCTCGATGCGCTGGGTGCAATAGGTACACTTCTCCATCACGCCACGCATGCGGACGGTGACATCCGGGTTCTTGACCATCTTGATCAAATCCCATTCGTCCTCGGTGCGCATCCCGCTGTTGGGATCCCGCCACCAGCGGACAATATCCAGTTCCCCGGCCGTCTTGCTGCCCAGCATGGCGGTGGGATAAAGGGTGCCCTTCAGCGCGCTCAGCGGCCGCTTGTTGTAATCCAGATAATTGAACCGGCGGACCTTGTACGGGCAGTTGTTCGAGCAATAGCGCGTGCCAATGCAACGATTATACGCCATGACATTCAGCCCCTCCTGGTCATGCACCGTGGCGTTCACCGGACACACGTTTTCGCACGGCGCGGCCTCGCACTGCTGGCAGAGCATCGGCTGGTTCACCGCCTGCACGTCGTCAATCCAACCCGCAAACTGCTGCGCCTCGTCGGCTTGAAACGATTCTTTTTTGAGAATGCTGGTTTCAACATCTTCGGTGGCCGGATCCGCCGTGTAATAGCGGTCAATCCGCATCCAGTGCATTTCGCGACCGCGCGTCACCTGGTCTTTGCCAACGATCGGAATGTTGTTCTCGCTCTGGCAGGCCACCACGCAAGTGCCGCAACCCACGCAGGACGTCAAATCAATCGTCATCCCCCATTGATGGAGCGCCGTCTTCTTCGCCTCATCCAACGGGTTCGGATACAGGGACTGGCTGATGGGTGCTTCCTCGCCATGCATCTTCTCGGCAAAATCCGGCAGCTTCTGGTACTCGGCCCAGTTGGCTTCGCGCACCGCCGGACGGCCTTCCATGGACCAGTGGTGTTGCGTGGTCGCAATCACATAGGTCTCGCCCGTCTTCTTGACCGTCGCCCCGGTCGCCACATAACTGCCCGTGAAAATTGCAAATGCGTTAAAGCCCACGCCAGTGCCGACGCGGCCCGCCGCCGTGCGCCCGTACCCCAGCGCGATGCCCAGGGAATAATCCGCCATGCCCGGCTGGGTCCAGATCGGACCTTTCACCGTGCGGCCGTTCAACGTCACTTCCACCATGTCGCCGTTTTCCACGCCCAACTCGCGGGCGGTTTTCCGGCTGAGCAACACCGCGTTGTCCCAGGTGATTTTGGTGATCGGCTCGGGCAATTCCTGCATCCAGCCGTTGTTCCCAAAGCGCCCGTCATCCACCTTCGAATCACGATAGAACACCACTTCCAAGCCGCTCGCGGATGGCGTAACCGCCTTGGGTTCCGGCACGGGACCATTGAACGAAGGGTTCACCAACGCGGGGGAGGCATATATGAAGGGGGAAACCGCCAGATAACCATTGAACAAAAATCTCTTCCAAGCCTCGTCGTCGCGGCCAAAAGTGGCCCGCACGATGTCATGGGCGCTGGTTTGGGTTTCACCGGCGATGCGCGCCAGAAATTCCAGCTCGCTCATACCGCCGAACAGCGGCTGAATCAACGGCTGCACCGGCACCAAAACACCGTCGTTCGTCTCCGCGTCGCCCCAGGATTCCAGGTAATGCGCCGCCGGCAGGTGCCAGTCGGTTTGCGCAAACGTTTCGTCCTCGTAATAGCCCAGCCGCACCACGGTTTTGGCCTTGCGCTGCGTGGCCGCCCAGGTCAAATCCGCCGGCGCGTTGTAAACCGGATTGCCGCCCAGAATCACCAGCGTTTGCACCGAACCCGCGTTCAGCAGTTGCGCCAGATCGCCAATACTGCCGGCGATTGAAGGAGCAACCGGATGCAAAGCCAGCGTGCTGCCCACCGCGCCCAGCGCGGAATTGATGGCCAAGGCCAGCAAATGCACTTCAATCGGCTGTGCCTGACCGGCCACGACCAGCGCCGCGCCTTTGTTCGCCGCCAAATCCTTCGCGCACTCCGCAATCCATTTGGCATCCACGCCCGCCGGCGCGGTGAAGGTGGCACCGGCCACCGCCGCATTCAGCGCGGTCGCAATGGCCCCGATTTGGCTGGCTGCCACGCGCAAGCGATGATCGGCACCCGCGCCCGTGAGCGTGAACAACGATTCGATCACATACAACCGGCTCATGCCGCCGCTCTCCGGCTTGCGCCCCTGCACAAACCGGCGGATATGATTATGGACGTCGTCCTCGGCCCCCAGGAAATCGCTGCCCAAGGAAACGATCACCTTCGCTTTTTCAAATTGATACACCGGGCGGACCGGCTGGCGAAAGGCCTGCGTGGCCGCGCGTTGCTGCACATCCGAATCCACCGGCTCGTAGGCGAACCATTTGGCACCCGGGAATTTCTGGCTGATCAGATCCTGCAACCGCCGGCGCGAGGGCGATGTGCTGCGGTCGGTCAGGAACGCCAGCCCCTGACCGCCATTGGCGGCGGCGGCTTGGGAAAGCTGCGCGAGCGCGGCATAGGCCGCCTCGGGAGTGACGACGTTCCCGGCATTTTTAAAGCGTTTTGCGCGGTCCGGATCGTAAACATCCAGAATCGAAGCCTGGGCATAACGATCCGTGGAACCATTGCTGCCGGGAAATTCCGGGTTGCCCTCCACTTTGACCGGCCGACCTTCGTACGATTTCGCCAGCAACGGAATGGCCCCGTTGCGCGTCGGCATGGCCGTCGCAAAATATTGGGGTTCACCAAAAGTGTAATTGGCCTGCTGCTGGCCAAACGGCTCCAGCTTCTCCTCGGGCCGGCGGCAGCCCGCGCCCATCACGCCCATCCCCGCCAGCATCAGCGAGGCCGACATGATCCGCACGAAATGGCGGCGGGAAACGCCGTCCTCCAGCTCGCTCGCCCCCTGCGGAAATTCGCGTTGCAGCCATTCCTTGAACTCCGATGTGTCCGCCAGTTCATCCAGGCTGCGCCAGTAACGGCGGCCGGTGACACTCGGGGCTGAAGGGTTCATTGTATTATTCATCGGTGACAGGCCGAGCAGCTTTGCAGCGATTCCACTTTCCAATCATGCACAAATTTCGGGCCGTTCGTGGCCTGCATTTCCGCCGCCACCGCCGCGTTCGTGCTCCATTGCCAGCCCAGATGCGTCACCTGGTCGGTCGGACGAATGTGCGCCGCCGGATCGCGGTGGCAGTCCAGGCAGAAGCTCATGCTGAACGATTTCGCGTGGTACACCTCGTCCATCTGATCAATGCGACCATGGCATTCCACGCAACTGATGCCGCGCGTCACGTGGACCGAGTGGTTGAAATAAACGTAGTCCGGCACCTTGTGAACCTGCACCCACGCCACCGGCTTGCCCGTCACGGCGCTGTCCCGCACTGCCGCCAGCAACGGATCGTCCTTCAACACCTGGTTGTGACAGTTCATGCAGGTGGACGCCCCCGGCAGATTCGCAAACCAGGACTTCTCCACCCCGTTGTGACAGTAGCGGCAGTCCAGGCCGAGCTGGCCGGCATGAATCTTGTGGGAGAAGGGCACCGGCTGCACCGGCTCATAGCCCACGCGCGTGTGCTTGGGGGTGGCATACAAGGCGACGCCAGCGGTGACCACACCACCCACCACCGCCACCACGGCACCCAGCGCCAGAGGCAACCAGTTTGTCCACTTAGGAAAAATTGCTGACATTACGAGTTCGCGCGCGCGCTTTTTACCTTAATCACATTTTGTTCTGCGCAACGCAAAATATTGGGGAATATAATTATTAAACTTCGCCCGCCCGCGCAAGGAAAGTTTGTGAAAAATTTCACGATGCCTCAAATCCCGACCAGCGCGGCGCCGATCACGCCCGCCGAATCCCCGATTTGATGTTTCACAATCGGCGTCTCCAGCGTGTCGTTGAAAACGTACCTGGCCACCTCTGCCACCCCCAGCGTGTACACCGCGTCAAACTTGGACACCCCGCCCCCCAGCACCACGATATCCGGGTCCAGCACATCAATCAAATTCGCCATGGCCCGGCCAAACCGCCGGAAAAATTCCTGGATCAACTCCACGGCTTTCGCGTCCCCGCGGTGATAATCCTGCTCAATTTCAAAAAACGTCTTCTTCACCCCGTACAACGCCTCATAGCGCCGTTGCAGGCCGCCGCCGCTGATAAACGTTTCCACGCAGCCCTTCTGGCCGCAGTAACACACCGGTCCTTGCGGATCAATGGACATGTGGCCCCACTCCCCTGCAATGGCCTGCGGACCCGTGATCACCTCGCCCCGGTACACCAGCCCGCCGCCGCAGCCCGTGCCCATGATCACCCCAAAGACCATCTTGTGCCCGCGCCCCGCTCCGAGCAGCGCCTCGGCCATGGCAAAACAATTGGCGTCATTTTGAATTTCCAAGCGCCGGCCCAACAGCTTCTCCAAATCATCCTTCACCGGCTGCCCATTCATGCACACGGTGTTCGAGTTCTTCATCAACCCCGTTCGCGGCGCGACCACTCCCGGCGTGCCTATTCCCAGCGTGTGCCGCGCCCCGTTCACGCTCGCCTTCAAATCCTCGTGCAGCCCCTTGATCCGGTTTAATATGTGCTGGTACCCCTGCTCCCGCTGGGTTTCCACGCGCTTGCGAAACAGTTCCTGGCCGTGCGCGTCCAGCACAATGCCTTCGATTTTCGTTCCGCCGAGATCCATGCCCATCCTAATCATGTCCGCAGCATTACAAAAAAGAGTGGGCGGTGCAAACCAAGAATTGCGGGCCGGTCACCCGCTTGCATGATACTCATTAGACCATTTAAAATCCACCGCCGCCGTTTGCATCCCGCTAATTATCAGACTAACTTCAATCAGGCATCGGCGACCAGGGAATCACGCCGCCGGTGGGCCAGCGAAAGCCAGTGGTTATGAACCGCAAACCCTTCCCATCCCATGAACACCACCCATTTTCTATCCTTTATTAACAGCCAGATGGCGGCCGGAACTTACCCCACTTGGGACCAGCCCAACCTCGTTCGCCGGGCCGTCACCATCTCCCGCCAGGCCGGCTGCGGCGCCCGCGCCATTGCCGATCAACTCGCCACCCTCCTGCAGGCGCGCGACCCGAAATTCCCCGTGCCCTGGCAGGTGTTCGATCGCGAGCTGATGGACCAGGTCCTGACGGACCACCGCCTGCCCAAAAACCTCTCCTTTTACTTTCCTGAAGACCGAAAACCCGCCATGGAAGACATTTTGGAAGACCTCTTCGGTCTGCACCCGCCGCAGGAAACCATCGTCCGCCAAACCGCTGAAACCATGCTGGGCCTCGCCGAGACCGGCAATGTCATCCTCATTGGCCGGGCGGGCAACATCATCACCGCCAAACTGCCCCATGTCCTGCATGTGCGGCTCATTGCCCCCGTGGAGGATCGCATTGAACACGCCTGCGAGTCCTATCACCTGTCGCCGGCCGCGGCGCGCAGCTTTTGCCTGCGCGAAGACCTCGGTCGCAGTCGTTATGTCCATAAATATTTCCACGCCGAGATCAATGATCCCCTGGCCTATCACCTGGTCATCAACACCAGCCGCCTCAGTTACCACGCCGCCGCCACGCTCATGGCGGACGCTCTCCTGAGTCTGCCTTGACCGTACCGGGAAGCAACCGGCAGGAACTCTCGCCACCGCTTCCTGCGGGCTGCCCAACCCCCGGGTTGCGATTTCCATGGTCGCCAATCCCGCGATACGTTAGCATATCAACCGTGAAACGGCATCTGCCAGTCGCGCTGACCACCTTGCGTTTGTTGCTGGGGCCGCTCGCCCTCGCCGGCGCCCAGTTGCATTGGCCCCGCCTGATGTTTCTGCCGCTTCTGGTTGCCGGCACTCTCTCGGATATTTACGACGGCGTCCTCGCCCGGCGTTACGGCGTGGCCACCCCGGCCTTGCGGCGTTATGACAGCGTAACCGACCTCCTCTATTACTTGTTCCTGCTGGTCGTCCTCGGACGTCTGTGCCATGCCGTGCTGGTGGCAAACTGGCGGGCGGTCGCCCTTATTCTCACGCTGGAAGCTGCCGTGATACTGGTCTGCTTTTTCAAGTTCGGCAAATATCCGGCCACTCATTCGTGGCTCGCCAAATTTTACGGGCTTTACCTGTTGTTTAGCCTCGGGGCACTGCTGGCCTTTAATGCCGGTGCCTGGGCCATCGTCAGTCTCGCCATCGTGGCGACCCTGGCCGACGGTGAAATTATCTTGATGCATCTGCTTTCCCCCGTCCCGCCGGTGGACGTGCGGTCCATTTTCCACCGGTCGCGGAAAGGATAACCATTGCCCGCCCCGGCGCAAACCGGCTATCGTCCCCCCATGCGCGCGACCGACATTCAACCGATTGGAAATGAACTCGCCATCAAATGGGAGGATGGCCGGGAGGATTACATTTTGCTGGAAACCTTGCGCCGTAGCTGCCCCTGCGCCGGCTGTTCCGGCGAGACCGACATTCTCGGCAACGTGTACAAAAACCCCGCCCAACCGATCACCAGCGTCACCTGCAAACTCGTCCGCCTCGATTCCGTCGGCGGCTATGGCATCCAGCCCGTCTGGGCCGACGGCCACAACACGGGCATCTTCTCCTTCGAATACCTCCTCAAACTCGCCCGCCCGCCCGCTTCCTAATTTCCCCGTTTCCGCTTTTCCGCGGCTTCTTCATTCGCCTTTTCCTCCCAGTACCTTCGCCTGCAACTGGCATTCCGCCAACAACGCCTCCACCAGCACCGTCTTCTTCCCGCGCCACAGCGCCCCAATCGTGACCAGCGGAAAACCCGCCAGCGGCAGCACCCGCACATTCGCCGGAAACTGCTTCCGCGGTATCGCCACCGACAGCCCGATCCCCAGCCCGTTCGCCACGTACGTCTCAATCAAATCCGTCGAACTCGCCTCGATCCCCGGGAACCAGTCCACCCCCAGCTTCCGCAACTGCTGTAAAAACAACCGCGCCGGCGCCTCCGCCGGCGGCAGGCAAATCAGCGACTCCTCGATCTTGTCCCGCGCCCACAAATCCCCGGCCGACGTGTACCGGCTGCCCTTTTCCACCAGCAACACCAGCGGCAATTCCAGCAGCCGGAGACATTGCAGCCCTGCGGGAACCTTCTTCTCCACCAGCGTGATCGCCACGTCAATCTCATCCTGCTCGAGCATCGTCGAGAACTGCGCCGGAAACCCCTCGCGAAACGCCACCTTCAGCGCGGGGAATTTCTTCCGCAAACCGCGCAACAACTGCGGCACATGATCCCGCAGCACAATCGTCGAGGCCCCCACCCGAATGTGCCGCGCCTGGCCGTCCTGTAATTCCGCCGTCAACTTGTCCAGGCTGCCAAAGAACGGCTGGATGAACTCGTAAAGTCGCTCCCCCGACGGTGTCAGCGCAAACGGCCGGCGCTGAAACAGCGTCACCCCCAGAAACTCCTCCAACTCGGACACCTGCGCACTCACCGCCGGCTGCTGGATGCCATACGGAATATTGCGCACCGCCGGCATGATCCCGCCGTGCTTCGCCACATAATAAAACAACTCCAGATGATGAACATTCATGACATAGACGCCCTGGTTGATCCCATAGTCATACCCGGTCCTCTCCGACCGCGCAAGCCGATGTCATCATCGTAGCGGCGTCTCGGCCGAGCGCCGCATTATTAATCCCCTCGTCAACCGAATCACCCGCAGCCCCCAAATCCCTGCTTGATCATTGCATATTGAATATTCTCTGAATATTGGATTTTGAAGTTTGATTATTCTCCGGCTTGTCGCGCCATAGCCTTCGGCGACGGCGGAAGCTTCGAGCCTTCCTTTCCCCTACGGTGCCACAATCACCCGGTAAAACTGCTCCGGCGCATTCCCCACCGGCAGCGAAACCTGGATCACACTGTTCGTGGCCAGAATGGAACTTCCCACGTTGGCCCACGCCGAGGTGCTGAGATTGGTCGTGGCTTGGATTTGATAGGCCACATTGAGGTACCCGCCCCAACTGAAGGTGATGTTGCCTTTGGTAATTGCGGCGGACGTTAACACCGGCCCGGGAACGGGCTGCACCGTCACGTCGTCCAGGCCGAAGGCCCCGGGATCATTGTTGAAATCAAATTCCAGCGGCGTGGTGGCAGCCGTGGCCGCCACCACGAACTCTAGGTTCGTCCAGCCAAAGGCGTTCAGGTTGGTTTGGGCATAGACCTTCGCGTTGTTCCATTTTGCGATAAACAGGTTGTTGGTCGTCACCCCCGTGCTGTCAGGAACGCACGTCAGCCAGAACGACACCAAATATTTTCTCCCCACGGTGGTGGCCACGGACTGCGCGAGCGAACCGACCGCCGGATTCCCCTCCCAGGCCCATTCCCCGAGATAGCCTCCATATAGCCCGGACCGCACAAACGCCCCGTCCGGCTGGCCCTCCAGCGCGGGTTCTCCCGCCACGTCCGTATCATCGCCCGCCAGGGCAAAGACCAGATCGGGGCTGCCCGTCAGCGTCCAGTCCGTGAGATCGCCGGTCTCAAATCCGCCGTTGCCCGCGGACAAGTCAAACTGCCGGTTTTGCGTCGTGCCGGCGGTGAGGTTGTTAAAGCCCGCATTGCCGGTGAGGTGATTGATTAAAAAGCCATTGGCCGCCGGACTGAGACTGATCGTGACCGTGGCGCTGGCCCCCGCATTCAAGCTGCCGGTCGTGGCCGAAACCGTGAGCCAGACGGATGTGTTGACGAGGCTCCAGCTCAATGGCTTCAGCCCGGTGTTCTTCAACGTATAAGTCTGCGATGCCACCGTGAACGGCCCGCCTCCCGGACCGAACGCCGTGAAACCCAGCGGCGGGGTGACCACCAGCGTGTCCACCGGCGGCGCCAGCAGCGCCGCGATCAGATTGGCCCCGTTGGGCGTGCCCAGCCCCGTGCAGAGGTCATACCCCGCGACCGCCGGGTATTTGTAGGGGCTGGCGCTGTTCGTGTTGTTGCCCGTGGTAATGTCGTGAAAACAGTTATGGTAGTTGGTGCTTTTGGCAATGGCGTACAGCGCCGGGTTGGCGAAACCCACCGGAGCCTGGCCATTGGCCGCCGCCTGTTGATTCGCCAGCGCCACCAAACCCGCCCAGAGCGGCGTGGCCAGGCTGGTTCCCCCTTCTGGCAAGGGAAACGACATGTCTAAAGCATCGTTGCCCCAGAAGACCGTTACGTTGTTGGCCACCGTGGAAACATCCGGCGAGTTGCGCATGGTGGTGGAACCTTGGTTGGCCGTCATGCTGATGCCCTGCTGCCACGAAGGTATGGGGTAAGCCAGACTCACGCCGCCGCCAGTCGCATACTCCGGAGTAATATCGCCGAATCCATCGTTGCTGGCCGGCGAAAGCCAGGCCGTTTCCGCCGTCCATGCGCCCGAATCAGCGGACGTCGTCAAGGTGGTGCCGCCCACCACCGTGATGTAGGGATTGTCGGCCGGCTCGTCCACGGGTCCCGAATAGGCCCCAAAGTCACCGCTGGCCAGGAAAAAGCTTTGCCCTTGCGCGGCGAATTGCTGGAAGATCTGCACCGTCGAAAGGTTGATGTCGAATCCGTAGGAACAACTCAGTTGCTGGGCCAGGTCATCCGTCGCCATGCGGTTCAGCACGTCGTTGATTTGGGCGGTGGTGGTTGCGTCCTGCACATAGTTGGTTCCCAAGGGCGGCAGATCCTGCGGCGTCGGCCCCTCATAAACAATCACGCTGTTCAATCCTGGGGCCATGGCAATTGCCGTTTCAATGTCTCCGGCGGCCTCCACGCCATAATCCGCGTAGCCAGTAAGATTACCCGAGCCATCAATGTAGGTGACATCCGCCGTGTCGCCGCTGGCGCCATCAATCAAAACCGGTTGCACGTTTACGTACGGATAAATGCCCGCATCGTCTTCGTAGTCCGTGATATCCTGGGGATTGAAACCGAACAGTTCAAACAACCCAATCGATTGCCCCGTGCCATCCAGTGAAACCCCGGTCGCATAAGCATCACGAAAATCATAACCTTCAAAGGGTCCCGTGTTGCTGCCCCCGCCGCCGCCACCACCACCGCCCGACCCGCCACCGCCATCGGGCCGGATCTTGGTCGCGACCGGCTTCGCCGCGTGCATTCGTGGCTTCGGCCTCACCGCATTGTCCAAACCGCTGATCGCCAGCACCGGCGTTTGCAAGTCCAGCGACGGTTCCCCATCCGGCGCAAAGACCATCCGGTTCTCCGTCGGATGCCGGTACGTCTGCAAGTGGACGTGAAACGCGTTTTCAATGTCTCCCACCGAACCGCTCACCTGCACCAGCGTGCGATTGGGATGTGTGTGCGTGACCTGCAAGTGATGGGACCTGGCGAAATCCAGCACCGATTGAAAATCCGCCTCACTCGGAGCGAACGTCGCCGCGAACGCCTCCGGCTTTAAAAAATGGCGGAAATTCGGGCTGGCCGGATTATAAATGTCCGCCAGCAAATTGGTCAGTTCCTCCCGATGGCGCAAAGGCAGCCCGATTGCCACCTCCAAATGGTAACTGGCATCCAACCGGCCCAGCGCCGGAAGCTGCCGGGTAAGCCTGGGCACCTGGCCACTGAGCACCTGCCGCCCCCCGCCCCCGGAAACCGGCGCGGCTAAAACCGACGACGCCCACAACCACCCCGCCGCCACCAAAAGTTGCCGCCACCCGGCAAAAAGCCAAAGCCAGCGGGGCACCCAGCGACAAGTGTTTCGGGACATTGATATAATGTACCCTCAACTCGTCCGCGATTCAATCGGAGTTTGCCCACCCTGCCCCGCCCTGGCCCGTAGCGGCATCCCAGCCCACTCGAACTGAGTATTCGCTGCCCCCTTATGCCAATTCCTAATGAAAATCGGTAAAAAACCTTCCCGACGCCGAACCGCCCCCCGTGGTTGGGCGCAAGGCAATGGCATTCGGCTGGCGGCGATTCTCCCTCTCCCCGAGGGAGACTATAACCGCTTGGGAAGCGGTTATAGGAATTTGCTTCAGAAGCAAAGGCCCGAAGGGCCGAGCAAGCGGGCGCGAGCGAGTCACGCGCCGGGGTGAGGGGGAAGGGCGCAGTTGGTCATTTAGCCACCCCGTCTTGTTTGGAATCTGCCGATTTTCAATTCAAAATGGTATTAGTCCGGCGGCCCCCAAACCCGTCACTCGTCACCCGTCACTCATCTCTGGATGTTGGAGGTTGAAGCTTGGAGCTTTTTTCCGCGTTTCTTCATTCACCACTCATCCTTCTTCATTCACCGTTTCGCCCCTCATCCCCGGAACCACCACCAACTCCCAAACCCCTGCTTGATTATTGAATATTGATTATTCTGTGATTATTGGAGTTTGGATTTTGATGTTTCCGGCCGGCTTCCTGGCCCCTCACTGCCACCGGTAAAAACCAGTGACCTGCACTTCACCCCCAAGCTGAAAAACGTAATCCTTCATGGCCACATTGGTGGTTATCAGCGAATAATCGGGAGCAATCAGGTCGCTCGTGCCTTTATAGGTCTGCACGCCGTTAATGAATGACACAAAGTACGACCAGTCCCTGGTTTGATATTGAAAATGCAGGCTGGAGTCGCCTTGGCTGGCCACGGCGGAAAGTGGCGCCGTCGCCAGATTTTGACTGTAACCCACGGTGAAGACGGCGCGCTGGGACGCCACCGGAAACGGCAGGCTTAATTTTAGCAGGTTCGCGGTGAATAATGCCGCCGGTTCCTGCACATTGGCTGGTTGTTGCGCCCATTGCAGCCAGATTTCCACATAAACCAAACTCCCGATTTTTTCGTAATAGCCGGTTTGAGTGGTGAGCTGAAAATTATTCGTGCCGTCGCCGAGGGTTGGCGTCCAGGAACCGGCGACCCCCAAAACGGACGCCGCCGCGGTCCCGGTTAAATTTCCCGCGGGCACGGAAGTCAATGAACTGGCCGGCACGGCGCCGAGCAGGTTGGGGGCCAGCAGGGTGGTCAGGCCCACGCCACTGCCCGTAAAAGTATTGGCGGTGACATTGCCGTTCGCGCCATTCATCACAATCGTGGGCGTGCCGCTGGTGTTGCGCACATCCAGGCCACCCGCCGCCGTCCCCGCCAGGTTCGGCTGCACTTCCAAGTAATTGCGAAAACGCAAGTGACCGCTATAACTATTGTTATTCGTCACAATGATACTGGGCACCACATTGTCCGGCTCGCTGGCCACCTGGACCGTGCCCGCTCCGGTGGTTACCGCCACTCCGGCGCTCCCGGTCACCAAACTAACCCCGCCATTGGCCCGCACATTAAATTGATTGGTGGTCGTGGAGGCAAACGGCGCACCCTCGGCATCCGCCCAGACAAACGTGCCATTATGTAGCGCCTGCGCCTGATCCCCGGCCGCAAAACTGTCACTACCCCCAGCCAGGTTATACGCGCCCCCCGGCACCGTGCCCCCGGTCCCATTCACCACATTGGAAAGACCGCCCCCCACAAACGCGAACTCGGCGTAACTCCCCACCGTATTGCCCTCCCCGCCCCCCAAAAACGAGGCGATGCCATGGAACCCCACCGTGTTCCCCATGCCTCCCACCAGCACCGAATCCTGACTGTCGTAAACCATCTGGTTGCCGATCCCGCCCACCAGCACCCCATTCACACTGTCGTTCATTGAGTTGCCCGTCCCCCCGCCCAAAAAGCCATTCGCCCCGTTAAACACCGAGTTGTCGTTCCCCCCGCCGAGAAAGGTGTAGGAGGCACCCGATCCGATGCTGTTCGTCGCCCCGCCGGCGATCGTCGCCCCCGCCACCCCGTTCCCCACCGTATTATTGGCCGCCCCGCCAATCAAATTGGGCGTGCCCGCCGCGTTTTCCTGCACCGTCAGCCCCGTCACACTCCCCGCCTCCAGCGCATACGGCGTCGGCGTGAGCTGCTGCCGGGGAGCCAGCGTCACAAAACTCCCCGTCGCATTTGTCCTTACCGCGATCTCCAGCCAGTTGCTCGTCCCCGTAAACACTCCCGGCCCAAAATCCACCAGCGTCGTAAACAACCCGTTCGTCACCCCCGTGGCCGCATAGGTCACCGGCCCGGCTACCGGAGTCCCCGTCACATTGGTCGTGTACAGTGTAAACGCAAAATCATACCGCCCCGTCGCCGGCCCCCCGCTCCCGTTCAACTGCCCCTGATACGTAAACGCCGTCCCCTGCCCCATCACCCGCCCCGCCGCCACCACCCCGCACAGGACCAGGAACCAATAACCGACGACTGCCTTGAGTTGTTTCATATAATTCTGAGGTTTGCCGGAAATTGGCAGTTTCACCTTGCCACCATGGCACGAAACACCAATTCCTAATACCTTAAGAAGCAATTCAAATGGGGAATTACAAGATATTTTGCCCGCGCGCCCCCCAAATCCGTCCCATTCCTCCCATTCCTCCCTTAGGTCCCTTAATCCAGCCCGCTAACTCCCAGCCCGGCCCGCTCGCACTGGGTACGCGCTCCTCCAGCCCGGCGGACTGCCAGAAGCCGGGAGGTTCGCCGGTCCGCCGCCCGGTCCGCCATGGCCGCATCTCGGCCGAGCGCCACATTATATACCTCTCATTGACCGAACCACCAAACCCCGGCTTGACTATTGATTAATGGATTTTGCCGTTGGAAGTTTCTCTGGCCGGTCCGCCCTGGCCCCTGGGCGGCGGCGGAAACGCTCTTCACCTTTTCCCCGCCAACGCCTGCCCACCGCCGGCCACGCCGCCCGTTTCAATTTCATGGATTGAATCTCCGCGTAAAGGTGTTAGTGAACAATCGTCGCCGCCCCATTCTGCGCCGTGAGGGTCATCGGCTTGGTGAGGGAGGGCGTGGGATCACTGGATCCGCCATTGAGGATGAAAATCGAGCCATAATTACTAACCGCGTTGATGCCCTGGGCCAGGGTGCTGAAGGGTTTGTAGTAACTGCCGTTCTGGACCGACCCGGTATAATGGAAGTCCACAAATTGAGGATTGGCGACCGTGATGAGGGCGTTAATCAGGCTGGCGCCCGCCGGGGTGCCCCAGCCCGTGCAAAGATCGTAGCCCGGCCTGGCAAAATAAGCGCTGGGACTGTTGCTCCAGGTGTTGTTGCCACTGGTGATGTCGTGGAAACAGGCGGTATACGTGGAACTCAGGCCGATGTTGTACAGGGCCGGCGTGCAGAAGCCCAGCGAGGGTTTGCCCGCGGCGGCGGCCTGCTGATTCACCAGGGCGGCGAAGCCCGCCCATAGGGGCGCGGCACAACTGGTGCCGAGCGTATAAACGTAGTGTTGATGATACACCCCCGCGATGTTGGTGCTGGAGACCGACAGGACCTGGTTGGCCGTCAGGGCGACATCGGGCACATTGCACTGGGTGGTGGATCCGCCGTTGGCGCTCATGTTCACCGGCTTTTGATAATCCGGTATCGGCACCGTGGTCAGGATTCCCCCGGCACTGCCCCCGGGGCCGCCCTTGGGCCCATTTTCACCCCAAACAATTTCATTCGTCCAGGCCTGCCCGACGCCACTCATGAACAGGCTCGTCCCCCCCACGGTGGTCATATAAGGTTCCAAATCGCTGGCGTCGGCGCCATTGGTGTAGGTTCCATTCAGTCCATTGGGATCCACCGGCAGCGCCCCCTCGTCCCCCATTGCGTAAAAGTAAGACTGCCCTTGCGCGGCCAGTCGCATCATGAGGTTGGAAGTGCCCGTATCGGTGCCGTATCCCCAGGAGGAGCTGATTTGCAGCGGCAAGGGCTCCCCTTGTTTCGGATCGGTCATCTCGGTTAAAATGCTGTCGATAAATTTCCCGTCATAAAAGACCACTTTTTCCACATTGGGCGCCATCGAAATAACCATTTCAATGTCCAACGGCGGTTCAATATCGCCGTCGCCTAAATCATTGGACTTATTATCCACCGGGACATACTGGACCGGCACATTCGGCAGATTGGCGGTGGCCTCGTAGGCGCTGATGTCCCGGGGGTTGTAGCCATCAAACTCTTGCAAACCAACCGCCTGGCCCGCGCCATTCAACTGGGTGTCGGGAACATAGGCGTGCCGGAAATCGGCGCCCATGAACAGATTTCCGTTGGTGGAATCATTGTAAGATCCAGCCTTGGAGGTGGCCATCGTCAAGTCACCGATCCGCGATTTGGCCTGGGGAAGCACATAATTGTCCAATCCGCAGATGGCCTGAATCGGCACGGCCAGGTCCAGGGCAGGCGCTCCCGCCGGGGCGAAAAAGAGGCGGTTTTCCGCCGGGTGGCGGTACCGCAGCAAACGCACGTGCAACGCCTTTTCCAGATCCCCCACCGCCGCCTCGAATTCAACCAATGAACGCCCCGGATGGGTGCCGGTGACACGCCAGCCATTCGTGCCCGCAAAATCGAGGACGGCCTGGTAATCCGTCGCCGCCGGCCCGAATTGCTCATTATACTGGTCCGGCGTCAGGTAGTGATGGTAGTTCGCGCTAAACCGGTTGTAGACATCCTTGACGAACTGGCCAAGGGCCGGCAGGTTGCGCGGGGGCAGCACAATCGCGAATTGGAGGCGATTCGTGCCCGGCAGCTCGTCCACTGGTTGCAAGTGAAAGGCGGCCACTGCGGCCGGCACCTGGCCTTGCAACTGTTGTCGTTGGGCCCCCGCCGGCAGGGTCAACAGGGCGAACAGTCCCAGGCCGGCCATTATTTTGGAGACAAGGTGGTTCATATAATTGCCTCCATTATTGCAGCGTGACGAGCACCAGCACCATGCCTTGGCCATCCGGCAGGGCGGTCATGGCCTTCCCGAGAATCGCCCCCTGGGCGCGCGCGTGATCGCTCACCCGCATGGCCCGGCCCGGTGTGCCCGAGGTGGTCAGTAGATCGCCGGGTTTGATGGCCCCATTGGAGGTCTCCGCCTGCACATAAACCCGCCCGGTGAGCGCCACATTCCGGCCACCCTCGAGCAAGCCTTGCTGGTGCATCTGGATCCCAGGATGAATGCCGTTCGCGCCACTGACCACCCCCGCCACCCGAGTGTCATAAGGCTGGTCTGTCAGTTTCAACTGCCCCGGATTCGCCTCGTCAATCACCACCACCGCGCCCTCGGTAACCGGCTGCCCGGCCGCGGAAATGGCGAATGGCTCGGCCAAATCGGAACCGCCGGTGATGGTGAGGATGGGGCAATTCAGCGTGCCGGCAATGTAAGTCTGCGTTTGGGTTCCGGGCGTGCCAATGCGAATAACCCCGGTGTCAGCGCTGTTTCCCGTGTTGCCAATCTCAATGTTGTTGTTGCCCGTGACATTCGCGCCGGCGCCATTGCCAATTCCAATATTGCCGGAGCCGGAAAGTTCGCCGTAGGGATTCCCCAAGGCATTATTTCCCACCGCGGTGTTGTCCGAGCCCGAACTAAAAAACAGGGCCCCATTACCCAAAGCCGTGTTTTGTGAGCCTGAGCTAAAACCCAGCGCATTATCCCCGATTCCAGTGTTACCATCCCCGTTTTGATTGCCCGAATCAATTCCGAGAAACGTGTTGTAATTGTTATCAACATATAAAAGCGGGAACCCGCCGGTGGTCATGCTGGCGGGAATCGGCAAGCCCAAACCGCCTGTCAGGGTTAAACCACCCAGCGAAACACTGGGTTCATTATTCGTCACCACTGCCCCCGGCAGTTGCGCCAGCGGTATCGTGCCGCTTCCCAGTTTCGCCGCGTTCAAATTGGTGATGCCGCTGCCATCACCGGCAAACGTGGTGGCCGTCACCGTGCCGTTGACCTGGAGCGCCGTCGCCGGATTGGTCAAGCCAATCCCCACTTTGCCGTTGTTCAGGATGGACATCCGGTGGCTGTTACTGGTGTAAAAATCCAAGCCATTCAGATTCACCCCGGCATTGCGATCCGAAGCAATGCCTTCGCCACTGCTCGGGCCAAAGGTCAGCCCCACCCCGTTGGTGGTCCCGTCATTCAGCACCCCGTTGTTATTGGCCTGCTGGTCAATCATCAAGGTGCCATACCGGTCGATTTTCACCTGCTTGGCCGGCGGGAAGCCGCTGCCTTGCTTGGTGTAGAAGGTCAGGGAGGAATAGTTGTCATTGTAGGAAGACATAATCGCACCCTCGCCGGAACCACCATTATATTCAAACCCGAGACCGGTGAACAGGTTGGTGCTGATCGGCCCGGTGTTGACAATTAAACCCTGATTGGGACCGGAAAAGGTGCTGAGCCCGGTAAAGGTTTGGTTCGCATTCAGCAACGCGACGGACGACGGTAGTTGCCCGGCGCCGATATTGGTCAACCCGCTGCCATCCCCCACCAGCGCCGTGGCCGTCACCGTGCCGTTCACCTGCAGCGCCGTCGCCGGATTCGTCAGGCCAATGCCCACCTTGCCATTGTGCAAAATGGACAATCGATGGTTGTAACCCGTGTAAAAGTCGAGGCCATTCTGGTTGACCCCGGAGTTCCGATCGGAGGCGATGCCTTCGCCACTGTTGTTTCCAAACGTCAGACCATCGCCATTGGGGGTTCCGTCATTGAGCACCCCGTTATTTCCGTTTTGCTGGTCCACCGCCAGCCCGCTGACCACAATCAAACCTTGATTTTGATTCGTGCCGGCAAAGGTGTTCACCCCGTTAAACGTTTGATTGGCACTAAGCAACGCCACGTTGCCCGGCAGTTGCGCCACCGGAATCGTACCGCTCGCCAGCAACCCGGCGTTCAGATTCGTCAACCCGCTGCCATCCCCCGCCAGGGCGGTGGCCGTGACCGTGCCGTTCACCTGCAACGCCGTGGCCGGGTTGGTCAGGCCAATTCCCACTTTGCCATTGTGCAAAATGGACAGCCGTTGGCTGTTGCTGGTGTAAAAGTCCAGCCCATCCAGATTAACCCCGGAATTGCGATCCGAGGCAATGCCTTCCCCGCTGCTCGGGCCAAACGTCAGCCCCACCCCGTTGGTGGTCCCGTCATTGAGCACCCCGTTGTTGTTGCCCTGCTGGTCAAGCATCAGCACGCCATAGCGGTCAATTTTCACCTGCTTGGCCACCGGATACCCGGTCCCCTGCTTGGTGTAGAAAGTCAGGGAGGAATTGCCATCATTGAACGAGGAGAGCAGCGCGCCCTCGCCAGAACCGCTGTTATATTCAAACCCCAACCCGGTGAATAAGCTCGTGCTGATCGGCCCGCTGTTGATGATCAAACCCTGATTGGGACCGGAGAAAGTGCTAAGCCCGGTAAAGATTTGGTTCCCGTTGAGCAACGCCACGTTCGCGGACAGCCGCGCGTCCGCAACCGTGCCCGCCAGGTTCGCCGCGTTGAGATTCGTCAGGCCGCCGCCATTCCCGCTAAAAGCCCCGTTCAGGCTGGCTGCCGTGCCGTTATTGGTCAGCACCGCCGCGGGCAGTTGTCCCAAACCCAGCGTGCCACTCACATTCGCCGCTGGCACCGTCCCGGCCGTGGCGGCCACCGCCGCGCTCCCGGCATTGACGGAATAAACGGCATACGGCGTGGGCGTGACTTGCTGTCGCGGGGCCAGCGTCACATAACTCCCCGTGCCATTCGTCCGCACCCCAATCGCCAGCCAGTCATTCGTCCCCGTAAACACCCCCGGCCCAAAATCCACCACCGTCGTAAACCACCCGTTCGTCACCCCCGTCGGCGCAGCCGTCACCGGCCCCGCCACCGGCGTCCCCGTCACATTTGTCGTGTACAGCGTAAACGTAAAATCATACAGCCCCGTCGCCGGCCCCCCGCTTCCGTTCAGCACCCCTTGATACGTGAACGCCGTCCCCTGCCCGATCAACCGCCCGGACGCCGCCAGCCAGACCGCCGCCACGAGGAAATACCGACTGACATGTTTCATGCTTTTCATAGGCTTTTTTGGTTTTCTCCGCCACCCGCCACGCGCTGCTAATATTTAAAAGACTGCCCTCTAATGACCTAGCAGACCAAAACACCCCGGCAAATACAAGCCCAATTGCCCGTTCGCCGCCTTGATCCGACCGATCAGGCTGACCTCGCCCCGCCCCGTGGCGGCGTCTCGGCGGAAGATCTCTGCCCGATTCGCCCCCCCGTCAAACCTCTGCGCTTGATTATTGGATTTTGAAGTTTGAGTTTTCTCTGGCTGTTGGATGTCGGTGCTTGGAGCCTTTTTAACCATTCTCCGCCACTCGCCACTGCCACCTCTCATTAGCTCCCACCATCAATTCCATTCAAAACGCTAAATATGCCTTGACTTTTTAATGGGCATATCAATGCTGGTGCCAATCAGGGCTGCTTCCCTTGTGCCGCGTCAGCCTGAATCACGCCGATGAACGACAACAGCCAGCTCTCCAAGCTCGCCAGCGCCGCCCTGGCGCTGCTCCTGCTCGCCCTCGGCGGCTACGGCGTCTGGCACCCCAACCTGCAAAGCCCCCGCCCTTACTCGCTGGGCGCGGCCGCCCATAACCTTCTGCCCGGCGACACCCACAAGGTCGAATCCCGCCTGTGGCAGGATCCGTTTGAAGCCTTTGATTCCGCCACCAATTCGGCCGCCGCCCCCGCTGAGCCGCCCAAAGCCGCCAGTTCCGGCCTGGCGTTCTCGCTCTCGGCGCAATCCTTGGGCTTGGGGTTCAACTCGGAATTCCGACTCTCCACCACCCCGTCGCCCGCGACGTTGCCGGATCACACCTTTTGGGATGATTTGAACCACCGGGTGGCCATCGCCGAAACAAACATTGCCGTTTTGGGCGTGATGCTCGAAGGCGGATCGTACCCTGAGGACAAGGAAGTGCGGTTGCGCCTGCGTTATGCCGTGGAAGTTGCCCTGCTGACGGCGGGTTTGGGGCCGGAGGACCGCACGCACATTGCCACCAATGCCGTGTGGCTCCCCCACGCGGGTCCGGGAGATTTTGGGCGGTACAGCAAATTTGCCTACGAATGGTTTGCGACGCGGAAGGAAGCCCAAAATTTGCAAACTTGCGTGCTCTGGTTGAACGAGGATGATTTTGCCGATGATCCAGCCTGGCATCTCGGCTCGCTGCTGACAAAATGCCCGGCCCTGTCTCAGGCCGGCGGCCCGCTTTCGTTTTACCTCGTTGGCCCGCGCACTTCTGACACCCTGCGCGCCTTTGCCCAGTCGCTGCATGACACCAACCATTCCGCCAATCTGCTCGCCGTAACCCGCCAGGGACACTTTCACATCGTCTCGCCGGAGGCCACTGCCTCCATTAATGAGACCAATAATTATGGAGATAATGACGGAACTAATGCCGCGCAAACTTTCAGCCATTATCTGGGAACCAATGTCTTTAACAACTGGATCACCACCGATCAACAACTGGCGTCCCTGATTGCCGAGGAAATCACCAACCGGATGACAGTCCGGGAGCTGGCCCGAACGAACAATGTGGTGGTATTGCTCAGCGAGCAGGACACTTACTATGGCAGCAAACTCGCCTTGGAATGGTCCGATGCGCTGTACAATGCAAGAGTAATCCAGGGCCAGGACCTCGGTCATGTCTGGCAATTCGCCTATTTGCGCGGTTTGGACGGATCCAAGCCGGCCACCGGCAATGAAGAAACCTCCCCGGATCTCGCCGCCAGCCCCGAAGCCGCGCTGCAATCCGCCCTGGCCAAACAACAAACCGGCGAGAAAGCCGATGGCGACGCCCAATTGGACTACGTGATGCGGCTGGGTGAGTACTTGAAAGAGAAGGATGAGCAATTAAAGAACCAGGCCGGTGGCCGCATCGTGGCGGTGGGTTTGACCGGCAGCGACGCCTACGACAAATTGATTTTATTGCAGGAACTGCGTCCTCTCCTGCCGGGGACGGTGTTTTTTACCAGCGACCTAGACGCCCCACTGTGGACCGCCCGAGAATTGCCCTACACGCGCAATCTGCTCGTGGGGTCCGCCTTTTCGCCGGCACCTGATTTTGAACTGGTCCAGGACACCCGGTCCGAATTTGAGCCGTTTCGGGACGTTTACCAAAAGGCCGTGTTCATGGCCTGTTTTGCGGTTGTCAGTGGTGAGCTGAATGGCGGCGGAACGAACCGCCTGCCAGCCGTTCCCGACCTTTTCGGCGGTGTGTATGAAATCGGTCGGCACCTTCCGGTCCGGCTGGCGCTGCCCGGGGACCCAGCCGCCGACGGCAAACTGAACGACAAGAATTTCCAAGTGGGCGGAGTCCTCGCGGCTGGCATCTCGGAATTCCTGGCCTGTCTGGCGGGCGGCGTGATGGGGGTGTTTTTAATCGCGGTCTTTGCCAACGGATTTCAGCGGCCCGTCACCAGTGGTGCCACCCCGCACCCAGGCGGACCGATCCAGGATGCCGAAGACCAAGAACGCGCCCGGCAAATTCCCGGGCTCTGGCTTTTCATCGGCTTTGTCATAGGTGTGATCGCCCTGTTGGTGTATGGCACCGCCCGGTGCATTGCGAGCCAGTCCGGGGAGGAACCTTGGAATTTCGCTGATGGATTGAGCATCTGGGCCTCGGAGTTTATTCGGGCGCTGGTGGTTCTCGGCGGCGTGACGTTCTTTGTCCTGGTCGGTTACCAGCGCCAAAAATATCGCCAAACCCTGTGGGAAAAGTATTTTAAGGATGGCACGCCCCAGCCCGGGCAAAAGAAAAACTGGCTGGACGTTTGGAAACAGTTTCGCCAAGAACGCTGGAAACCGGAGCGACCGCCCGACCTGACTTCCGCGATTGTGAAACAGGACGCTCAAGACCTGTGCGCGCAAGCCGGAAAAAAGGATGCCAAAACGGAAGAGTTTTTGCCCCAGGCCGCCCGTCAGCTTGAACAAGAACGGAAAGCGGGTTTGATTTTTGACTGGATGCCGCCTTTCGTTGAAAACCCCGACGATAAGGCCGGGACCGCTTGCGTCCACACCCTCGCGCTGTTTCGCTGTTATTTCCGTCTGGGACTGTTCCTCAAGCGGTTGGGCCGAATGATGGTATATCTGGCTTTTTATGTTCTGGTCGCCGGGTCCATCCTCGTGGCCAGGCACGACATTCCGACCACATTTAATATCCGGGGGCATTATTCGCACCTGTTCGACCTCATCGCGTCGGTGGCGTCGGCGACGACGGCCTTGCTAGTGCTTTTTTATGTGCTGGATGGGGCGCTGCTGACCAAACGGCTGCTGGATGCCATCAGCCGTTATCCCACCCGCTGGCCGGAACGACCATTGCGGCAGCGGGCGGTCCAGTTTGCGGTGCAGCCGAAGCATTTGGACGGCTTGCTGGATGTTGACTTCGCCGCCCTGCAGACCGACGAACTGAGACCGTTCATGCTCTGGCCGATTTTCCTCGTCCTGGCGCTGGCTCTTTCCCGCTCAACCTGGCTCGACAATTGGTCGTGGCCAATGGGTTTGAAGCTGGTATTTGTGGCGACGTTTGTGGCGGCGGCCGTGGGCTGGTGGATTGTCCGCCGGTCGGCGAGGGAAGTCCGGCAGTACGCCCTCAAACAATTGGATGCGTACAAGCAAGAAATCGGCAATTCAGAGGCGGAAATTCCAGGAATTTCCAAGACTGAGGCATTGTCCGACGAAAATGTGAAGCCGCCCAAGGAGGTTTATTTGAGCCATCTCGAAGCGGTGCGCAAAGCCATTCAGGAGGAGCAAAGGGGGGCCTACGCCAAATGGTTCCAAGACCCCACCTTCCTGGCCGTGTTCATCCCCTCGGGCCTCACCGGCCTGATCCCCTTCCTCGGCTGGTTAATGCCTAATAAATAAACCCGTGAACCCGGATAACCGTTTCAACCTTGAATCCATCCCCCCTCCCGCTCCGCCCCCCATCTTCAAGTTTCGCGCACTTCCCGCCCGCCACCAACCGTAAATTGTTTCCATTACTGAACGAATCACGCTATATTGGGTCGAAGTTGTGCCAATTATCATGCGTTATCTGAAAACCAAGACCTTTATTCTGGCCACCCCGGTGGTGTTGCTCGGCTTTTTCTTCATTGCCAGTTGCGCCACCGGCCAGAAATCCCTCCCGGCCGCCCCTGCGGCGGCGGGCACCAATGCCGTCAACCTCACCCCCGGCCCCAACGACCCCCGCATTGCCTACGTCACCGCGCGCTTTCTCGAATCCTACCATTACACCCAGCGCCCGATGGACATGGACATTTCCAAGAAGTTTTTCGACGGTTATGTTGATTCCCTGGACCTGCGCCACGAAAACCTTCTCCAGGCCGACCTGGCGGAGTTCGCCCATTACCGCACCAACCTCGATAAACTCACCACTGGCGGCGAAGGCGTGGCCAACCTGGCCCCGGCCTTCGATATTTTTCAGCGCTTCCTGCAACGCTTCGAACAGCACCACGCCTATGTGATCGGCCTGCTGAACCAGGGGAATTTCAAATTCAACACCGACGACCGGATCGCCGTTGACCGCCGCCATGAACCCTATCCCAAGGACCTGGCCGAGGCGCAGAATTTGTGGGAACAACAGCTTAAGTATGAGTACTTGCAGGACAAATTAAGCCTCGAAATCTGCCCCACCAACACCTCCATTTTAACCCCCCTCACCCGGTCCAATTACCTCGTCATCACCACCAACTTGATCAAGCATTACCAGGCCAACCTCCATTATTACACCAACTGGGACAGCACCGACATTCTCCAGGCTTACCTGAACGCCATGACCCATGCGTACGACCCGCATTCGGATTATTTCAATCCGGAACACGCCCAGGAGTTTTCCATGACCATGAATTTGTCGCTCTTCGGCATTGGCGCCCAGCTCACCGAAGATGAGGGCTATTGCACCATCAGCAAATTGATCGTTGGCGGTCCGGCCTCCAAAAGCAACAAACTTAAGGAAAAAGACCGCATTGTAGCCGTGGCCCAGGGTGGCGGCACGCCCGTCAATGTCGTGGACATGGAGCTTAACAAAGTCGTTCAGCTCATCCGGGGAGCCAAGGGCACCGAAGTGCGCCTGACCATCAGCCCGTTCGAGGATCGGGCCGCCCGCCGGGTGATTCCCCTCGTGCGCGACGAAATCAAACTGGAAGACTCGGAGGCCAAGGCCAAATTAATTGAAATCCCCAATGACCAGGGCGGGGTGAACCGCTTGGGCGTGATTAACCTGCCGTCCTTCTACGCCCCAATGGGCGATGCGTACAGTCCCTCCACCCCCCGGTACACCTCCGTGGATGTGGCCAAACTTGTCACCAAACTTAAGGCGGAGAAAGTGGACGGCATCATTCTGGATTTACGCAACAACCCGGGCGGCTCGCTGGAGGAGGCCGTGAAACTCACCGGTCTCTTCATCAAGGACGGCCCCGTGGTTCAGGCCAAATCGTTTGACGGCACCATCAGCGTGGATCCCGACCCGAATTCGGGCATCCTTTACAGCGGCCCCCTGGCGGTCATGATCAATCGCTTCAGCGCTTCCGCCTCGGAAATCGCCGCCGCGGCGCTCCAGGACTATGACCGAGCGATCATTGTGGGCGATTCTTCAAGTTTTGGCAAAGGCACCGTGCAAAGCGTCAACCAGTTGAAGCAGTTCGTGTGGCCCGCCATTCCCTCCGCCACCAATGATCCCGGCGAGGTGAAAATCACCATCCGCAAATTTTACCGTGTGAACGGCGCCTCGACCCAGTTCAAAGGCGTGCGCTCGGACATCATTCTCCCCGACCCGCTGGATCACCGCACCGACATCGAAAGCGAATCCACCCTGGACAATCCCCTGCCCTGGGACACCATCCCCAGCGCGACCTACACCAAGTTCAACCTCGTGCAACCCTATTTGCCGGAACTGGCCAAACGTTCGGCGGCGCGAGTGGCGACCAATCAAGACTTCGCCTACCTCCAGCAGGATATTACCGAGTTGACCCGTTTGCAGGCCGAAAAAAGCATCACCCTGAATGAGCGCCAGGCCATCAAAGAACGCGAAACCAATGAGGCCCGGCTCAAGGTCCGTGAAGACGAGCATGCGAAACGCAAGCCCTCCAATCTGAAAGTGTATGACATCACCCTGGCCGATGCCGGCCTCCCGGGCCTCCCCGCCCCGGTCTATTACCCCGGCATCCTGGAAACCAATGAAGTCGAATTTACTACCACCAATCATTTCACGGTAGTTCGCTATAATTACGACTATCCATTTAGGGCCATTTCCAGCCCCAATGAGACCCCGATGAGTGACAAACCCAGCCAGTCGCTGACTTCGATATACATCACCAATGCGATTCCGCTGGACAGCACCAACGGCAGCTTCACTACCAAGACTATTTCCGTAAAAAAACAACCAGACCTGGACCCGCTGCTGCTCGAAACCGGCAATATTCTCGAAGATTACAAAACCTTGCTTTCCCCGAGCGGAACCGTCAGCAAAAACTGAAACTAAATGCGTTTATGAAAACCATGATCGGGTTGTGCGCGGCCTTGAGCGTGGCCCTGGCCGCTTCCGCCCAGAACTACGGCGCCGCCATCAACCTGGCGCACAAGGCGGTGACCAAGACCGAAGACGCCTCCAACGCGAATCCCGACGCCCAACCGCAGTACGCCGCCCCGCCCGCCCCGGCCCCGCAGCCCATGGACCCCGCCCTGGCCGCCACCCTCCAAAACATTGCCAGCCTGCGCGCGGATCTGAATTTCCTCAGCACCAACACCGCCCCCAGCCCAACCCTGACGAATGACCTGGCCGCCGCCGCCACCGGCACCAAGGCTTCCCCCGAAACGGTGGCCAAACTCATTGGCGATTTGCAAGCGGCGGTGAACGGCAAACCCGAGTTGCGCAGCCATTTTCAAAAACTCGCCCAGTACTTGCACGCCGCGTCCAATGGCGGCCACCTTACTTCCGCCCAGTTCGCGGTGGTTTCCGATGACGTGGAACAAATTCTTTCGAACGGCGGCGCCCCCTATGCCGCCACCCAGGATTTCCTGGATGACCTCAAACACCTTGTCCGAGAAACCAAATAAAGTCCCCACGGCGATCAAGTGTCCCGTGTGCCGCCAGACGGGCGACTGGTTCGCCGGTCAATACGGCCCCTTTTGCTCGCGGCGCTGCCGGTTGATTGACCTCGGCAAATGGTTCAGCGAGGAGCAAAAAATTTCCGAGCCCTTGCGCCCCGAACACCTGGAAAAATACGCCAGCCTGCCGCCGGGCCGGAACCTGGATGTGCCCGAAACGGATTAAATTCTCCGAACCCATGACTACTCCCCAACGATTGGAAACCGCCGATTTCGGTGGCGGCTGTTTTTGGTGCCTCGAGGCGGTCTTCCGCCGGCTGCCCGGGGTGGAATCGGTGGTCAGCGGTTACGCCGGGGGTCGTACCGAAAACCCGGGCTACCAGGCCGTCTGCAACGGAACCACCGGCCATGCCGAGGTGGCACGCATTGAGTTTGATCCCGCAAAAATTTCCTACGCCCGGTTGCTGGAGGTGTTTTGGCTGGCCCATGACCCGACGACATTAAACCGGCAGGGCAACGATGCGGGCACCCAATATCGGTCCATCATCCTGTATCACACTCCGGAGCAGCAGGCGACGGCCGAGGAATCCAAACGGACCGCCCAAGCGCAGTTTCAAAATCCGATGGTCACGCAAATCGTGCCCCTCACCAAATTTTATCCCGCCGAGGATCATCACCAGGAATACTACGAGGACAATGCCAGCGCTCCGTATTGCCAGGTGGTCATCGCCCCCAAGTTGCGCAAACTCGAACGGCAACAGGTGATCAAAGCCGTGCCGCAAACACCCTCCTAAAGTAAAGGTGCCTCCGGTTGCCAGGAGGCCAGGGCGACCAGCGGCCGCCCACCCAATGAACTCACCGGCCGACCAAAAAAGGCGATCCGTTGCCGGATCGCCTTTGAAATCAACGCCTGGAATTACAGGCCTTTGACGATGATGAACTTCAAGAGGTCGGCCACCCGGTTGGAATAGCCCCACTCATTGTCGTACCAGCTCACGAGTTTGAAAAAGGTCTTGTTCAATTCAATGCCGGAACCCGCGTCAAAAATCGAGGAGGCCGGGGAATGAATGAAATCCGTGCTGACCACTTCATCCGTGGTGTATTCCAGAATGCCTTTAAGATAGGTCTCGCTGGCTTTCTTCATGGCGGCGGAAATTTCCGCGTAGCTGGTTTCCTTCACCGTTTTCACGGTGAGGTCCACCACGGAAACCGTGGGCGTCGGGACGCGGAAGGACATGCCGGTGAGTTTGCCTTTGACTTCGGGGCAAACCAACGCAACGGCTTTGGCGGCACCGGTGGTGGAAGGAATGATGTTAATGGCGGCGCTGCGGCCACCTTTCCAATCCTTCTTGCTCGGACCGTCCACCGTCTTCTGCGTGGCGGTGTAGCTGTGAATGGTGGTCATCAGGCCCTCGGCAATGCCGAAACCTTCCTTCAAGAGCACATGCACCACGGGCGCCAGACAGTTCGTCGTGCAGCTCGCGTTGGAAATCACATGATGCTTGGAGGCATCGTACTTTTCATGGTTCACGCCGACGACGACGGTGATGTCCTCGTTTTTGGCCGGGGCGGAAATAATGACCTTCTTAGCGCCGGCCGTAATGTGGCCGTAAGCGGATTTGGGGTTGGTCTGGTCCGCGTCGGTGAACAAACCAGTGGATTCAATGACCACGTCCACGCCCAACGCTTTCCAGGGCAATTCCGCCGGCGTGCGGGCGCTGACCACAAAGATGTCCTTGCCGTTGACCACGAGCACGTCGTCCTCGGTCTTTTCCGGGCCGGACTTGCGGGAGGTCACTGTCCCGGCAAAACGACCTTGGGTGGAGTCATATTTGAGCAAATAAGCCAAATTGTCCGCCGGAACGATATCGCCCACGGCAACCACTTCGACATCCTTGCCAATCAGTCCTTGTTCGGCGATGGCGCGAAAGACCAGGCGACCAATGCGACCGAACCCATTAATTGCAACTTTTACAGCCATAGTTTTTTTTATTGTTTGACGGAATCCAGTTCCTTAAGTCAATGCGCTAATACTACTCGTGAAACCGGGTCCGTCAACGAAGAATTCCGACCGCGTTTTGCCAACGCCCGCGCTTTTCTTGCCCAAAGCATTCCGCACCCGCGTTACAATCCCGTGACATACCGGGCCGGATTTGAATTTTCCCCGCGGGTTGGGTAGAGTGTCGGGGTGAAGCCAGCCGATGACCAGCCAGCCGGAGTGACGGATTTCCGCTCGATGATCGGGCACCGGGAATGTGTCCAGGCCAAAGACGCGCTGGAAGATGTTCACCGGCGCTTTGCCCAGCACCAGCAGGAATACATGGCAGTGCTGGATGGCGATCAACTCATTGGCCTCTGCGCCCGCCGCCAGGTGGGCATGACCCTCGGCGCTCGCTTCGGTTTCGCCATGTATTCCCGCCGCGCCATCCGCGACATGATGCTGCCCGCCGCCACCCGGATTTGCGTGGATGACCCGCTGGCTGGCGTCCTCAACCAGGTGTTCACCCGCCCGGACGATTTCTTTTTCGACGACGTCCTGCTCGTGGATGCCGCTGGGGCTTTTCTCGGTCTCATCTTTGCGCGCACGCTCGTGCGGCTGCAACATTCCCTGCTCCAAAACAATGTCCGGGAACTGGAGACCAAACAAACGGAAATCAACGCCAAAAATCAGGAAATGGAGCACGACCTGCGCCTGGCCAGCGAAATTCAGCAGGCTTTGCTGCCGCAGCAATTCCCGCAATTCCCGGCCGGTGCCACCCCGGAGAATGGCTGCCTGCAGTTTTATCACCGTTACCAGGCCTCCGGCACCGTCAGCGGCGATTTCTTCCATGTCTTCCCCCTCCCGCCCCATCGCGTGGGAATATTTATTTGCGATGTGATGGGCCACGGCGTGCGCTCCGCGTTTGTCACCGCCATGTTGCGCACACTCGTCCAGGAACTGGGCCACTGGGGCGACAACCCCGGTGAACTCCTCACCCGCGTCAACGCCGAGCTCAAGGCCATTCTCCAATCCACAGGCGAACTGATTTACGCCACCGGCTTCTTTTTGATCCTGGATGTCGTTACCGGTCGAGTACGATTTGCCAAGGCCGGGCACCCGGATCCGGTCTGGTTGCGGGCGGCGGCCGGGGTCGCCGAACCGCTGGCGTGCCCGGCCAAGATTCGCGGGGCCGCCATCGGCCTGTTCGAGGGCTCGCGCTACGGCACCGCCGAGGCCACCCTGGCCCCGCAGGATTCCCTCTTCTTTTTTACCGACGGCCTCGTGGAGTTGTTCAACGCCCAGGGCGAGGAATTTGGCGAGCGCCGGCTCGCCCGGGAGTTGCTCCAGCACCGTGAGGAGGCATTGCCCCCCGCCATGGATGCCATCCTGGCTGGCGCGCTGGCCTTCGCCGAAGACCATCAGTTTGCCGACGATGTTTGCTTTGTGGGTCTCAAACTGAACCGCCTCGCCCACCCCGGCGAAACCGGCGCCAGCCTGCCGGAAGCACAAATTAAAACCGCGCTGGTTTAGAGCATTGATGGAACTGCTCCAAGTTCGTTGGGGACAGGCTTCCACCCTCACCGCCCTTCAGGAGATGATTCAATCTGGCTCTTCAAATAAAAGTGACCACGCCGGAGCGGGTTGAAATATCATCTCGATTGGCCATTTTTCATCCTCTTTTGCTGCGCCTGCACACTTTTCAGACAACCCGCCGGGTTTCGGGTTTACCCAAACGTAACCCAATGGAAGTTTTTACGTCACCCGGATTCGGTAGCATCAGCCGCACTTGAAGAAACGATCAATGCTGAAGGCCTCCTTTGCTGCCAGTCCAATAATGGTTTGCGCGCGTATTTCCCGCACACCCTTTGCGGGTGGCTGGCTGGCGTTGCCGGGCCGGATGCCTTGGTCCCCAATATAACTTGTTAATTACTAATATAACTTAGTCATAAACCACACACCAGACAGACATACCGCCACCCAACCATGAAACGATCCCTCCTGAAAACCTTAACCCTGGCCGCCGCGTGCATCGCGGGGCTGTGGGGTGGTACTACGACCCAGGCCCAGCCCACCGTCAGCCTGACCACCCCGGCGGGCGGCGCCAGTTACCCCGCGCCGCTGAACCTCACCCTCACCGCCGGCACGACGGATGCGGACGGCACGGTGACCAACGTGGCCTTCTACCAGGGCACCACCCTGCTGGGCAATGCCACCACCGCGCCCTTCACGGCGACCACCGCCAACCTGTTCGCCGGGAGCTACGCGCTGACCGCCGTGGCCACGGATAACAACGGCCTGAGCACCACCTCCGGCGTGGTCAATATCACCGTCACCAACACCCCGGCCCTCGCCATCCTCCAATCCATCAAAACCGTGTTTGTGGTCGCGATGGAAAACCACGACTTGGTTCAAAAAAACCCCACCGGCAGCCCGCAGCAGATCCTGGGCAACCCGGCCGCCCCCTACTTCAACAGCCTGATCACCCCCGGCAACTCCAACGCCGTGCAGACGGCTTGGGCCACCCACATGTTTAGCTGCGCCATTAACGGCGAGCATCCTTCCGAACCCAATTACATCTGGCAGGAAGCCGGCACCGACTTCGGCATCCGCACCGACAATGATCCCAACTCCCCGGCCTCCTCGCACAACGTCTATACCAACGTGATGCATCTCTCCGGCCAGTTGCAGGCGGCGGGCATCCCCTGGCGCACCTATCAAGAGGATGTGCAGTACAGCACCTCCGAAGAGGCCAGCACCTCCGGTTCCGGCAAGCCGGCCAACTTCTACAACGGCACCAGCCAGTACAACTACGGCGTCAAGCACAACCCCATGGCCTTCTTCCCCGACACCCAGAACCTCAACTGCTTTCCCTTCTCCCAGTTGTGGACGGACCTGGCCAACAACACCCTCGGCCGGTACAACTGGATCACCCCCGACCAGTATAATGAGTGGCACAGCGCCCTCTCCGGCGGCTACACCTACCATGGCGTGCTCTATACGAGCGACCAGGCGGCCATCGCCTCCGGCGACAACGCTCTCTCCATCCTCATTCCGCAAATCATGGCCTCGGCTGCCTACCAGGATCACGGCGTGATCATCATCTGGACGGACGAGACCGAAAGCACCGACGACACCAACACCACCCTGCCCTACGTCATCCTCTCCCCGCTGGTCAAAGGCAACGCCTATGCCAGCACTCTGCCTTACAGCCACTCTTCCGACCTCAAGACCATGGACGAGATTTTTGGCCTGGCTTACCAGACCAACGCGATGCCCGCCAATTACTATGACGCCCAGAACGACGGCAAATACAACTATGTGGACGGTCACAGCGCCACCATCTATGACCTGAGCGACTTCTTCCAGGGCGTCGGTGCCTGGGCGCCGACCCTCGGCGTCCAGCAGGCCGGCGCAACGCTGGCCAACGGTGCCACCGCCGCTGGCTTCGGCGCCGTGAACATCGGCGCGAACGCCTCCGCGACCTTCACCGTCACCAACACCGGCAACGCCGCCTTGGTGCTCTCGAACATTGTCACCACCGGGGCCAACGCCGGCGACTTCACCGTCAGCGGTCTCGCCCTTCCGGCCACCGTGCAAGTTGGCACCAGCACCAACGTCACCGTGACCTTCACTCCCGCCACCGGTGCCGCCGAGTCCGCCACCCTCCAGATCACCAATAATGACGCCAACAACAATCCGTTCACCCTCGCCTTGTCCGGTACCGGCGTGTTCGTCCCGCCCACGGTGGCCATTGCCTCCCCCGCCAACAACCAGAATTATATTCCGGGAACCGGCATCACCATTATCGTGAACGCGTCGGACGTGGACACCAACATCACCAGTGTCGGACTCTACCTGGATGGCTCGCTGGCCTACACCTTCACCAGCCCGCCCTACATCCTGCCCGTTCCCGGTGGTGAAATCCCGCCGGGCAGTTACACCATCTCCGCCAAGGCGACCGATGCCAACGGCCTTTCGGCCATGTCCTCGGTGGTGAATATCAAAATCGCCTACGTGCCGCCCGCCGTAAGCTTCACCAGTCCGGCCACCGGCAGTTCGTTTGGGACCTACTCCAGCATCCCGCTGTCCGTGGCCGCCACCTCGGCTGACGGAACGGTGACAAACGTGGCCATTTATCAGGCTGGCACCCTGGTGGCCACGGCGGCCAGCGCCCCGTTTAATTATACGTGGTTCAATAATTACGCCGGCGCCTACGCGCTGACCGCGCTGGCCACTGACTCCCATGGTCTGATCTCCACTTCCAGCGTGGTTAACGTGACCGTGACCAACGCCTTCGGGGTCGGCATTACTGCCCCCGCCAATAATGCCACCGTCGGTTCCGGCACCAACCTCCTCCTGAGCGCCGTTGCCGGTGAACCGGGCGGTTCCATCACGAACGTCGAGTTCTACGCGAATGCCACGGATCTGGGCGGGGCGACGGTGGCTCCTTACAGCCTCACCTGGACCAACGTTCCCACCGGGGCCTACGCCCTGACCGCCGTGGCCAGCGACGCCTCGGGACTCACCGCCACCTCCACGGTGGTCAACCTCGCCGCCGTCGTCATTCACGTGCCGCCCACAGTCAGCCTGCTTGTTCCGACCAATGGCGCGCCCATCAATGTTGCCAACGGCCTGTTGCTCGCGGCCACCGCCGCCTCCAGCGATGGCACGGTCACCAACGTCGCCTTCTACCAGAACGGCTTCTTCGTGACCAATGTCACGACCGCGCCGTACACGTTCAACTGGACGAACGCCCCCTCCGGCCTTTACACGCTCACCGCCGTGGCCACCGATGACTCCGGTGCCACCACCACTTCCAGCGCGGTCAGCATCACCGCCAGCAACTCGACCCAAATCGCGACCATCCAGCAGATCAAGACGGTCTTCGTCATTGCGCTGGAAAATCACGACCTGGTGCAGGCCAACCCGACTGGCAGCCCGGAACAAATCCTGGGCAATCCCGCGGCTCCCTACTTCAACAGCCTGATCACCCCGGGCAATTCGAATGCGGTGCAGACGGCCTGGGCCACCCACATGTTAAGCTGCGCCATCAATGGCGAGCATCCCTCCGAACCCAACTACGTCTGGCAGGAAGCCGGCACCGACTTCGGCATCCGCACGGACAATGATCCGAACTCCCCCGCCACCTCGCACAACGTGTTCACCAACGTGATCCACCTCTCGGGTCAGTTGACCGCCGCGGGCATCCCCTGGCGCACTTACCAGGAAGACGTGGAATACAGCACCTCCGAGGAAGTCAGCGCCTCCGGTTCCGGCGTGCCGGTCAACCCCTACAACGGCACCATGGAATACAACTATGCCGTGAAACACAACCCCATGGCGTTCTTCCCCGACACCCAGGACCAGAACATCTATCCGATGACCAACCTCTGGACCGACCTGACAAATAACCACATGGGCCGTTACAACTGGATCACGCCTGACCAGTACAATGAAATGCACAGCTCCCTGCCGGGCGGTTTCACCTACCATGGCACCGCCTGGACGGGTGACCAGGCCGCCATCGCCGAGGGCGACAACGCCCTCTCGATCATCATTCCGAAGCTCATGGCCTCGCAAGCTTATCAGGACCACGGCGTGATCATCATCTGGACGGATGAAACGGAAAGCACCGATGACACCAATACCACCCTGCCCTACGTGATCATCTCCCCACTGGCCAAGGGCAACGCCTACGCCAGTCCGCTGCCGTACAGCCATTCCTCGGACCTCAAGACCATGGATGAACTGTTCGGCCTGCCCTACCAGACCAACACCATCCCGGCCGCGTATCTGGACGCCCAAAACACGGGTTATAATTACGTCAACGGCAGCAGCGCCGTCATCTATGACCTCAGCGACTTCTTCACCGCCCCGGCGCCGGTGCAGATCAGCGGCCGCTCCATCAGCACCGGCGGCAACTTCCAGTTGACCTTCTCCGGGCCCACGGGACAAACCTATGAAGTCCTCGCCACCACCGACCTGACCCTGCCGCAGTCGGCCTGGACCGTGGTCGCCACCGGCACCTTCAACGGCGCCAATGTGGTCTACACGGATGCCAACACTGCCGGCACCGCCGGCCGGTACTTTGTGATCAAAGCCCCGTAACCGCTTATTGAATTGTCAACCCGGGCGGTTGTGTGGTCCCATGGGACTGCGCAACCGCCTTTCGGCATCGTGAACATACCTGTGGAAAATAAAATAACAACGGCCCCGGGCGATTTGGACCGCCTCCTGCGCGCAATCATTGAACGCTCCGTCAAACATCGCGCGGCGGCGCTGTTGATCGCCGTCATCATCGTGGTCTGGGGCGTCTGGTCCGCCTCCCGCCTGCCCCTGGATGTCACTCCGGACATCAGCAATTTACAGGTGCAGGTGCTCACGCCCGTGCCCAATTTGTCCCCCGAGGAAATCGAAACCTCCGTCACCCGCCCCATCGAGCTCGAGATGTTCGGCCTGCCCGGTCTGGAGCAGGTGCGCTCGCTCACCCGGTTCGGGGTGTCCCAAGTCAGTTTGATTTTTGCCGACGGCGCCGGCCTCTACCAGGTCCGCCAGATGGTCTCCGAACGGCTCACCCATGCCGTGGATAAAATCCCCAAGGGCCTCTCTCCCAAACTCGCCCCGCCCACCTCGGGCCTGGGCGAGGTGTTTACCTATGCGCTGGCCTACCGCACTAATTGTGCCACGGGCACCAACGCCGGGGAATTGGGGTTGCGCCGGTTGAAGCTCATGCAGGAATTCGTCGTCAAACCCTGCCTCAAATCCGTCCCCGGCGTGGCGGATGTGAACACTACCGGCGGCTACGACCAGGAAATGGTCGTCGAGGTGGACCCCCTCAAACTGCCGGAAATCGGCTTCGACATGAATGACGTCGCCACTCTCGTGGAACGCGACGTCGCGGTCGGCGGCGGCGCGCTGGTCGAACGCGATGGCAACCAGTTTATCATCCGCTCCCGCTCCCGGGCCCAGACCAGCAACCAGGTCGCCAACGTCTGCATCAAGCTCCCCTGGGTCTTGCGCGCCCAGCCCTTGAGCACCATCGCCAACATCACCATGGGCTCAAAAATCCGCCTCGGCGCCGCCACCCTCAATGGCGGGGAGGCCGTGCTCGGCACCGCCATGATGCTCACCGGCGAAAACGCCCGCGGCGTGGCCCGCTCCTTTCGCACCGCCCTCGCCGAGGCCCAAAGCCGCCTCCCCGCCGACATGGAATTGCGTCCGCTCTACGACCGTGCTCAGTTAGTGGACGGTGTCATCACCACCGTGGGCCGCAATCTCACCCTGGCGGCCGGCCTCGTGATCGCCGTCCTGCTGCTGTTCCTCCGGAGCTGGCGGGCGGCCTTGATTGTTGCCAGCCTGCTGCTGCTCTCCTTCGGGCTCGGCCTCGGCGGCATGGCCGCGTTCGGCATCATGGGCACCCTTCTCACTCTCGGAGCCATTGATTT
>Ga0182012_10000436_pt1 | contig 47096 bp, 38 predicted proteins | sample 612S2SmetaG_FD_120486 | JGI IMG/M metagenome (GOLD analysis project Ga0182012, IMG submission 120486) | Permafrost microbial communities from Stordalen Mire, Sweden - 612S2S metaG | ecosystem: Environmental > Terrestrial > Soil > Wetlands > Permafrost | place: Sweden: Stordalen | collected... | reverse complement strand
GTAGGTCGCGATGAACGCGAATGGCGCCTCTTCGTCGGAACGGTTCTCGGCAAGGTTGAAGTGTACGCGGCCGACGAGGTGCCAGGCGGGATTGCCGGTCCGCAGAAATTCCTGCAGCGTCGCCTTCGCGTGCGCGCGTTCCTGACGGAATGCCACATCGATCTTGGACCAAAGATCGGCGAGCACCTCGGCGGTCAGATGCTCGCCACCCGGCATCGGCGGTGCCGAATTGACGAGCGCCGCCAACGCTTCTGCCGGCGGCGGCGGCACCTCGCCCACGTCCGTAGCGCCATCCGCGGGCAGTCCGTGCATCGACGTGCACAGCACCGTGACGTACCGCGCAGCGAAATCGCGCCAGTAGGCAAATTCAGAAGGCAGAGCGGTGCCGACCTCGCGCAGCCCAAGTTCGAGCAGCCCGTGTCCAACGCCGCGTGCAAACGCGGGCTCGAGGCGAGCTAAAAGCCCGGGCGGCAACGTCACCGCGTCCGCCGTCGGCGCGAGAAAGAGGTGCCCGCTGGGCGTCAGTGCCAGCGTTCTGGCAAGGGCCATCGCGTCTGCGCTATGCCGCCCAGTTTTCAATCTTTAGATCCGGTACTCGACCAAACTCTCCGGTGTTGTTGGTCACGAGAGTCAGTCGGAGCGAACGGGCGTGAGCCGCGATGAACAGATCATTCGCGCCGATCATCGTGCCACTCGCTTTGAGGGCAGCGCGAATTTGCGCGTAGTGCGAGGCAGCTTCGTCCGGAAAATCCAGGACCTCAACGTGACGCAGATATTCGCTGAGTGCCACCGAGTCCTGTTGCCGCCGGGGGGAGACCTCTACTCCGTAAAGGAGTTCTGACTTGGTGATGACGGAAATGGCGATGACACCGATCGGGACCGTCTGCAGCCGTCTTAGAACGGCCTCATGGGAACGCTTCATGATGTAGGACGATATATCGGTGTCCAGCAGGTACTCCGCCATTAGAGTTCGCGCTCTTGGACCCGAAGATCGTCAACCGCTTCCATGAATTCCTTGGAGGCAACCGGTCCCGAGGTCAGATAAGCGGTCCAGTCTTCGGGGCGGGGAGACAGAATCACCTCATCCCCATGCCGACGGATAAAAACTTCAGTGGCGTTGAACTGAAACTCTTTTGGCAAACGGACCGCCTGACTCCGGTTGTTCATGAAAAGCTTCGCTTTGCGCTGCATGGTTGCTCTCCATTACGATGGCATATACAAAAGTATATGCCATCGAAGGCGCTCCTGCCAAGTCATCAGCATAGAAGCCAGAATCACCCCGTCGATCATGGGGGCGTGGGCGAGGCGCCGTCCGCTCCGGACCCCGGCGGCTGGGGCGTCGGCGGGTTCGGCGCCGGTTCCGCGGCACGTGCCACCCGCTCGACCGCCATGGCCAGGCGATCCGGTGACATGTGGGCGTAGCGCAGAACCATCGTGATGTCCGCGTGACCCATCAGCTCGCGCAAGGTGTTGAGATCGATACCCGACTGAACCAGCCGGCTCGCAAAATAGTGCCGCAGATCGTGGAATCGGAATTTTTCGATGCCCGCGATCTCGATCAATGATCTCCACGCCTTGTCGATCCGCTGCAGCCCTTCACCGTCGGAACCAGGGAACACCCGTGCTGCCGACGCACGACGGCTGCGAAACTGGCGCCATGCCTGCAGGATGGCGACCGCCTCGGCATTCAACGGTACCCGTCTCGTCTGGCCATTCTTCGCGATGGCGCCGCTGACGGTGATCCACTTGCCGTCGAGATCGACATCCTTCCATTCGAGCTGCAGGATCTCACCGCGACGTAATCCGGTGTTGAGCGCGACCAGGACGACCGGCCTCAGATAGTCGACGAATTCCTCCGCGCGGCGTGGCAGAGCATGGCGACCACGCGCGGTCCGCCATGCATTGAATCGGTCGCGGGCCTCCCGCAATTTGGCCTCTCGACCGAGCAAGGCTTCCCGAAGCTGCGTCTCCTCATCAGCGGTCAGGTACCGGACGCGGCCGCTCTTGTCGTGCCGCAGCGGCTTCAGACCGGAGAACGGGTGCTTCTCCAACACCTCCCATTCCACCGCGCGTGCCAGTAGGGCGTGCAGCCGTTGCACGGCGCGGTTGATGGTCACAGGCTGGTTGCCGGCCTCCTTCTGCCGCTGACGCCATGCCTCGAGCAGCCACGCGTTCAGATCGGTCATCGGCTTATCGAACCAGGCCCTGAAGTCCGCTTCGATGCGCTCGAGCTGATATTTTCCTGACTTCAGCTGATCGAGCGCCCAGGCGCGATAACGTGCCTCGATAAAATTTCGCAGCGTACCCTCGCGCTTGCGAATTCCTTCCGCGCGCGCCGCCTTTTTCTTTTCCTGCACGTCGCAGCCGTTGGCCACCTCGACGGCGAGCGTCAGAGCCAGCCGCCGCGCGGCGGTTGCGCTCACGCCCGGAAAGCGACCCATGATGTATCGTCGTTGACGCCCCTCTGGATTCCGATACCGATACGTCCAAATCTTGGTGCCCGACCGGCGCACGCGAAATTCAAATCCGGGTATCTGCGTGTCGACGATGACGATGTCGCGGGCGTCCGTAACTGTGCTCCGCGCGACCGCCTGTGAGAGTTTCTTGCGCATGCTGTCCGCCGATAACTTTTCCAATTGTGACCCAGTGTGCGTGGGTCACACCGGGGCCTCAATCGCTCGGAAACAGGGGAGAATTCGAGCGCAGCGAATCGTACCCGGGCGCAGGTGAATTCACACGCGGATCAGTGAGTTAGCGCAGCTTTTCCCAACGGATCAAAATCTTAGTCCGTTATCCATTTTCGTTTTCTGGTGTACTGCTGTGAGGGACTCGCGGTCTACGAATGGCTTCGACTTAATGCGCCGTCTTGCCGCAATGCCTTAATGACCGAGCCGATCTGCACTGCAACCAGTGCTCTTTGATTCACGTACCCCTCGATAATGATCGCGCTTCACGTCACCTTGGACAAAATGCCTGAGCTGATACTCAGTTTTTCACCGCCGACTATTTCTCTGACAAGGTTTCGCTGATGTCCTCACTCTACACGCACCGGTACGACAGCGCCGACCACCACCGCCTTGGCTCAATACCCCTGGTCGTGCTCACGGCGGAGCACGATTATATTGATAGCACACCCATTGGCATCCGCTTCATCCAAGCCTTCACGAAAATCAAGTTTGCTCAGCACGAGGCCTTGGGGCACCTCTCCTCGCATGGTGTTCACCGGATCATCAAGGGATCAGGGCACCAGATCCAGTTGACAAGCCGCAGGCAGTAATCGACGCCGTGAACGAAGTGCTGCGTCAACTCCATTGACCGGTCGGGCACCGCGGGCTTGTCGAACTCGCGCCTTTTGCAGTTCAGCAATCTATTTGTCCCCCGGGGGTCATCGGACACGTGAGCACCAGTGTCGGCAGCACGGTGCAAAACACCACGCGGGCGATCGGGGCAGCCATCAGGAATGCCGCAGGTCACAGCGTTTGGTACATGACGAGGGCTTCCACGAAGCCCTGGGTCGGGTGTCGAAAGGCTCCCGGCAGGCGACCGACGATCTCGAAACCGAGTGACTGCCAGAGTCGGACGGCACGCTCATTTGTCGATACAACAAAGTTGAACTGCATCGCCAGGTAACGACGCGAGCGAGCATGTCCCAATGAATGCAGGCACATAGCGCGGGCTATTCCACGCCCCGTCGCTGTGGCTTTCGTCACGTAGCCGCAGTTACAAACGTGGCGACCGCCTCCACCTTGATTTGCACGCATGTAGTAAGTTCCCACGATCGCCGCTCCGTCTTCGGCGACGAAGGTCTCCTTCTCCGGGGAAAACCAGTACGCCAGCGCGTCCGCCTCGCTGATGTCTGGGTCGATCGCATAGGTTGACCCTTCACGAAAGATCGGGAGAATGATCTCAGCAATGCTGCTCGCGTCCGATGGTCGAGTTCGCCTGATTTCCATGCAGTTTCACTTACGCCAGCTACCCTCAAATATTGAGTAGGGTCAGTTTGATTCCGTCGAACGACTTGAATCCTCGAGCCAATGCCCGCAAGCCATGCGTCCGTCCAAAGATTCGATGTCGGTTGTCGGCTCGCGACCATTGAGGCAAAGAAATTTTCGTGCGAGGATGTCGCCGCATCAACGAGAACGGACCACGGGTCAGCGGCAAGAACTCGCGTTCGGGGAACCTCCGATGTCGTTGGAGTGCCATTCATTGCGACGCGATTGGTCAAATGACGCAGCAACGCCACGCGCGTCAACAGGCATAAATATGACTACATGCTTTGCAATAAACCGATTTTGCGAGATCTAGCATGCGCCGTCAATGAGCGTCGCAGGTTAATATCCTGTCACCACGACCAGCGGATTTCCGATAGGTTCACGGGATCGAAAAGCTCTACGCTGGGGCCTGTATGACCGATCCGTCCTATCGTTGTCGTCCCTCGATTCTCGACACCGAAGTGACCTGGACACTCACTCCGATCGCGCTCGAATCCTCCACCGGCACACGCGTCCCGCTTGAAGAGATCGTTGCGATCCGTCTGTATGGAGCCGCAACCGCAATTTCGGTTGTGGGCCAAGGCCGCATCCCTGCGACCGGGACACTGCGCTGTGTGATTAGGCCCGTTCACGGGAGGCTCCTCGCGCTCACGAGCAGCCACTATCTAGCGCTGGGTCGATTCGAGGATCGCTCGGCGGAATTCGAGCCGTTCATCCATGCACTGCTCCTGCGTGTTCGAGCTATCCAGCCCATCGCGCAGCTGCTTCAGGGAATGCCGCCGGCGCTCTGGTGGTCGTGGTATGCGATCGGCGTGGGCTGTGCACTGGTGGGCTCCTTCGGCATGATTTTGGTGATCGTTGAGCTTTGGACCAAAGGACATCTGTCGCTCGAGCTGCTTGTGCTGTTGCCGGTCGTGGCCGGCATGCTGCTTTCCACGCGCGCGATATGGCGCCTACTCCGCAGAGGCCGCAGTCGGCCGCTGGTTCTCGAGTAAATCCACGCGCATCCAATACGCGCGGTCGCATCGACTCAGCCGCCCTCAACAACTGCAGTCATCTTGATCGACACCAAGACGTTCGGAAGCTCAACACCAAGTTTGGCAACCGCGCGCGTCGGTGGATCGTTCGGAAAGAACTTCGCGTATTCTTCGTTAAGGCCGGCGAAGTCGCTCGGTTTGGCAAGCAGCACCAAGACTTCGACGACATTCTCGATGTTTGCGCCAGCGGCATGCAGAATGTTCTTGCAATTGACGAGCGCCTGCCGGGTTTGCTCCTGAATCGTCACCCCGGCCAACTGGTTGGTGGCCGGATCGATGCCGACGATGCCCGACAAATATAGGTTGGAACCTGCTTTAATTGCCTGACTGAACAGCGACGACGTGGGTGCATTGGGCGTTTGGATGATTTGTCGCGTCATGTGTTAGGGGCTCCAAGATCCGCTTCGAATCGACCGGTGCAACCTCGAATACGTCAGTTTCCATGGACGCTGCCATTGTGCCTGAGCCAATCCCGCATCACCGCATCCAGCGCCTCGTTGCCGGTCGGCAGCATGGTCGGGTCCAGAGGCGAACCGCCCTCGAGCAGCAAGCTCAGCGTCCGGGCGTGATCCTGAGGAAACCCCGTCTTCCATCCATTTATCGAGCCATAGATGCATGAGCGCAACGGAATGGCTCCAAACTCGTTCTTCTGTGTCAGGGGAGGATTCGGATCGAGCTCGAGCAACATCGTCACGATATCGGCATACCCGTGGAAGCTGGCCCGATCCAGCGGTGTCGACTAATGTGCGCCGGTTACGTGAGGATCGAACCCGACCTCCAACATCAGACGTGCACTCTCGGGGCGGTACCACCAGGCGGCTGCGGCCAATAATTCCTTGTCGGCAGCTTGCAGCTCCTCGATGGCGTTCGCATTCTGGGCAAGCGCCGCGCGGACGCGCACTCCATCGCCAGTCCACAGCGCGTCAATCAAACGACTCGTTGGAGACAAGTGCGACACCAACAAGTCCGCCACCTTGGGGTGGCCAAATTGGCGGGCCACATCCGCCGGCGTGAGATCGAACCCCAAAGTCCACCCGTAGATGTGAAGCCCGGGCGCGCAGTACGGCGGACGACCGATGCGTGCTTCTGCACAGGGCGGATCGACTCGCAAGCACTCTTCGACCAAGCGCACATCGCCCAGTCGCGCCGCCGCAAACACATCGACACGGGCACCGGCCTCGATGAGTAGCCGCGCGATCCCTTCATCGCCCACCAGATATTGAAGCGGCGTGGAATTGTGCCCCGTATTCGAGCAACACATCGACGAGGGGCAGGTGCTTTTTTGCCTGATGCAGGGCGGGTGAGTCGTAGTCAAAGCGGGGTTCGTTGATTGCGGCGCGGATTTCAGCGTGCTTTGACAGCAATTCACGGGCCGTCTGCGCATCACCTTCGCGAACCGCCGTGTCGAACCGCTGCAGCGGACTCTTCGTGAGCGATTCGATTTTGCGCTGCATCGCCGCCCCGCTTCCGCGTCGCCGCCTCAGACTTCACGCAGGAGCCGTTTCGCGAGCTTCCGCTGGTGCTCGAGACTCGGGTGGGACGCAAGCGGCTCGACGGTAATACGCGTACTCATGACGAAGACCTCCTTCAAGTGCCCGGGGTCTGCGTGCATGGGGCGAAAGAGGCTCGTCTGAAAATCGCCGGTTGTCGGTCGAGCAAGCGGGAGAATCCCTTTCCGCGGACACGGTGTGCCCTGCAGCGCGGCTATAAGCGTACTCGAAGCCGCCGCTGCTGTCACCCGGTTTGGCCGTCCCTGAACTTCCCGTTTACTTGTTGAGCTCCAAACATCAGCCCCGTCATAACGGATAGAATTCCCGCATGCCAATGGACTCCGATGCGTCAAGTGACGCCGACGCACCCCTCGCCCACCTGCAGCGCTTCTTCGACGCCCCGGTATATGGCGCGGCACAGAAATTGATCGATCTCGGCGAAGTGTCCGACGTGCGTGTTCTGCAGAATGGCCGCGTGGTGACCGGGATTGCCGGCGACCGGCAGCGAGTCTATGTCCGATACCAGCGCACGGGTGCCCTGAACATCGAGGGCGAGTGCAGTTGCGGCGAGCGCACTCCCTGCGTGCATGTGGCAGCGGTGGTGATGACCGCGGCCAGGATCTCGGGCGCGCCGCCTGACATTCTCCGCATCCACGACGAACCAAGCACCAGCAGGCACCCTGCGCGACGGCCGCCGGAAAGCGTCTTGCCGCGAAGCGCCCCGCTGCAGCAGGCGCTGTGCTATCTCATAGAGCCCGACGGTGTGCGGGGATTCAAGCTCTCCGCCTGGGTGGCCCAGTCCCTGGTGGACAGCGGGCAAATCCAACCAGTAGCCTGCCCTTTCGCTCCGCAAATCACCGATGAGAGCAAAGATTATCCCCGTTACGTGAACGCGCAGGACCGGGAGATTCTCGACGCGCTCGCCGCGCGGCAATTCCACGGTCCGTGGGAACTGACGGGCGCGGCCGGATTCGATGTGCTGCAGCGGGCAATCACCACCGGCCGCGCTTTTTGGCGCTCACTTCAGGGTAGAGTGCTGCGCAGGGCGGGCGCCCGGAGCGTGCGGTTCGCCTGGCAGGCCCTGCCGAACGGCGATCAGCGCTTGAGCTGCGAAACGCCCGAGGCTCTGGATTTTCTGCTGGAACTCGTGCCCGCGATTTATATCGACGCGGCGTCCGGGGCGTGCGGAGCGCTCGAACTGCCATACCCTGTGGAGCTGCTACGCCATTATTGGAACCGGCCAGCCGTCGAGCCGGAACAGGCCCCGGCTCTCAACTCGAGTCTCGCCGACGAACCCCGCGCACACGGCTTCCCACGACTGCGCGAGATGACCGTACAGGCTCAAACGCTGTCCACTCTGCGACCCCTTCTTGTGCTCCGCGCCGCGCCGGCGGCGACCCTGCACTTCATCTACAACGGTATGGCCTTCGAGGCCGACTCGCTGTGCACAGAGAATCCTGCCGTGCGCCGGTGGGACGGTGACGTCGTCCACCAAATCACGCGCGACTTCGACATCGAGCGACAACTGCACTCGCAACTCGATCGATTTCTCATCGGCACCCCGCGCCGCAGCGAGGCGTGGCTTGCATTCATGATGAACGGAGTGCCGTCGCTGCGGGCCTTGGGATGGGAAATCAGCGTCGATCCGGATTTCCCCTATCGAATCGCCGTGGCCGATGATTGGTATGCGGCTTTGCAAACGGCGCCGCCAACACCGGCTAATCGTCGGCTGAGGACGAGGCACTCGCGGGAATGGTTCGACCTGCGACTCGGCATCATGCTGGACGGGCACGCGGTCAACCTGCTGCCGGCGCTGGTCCGGTATCTTCAGGGCGCCATCGGGCAAGGCGCGCCTGGGCAGCATGACGCGCTGAACCTCCTCACCGGCGAGCACCTGCTGATACGGCTGGAGGACGGGCGCTATCTGCCGGTGCCCCTGACCCGGATTCAGCGTATTGCCGATGCGCTGGTGGAATTGTACGATCCGGATGGCTTGAACGAACACCAGGCGCTCCGCCTGCCGGGAACTCAAGCCGGCCGCCTGGCGCAACTCGCGCTTGCGCCGAACGCACCTGCGTTGCAATCCGATGATCCGACGTTGCTCAACCTCATCGAGGCCGTCAAAGACTTTTCCAGCATCAAGCCGCTGGCCGCGCCCGCGCATTTTCAAGCGACCTTGCGGCCCTACCAGGAGGAAGGACTGGGATGGCTGCAGCATCTGCGCCGCCATGGCCTGGGCGGCATCATGGCCGACGACATGGGATTGGGAAAGACCGTGCAGACGCTGGCTCACCTTGCCACCGAGAAGCAACAGGATCGCCTGCGCAAGCCTTCGCTGATCGTGGCACCGGTGAGCGTACTCGGCAACTGGCAGCAGGAAATCCGCCGCTTCGCACCCGAATTGCGTCTGCTGACGCTGCACGGGTCCAAACGCAAGGAATTGTTTGCGGTCATCGACACGGCCGACGTCATCCTCATCGGCTATCCATTGTTGTTGCTCGACAGCGGAATCTTGCTGGAGCGGGAGTTCTGTTTCCTCATCCTCGATGAGGCGCAGACCATCAAGAATCCGCAGGCGAAGGTGTCGCAGGTGGCGCGGGCCCTGCGTGCGGCGCACCGGCTGTGTTTGACGGGAACGCCCATGGAGAATCATCTGGGCGAACTGTGGTCGTTGTTCGACTTCGTACAGCCCGGCTTGCTCGGCGAGCGGCGGCAATTTGAACGTCACTACCGGACCCCCATCGAGAACGGTGGGGATACCCGGCGCGCAGCCGCCCTCAGCGACCGCATTCAGCCCTTCCTATTGCGCCGAACCAAGGACGCCGTGGCGCGGGATCTGCCGCCAAAGGTGCAGATCGTGCAGCCCATCGAGCTCGACGAGAGACAGCGGGATTTCTATGACGGCATCCGTTTGGGCCAACATCGGCGGGTGCGCGAGGCCATCGAGCAACAGGGACTGGCGCGCAGCCGCATTACCGTGCTGGATGCGCTGCTAAAATTGCGCCAGGCGTGCTGCGACCCCCGGCTGATTGATACGGGCGCACAGCCGCGGGTCGTTCCCTCTGCCAAGCTGGACTGGTTGTCGACCACGCTGCCCGAGCTGATCGCAGAGGGCCGGCGACTTTTGATTTTTTCGCAGTTCACTTCCATGCTGCGACTCATGGAAATCGTGGTGAAGAAACTGTCCATACCGTATTTTCTGTTGACCGGCGAGACGCGGCAGCGCACCGACCTGGTGGAGCGATTTCAAGCGGGCAGCGTGCCGCTGTTTCTCATCAGCCTCAAAGCCGGCGGCACGGGATTGAATCTCACGGCCGCAGATACCATCATTCACTATGATCCGTGGTGGAATCCCGCGGTCGAAGCGCAGGCCACCGATCGGGCGCACCGTATCGGCCAGGACAAGCCGGTATTCGTGTACAAGCTCATCGCCCAGCGCACGGTCGAAGAGAAGATCATGCAACTGCAGGCCGACAAACACGCGCTGGTGAGCCAAATCTATGCCGACGAGAGCGCCCCACCGTCGCAGCTGAGTTTGGCCGCCCTGGAATCCTTGTTCGCAGCATGACCGTCGATATCGAATTGCAAACCCAAATCGACACGCAACTCCTGGAACAGGGTGCCTTCGCTCCGCTTGAGTTTCTCATGGAAGCCGGACGCTTGCTTCACGGCGACTACGAGAGTTGGCGCCGTCAGGAAATCAGTTCTCTCGACGCTGTCCTCATGGGCAACAAGGAGAAGATCCGCGCACAGCTCGAGTCCGCCGCCGGCTACGCACGAAGTATCGGACTCGTCGAGCAGCCGCAGACCTTTTACGCCTGGGATTCGGACGCAATCGCCCTCAGCGGCCAACCGCTGCGCATCAGCACCGACGCCGGGTTGCATCGGCTCATCGGCAGCCGCTTTGTACCCGCGCAGAGCGCCCCGCAGATGGATCTGTTCTTCGACAATCCCGTTGTGGCGTTGACCAACGGTGTCATCCGGGCACTATCCGCCAGGAACATCGGCGAAACCCAACGGCAGTTGGACCAGCTGTACGCGCGGGCGCCGAACCATGCGGATCTTGCCGCCTTCGATCGATTGCTGGCGGCTCTGGAGCATTTGCACAGGCCCGTCGATGATCCGCGGCAGGAACTGGCGTTTCTGTTGGACATCACGCCGGCCGCCAGGAGATTGTTGGGTTGGGAGGCGAAAGATCTGCTTGCCGCCCTGTGGCGGCAACTGGCCGATACCCTGCGCAGTGCGCCCTTCTCAATCGGCGAACCCAACTTGCACCGCAGTTTTGCCCTCATCCAGGCGCAGGACTGGCCCGGCGCCGCCGATGCCGTCCGGCACGAAACTCAGTGGTGGCTGCATGCGCCGCTGTGCCTGCGGCTGGCGCAAAGTTGCTTTTATCAACAGCGCCGCGGTGACGCGCTGACTGCATGGTTCCATCTTTGCTGGCGCGCCCCGGCCGAGGCTGCGGACGCGCTCGACAACCGGCGTCAACCGGACACCGGCATCACCTCCCTGTGGCAGCAGTTCATCGACTACGGGGAAGAACTGCGGCCAAGCGACCTTCCTGCGGCACCCGCGCTCACCGCGGCCGATTTTCCCGCGTGGCTGCTGCTGCGCGAGCCGGGCCTCAACCTGCAACTGGCCAGGGACCTGCCCCTGGGCGACACGCGGGCCGAAGAGACCTATCGCAACGTGCATCGCTGGATCGATGCCCGCCGTTCGAACCGGAGCGCCGATGAGCTGGCTCTGCGCAAAGCGCTGCAGGCCGATAACCCGGTGCTGTTAGGTTATTTGAAGCAAAGTGTGCAAGTGGCGTCACCCGTGCCCATGCGTTGATGCAAAATGCTGCGAAGCGTTGCAGCCGGAGATTCGAACAGTGCAAATCAAGGATCACGTATTCATTGTCACGGGCGCCTCCTCCGGGATTGGGTTGTCGACCGCCACCGCGCTGTCTGATCGCGGCGCGCGAGTCGCCCTGCTCGCTCGCAGCGCCGCTGCGCTGAAAGAACTTGCCGGGCGCCTTCCGGGCAGCTTTCCGGTCACCGCGGATATGACGCAATTTGAACAAGTGCGGGAAGCCGTCCGCGCCGTGCACCGGCACTACGGCCGCGTGGACGGGCTGGTAAACAATGCAGGTCGCAGTTATGCGGCGGCGGTCGAGGAAATCGATCCCGGACTGTTTGAAGAGATCTTCCGTCTCAATGTGCTGGGACCGATCGTGGCGATGCAGGCCGTGATCCCATTGATGCGGGCGCAAGGCGGCGGGAGCATCGTGAACATCAATTCGGGGACTGCCTTCATGACGGTTCCGCAATACAGCGTTTACTCGTCTTCGAAGCGTGCGCTTCTTGGATTCAGCCTGACGGCACGCGCCGAGTTGGAGAAGGACCGGATTGTCGTCAGTGAAATCTACCCGTTCATCACGGCGACGAACTTTGGCAGGAACAGAATGGGAAATCCGGCCGGCGGCGGGCCCTCCGCCAATTACGCCGAGGGCGACACCCCCGAATTCGTTGCCGGCCTCGTTTTGCAGGCCATCGATGAGGGGCACGCTCAGTATTTCGCGAACGATCGATTGCGTGAGATGGCCGGGGTCTAATCCTAGGTGGATGCCGACGGTTCGCCGCAGCTGACCCAACGAACCACCGGCTCATTGCGGCGCACGACACGCTATGTGCGGCACCGGACGGTCGCGGCGCTTGAATATCGCCACAATCCAGGGATCGCTTGCAACGATATATTCAAGGAATCCAATCCATGCTCGAACAAGGGTCGCCGGTCTCAGTCCGGCCGCTGTTCCCCTGGGGCAGCCCTACCAGCGAAGGACATGCGAATGCACCGGATCCCGACGCCACCGGAGTGGACCGGTTGTTCGCACGCATTGAGACCGCCCATGCGGACAGCCGATGCCGTGATGCGGCCGAGACGCTCGCCGGCGATCTGTTTCGCTTCATGATGCTCGACGAAAATCTGCTCGTCCATGCGTTCGTGCGTGCCTGCCCCTTCGACTCACGACCATAGCCCGTGGGGCGCGGACCAAATGTACTAGGTAACGGATCGCGGTCAATCGTCGTCGTATTCAACGACCAGTTCGTTCCCGACGTTCCAAACCCCGGGAGCGCGCCAGGCAATGCGTCCCGCCTCATCCTTTTGATACCATGAATCCACCGTTCCGGTGAGTGTTGCCTTATGATCCGATACCGCAACCCGGATGTCCTTGCCGGACACGGACCAATTGCGCTTCAGAGCGCTTTCGATGTCCTCTTTTTCGATGGCATCATCCGTTAGGGACTTGATCTTGAGGTTGTTGGATACGCCGGTCACGCCGAGGAGATTCGCAACAGCCGCCTTCGCAGCGTTACTCTGAAAGTTCCATTCCACCTGTCCGTCGAGGGTAACCCATCCCTTTTCGACTCTTGCGCTTATCTTGTCGGCGGGCACCTCCCAGTGCCACTTGAAGGCATTCACGATTTCGGTGGCAATTTCGTTGTCATCTTTTTTGCCCCAGTTGACGCCGTACTTGACTTCGATCTTCTCGACCACGGCGTTCACGCCCGCGACTCTTTTGACGGCATCTTCCGCTTCTGTCTTCTTGGCATATCCGTCAACGGTTCCGGTCAGCGTGATGACGCCATCTTTGGCGGAAACACCAATCTCCGCCTCGCGCAACAACGGTTCCCACTTGAGTTCGGCAATGACATCCTGTTGCAATTGTGAATCCGTCTTCATGATTATCCTCGCTTTAAATCAAAATTCGAGTTGGCTGGCGCGCTTCGCCGTCACCGATGATTTCGCCAACGAGCTTGACGAGAGAATTTGAACACTCGCAGTCAGATGGTCTATGCGGTAGCGCACATAGGAGCGATCAGCTGATAACGGCGAACACGGCGCGACTCCACCTGCCGCAGGGTGACGCGCGGATCGATGGGTTCCGGCGCCGCGCCGAGCGTCACCTCGCGGGGTAGGACGAACTGCGATGCGATTTGCGAATTTACGCCTGGTTTAGGGCGCAGTACGCGGCGGACCGGTCCGTCAGATCGCTGAAATTAGCGGTGGGCCTGATCACGGTGAGCGTGCTTCTTGCGGCCTCACACGCCACCCGGGAGTTGCCGGTCGGTGATTTTGCCTGCCCGTCAACGTGCGGTTGGGGGCAACTCTGTTCGGCAGCGTACAGACGCTGACTGTCACCGGCCTTAAATTGGAAACTTCCTTATGAAATCATCCGCCTTTTCAGACCGCGCGCCGATTGCCAGGACGAGCACCGGTATCGCGGGTCTAGATGAAATGACGAATGGAGGACTGCCCGCAGGACGCACCACGCTCCTGGTGGGTGGACCGGGTTCCGGAAAGACCATTTTGGCGCTCCAATATCTGGTTCATGGCGCGCGCAAATGCAAGGAACCCGGCATTTTCGTGTGCTTCGAAGAATCACCACAACGCATCGCCGCCAATGCCGCCGGCTTCGGTTGGCATCTGGAACAACTCCAGCCGAAGAAGCTCTTCATTCTGGATGCCCAGCCGCCGCCCGATCTCATTCAAGCGGGTAATTTTGATCTCGGCGGCATGCTGGCGGTTCTTGATGCAAAAATCGATCAGATGAAGGCAAAGAGAATCGTGTTTGACGCGGTGGACATCATCCTCGACTTGTTGCCGGACGCGGCAGCCAAGCGACGCGAGATGTATCGGCTGCACGCCTGGCTGTTGCAGAGGGAAATCACCGGTTTGATCACGTTGAAGGCGGCGTCACACGATGCCCGCTCGAGCGGGGACGGGCCGCTCGACTTTGTCCAGTTCTTGGTTGACTGTGTGGTCATATTGAACCAGGCGGTCGCACTCGGCGTTTCACAGCGCAATCTGCGTGTGCAAAAATATCGCGGCTCGGCGTACCACGAAAATGAGTCGCCCTTTCTCATCGGCAAGGACGGTTTCGACGTCGCTGTCTCGCGCACCTTGATCAGTCACGGCGCCAAAGTCAGCCGCGAGCGTGTCTCGAGCGGGGTAAATCGCCTGGATACCATGCTGGGCGGTGGCTACTACCGCTCATCCAGCATCCTGATTACCGGATTCCCGGGCACCGCCAAGACGACGCTGAGCGGGGCGTTTGCCGAGGCCGCCTGCAAGCGGGGCGAACGCACGCTCTTCGTCAGTTTCGATTCGGATGCCAATGAAATAACCCGTAATCTCGCCTCCGTCGGCATTCTTTTGGAGCGCTACGTGAAGAGCGGCTGCTTGCGCGTGATCTCGGCGCGCACCATCACCGGCAGCGCGGAGACCTATCTGGTTCGGATCAAATCTCTCGCCAAGGAACATGCCGCGCGTTGCCTGGTCATCGATCCGGTATCGGCGCTGTCCCAATCCGGCAATGAGATGACCGCGCATAGCGTGGCCGAAAGGCTGATCGATTGGTCCAAAGCCGATCGCACCACGCTCGTGTGCACGAGTTTGATCGACGAACTGCTCAGCGCCTCGGATGGAGGTTCACCCCTGCACATATCGACGCTGGCGGACACGTGGATTCATTTGAACTACCTGGTGCAGGCCGGGGAGCGCAACCGCAGTTTGTCCATCATCAAATCGCGCGGCAGCGCCCATTCGAACCAGGTGCGTGAATTGATTTTGACCAATGAGGGCGTGACGTTGGCGGACACGTACACGGCAGGCGGCGACGTGCTCATGGGCACACTGCGTTGGGAAAAAGAAAGTGCCGAACGCCGCGAAGCGGAGATGACCTACATCAGCGGTAAGCACAAGACCATGCTCATCACTGCCGAGGAGGCCGAAATCGCCGTGCGGATCAAGTCGCTGCAGGTCGAGCTCGAGGCAAAGCAGGCCGAAAAGGCGATGTTGTCCCGCTCGAGCGCGCGCGAAGCCGGCGAGGTCTCGCAGGGCCGCACCCGCATGCGCGAGTTGAGGGGTGCCGATATCGCGGACCGGCCGAAAAGGCAGCGATTCAAAGTGAGTATGCCGTGAAGAGCCCCGTGAAGCGCCTGGCGAAATTCAAATTCCGCCTGTATGTAGCCGGTGACGGCCAAAATGGCGCGCTCGCCATAAACCACCTGACGACGCTTTGCCGGGAATACCTGCCCAACCGGCACGAAATTGAAATTGTCGACGTCTATCGAGACCCCAAACGGGCCATGGAGGACGGAGTGCTGATGACGCCGACACTGATGAAGCTCTCACCGGCCCCGGTGCGACGGATCGTCGGCGCCCTGAGTCAGGAAAGGACGGTGTTGCAGACCTTGGGGTTGAGCGCTCGCCACCCCTGAAACACCATGGAACGATCCTTTGAGTCCCGCTCCGACCAAATCCTGGTACCAATCGCTCCTGACGCGTGCCCTCATTTCCCCAAGTCTGCATCCGTTGCATCACGAATACGAATTGGGTGCCCAAGTGGGTGCGTAGTCCGAGGGCCCATACCAGCCACGGCTTGTGCCGGGTCTGTCTGAACCACTTCTACGGTTGAGTCTCACCCGCCGATGAGATGTTGCGCGCAAACGCTGGAGGCGGCCACATAACGCTCATGCAGGGCGCACAGGCCGTCGCCCGCGCGCACCGAAGCATAGGCGGAACTCAGGCTCGAGAGCCCCGGCAGCGCGGCTTCGAGCGCGGCGGCCTGCGCCTCGAAGTGCCGGCAGCTGCGGCAAGCAGCAGCCTCGCCGGTCATCGGCCGAACTGCGTCCAGAATTCGCCGAACACCTGGGTCGACAAAAAGAATCCGAGCAGGACGTTGACCAGCACACCGATGGTGAAGGCATAGAATGGCCGGGCTCCCACGGTCGCCAGGTCCCGCAGGCGCGTGGTGAGGCCGATGCTCAAGAATGCGAACGTGAACGCCCAGGTCCGCAGCGCCTGCAGCGGAGCGACCAGCCCCGGTACCACGTCCTTGCGGTATTCGACATAGCTGTAGCCGCGCGACATCAACGTCAGGATCACCGAGGCGGCGAGAAAGCCCAGCACGAATTTGGGAAATCGCCGCCAAATCTCGCCGGCGCCGGCTTGATTGCTGATCCCTGTCCTATCCCAGCGCGCGGTGGCAATCAGCGACAGCACGAACGCCCATACGCCGATCCACACATCCCGCCCGACCACCTTCATCAAGGTGAACGCGGCCACTGCGGCATCGCCGTGACCGGATATCCCGGCCACGGTGCCCGCGTAGCCACCGTAGGTCTGTGCCGCCGCGAGACCGGCCGCGTCGGCGAATTCCGAGGTTCCGATCCACGCACCCGCAACCCCGGTGGACAGCCCCAGTTCACGCGAGATCAGCGGCAGGGCGAAGATCATGACGATGGCCCAAACCACCACCAGTGAGATGGCGATGGAGACATCCTGTTTCTTGGCGCCGACCGCACCGCCAATCGCGATGGCCCCGGAGACCCCGCAGACCGCGCCTCCGGTGCCGAGGGTCGCTGCCAGGCGTCTGTCGAGCCCGAGACGCACGGCGCTGAAATAGATGGCGCCGAAGGTCACAAGCGATACGATTGCGGCCTGCAATATCGCCACCGGTCCCGCCCAGGCGAGCAGCGTGAGCGGCAGACTGGCGCCGAGCAGCACGATGCCGGTCTTGATGTAGAACTCCACGCGCAACCCGGGCTGCAACCACTGCGGCACACCGCTGGTGTTGGAGACCAGCAGCCCCAGGGCCAGCGCCACCAGCGGCGGCTCCAGATTGTAGTGCGATGATTGGTCCCAGGAGCCGAGAAAATAGATGGCGACGGCCGCTACAAATAACGGCAGAAAAGCGCTCAGGAATTTGAACAGATTGATGCCGAGGGCCGCCGCGCCGCTGCCGAAGGCCACCGCCCACAACAGGAACAGCGCCGCGTAGCGCACACCGTTCTGGCTCAACTGAGCCGTCAATTCGGCCGGATGGCCCCACTTCTGCGGCGCGACCGCGAGCCACTTGAGCGACGCACCCCCGGTGAACAGGCCGGCGGCCGCCAGGATCAGCGCAAGGCCGATCCAAATGGCCCACCAGTCCTCCTTACGGAACAACTCGACCCAAACCGACGCCCGTGCCGGTGCCGGATGAGGGCCTTGCACGACAACTTCCGCCATGATGCTTTCCTCGCAACCTTGCCTGGCCGGGTACCGTAGTCGCACCGACGGATGGCGTCGAATAGCATTTAGGCATGAGCCGGTGCGTTTCGGTAATGTGGGGCGACCAAGGCACGGGCGGCTTCAGGCGCGCTGCGGGCGTCGAATTTTCGGCTTATGTCATTAACAGTGAGGGAACATGCCCAAATACTTCCAGGATGAGCTGCTCGAGCAGCACCTACGGACATACCTCGGTGACCTCGATCCTGCCACCATGACCTTCCTGCGCAGCCGGCTCGAATGGGTGGAGATTGCGGCCGGCGAAACATTGATGGCGCAGGGCGATCCTGGCGATTCCATGTACATATCGATCAGCGGCCGGCTGCGCGCCTACGTCAAGGATGACGGCGGCATCGAGCACATGGTGCGCGAGATGGCGCGCGGTCAGATCATCGGCGAGATGAGCATGTACACCGAGGAGCCGCGATCGGCCACGGTGGTTGCGATCCGCGACTCGGTGCTGGTGAAGCTCGCCCGCGCCGATTTTGCCACCCTGCTCGCCACCAGCGCCACGATGTCGATCGTGCTCACGCGCCAGATCATCAAGCGGCTTCAGACCGTGCACCGGCGCAGCGATATCGCCCGGCCGATCACCATCGGCGTGCTGCCGATCACGACGGGCGTGCAGCCGCTGGAGTTCTGCCGTCAGTTGTCCGCACACCTGGAAACCGCGGGCAAAGTGCAGATCGTGGATGCGGCGCGGCTCGATCGCGAACTCGATCAAAGCCTCGCACAGGCCGACGTCAACGACACCGAAGCCGATCGCCGGATCGCCCTTTACCTGGACGCCATCGAGGCGACCAACGACTATGTGCTGCTGGTCGGCGACGACCATCCCTCCTCCTGGACCCGCCGCTGCAGTCAGCGTTGCGACGAGTTGCTGCTGCTGGCCGATGCCGCGCAGCCGCCCGAATTGCACCAGACCGAGGCCCAGTTTCTGTTGCACCGCCACGGGCGCACGGAGGCGGCGGAGTTCCTGGTGCTGCTGCATGACGCGGACGAACGCTGTCCATCCGGAACCCGTAAATGGCTGGCGCGCCGCCCCGTCACCAGCCATTATCACGTCCGGCCTGCGCTGGAGCGCGACATGGCGCGCCTCGCGCGATTGTTGAGCGGCAGGGCCGTCGGGCTGGTCCTGGCGGGCGGCGGGGCACGCGGCTGCGCGCACATCGGAATCTACCGGGCGCTGCGCGAGCGCGGCATCGAGATCGATTGCGTGGGGGGCACAAGCATCGGCTCGGTGATGGCCGTCTACGTCGGTTCCGATCGGCCCATCGAGGACGTGATGAAAATCGCCCGCGAATCCTTCAGCCGCAATCCGACCGGCGACTTCAATCTGGTGCCGCTGATCTCGCTGGTCAAGGGCGCACGCCTTCGGCAAACCATCGCCAGGGGCATTCGCCAATTGCTCGGGCGGCCGACGGATGTCGAGGATTTGTGGAAGAATTATTACTGCATTGCCAGCAATTACTCACTCGCCTCCGAACAGGTGATTCAAAGCGGCGATCTGTCGCGCGCCATGCTCGCCAGCATCGCAATCCCTGGCGCCCTGCCGCCGCAGATCGAGGACGGTAATCTGCTGTGCGACGGCGGCACCTTCAACAACTTTCCGGTCGACGTGATGCGCAACATGCGCGGCGTCGGCAAGGTCATCGGCGTCGACCTCGGCTCGCGCAAACGCCGGCGCATCGAGATCACCGAAGTGCCGGGCAGCTGGAGCCTGCTCCGCGACCGGTTGCGCGCGCGCGCCAAGCGCCGGTTTCGGCTGCCGTCGCTGATGGCCTACTTGATGAACGTCACCGTGCTCTACAGCACCTCGCGACAGCGCGAGAACCGAAAGCTCACGGATCTGTACTTCAATCCGCCGCTCGAGCGGGTGGGTATGCTGGAATGGAACAAGTTCGACAGCATCGTGCAACATGCCTACGAGCATGGCAGGGAGATATTGAACGGGATGTCCGCGGCTGAATTGAGTCTGTATGGGGCACGTGCGGCGGGCAAATGATGCGCTATGGCGGACGGCGGCGAACGGGTAGACGTTGCCCGCCATGATGCCGGTATCGACGAAGTAGTACGCCTTCTGGATTTCCGGATCCTCCAGACCCGGCTCCTGGAATCCTGCCGTATGGGTGAGGCGGTGCATGTCCACCACGAAGATCAGCTGCACCGGAGCCCCGGGTTTGACCCCCTGCTGTCCCGGAGTCAGGGTGAGCGACCGATGATCACCGGCGATGATCGCGGTCAGCCGATTGGCCACCGCATCGTATCGATACATGCCGTCCTTGAGCGCGACATATAGGTCGATTTCCTGGGAATTGCTCGCCGATGCCGCGGTCCTGCCGCAGATCCCGAAGGGTCCGATGCTGCGATTCACGCCGCAGGCGGCCCACAGCAGATTCGACAGCACCTGCGGCGGCAGCGGCGTTGCGCTGATCTCCCGCTGGGTACTTCGCCGCTGCAGCGCCGCGAACACGGAGGCGCCGCCATCCTGCGCCGGCAGGGCCAGTTCGATGTCCGGCAGCCGGCGTCCGGCGGGCGAGCTGTTCAATAGGAGCCTCCTTCGATGGCAGAGCCTAATCAACCGCACCGCCCACGACTGTACGTTTACGTACGTATGGCGGTTCGCTCGCTATACTGCTGCGGCTGAAATATGGGCGGCGCAGAGCCGGTCTTTAACGTACAGGAGGTGACTAGCATGCAATCCAGAGACGGCACGAATTCCGGCCGACGTCTGTTCTTGACCGCGGGCCTCACGGCTCTGGCGGGCGGCAGCGCGATGGCCAGGCTGTGGGCGGCAGCACCGCCGCCGGGGGCGCCGGAGGCCGTGTCCATCGAGACATTCGCCGCCGATGGGAGAAGCCAGGGCGTGGTGACGCTGCCCAAGATCGTCAAGACCGACGCCGAGTGGCGCGCCCAACTGTCGCCGGCAGCCTACCGGGTTGCCAGACGGGAAGGCACCGAGGCGCCTTATTCGGGCGAATACGCCGAGAGTCATGGCGACGGACTGTATCGGTGCATCTGCTGCGACACCGCACTGTATGACTCCAAGACCAAATTCGAATCGGGAACGGGATGGCCGAGCTTCTGGCAGCCCATCTCGGCGCGCAACATCGTCAAGAGTTCGGATTCGAGCTTCGGCATGCAGCGTGACGCCATTTCCTGCCGCCGCTGTGATGCCCATCTGGGTCATGTGTTCGACGACGGCCCGAAGCCGACGGGACTGCGCTATTGCATGAATTCGGTGGCCCTGCATTTCGTGGTGCGGGCCTGACCGATGCTTGACCGGTGGGTGCTGCTGGCCGCCGTTCTGTGCGTGACGGCGCAGTCGCCATCCGCCCGCGCCGCGGGCACCCCGGGCACCGCGCCCACCGCAGATCTTCCCGCGGCCACACTCGATCGGCAGTGGAAGTCGGCGAGCCGCCAATACGATGCGCGTCGCGCCGCGCTGCTGCGCGATGTCGACCGGTTGAACCAGGACGGGCCCTATCGGGCCGATTGGGAGTCTTTGCGAAAATACCAACCCCCAGATTGGTACCTGGACGCCAAGTTCGGCATCTTCATCCACTGGGGCGTGTATGCCGTGCCGGCCTACGCGAATGAATGGTATCCGCACGCGATGTACGAGCCGGGCTCGGAGGTGTTCAAGCATCATATCGCCACCTACGGAGCACAAACGACATTCGGCTACAAGGATTTCATTCCGCTGTTCAAGGCCGAGCACTTCGAGCCCGCGGCGTGGGCGCGGCTGTTCAAGGAATCCGGCGCGAAGTACGTGGTTCCGGTGTTCGAACATCACGATGGCTTCGCCATGTACGACTGCGGCCTGTCGGATTGGACCGCCGTGAAGATGGGTCCGCATCGCGACCTCGACGGCGATCTGGCCAAGGCCGTGCGCGCCGAGGGCCTGCGCCTCGGCGCTTCCTCGCATCGCATCGAGCATGACTGGTTCATGGCGCTCGGACGCACCTTCGACTCGGACGTCAACGATCCGAAGTACGCGGCCTTCTACGGACCGGCGCATGCCCGTCTCAACAATGTGAGGCCCACACCGCTGAGCAATGACTGGACCTATCTGTCCGAGGACTTCGGCGATGACTGGCTCGCCCGCAGCGCCGAGATCGTGGAGAAATACCACCCCGACCTGGTGTATTTCGACTGGTGGATCGGCCAGCCGGGACTGCGGCATCAGCTGACCCGGTTCGCCTCGTTCTACTACAACTCATCGCTGCGGTCGGGCGGCCCTGTGGGCGTCATCAATTACAAGGATTGGGCGATGCAGGAGAATTCCGCCGTGCTCGACATCGAGCGCGGTCAGCTCGAGGATACGCGCAAACTGCATTGGCAGACCGACACTTCGGTGAGCGAGAAGTCCTGGGGTTACATCGAGCACGATGCCTACAAGACGCCGGACGTCATCGTGCATCAGCTCGTGGACATCGTCAGCAAGAACGGCAACCTGCTGCTCAACATCGGGCCGCGCGCCGATGGCACGATTCCGCAGGAGGTGCAGCAGCTGCTGCGCGCGGTCGGCGCCTGGCTCGCCACGAATGGCGAGGCGATTTACGGCACGCGGGCCTGGCGCAGCTTCGGCGAGGGGCCCACCAAGGTGGTGGGCGGCTCCTTTCACGATGCCGGCACCCACGACTATACGGCGGAGGATTTCCGCTTCACCAGCAAGGATGCGATGCTGTATGCGATCGAGATGGCGTGGCCGGCCGGCGCGTCGGCTGTCATCCATTCGTTCGGCACCGACTCACTGGGCGCCCGCGTGACCTCGGTCGATCTGCTGGGTTCGCAGGCACGCATCATATTCGATCAGCAGGCCGACGGCCTGCATCTGCAGCTGCCCGCCCGGCCGCCGGGAGCGTCCGCATACGCCTTTCGGATTCAGTTGGCGCCCTTGTAGCAATCCAAGGATGCCAAACCCGTCAAACACCTGGGTTTCCCTGAGCTCGGGCGACCTTCTCGCCGAGATCGATCCGCTCGGCGCGCAACTGTCGACGCTCAAAGATGCCCTGGGGCGCGATCTGCTGTGGGACGGCGATCCGGCGGTTTGGAGCGGCAGAGCCCCGCTGCTATTCCCCATCGTCGGCGAACTCTCGGGTGGCGTCTACCGCGTCGGCGCGCAGAGTTATCACCTGACGCGCCACGGCTTTGCGCGCGGCAGCGTTTTTCAAGTGACCGATGCCGGCGCGGCCGCCGCGGTATTCAGATTGAAGGCCGATGCGGCCAGCCTGCTGCGCTATCCCTTCGTCTTCGAACTGGACGTACACTACGTGCTGCAGGGCGCGACCCTGTCGATCACCAGTTGGGTGCGCAACCTGGGCGAGACGAGCATGCCCGCAAGCTTCGGCTATCACCCGGCATTTCGCTGGCCGCTGCCTTTCGGCCGGCCCCGATCCTCGCACTTCATCGAATTTGCGACGGACGAGCCCTCGCCTGCCAGACGGCTCGATGCGAATGGCCTGCTGAGCAGCGACCGGCAGGCGACGCCCATCGTCGACCGGCGGCTCGGGCTCGACGATGCGCTCTTCAAGAACGATGTGCTGATTTTCGATGCGGTGCGCAGCCGATTCGTCACCTATGGTGCCGACGACGGCCCGCGGATCCGCGTGAGCTATCCCGACGCGCCGTATCTCGGCCTGTGGACCAAGCCGGGGGCCGGGTTCATCTGCATCGAGCCCTGGCACGGCATTGCCGATCCGCAGGGGTACTCCGGGGATTTTGCCGACAAGCCCGGCATTTTCATGGTCGCGCCCGGAGCGGGCATGGCGATCCGGATGGCGATCACACTGCAGTCGGGTGATTCAGCCGCCAGGTGACCAGGGCGGAGACGCCGAGCAATGCCCCGACCGCGTACAACCCGGTGGCATAACCGCCGGTGGACCCGCGCAGCCAGCCGATCGTGGCCGGACCGACGAAACCGCCGAGGTTGCCGAGCGAATTGATCAGCGCGATGCCGGCGGCCGCGCCGGCCCCGGAGAGAAATGTGCCCGGCAGTGTCCACAGCGGCGGCTTTGCCGCACTGACTCCCACGTTGACCAATACGATCGCAGCGATGAAGGCCGCTGCGGTCTGGGCGCGGCCGGCGAGGATGAATCCCAGGCACGCCGCAACGCAGGGAATGATCACATGCCAGCTGCGCTCCTGGGTGCGATCGGAATGCCCGGCCCACAGCAGCATCGCAAGCACCGCGGCGACACCGGGAATGCCGGTGAGCAGACCGGTGTCCCAGGCATTGAAGCCATATTGATGAATGATCAGCGGCACCCACAGGCCGAGCGTGTAGAGTCCCGCCGAGGTGCCGAAGTAGATGAGGGCCAGTGCGAGCACCCGCGGATCGCGCAACGCCGGCATGACCGCGCCGGAATGGCCGCCCTGCGCCTGCCGGGCATCGGCTTCCTGCTGCAGCGTCTCCGTCAGCCGGCGGCGCTCCTGCGGCAAGAGCCATCGGGCCTGCGCCGGCGCGTCCGTCAGGAACCGCAAAACAGCGAAGCCGAGCAGGATGGCCGGTGCGGCTTCCACCAGATACAGCATCTGCCAATCCGCCAGTCCGGCCACCGTCGGCAGCTGCATGATCGCGCCCGACAGCGGCGATCCGAGGGCCGTGGAAAGGGGCGCCGCCGCCATGAACCACGCCGCCGCGGTAGCCCGCTGCCGTGACGGAAACCACAGGCTCAGGTAGAGAATGATGCCGGGGAAAAAGCCGGCCTCCGCCACCCCCAGCAGGAATCTCAGCACATAAAAACTCCTGGGCCCGACGACGAAGGCCGAAGCGGCCGCCACCAATCCCCAGGAGACCATCACCCGTGCGATCCACCGGCGGGCACCGACGCGGTAGAGGATCAGATTGGAGGGCACCTCGAACAGCACGTAACCGATGAAAAACAGGCCCCCGCCCAGCCCGAAGGACGCCGGCGACAGGCCCAGCGCGCGATTCATCGACAGGGCCGCGAAGCCGACGTTGACGCGGTCGAGGAAGCTCACGAAATACAGCAGCATGACGAACGGGATGATCCGCCACAGGAGCTTGAGGGAGAGCCGCGCGTCGAGGTCGCGCGCAACCTGCGGATTCATCGCCTCCAAGCGGACGCGCTGCGGCGCCTACGCCGCCGCATGGACCCGGGCGTCGGGTTTCTCGATCAGTGCACACACGGCGGCCGTCACCTGGACGGTCGTGGCGGTTCCCCCGAGATCGCGCGTGTGCAGCGTCGCATCGGCGGTGACGGCTTCGATGGCACGCATCACCCGCCTGGCCGCATCCATCTCGCCGAGATGCTCGAGCATCATCGACACCGACCAGAATGTGCCCACGGGATTGGCGAGGCCCTTGCCCATGATGTCGAAGGCGGACCCGTGGATGGGTTCGAACATGGAGGGATGGCGGCGCTCCGGATCGATGTTGCCGGTCGGCGCAATCCCGAGGCTGCCGGCGAGCGCGGCCGCCAGATCGCTCAGGATGTCGGCATGCAGATTCGTCGCCACGATGGTGTCGAGCGACGCCGGCCGGTTGACCATGCGCGCGGTCGCGGCGTCGACCAGCTCCTTGTCCCAGGTGACCAGCGGAAATTCCGCGGCGACCTGCGCGGCAATCTCGTCCCACATGACCATGGCGTGGCGCTGCGCATTGCTCTTGGTGATCACGGTCAGCAGCCTTCGTGGTCGCGATTGCGCCAGGCGAAACGCGAAACGCAGGATGCGCTCGACGCCGCCGCGCGTCATGATGGACACGTCCGAGGCCACTTCGAGCGGATGTCCCTGGTGCACCCGTCCGCCCACGCCGGAGTATTCACCCTCGGTGTTCTCGCGCACGATCACCCAGTTCAGATCCTCCGCGGTGCAGCGCTTGAGCGGCGCGTCGATGCCGGGCAGGATGCGCGTCGGCCGCACGTTCGCGTACTGATCCAGGCCCTGGCATATTTTTAGGCGCAATCCCCAGAGCGTGATGTGATCCGGAATTCCCGGATCACCCGCCGAGCCGAAGAGAATGGCGTGTTTGTCGCACAGGGCATCGAGCCCATCGACTGGCATCATCGTGCCGTGCCGGCGGTAATGATCGCCGCCCCAATCGAAATCCTCGAATTCGAAACCGATGTCGGGGCCCGATCTGGCGAGCGCCTCGAGCACCTGACGTCCGGCGGGTATGACTTCCTTGCCGATGCCGTCGCCCGGTATGGTGGCGATGCGGTACGTCTTCATGGCTCAATCCTAGCGCAATCCGTCCGGCATTTCCTAAATCTCCCGCACCTTCATATCCGCCAGCACCTCGCCGATCGCCGCCACCGCCTGCCGCAGGGTCTGTGGGCCGATCGCGCCGATGCAGCCCACACGGAAGGTGTCCACGGCCGTCAGCTTGCCGGGATACAGGATGAATCCGCGGTCGCGCACCCGCCGGTAGAACTCGCCGAACTCGTAGGCCGGGTCCGCGGGGGAATGAAAGGTCACGATGATCGGCGCCTGCAGGGCGTCGGGCAGGAAGGTCTTGAATCCGAGCGCACGCATGCCGACTACCAGCGCCGCGCAATTTTCCCGGTAACGGGCGAGGCGCGCCGCCAGTCCACCCTGCGCCTGGTACTGGTCGATGGCGGCGCGCAGCGCCGCGACCACATGGGTGGGCGGCGTGAACCGCCATTGACCGGTCTTGTGCATGTAGCGCCATTGGTCGAGCAAATCCATGGCGAGGGAGGCGCTGTTGCCGTCGGCGCCCTCCAGGGCTGCCCGGCGCGCGATGACGAAGCCCATGCCGGGCACGCCCTCCAGGCATTTCCCGGAGGCCGCGATCAGCGCGTCGAAGCGCAGGCTGCGCGCATCGATGGGGATCGCGCCGTAGGAACTCATGGCGTCGACGATCAGGCCGCAGCCGTGGCGGGCCGCCACCGCCGCGATCTGCGGCAGCGGATTCAAAATCCCGGTGCCGGTCTCGCAATGCACCTGGGCGACGTGCGTGATCGAGGCATCCTCGGCCAGCGCGCCCTCGATCCGTGCCGGGTTGGCCGGCTCCCGTTCACCGTGGGGCAGCACCACCGTCTCGCGGCCGAGATAGCCGAGTATGCGCACGATGCGCTTGCAGTAGCTGCCGTTGTCGGGCACCAGCACCTTGCCGGTGCGGGGAACCAGGGTGCCGAGCGCCGCCTCGACCGCGAACGTGCCGCTGCCCTGCAGCGGCACGCAGACATGCTCATCCTGTGCATCAGCGATGGCGAGCAGATCCCGACACACCGAAGCGGTGAGCGAATTGAAGGCATCGTCCCAGGAGCCCCAGTCCGTGAGCATGGCCGCCTTGGTGTCTGCGGAGGTGGTCAGCGGGCCCGGCGTCAGCAGAATCGGATCCTTCATGGAGTCCTGGGCTTGAGCGGAAGTTGATGGGCGGGGGGCTTCTGCCGCCCGAAGCTGGGCTCCTTGAGGCGGCTGCGCTGAAGCACGCCGGCCCGCTCGAGCACCGGATAGGCGGCGGAACACAGATGCGAATGCACGCGCTTCAAGTCGCGCAAGATGTCGAGGTCGAGCGAGTAGGACTCGATCGTTTCCGGCGTTCCCTCGCGCAGACGCCCGAGGTAGCGTTCGGCGGCCGCGAATTCCCGCTCGCGCAACTGCGTCTTGGCGGCGATCAGCCGCCGGGCGACGCTCATGTCGCCCGACATGAAGATTCCGACCGCGAGCTTCAGGCTGTCCTGCACCTGCCGGTGAAATTCCACGAGGTCGGTCTCGCCTTCCTTCGAGAAGGTGATGCCCCGGCGGATTTTCTTGGACGCGAGATCCATCAGGTTCTTGTCGATGATGTCGCCCACGTGCTCGAGATTGATGGAGAACGAGACGATTTCCATGGAACGGTAGGCGTCGCGGTCGTCCAGACTGTCGCGGGTCAATCGCGTGACGTACATCTTGACCGCCTCATTGAGGCTGTCGACGGCATCATCCATGCGGCTGATCTCGGCCACCAGCTTGCGGTCGTTGGTCAGCAGTGCCGTCATCGCCTGTCCCAACATGATCTCGACGATGTCGCCCATCCGCAATACCTCGCGCGCGGCGCACACCAGCGCCACCGACGGCGCGCTGACGGCGGAAGGATCGAGATAGATCGGCGTACCCGGGTCCGAGGGTCTGGTCTGTTCCGGCAGCCAGTACCTCAGTCGCGCCGCCACGAAATCCAGGCAACCGATGAACACCAGTGCGACCAGCACATTGAAGGCCGTGTGAAAATCCGCCGCCAGGCGCGCCGGATTCGGTTCGTATTTCTGCATGAGATCCGCGATGGGATGCAGAAACGGCAGCACCAGGGCGCAGCCGACCAGCCGCGTCAGCAGGTTGCCGATCGGCAGCCGCCTGCTGGCCAGATTTCCCGCCTGGCCGGTCTCGATCAGGGGATTGAGGGCGCTGCCCACGTTCGCGCCGAGCACCATGGCGATCACCGCCGTCGGCGGCACGAGATGCGCCGCGCCCAGAGCCATCACCACCAGCACCACGGCCACGCTGGAGTGCGCGGCCCAGGTGACGGCCGCCACGATCAGCAGACACAGCAGTGGCTGGCCGGTGATTGCGCCGAGCAAGGCGCGCGAAACGGGCAGGCTCTCCGTGGTGACCAGCGCGCCGAGGAATATGTGCAGCGCCAAGAGCATCAGGCCGATGCCGATCAGCACCCGGCCGAGATCGCGCGTGCGGGTTCTGCCGCCGCGTTTGAAGGCAAACACCCCCAGCAGCAACAGCACGGGCGTGACGGCGGTGATGTTGAACGACAGGACCTGCACCACCAGGGTGGTGCCGACATTGGCGCCGAGCATGACGGCCAGGGCGGGAACCAGCTCCAGGGTTCCGCCGGTGACGAAGGATGCCGCCATCAATCCGGTCGCCGTGCCGCTTTGCAGAATCGCGGTCACGAAGGCGCCGGCCAGAAAGGCGCGGATCCTGCCCTGCAGGGCGATGCCGAGCAGTCTGCGCAGATCCGCGCCGAAGGCGCGCACGATGCCGCTGTGGACCATGTGCAGGCCCCAGAGCAGCAGCGCTATTCCGCCCATCAGATCGAGGATGACCGTGCTTCCCATGCGACGGGCCCCCTCAGGTCACCATGGCAGTGAATAGGTCTTGGTGTTGCAGAAGCTCTTCATGGCTTCCTGTACGCCCTCCTTGTAGCCCAGGCCGGAATCCTTGATCCCGCCGAACGGCGTGATCTCCAGGCGGTATCCCGGCACCTCGCGCACGTTCACGCTGCCGACGTTCAATTCCTGGATGAAACGGGTGATCATGTCCATGCGATTGGTGCAAAGCGAGGATGACAGTCCGTACGCCGTGCCGTTGGCGATGCGGATCGCCTCCTCCACGGTCTTAAAACGGATGACGGGGGAGACCGGACCAAAGGTCTCGGTTCGCACCACGGTCATGTCGGGGGTGACCCGGTCGAGCACGGTCGGGGAATACAGCGCGCCACGCCGCACGTTGCCGATCAGCAGTCGGGCCCCGCCGGCGACCGCCTCGTTCACCACCGCCTCGAAGCGCCGCGCGGACTGCTCGTCGATCACCGTTCCCATGTCGATCTGCGGATCGAACGGATCACCGTACGTGACGGCGCGCGTCTTCTCCACCAGCAGTTCGACGAAGCGGTCGGCAACGCCGTCCTGCACCAGCATGCGCTTGACGGCGGTGCACCGCTGGCCCGAGTTCTTGTACGAGCCGCTCACGGCGAGCGTCGCCGCCTCCTCGAGATCCGCATCCTCGAGCACGATGATCGGATCGTTGCCGCCGAGCTCCAGGACCTGGCGTTTGTAGACCGCCGTGGCGGCGATATGTTTGCCGATCGGCACGCCGCCGGTGAAGGTGACGAGGTCGACGTCCGCACTGGTCAGCAGTTCGCCGCCGATCTCGGCCGGATCGCCGGTCACCACCGACAGCATTTCCGGCGGCAGCCCGGCCTCGTACAGGATGTCGGCGAGCGCGAAGGCGGTCAGCGGTGTCTTCTCGCTCGGCTTGAGCACGACGCGGTTGTTGGTGGCCACGGCGGGGGCCACCTTGTGGATCACCTGATTCAAGGGATGGTTGAACGGCGTGATGGCGGTGATGGCGCCGAGCAGCGGTTCTCGCAGCGTATAGACCTTGCGCCGCTTGCCGTGGGCGGTGAGATCGCAGGAAAACACCTCGGCATCGTCGATCAGGGCTTGGTTGGCCGCGAACAGCAGCACATCCGAGGCGCGTCCCACCTCGTAATCGGAGTCCTTGAGGCACAGTCCCGACTCGAGCGTGATCAGGCCGGCAATCTCTTTGCGGCGCGCGGCAATGAGGGCCCCGGCGCGCATGAGAATGGTGTAGCGCGCGTGGCGCGTGAGCGTGGAGCGGTAGCCGCGCGCGATGCGCAGCGCCCGTTTGACGTCCTCGATGCCGGCCTTCGGCACCGTGCCGGCCAGCGCACCGCTGTAGGGGTGACGGACTTCGATCACCCGGTCGCGGAACACCCGCTCGCCCGCGATGCGCAGCGGCTCCCGTATCGGCTCGTGCAATGCAGGTGAAAGGGCGCCGGCGGACATCCGTGGCGCCTACGCGGCCCGCGCCGCCCGGACCGCGAGATTCAATCCGAGGTCGAAGGCGTCGAAATTGCGCCAGCGGCGGTTTTCGGACTGCTTGACCACGGCGCGATTGATCAGCAGGGGCACCTGCTGCTCCGATGTTCCGCCGTGCGAGCGCAGCGGCACGTCGAGACCGGACAGATCGTGCCGGTCGCGGCTGGTGCCAAGGACGGTGTCGAGCCGCGAGACCACCACCAGGTCGCCGATGCGGTCCGGCGGCAGTTCGAAGCGAACGGCGGCCTGCGCACGGGTCAGCACCGACTCGATCCCGGGCAGCGCCGCAATGCGCGCAGCCACCGCGTCCGGCGGCTCGGCCGCGGGCAGATAGACCAACGCGAAGGACCCGAGGGCGCCATGGTGTACGACATACGGATCGGTGATGGGCAGGATGACGCGGGCCCTGGCTGCACCCAGCCACGCATCGAGGTGGTCCTGCAGGTAGATCACGTTGGGCCGGCCGTCCGCGCCGTGCTTGGCGTTCATGCCGTGATCGGCGGTGAGCACGATGGTGGCGCCCAGGGCATCGAGCCGCGCCAGATTGCGGTCCATCATGGCGTAGAAATCATTCGCCGCCGGCGTGCCCGGCGCGGCCTTGTGCTGGACATAGTCGGTGGTGGACAGATACATCAGATCCGGCCGCTCCTTCTCCATGAGTTTGACCCCGGCGAGGAACACGAATTCCGACAGCTGCGCACTGTACACGGAGGGAACCGGCATGCCGACGCGCTCCACCACGTTTTCGATGCCATTGTCGGTCAGCGTGACCTGGTCGGCCTTTTCGGACGAGAAGCAGATGCCCTGCATCTGGTAACCGAGCAGCCTGCGCAGCTTGTCCTTCGCCGTGATCACCGCCACTTTCGCGCCGGCACGGGCAAAGGCCGCGAGAATCGTACCCGCGCGCAGATAGCGCGGATCGTTCATCATGATTTCTTCGCCGCGCTCGGGATCGAAGAAATAATTGCCGCATATGCCATGGACCGACGGCGGCACGCCGGTCACGATCGACAGATTATTGGGATTGGTGAAGCTCGGCATGACACAGTCGGCCGTGAAGGCGGTCCCGGCGCCCGCGAGCAGCCGTCCCAGAAAGGGCGCGGCGCCGGCCGCGACCGCCGCGGTGATGTACTCGAATTGACAGCCGTCGACGCAGACGACGACCAGGGGGCCGTCCATCCACTGGTAGTTTCGGCCGTTCACGATGAGCTCGTTGGGCACGGTGTCTTCTCCTGATCAATTCGCGGCGCAAGCCGCCTTGTGCATTCGGGCGCGGCTCTCCGCGGCATGTTGGCGCAGCAGCCGGCCCGCGCGGACGCCGTCGCGCGCGGCGATGGCCTCGACCACGGCTCGGTGCTCGGTGCCGGACACGGCGAAGCCGCCGCCGTCCTGCAGCCCGCGCAGGCGGAACAGCAGCAACCCCTTGGTGAGCTTGCGGTAGCTTTCCGTCAGCCGCGAGTTGCCGGCGAACTCGACCAGCAGGTCGTGAAATCTGAGGTTCAACGCGTGGTAGGAGTTGACGTCCTGTGCGGCCGTGGCGTCGTCCATCTGGGCCAGCAACCCCTCGAGCTCGCGCAGCTGCGGCGCCGTGGCGCGCTCGGCGAGGCGCTCACCGATGAGCTGGTCGAGGGCTTCGCGCACGTCATAGATCTCGTCGGCCTCCGCGATGGAAATCTCCCGCACGAAGACGCCGCGATTCTTCTCCGAGCGCACCAGGCGCGACTCCTCCAGGGCCCGCAGCGCCTCCCGTATGGGTCCGCGGCTGGTGCCGAAACGCGCGGCCAATTCGCTTTCATTGACCCTCTGGCCGATCGCCAGCTCGCCGCGCAGGATCAACTGCTCGATCTCGATTTGCACCAGCGCCGGCAGCGAATTCGATTGCACCAGCTGCAGCGCGGTTCGCGTCGTGCCCGTCGGGGACGTCGTGCCGGTCGGGGATGCGGCGGCGATCATGGAGGAAACCCTACCATAATTGTCGATTGTCGACAATACACAGTCGACGATTCAGCCATACAGATCGCCGATCACCTCTTCGCCGATGGCAAAGCCGGTGGAAGCGCCCACGCCGCTCGTCACCACGACCAATCGGACCCTCGGCTGCGGCGACTCGATCAGCAACGTCCGGTCGCTCGCGGCCGCATAGGTTCCGGTCCAGCGCGCGCGGACGGGCGGCGCCTCGCGGCCGGTCACCGCCCGGAACTCCTCGAGAATCAGTCCATAGACCTCCTCCTCCGCGAGGTCGGCAGCAGCCCCATAATGATGGCTGTCGCCGACCACCAGGCTGTCATCGGCGCCCTGCGCGATGATGAGATGGATGCCGTGGCGCAGTGCCTGCGGCTGCTCCACTTCCAGGCGTTCGCGCAACAGATCGGCCTCCGGCAAGCTGGCGAATCCGCCGTAGCGCACCAGGCTCAAATCGGACATCACCGTCCCGGGCAACGCAAAGCCCGGACTCTCCAGGCGCAGCATCTGCAGCGTGCAGCGGTCCACGCCGGCATCGGCCAGCCGTTCCGGGTACAAGGTCACCAGATCATCGCCCGGACACACGACGGCGGCGGCGGCTTGCAGCGAACCGCGTGAGGTGTCGAGCCGCGGCGGATCGACCGCATGCACAGCCGTCTGCCAGTGAAAGCTCACGCCATGTTCGCGAGCCAGCCAATCGGCGAGCCGCGGAATCGCCTGGGAGGCTTCGACCCGCAGTTCATGCGGGCTGAAGAACGCGGCCTGCAAGTCGGGGGCCGGCAGTTGCGGACACCAGGCGTGCGCCTGTGGCGGCTTCAGCAGCCTGCAGCCTTCGGCCATGTCGGTGCGCATGAACGCCTCGAGCAGGGCGGCGGATTCGGGACGCCGGGCGAGGACCCACAAGCCGGTTTGCACGATGGGGATACCGGCCGGCGCAGCCACTTCCTGCCACACCTCGCGCGAACGCCGCGCGCGGCGCCATACCGCGCGATCCTGCCCCGTGACGGTGATGAAGCCGAAATTGCGCACCGACGCGCCGCGGGCGCGGTCGCTGCGCTCGATCACCACCACCGACAGACCACGCCTCGCAGCCGCCAGCGCGCACGCCAGCCCGATAATGCCGGCGCCCACGACCGCCAGGTCGAACTGACGCGCCATCAGCGCCGGTAGCTCACCAGCGCATCGCCGAGCGCTTCCTCGAGCGGGGCGAGCCACGGCTCGAAGTGCCGCCACTGGTCCAGGCCCTCGCGGAAGATCGGCCGGCGCACCTGCTCCGAGCTCGCGGTGCGTATATTGCGTTCCGTCTTGTGGAACTCAACGCAGGCCGGTTCGAACTCCAGGCCGCAGAATTCGAGGATTCGCCGCACGCTGCCCTCGAGGTCGTCGACCACGTCCTCGTGCAGGACCCGCAAAATCCGTCCCGGAAGCACCTGATTCCAATGCCCCATCAACTCGAGATAGGTGCGGTAGTAGCGCGCGATGTCGCCGATGCCGTAGGTGAACTCCTGCCCGTTGGCGAACAGCTGCTTGAAATTGCTGAAGCAGCAGGCCATCGGCTCGCGCCGGGCATCGATGATGCGCGCGTTCGGCAGGATGAGATGAATCAGACCGATGTGGCGGAAGTTGTTCGGCATCTTGTCGATGAAGTGCGGCCTGTCGGTTCGGTACACGCGGGTGTCGGCCAGGTATTTCTCCCCGAGCCGCCGGAAATCCTCGCGCTTCATGGCGCCGAGCACGCCGGGATAGCGCGGATTGTCGAGGTCGGGGTCCCGGCCCTGCAGGTCGAGAACGAAGCGCTGGATGTCGGAGAGCTCCTGCGTGCCCTCGACGCGCGAATGCGAGGCCAGGATCTGATCGATGAGCGTCGAGCCCGCGCGTGGCAGTCCGAGGATGAAGATCGGATCGGCGTCCGGGGCGCCCCAATCCGTGCGCGCCGCGAAGAACTCGCGGCTGCAGATCTCGATCTGCTTGCGGGTGTTGTTCTCGATGACCTCCGGCCGGTAGCGGCTCTCGGAGCGCTTCAGGGCATTGCCGCGCTCGTAGCAACTCCACGATTCGGCGTACTCGCCGCGATCTTCATGGGCCTTGCCGAGCGCGAAGCACAGATGATAGCGATCGACGATCGGCGTCTCGGCTGCGGCCTCGGCGGCGCGCATGGCGGCGATCTCAGCGTCCAAAAACCGGTAGGTCTTGAGGTTCGCGAGACTCCAATAGGCATCTCCGAAACCCGGACGCGCAGCCGCGGCCGCCCGATACGCCCCGATGGCCTCCTCGCGCCGGCCCACGGTTTTCAGGGCGTGCGCCACCGACAGATGCAGGTCCGGCGCCCGCGGCGTTTCCTTAAGCAGTTCGCGGTACAGCGGGATCGCCTTGTCGTGTTCGCCGAGTCCGACGCAGGTGGCGGCGTAGAGCGTGCGAAATTGCGCATTTCCCGGTTCGAGCGTCAGGAGTTTCTCGAGCTCGATGCGCGCCGCCTGGTACTTGTGGCGCTCGATCAGCGCCAGCGCATAATCGTGGCGTGCGGCACGGTAATCCGGCGCCAGCACGAGCACCGACTCGAGCAGCAGTTCGGCATCGTCGAGCACGCCGCGCGCCATGCCGATTTTCGCCAGCAGGCGCATGGCTTCGACTTGGTTTCCATGCTTGAGCAGGTAGGCGCGGATGATGTTCTCCGCCGGCGTGAGTTCGCCATCCGAGAACAGGCTGGTGGCCGTGATGACCTCGGGCGGCAGGCGCCTGAGCGTTGCCACGTGCTGCGCCGCCATGGCGGCATTTTTCTGCTCGCCGCCCATCTTGTACAGGCCCTCTAGCATCGACCAGCTCGACGGCAGCGCCGGATTGATGTTCACGCCGCGCAAAAAGGCGTCGATGGCCCGCGGCGCATCGCGCTGCGCCACGTGGCAATGGCCGCGCTCCTGATACAGGCGGCTGTAACCGGGGTGCAGCTGCTCGAGCCTCTCGAGAGTGGCGAGCGCCTCGGGGATCTTCCCCAGATGACGCTGATTCAGCGCCTTGAGATACAGCACATCGCGATTTTCGGGCACCCGGACGGCGAGCGCCTCGGCCGCGCCGAGCGCCTCGTCATGGCGCCGGCGATTGGCGAGATCGCGGATGCGCTTCACCTCCGCCTCGATCGGTGAGGGCGCGAGGTCAGGCGGCGCGGCGGCGACCTGGTCGGCGGCGATCGACGTCATGCGGCTCCAGTTAAAGACAAGGCGGGCACGGGCCCGCCCCGGATTCTACTGCAACCCGCCGACGCTCAGAACTTGTAGCCGAATTTGATGCCGAGCACCCGTGGCCGCAGCGGTACCTGCGACTCGATGAACTGCGCCGAGGAGGTGAAGGTGCTGGCGTCCGAATTGCTCAGGTTCTGGCCGTAGAACTGCGCCGTCCAGTTGTCCTTGGCCACGCCCACCGAGGCGTCGTACGTGGTGTAGCCCGGCTGGTCATAGCGCAAGTGGGTGGTGGTCGGGATGATCTCCGTGGTGCCCGACACGTAACTGGCCGGTTGGTTCGACATGTCGCCAACGTGACTGGCGCCGGCCATCGCGAACACCTTGTAGCTGGTGAAGGTCCAGTCATAGCGCGCCCGCAGATTGAATTCCACGGCCGGCGAGAAAGCCGGTCGCGCGCCAAGCGCACCGAAAGGGTTGGGGAAATTATTACCCTTCACCTCGGTGATGCAATTGCCGACGTTGGGCGAGGTCGGCTCGTTGTCGAGCAGGCAGGGCGCCGAAGATTGCTCCGCGTGATTCCACGAGCTCGATCCCTGCACCGTGAGTCCGTCGGTGACCCGGGCCACGAGCTGCAGTTCGAGACCGGTGATCCGATAATCCGGGCCGTTGACTACGAACGTCGTGTTGCCGAGGATGGTCGGATCGAACAGCGTGAACTGCACGTTCTTCCAATCCATTCGATACGCGGACGCATTCAACTGCAGCCGATGGTCCAGGAATTCGGTCTTCAAGCCGATTTCGTCGTTGGTGAGCGAATCGGGCTCGTAGCTCAACGGAATTTTGTACTGCGGCACGCCGGCATCGTCCTTGGCCTTGTTGCCGCTGGTGCGGTTGAAGCCGCCGGGACGGAAGCCCTGCGAGAAGGTGTAATACGCCAACACATCAGGGGTGATGTGCCAGGTCAGATTGGCGCGGCTCTTGAAGCCGCTGAAGGTCGTGTTTTCGTTCTCGGCATTGATGCTGGTGGCACCCGCATAACAGCCGTTCGGCACGTTCTCGCAGCCCAAGGGGGTGGTGTATTTCGATCCCACCTCGTATTCACTGTAGTGGTAGTAGCGCGTGCCCGCCGTAAGCGTCAGCACCTTCGGCAAGATGTCGAAGTCCATCGAGCCGAAGACCGCGGTCTGTTTGTAGCCGCGATGCACGTCCTCGCCGAAGGCCGTGTTGTCGTTGCGCACGCTCGGATCCGAAGCCGTGGTGCCGGGCGGCGGACCCACGTCGGCCACGCACACCGGGCCGCCGGCGAGCGCAACGGCGAGATTCTCCGGACTGCAAGCCGGGATGGTCTTGTAGTAGAAATTCATGTTGTCGGCGATTTCGTTGTCTTCCCAATACACCCCGAGGATCCCACGCGTGCGCCAGTCATCCGGCGTGCTCAGGCGCAGCTCCTGGCTGTCGTGGGTGTTACTGACCTGATCGCGCCAGGAGGTGATCGGTGAGTAGCAAACCGGCGCCGTTCCCCCGGCCGGCACGCCCGGACCGCTGCCGGGAGTGCCGAAACCGCCGCCGCCCGGGCCGCCGGCGCAGGTGTAATAAAACCCGTAGGCGCTGCGCGTGTAATTGGAATAATCCTGCGTCTGGTCGATGTGGCGTACCAGGTAGCCGCCGCTGTACACCAGTTTCAGATCGCCGATCTTGCCCTGCACATTGAGCGCCGTGTTCTCGAAGCGATCCTTGTCATAGGCGGCGACGAATTGAGTGGTCTGCCAGGCCCCGAGCACCTGGCCGTCGGAGCCGATCGGATATTGCGCCGAACTGCCGTCGGCTTCCATGTCCTGGTAGCTCTGGGTGAGCAAGGCGCTCCAGTCGTTGGTGATCTGCCACAGGGCCGCGAGCCGAAAGCCGCCGTACTCGACCGGATTCGACGCGGTACCCGCGATGGCGTTGTTGTTGCCCACGGTGTTGTTCCCCGGAACGCAAAATCCCGAGGTGGTCGGCAAGCCGTTGGGGCACAGGCCGGTGGTGGCACTCGGCTTGATGCCGGCGTAGTAATTGCCGGAATCGTTGTTGCTGCGCGTGAAACTGCTGGCCACGTTGTCGATGTATCCACCACGCCGGTCGTCATAGATCGTTGCGCGGATGGCCAGCGTGTCGTCGATCAAAGGCACATTGAGGGTCGCGTTGACGCTGTGATTCGGATCGCCGCCGGCGGTGACTCCATAGCTGGCCTCGACATTGCCCTCGGTCTTGTCGAGCTTTGGCTTGTTGGTGATATAGCGGATCACGCCGGCCTGAGCACCTCCGCCGAACAGGGTTCCCTGGGGACCTTCGAGCACCTCGACCCGCTCCATGTCGACCATGTACACGTCGAGGTTGCGGGATGGGAACTGCACCGATTGATCATCGAGATACACCGCCACGTTCGGGAACGAGGCGAAGGTGGCGCTCGACTGATTGCCGGCATTGCCGGCGCTCAGTCCGCGCATATAGATCTCGCCCTGCCCCGGGCCGTTGGTGCCAAAGGTCACGTTGGGCAGGTATTTGATGACGTCGTCGAAGGTGGTGATGCTGAGCTGTTGCAGCTGCGTACCGGTGATCGCCTGGATGGTGATGGGCACGTTCTGGATGGACTCATTGCGCCGCTGTGCGGTCACCAGAATTTCCTCGATACCGGTATCAGAGGTATCGGTGGCGTCCGCCGCCACCGAGGCAGCAGCGTATCCGCCCAGGATGGCCGAGATGGCGTAGGCAAGCCTATGACTGTTGTTCAAGCGCGTCTCCCTAGCATCAGTGGTATCGAAAATACGCTCGCGACGGGGGTGCGCATGCCCATTATCCCGGCACGTCCCCTAGCTGCTGCGATTACGTTGCTTTTTACTCACAGCTTGTGACAGAAGTTATAGCACGAAGATGACAGATTTATGACAAAAGTTTTTGTCAAATTCAGCCCCTCCGGGGCCGCAATTTCGTCACGAGAACGCGATACTCTTAGCGGCTGTGTCCACCGTCCTCGAATCCGCCCGCTCCCTCGATGTGATCCTGGAAACCGATGTGTTGGTGGTCGGCAGCGGTCCCGGGGGCCTGGCGGCCGCCCTCGCCGCGGCGCGCGCCGGCGCGCGCACCGCCCTGATCGATCGCAACGGCTGCTTCGGCGGCAACATCACCCAGGTGGGCGTCGAGGGCTTTGCCTGGTACCGCCACGAGCAAACCGTCGACTGCGAAGGCATCGGCATCGAATTCGAGGAGCGTGCCAAGTCCATGGGTGCGGCCATGCCCGAACCCCAATCCTTGAGCCACGCCCTGGATGCCGAGATGTTCAAATGGGTGGCCGACGTCCTGGTCCAGGAGGCCGGGGTCACGCCGCTGCTGCACCGTCTGGGGGTGGCGCCCATCGTGCAGAACGGCACCATCCGCGGCGTCATCACCGAGAGCAAGGCGGGCCGCGACGCCATTCTCGCCAAACGGGTGATCGATGCAACCGGGGATGCGGATATCGCCTTTCGTGCCGGCGCCCCGGTGCGCAAGACCCCCAAGGAGGAGATGCTGGCGGCTTCCGTGATGTTCTCCATGAACGGTGTCGACAAGCGCCGCTTCATCGAGGCGGTGAAGGCCGATCCGCAGACCTACGCGCACTGGGGCGGCAACGGCGAGTGGGACTACGAGACCACCGGCAAGGAGGACGCGCTGTTCTCACCCTTCCTGCGCAAGCCCTTCAAACAGGCGCTCGCCGCCGGCATCATTCCGCCGAGCCTGCACACCATTGCCGGCACCTGGGGCACGGTCACCGACCAGGGAGATCTGACCTATTTGAATCTGGTGCACATGCCGCAGATCGACGGCACCGATCCGGCCGACCTGACCGCGGGCGAGATGCGCGGCCGGCGCGAGGCGATCTACGCGCTCGAGGCGCTGCGCGGCTTCATGCCGGGCTGCGAACAGGCCAAGTTGCGCAATTTCGGGATGACCTTGGGCATCCGCGACACCCGCAAGATCGACGCGCTCTACAACCTCACTGCCGCCGATGTCCGCGAACAGGGCCGCTTCGACGATGCCATCGGCATCTTCCCGGAGTTCATCGACGGCTACGGCGTGCTCATCCTGCCGACCACGGGCCGCTACTGGCAGGTGCCGTACCGGGCGCTGGTGCCGCGCGGCGTCGGCAATCTGATCGTCGCCGGCCGCTGCATCGGCGGCGACAAGATCTCGCACGCCTCGGCGCGCAATATGATGTGCTGCGCCGTCGGCGGCCAGGGTGCCGGCGTGGCCGCCGCCGTCTCCATCCGCCGCGACGAGGCCTTCGACCGATTGGACGTGGGCGCGGTTCAGACGGAACTGGTCCGCCAGGGGGCCCGCATCCGCTGACCGCACCGCAGATCACGCCCGCAACGCGGCCGCGCGTTGCGCCTCAGGCGAGCTCCGCCAGTCCGAGCGGCACGTGCCGACGCAGGATGAGGGCGCGCGCCTGCCACTGCTCGCCCGCATCCAGGGCCTCGAGGAAGCGCACCTCGTCGGCGGCATGGACGGCGATCGGCAGGCCGTCGCGGTACAGCAGGCGGTTGCCGGTGAGCGCGGCGAGCCGCGGTCCGGGCGTGAGTATTCCGATCAGATTGAGCGGATCGGCGGCCGAGAGCGCCACGTGCTGACCCGAACCGGGCTGGCGACGCACATCCCGCAATCGCCCGACCGCATCCGGGGCCGCGAATTGTTCGCCCGAGAATCCCGCGACGAAGCGTCCGCCGCGGATCTCGCCGCGCGCCTCCAGGCGGCGGCAGCATAGGAGGATGTCGCGCCAGGGCGGCAGCCAATCAGCCTCGCGCAAGAGCAGCTTCCAGAACACCACGCCCCAGCGGCGCAGCAGCGTGCGCACCAGGGCCTCGACCGCCTCGTCGCGGTCCTGGGCATCCGCCGCGGGGCGGCGCACCAGCGCCCAGCGGCCGGCATCGGCCATTTGGAACAGCCGCCGCCGTTTGCGCCGGCCTGCCGCGGCGCCGCGCCGCGCGCCGGGCGAGAGCAGCGCGCGCAGGCCGCCGAAACTGTCGGAGTTGACCACACCGAGGGCCACCAGCTCGGCAAGCGCCTCCTCGGCCTCGGCCGGCAGCAGCCGCACGCTCTCGGCGATGTCGTCGAAGAACGATGCGCCCTGCGCCGTGATGTGCTCCACCACGGCTCGCGCCCGGGAAGTGAGGTTTGCGGGATCGGCCGCCTCAGTGAACAGCGACCAGTTCTTGACATTGCGGCGCGCCAGCAGCGTGATGGGAGTCGCGCGTACCGGAGCCGCACCGCGCTCACGATCGGCCGCGCGCGAGGCGAGCCGCGTCCACACGAATCGGCCGGCGCGGCCCTGTTCGTCGAGCCACTCGGGTTCGTATTCCGTGATGCGCGCAGGCAGGATGTCGGTCTCCCAGGCGGCGGCCGGCGTCTCGAAGCCCTCCAGCTGCGCGAGCACGGCCGCCACCGCATCCGGGCCCTGCATGCGCGCCTCCGGCAGCACGCGCTGCCATTCGAACAGGAAGCGCAGAAAATCACGCGCCGGCACGGGTTCGATTTCCGCGCGCAGTCGTTTGACCGTATAGCGATGAATGCGCGCGAGTAGGCGCCGGTCGCACCACTCGGCCGCGGCGGCGCCCGGCGTGAAATTTCCGCGCAGTGCAACGCCCTCCGTCTGCAGTGCCGCCAGCGCGGCATCGATGCGCACCGCCGGCACGCCGAGGGCGTCGGCGATGGCCTGCACGGTGACCGGGCCGAGTCCTGCAAGCCGCCCACGCACGATTTCCACCAGGGCCGCCGCGGGGTCCGCCGGTGGGGGTTCGAACAGCGCGCGCCGCTCGGCGGCCACCCACAGCGCGCCGACCCGGCCTGCCCGGCCCTGGGCGGCGAGTTCCTCCAACCACCCCGCCCAGGCCGGCTGCCGCCGCACCTCCTCCTGCGTCAGGCAGCACAGCCAGGAGAGCGCATCGTGCAGCTCATCGGCGCTGCCGGCGTCGGGCCACGCCTCGCCCTGCACGCGGGCGATCGCCGCCGCGTCCAGGCTGCCCAAGTCGGCGGCGGATGCCGCATCGATCCAGCGGCGGCTCATCACGGCCTGGGTGCGCCGCTCCTCGAGGGGCGCATCGTCCAGGAAGGCGTAGGGCCGCGCGCTCAGTGCCTCGAGCGCCAGCGGCGATGGTTCGGTCAGATCGCGGGCGACGACGCGAATCGCCCCGCTCTCGAGTCCGCGCAGTACGGCCTCGAAAGCGTCGGCGTCCATCGCCTCCTGCAGGCAGTCGCGCAGGGTCTGCCGCACCAGCGGGTGCTCCGGCACCTCGATCTCGCCGGGCAGATTCTCCGCGCAGGCGACCTGATCGGGGAACACCGAGGCGAGCAGGTCCTCGGCGTTCATGCGCGCAATTTGCGGCGGCACCTTCCGGCCGCCCCGGAATCGGGGCAGCGCGAGCGAGATGCCGGCGACCCATCGCCAGCGCACTTCGAACATCGGCGCCGCGCACAGCGCCTGGATGAGGATGTGGCGGGCGGAGTTCGAATGCAGATAGCGCGCGACCTCGGCCAGTTCGAAGCTGTGCGCCTGGGTGAGCGACAGCACGATGTGATCCTCGGTCGCAGCCGCCTGCAGCTCGAAATTGAAGGTGCGGCAGAAGCGCTTGCGCAGGGCGAGTCCCCAGGCGCGGTTGACCCGGCTGCCGAAAGCCGAATGGATGACCAGTTGCATGCCGCCGGACTCGTCGAAGAACCGCTCGAAGATGATGGTATCGAGGGTGGGCAGCGCGCCGAGCGCGGCCCGGCCGGCTTCCAGATAGCCGACCAGCTGCAGCGCCGCGACCTCATCGAGACCCGCGGCCTCGATGAGCCACTGCCGCGCCGCGCCCGGATCTGCCAGGCGCCGTCCGATCTCCTGCTTAAGATCGGCAACGGCCGCGCACAGCTCGACGCTGCGGCCCGGCGCCTCGCCCAGCCAGAAGGGTATCGAGGGCGGCTGACCGTGGGCGTCCTGCACGCGCACCGTGCCGCGCTCCACGCGCAATATCCGGTACGAGGCGTTGCCCAGTTGAAAGACGTCGCCTTGCAGGCTCTCGACCGCGAAATCCTCATTGACCGTGCCCACCAGCAGGCCCGCGGGCTCCATGAGCACGCGGTAGTCCGCGTTGTCCGGAATGGCGCCGCCGGAGGTGATCGCCGTGAGGCGCGAGGACTTGCGCGGCCGCAGCATGCGGTTGACCGAATCGTGATGCAGCAGCGCGGTGTGGCGTCCGCGGCGCGTGCTGAACCCTGCGGCGAGCATGTCGATGCATTCCTCGAACTGCGCAGCCGTCAGATTGCGGTAGGGATGCGCGCGGCGGAATGTTTCGAACAGTTCATCCGTGCGCCATTCGCGGGCGGCCACCTCAGCCACGATCTGCTGGCAGAGCCCGTCGAGGGCGTTCTGCGGGACCATCAACCGGTCGAGCTCGCCCTGCCGCACGGCGCGCAGCAACGCGGCGCATTCCACCAGCTCGTCGCGCGACAGCGGAAACAGCCGGCCCTTGGAAGTGCCGCCGACCGCGTGGCCGGCCCTGCCCACCCGCTGCAGGAAGGTGCCGATCGAGCGGGTCGAGCCGATCTGGCAGACGAGGTCCACGTCGCCGATGTCGATGCCGAGCTCGAGCGACGCGGTCGCCACCAGCACCTTCAGCTCGCCGCGCTTCAGGCGCTGTTCCGCCTCGAGGCGGCGTTCCTTGGCGAGGCTGCCATGATGCGCGCCGACGTTCTCCCCCCCGAGCCGCTCGGACAGATGACGCGCCACCCGTTCGACCAGCCGCCGCGTGTTGACGAACACCAGGGTGGTGCGATGCGCGGTCACGAGCTCGGCCAGCCGATCGTAGACCTGGGTCCAGGTCTCGCCGGACATGACCGCCTCCAACGGCGCGGCCGGCAGCTCCAGCGCCAGATCGAGGCTGCGCACATGGCCGCGGTCGACGATGGTGCAGCCGGCCGGATCGGCGCCGACCAGGAAGCGCGCCATCTCCTCGACGGGCCTCTGGGTGGCCGACAGACCGATGCGCGTCAGCGGAGCGCCGGTGAGCGCCTGCAGGCGTTCGAGCGACAGCGCCAGATGGCTGCCGCGCTTGCCACCCGCGACCGCATGAATCTCATCGACGATCACGGTGCGCGTCGTGCGCAGCATTTTCCTGCCGGAATCCGAGGTGAGCAGAATGTACAGCGACTCCGGCGTGGTCACGACGATGTGCGGGGCACGCCGCCGCATGCCCGCGCGCGCCGCCTGCGAGGTGTCGCCGGTGCGCACCACCGTGCGGATCGCCGCATCGGGCAGGCCGAGGGCGGCGAGCTCGTCGCGGATGCCCTCGAGCGGCCCCTGCAGATTGCGTTGAATGTCGTTCGACAGCGCCTTCAGGGGCGAGACATAAAGGACCTGGGTCTCATCGGCCAGTCCCGCGGTCAGCCCCTGACGGACCAACTGGTCGATCGCCGCCAGAAACGCCGCGAAGGTTTTGCCCGATCCGGTTGGCGCGGCCACCAGCACGTGCCGGCCGGCCTGGATCGCCGGCCATGCCAGCGCCTGCGCAGCGGTGGGTGCGTCGAAGGTCTGCCTGAACCAGGCGGCCACCGCCGGATGAAACCCATCGAGCGCGCTCACAGCTCGAGGCTCAACTGGCCGGTTGCGGGCGCGGGCCGCCGGAACAAGCCGGTCTGCAGATCGTGACGGTCGCCGGAGGCGGCCAGCCCGAGCTTGCGCGTCGCGAGTTCGAACCGCGTGCGCAGAATCTCGGCGTACGGTCCGGTGCCGCGCATGCGCCGGCCGAATGCCGCGTCGTAATCCTTGCCGCCCCGCGCCTGGTTCATCAGGGACATCACGTGCTTGGCGCGATCCGGATGATGTTCGGCCAGCCACTCGCGAAACAGCAGTTTCACCTCATGCGGCAGGCGCAGCAGCACATAGCCGGCGGCGGTGGCACCGGCCGCCGCCGCGGCCGCCAGGATGTCCTCCATCTCGTGGTCGGTGATGGCGGGGATGACCGGGGCGACCATCACGCCCACCGGGACATTCGCCGCTGCCAGCGCCTCGATGACCCGCAGCCGCGCCTGGGGCGATGCAGTGCGCGGCTCGAGCGTGCGCTTGATGTCGGGATCGAGCGAGGTGATGCTCAGCATCACCGACACCAGGCGGTCCTTCGCCAGGTCCGCGAGCAGGTCGAGATCGCGGATGATGAGCGCGCTCTTGGTGACGATGGAGACCGGATGGCGGCAGCGCGCCAGCACTTCGAGCAGGCTGCGGGTGACGCCGAGCCGCTTCTCCAAGGGCTGGTAGCCGTCGGTGTTGATGCCGAGCGCAATGGGCTTGCAGACATAACCCGGCCGGGCGAGCTCGGCCTCGAGCAATGCGCTCGCGCCGGCCTTGTAGAACAGCTTGGTCTCGAAGTCCAGCCCGGGCGACAGATCCAGATAGGCATGGGTGGGCCGCGCAAAGCAATAGACGCAGGCGTGGCTGCAGCCGCGATACGGATTGATCGACTGGTCGAATCCCACATCGGGCGAATCGTTGGTGCTGATGATGCCGCGGGCGCGATCCGGCAACACGGTTTCCCCGAGACTGTCCGGCACTTCATCGCGGTACCAGTCGTCGAAGGTCTGCTCGCGGGTCAGGGCCAGGAATCGTCCGGCCGGATTCGACACCGCACCCCGGCCCTTGAAGCGCTGATGTCCGATGAAGCTTCGCGCCATGCTTGGGATGCTACGCGTCGATCCACCCAGCGTAAATCCAGTAGTCGCACCGGCGCCATACTGTATGGGGTATCTTTACGACGCATGCGCATCCAAGATTCGGTGTTCATCGTGACCGGCGGGGCGTCCGGCCTCGGCGAAGCCACGGTGCGGCGTCTGCACCGGGGCGGCGCCAAGCTCATCATCGCCGACGTCGCCGGGCAGGCGGGTGCCTCCCTGGCCGAAGCGCTGGGTGAGGGCGCCTTGTTTCGAGCCACGGATGTCACCGACGAGTCCGCCGCCTTGCAGGCGGTGCAGCTGGCGCGCGAGCGCTACGGTGCGCTGCACGGCTTGATCAATTGCGCCGGCATCGCGCCCGGCGAAAAAGTCGCGGGCAGGCAGGGACCGCACCGGCTCGATACCTTCACGCGCTGCATTCATATCAATCTGATCGGTACGTTCAACATGATCCGCCTGGCCGCCGCGGCCATGCGCGACGGCCCGCCGAACGCGGCCGGCGAGCGCGGCGTGATCGTCAACACTGCATCCATCGCGGCCTATGAGGGACAGGTCGGCCAGGCCGCTTACGCGGCCTCCAAGGCCGGCATCATCGGCATGACCCTGCCGATCGCGCGCGAATTGGCCGGAGCCGGCATCCGCGTCGTCAGCATCGCGCCGGGACTGTTTCACACACCCCTGATGGACGCGCTGCCCTCGGAGGTCCGGGATTCGCTCGGCAAGGCCACGCCGTTTCCGCCGCGGCTCGGCCGGCCGGACGAGTTCGCCGCGCTGGTGCAGCACGTCATCGAGAACGAAATGTTGAACGGCAGCTGCATCCGGCTCGACGGCGCCGTGCGGCTGGCCGCGAGGTAACGCGTGTCCGCGGTGCGCCGGCCCCTCGACTTGCGGGCGTTCGCCCTGATGCTGATGCTGTGTCTCGCCTGGGGCTTTCAGCAGGTGGCGATCAAGGCGGTTGCCGCCGACGCGGCGCCCGTCATGCAGCTCGCGATTCGCTTCGGCGGCGCAGCGCTGTTCTTCGGCGGCTGGCTGCTGCTGCGCGAGGGCCGCGGCATGTTCGCCGACGGCACGCTGCCGAGCGGCGTGGCGCTGGGACTCTTGTTCTCGCTCGAATTCCTGTTCGCCGGCGAGGCCCTGCAATTCACCACCGCCGCGCACACCGTCGTGTTCCTCTACTGCGCGCCCATATTCACGGCGCTCGGTCTGCGCTTCCTGCCCGAGGAGCGCTTGAGCCGCCTGCAATGGTCGGGCATCGCCGTGGCCTTCGCGGGGCTCATGATCGCGTTTCTCGGCCACGGCCCGCGCACCGGGACGCTGCTCGGCGGCGACCTGCTGGCGCTTCTCGGCGGGATGAGCTGGGGCATGAGCAACGTGGTGCTGCGCCGCGGCCGCGTGGGGCGTGCCGCCACAGCCAAGACGGTGTTCTACCAGGTCGCCACGGCGGCGCCGGTGCTGGCCGTATTCGCGGCCGCCACCGGGCAGACCTCGGTGGGCCTGTCCCCGCTGACTCTGATGTCACTGCTGTTTCAGACGCTCGGCATCGCCATCTTGAGCTATCTGCTGTGGTTCTGGCTGCTGCGCCATTACCTGACCTCGCGGCTGATGCTGCTGTCGCTGCTCACGCCGCTATGCGGCGTGCTGTTCGGCGCCGTGCTGCTGCACGATCCCATTGAAGCGCACTTCGCCGTCGGCTCCTCGCTGGTGCTCGCCGGCGTGCTCATCGTCAACGCGCTGGCGCCGAAGGCTTGACGGCGCTTAACGGCGCTACGGGCCGCCTTTCAGCCCGCGGCAGCCATTCAGATACAGCCCTACCACCGCATCGGCCCAGGCATCGAGTTCCGCCGGCGTCATCGGCGTGCCGAAGCCCGTGGCCCGGCGCTGCGGCACCGCGACCACCATGAAGATGAATTGCGTCGCAACGAACAACCGGCTGTCGGGCGTGAACTTCGCGTCCGGCAACGCACGCGCCAAAAGATCGCCGATGAGGGTGGTGGCCTCCTCCTCGCTGTCATTGCCGTGCACCGCGCGCACCAGTTCGGGAAAGCGCACGGACTCGGCGGTCACCAGCCGATGCAGCGCGAGCGCC
>Ga0182012_10000434_pt1 | contig 47255 bp, 61 predicted proteins | sample 612S2SmetaG_FD_120486 | JGI IMG/M metagenome (GOLD analysis project Ga0182012, IMG submission 120486) | Permafrost microbial communities from Stordalen Mire, Sweden - 612S2S metaG | ecosystem: Environmental > Terrestrial > Soil > Wetlands > Permafrost | place: Sweden: Stordalen | collected... | reverse complement strand
GGCGCCCATGCCCAGGTAGGCCTCGACTCGCAGGATGTTCGGGTCGTAATAGGGGTTCGCGGCGATGATGCCGCCCTGGCCGTTGCGGGACCAGGGGTCCATGATGTCCTGCTGTGAGCCACCCGGCCCGACGGCGGCGTGCAGCTCATAGAGCGGCAGGACAATGGCCGCGCCGCCGGTGTTCGACGCCACGTTGAAAATGGCTTCCCAGGTCTGCGGGCCCACGACGCCGTCCACTTGGATGCCGTTCTTGGCCTGGATCGCCTCGACCGTGGCAGCGTCCGTGGCGTTGTAGGTGCCCGTCACCGGGTCGCCGAGGTATTCCTGCAGTACAGAGACGCCATTAGGCGTCACCGTCATGCCCGGCGCGTTGTCTGAGGTGCCGAGGCCGATGGTGCTGCCAGCCGAAACGAACGGGTACGGTAATCCCGTGTTCTGGCTGAAGCTCGGGAACTTCGAGCCCATAAACGTCTCGCCGCCAGGGCTAAACCCCGTGGCGATACCGAACAGTTCCAGATTGAAAGGCGTCGTCACGCCCTGGGGCGTAGTGCCGCTCCCATAGCAAACATTGGTGTTCAGAGTTTCATCGTCGGTCAGCCCGCTGGTGTCCACGCCCGGGGCGCCGGCGTCGACGGTCCAGTTGACCGTGGAGACGTCCTTCTGTTTCAGCACGGGCACTGGCGGCACGCCGCTGGTGGGGTCGCAGTCGATGGTGTACTGCGTGGTGCCGTCGATCTTCAGGCACTGCCCGAGCGTGTCCTGCACGTACTCGAGAACGTTGATAAAGCTGCCGTTTATGGCCAGCTTGAAGCCGGTCGTCACCGGGACGCAGTAGCCCCAGCGTCGCCCGATGGCATTGTTCAGGGCCGTGGTGATAAGGGCACCAGCGTCTGCGACGCCGTTGCTCGTCTCGATGTTGACGGCAAAGTAGGGCGTCAGTTGGCACAGCGCCGCCTGGTACATGGTGCCCTGCAGGGTGACCTGCAAATAGTGTGCCGAGCCGTTGGTTGTCGACGTCCCGCTGCCGCTCTGGGTCGAGTAGTAGTCACCCAGGATCTGCACGTAACCGGCGAACAGCGTCTTGGTCGAGTTGTCGTCGCGCACAAGGTTGACCTGCGCCGCAGCGCCCCCGAAGGCCCACGGCACCGTCGTGTCGCCGATCGGGCCCAAGGTGTCGAACTGCAGCACCTGGGGGAAGTCGATGATTGCCTGGTCGTCGCCGAAAGGCTCCTGGCTGCCCCAGGACTCGACCACGCACGGCACGCCCCGGAAGAACGTGACGTCCGTGCCGGCAATCACGATTTGAAGCCTGCCCCAGTCACCCGTCGAGATCGACGTCGGTGTCCACACGGCCGTGCCCGCCAGGAACGAGGCCACGGACGGAGGCGTCGGCATGACTACCGAACGCAAGGGGATTTTTACGAGAGTCAGGCTCACGGGACCACCACCGGGACGATCGAGCCGAGGTTGCCCTCGGTGGCGAAGAACAGCGCCGGGGCGAAGGTGTTATTGGCGGTCCACGTCTGGAGCGCGCCCCCGGGCCACGCTCCGGGTGACCAAGTCTTAGCGCGTCGGAGGCGGGCGAAGTAGGCGGGGATCTGGCGGCGCCGGGGCGTGACGACCGTCGGTACCCAGTCGCCCGGACCGAGCGGTATGGCTAGCGGCGGCCCCACGAAGGTGCCGTGGCGCGCCTTGAGCACGTAGACGGGCAGCGCGCGCCGGCTCGGGGCCACGACGGTCGGCACCCAGCTCGGGTAGAACTGCTGCGGGATGGGCGCCGGCGACCAGTAGGCTCCCCGCCGGGGCTTCATCCAGTAGACGGGGATCTCTCGCCGGCCGGGGTCGATGACGCTCGGCACCCAGGGCACCGACGGCCGCGGCGGCGGCACGACGAAGGTGATCGAGCCGCGACGCACTCGCATCTCGTAGACGGGCAGCGCGCGCCGGGTCGGCTCGATGTTGAGCGGCACCCACGAGGGATAGAGCTGCTGAGGCCCAGGCGGTGGCGCGGCGACGGAGCCCCGTCGAGGCTTGGCGCCCCACTCGGCTGGGATCTGGCGGCGGCCCGGGTCGATGACCGAGGGCACCCAGGGAAGAGCCGGCAGGACCAGCCAGTAGCGCTGGCGAGGCGACTGAGGTGTGAACATGGCGAACGGGTTTTCGTTGAGCCATGCGTACTCGGATGGCGTGACCCACCGGTTCCACACCGCGGCCCAGACGTAGCGGCCGTATGCGATACGGGTTGCCTGGTTGGCGTCGCAGCCCACCTCGAACCAGTTATCGCCGCTCGCGGGGCTGGTCGTGCCGGTGGGAAGGCTTGAGCTCGTGGTCGAGGATGTGTTGCTCGCCGACCATGTGAGCATCTCGGCCGTGGCCGCTGACCGTATGGAGCCGCCGAGGACTTGCCAGCGGTTGTAGCTGAAACTGCCGCCGGTCCAATTGTAGGTCGCTTGGGTCGACCAGAAGAAGCCCAGGTGGTTCGCCGCCGGCGAGCACAACCCGTCGGCGGAAGTGGACCCGCTGTTTAACCTGGCGCTGATGAACGAGGCGTACTGCCCGGTGACGCCGGTGATGTTCGCGAACACGGCGTACGACATCGCCGTCTCGTTGACCAGCGCCGGATTTATGGAGGAGCTGCCGGCGTTATTCGTGGTGAGGAAGCCGTTGCCGCCACTCGGAACGACGAGACAGCGCCCCTGGTATGAGCTGCCCCAGGTGGCGCTTCCCTGCAGCTGCCCGTGGCCCCACCAACGGTCCCGCGGTGGCGATGCCCCGAGCCATAGCGGGATAAACGTGACGAGCCCACGCGCCAAGGGATGGCTGGGGTCGATCTGTGAACCGGGCGGGGGCGGCGCCGGCGGCGTCCACAGCTTGGAGCGGATCAGGACCGCCATGAGCTAGGCCGTGGTCGAGGTGATGCCGGTGTAGTTGAGCGAGTTGCCGGAAGCGGCAAGGGCGATACCGGTGTACTGCACCACGACGACGCCCCAGTAGGCGGGCAGGATGCCGCCGAAAGCAGCCGCCACGTCCCACGGGCCGCCGTAGTAGGTCAAGCTCACCGTCGGGACCGGAACGGCACCGATGAGCTTGAGGCCAGTCGGGTTATTGATCGTGAAGCCGGCGTCCGAGCCCGTCACACCTTCGGTGTAGTTGCTCAGGTCCGTCGAGCCGTAGGCGTACACGTAAACGGCTTCGTCACCGGAAAGCGAGCCCGAGCCGTAAACGAAAATACCCGAGACGAGGGCATCGAGGTAGAGGTTCGTTGTGTTATCGACCTTGGTCGACGCCCGACCGACCGTGGCGCTGGAAGCAAGGCTGTTGAGCGTGCAGGTGATGGCCGTATTGCTGGCATAAGCGAGCTTGGTGGTAGCCAATCAGATCACCCCTCCCCGAGGATCAGGCGCACTTCTTCTTCGAGGTCGCCTTTGACCTGGGCCAGCAGGGCCTCCAAGTCGGCGACGGCCGTTTCGAGTGCTTCCTTGGCCTTAACCGTGATGTCGGCGGGGAGGTCGGCCAGCCGGGACTTGAGCGAGGCCAGGTCCTTCTCGGCCACGGTGCGCTTCAGCGCATCGTCGTGCTCGACGGCGACCACATGACCGAGCAGCTTGCCGGTGGCGTCGTAGACCGTCAGCGGTGTTCCGTTATTGGCAACGAGACGATTGAGACGGACCAGAGCTTCGTGACCCGAAGCCACGGCAAAGTGTTCCTGCAAAGGGATCACTCCTCCCACTCGACGCCGAGCGTGTATAGGTAGCCGGAGGGCAAGGCGTTGGCCCCGTTGACAAAGGCGAGCCCGTTGGCGGTGCCCTGGTCGCAGATCCACTCCTCATAGGCCTCCACCGGGTAGTCGATGGCGGATTGGAGGTTGATCGTCCACTCCATGATTGACCCCGGGGCGGTTGCCTGGGCCAGCGTCGGGGCGCCGGACCAAGCACTGTCGATGCCTGTAATGCCCGAGGCGCGCGAGCGGGGGTCGAGGGCGATGCCGGTCGTGGTCGTCGACGCCGTACCGCGCCCAGTGGCGCGTGTGAGGTACACGGTCGTCTGCTGGGAGGTGGCCGCGCCCGATACCCGGACGCCGATGGTGACCCGGCGCAGTTTGAAGTTGGCCGAGGCGCCCGCCACGACGTTGGCGAAGCAGGTATTTGCGGCCAGGGCGGCCGAGGACTCGACAGTGAGGGCGTAGCGGCTCATGGGAGGTTCCTTTCAGAGCTGTGGAGAGGGACTACAGGACCGGCAGGGTGGGGGCGAAACAGACCAACGTCCCGGGCGGGAAGTTGTTGGGCACGCCGACGACGGGCGTAACGGGGACCAGCAGGCTGCTCATCACCCGGGGGTTAGCGGTGGTCTGCGCCCCGTCGAAGACGCACCAGCCGACGATCGTGCTCCAGGCCTGGGTGACCGGTGCCGGGAACGTGATGGCGGTCCCGTTACTGATGGAACGCCCGGCGGCGTTGGGGAAGTTGGTGGCGTTGGCCGTGACGGCAACGCGGAGGTACCCGTAGCCCGTCGTGTTCGACGAAGGCACGCCGCCGCCCCCCGTGTCCGGGCCCGTGTCCTGGAAGTAGGTCGTCGAGATGCCGGAGGCGATCTTGGCCTCGACGCCGGACGAGCTCGACTCGTAGATGTTGTAACTGACCGCTCCGGTCACCGCGCCCCAGGAGACGGTCACCACGTTGGTGCTCGTGCCGGCGGGCACGGTGTAGAGCACTTCCGGCGACGGCGTCGTCTCACCCGAGGTGTTGACCGCCGTGATCTTGTAATACCGGGCGCCGGCGGCGAGGGAGCCGCCGGTCGAGACCGAGGTGATGGTCGTGATGGTCGGCGCCAGGATCCACGGCTCGGTTAGCCCGTCGCCAACGGAGTCAGTCGGCAGCGCCGTGAGCAGCCCGACGTAGAGCGTCGAGAGCAGGCTGCCCTGGAACCAGTAGTTCAGCAGGTCGTTGCAGTCGGTGTCGGAGAAGCCCGTGTAGATCGATGCCACCGGCGCTCCTAAATGGGGCCCGAGACCGGTACCGGGCTACGGGGGATATCGAAGGTGACGCCCAAAGCGAGCCCGACCACGGCGAGCCTCGGGAAGGGGTCGATCTGCACGTCAGCGTCGGCGCAGGTCCAAGCGAACGTGGCCGCGTCGATGGTGAGAGTTACCGTGTAACTCGGTTGCTCAAAGGCATCGATCAGGGTCGTCAGGTCCGTCTCGAGCTGGCCCCAGCCGGCCCCGGTCGTCTCGTAGACGAAGACCTTGAGCGTCGCGGCGACCATTCCCGCTACCGAGAGCACTTCGACGCCGCCGGCGACATAGGCGCTTGTCGCCCAGACCCTGCTCTTTATGACCTGTCCCGCGTCCCAACCGCTCGGCCCTGCTCCGTCGCCACCGTCGACGTAATAGGGTGCCGAGGTGAGGGTGAGCGGTGAGCTGCCCGTCGAGACCGTCATGGCGACGGTCGTCATGTGCGGCTCATGTTCTTGCGCTTGGCCCGCATGGCGAGCTGGCGGGCGAGCTGGCCCGGGTCATTGGCCTGGATAGTGGCGTTATTGAGGTTGTACTGGTTCGTCACCGAGCTGCCCGGCGCCGTCGTCTTGCTCCCGGTGCCTGTGCCGCCGTTCTTCAGCTCGAGGCCCTGGGTGAACCACTTGGCCAGGTCCGCGCCGCTGACGCCCGTTTCGGTGCCGATGAGTGCTTTGGACAGGCCCGTCGAGGAAAGGGCCTCGACGATGTCCTTGGTGGTGAAGTCCTTCGACTTGGCCCACTTGTCGAAACGCAGGGCCGCGGAAGGGCCCTTCTGTAGGTCCGTAGCAGTGAGGAAGGTGTTGTCCTTCTGCGCCAGGGCGAGGAGCTTCTCAACCCCGGTGTTGCCTTCGTCGGATTTGCCGAGGATGCCCGAGTCGGTCAGCGAGGTCCCGGTCTTCGAGAAGTTGGAGATGAGGTCCTGGCCGGCGATGAGCGCGATGGGCCCCAAAACCTTGGCCAGACTCCCCAGCGATGCGGCGCCCGAAGCGCCCCCGCCGACGAGGCTCTCAGCCTCGGTCCCGAGGGCCGCATCCTCTTCGGCGCTGGCCGCTGCGCCGCCTAAGCCTCGGCCAGCGCCACCCAGGCCGCCGGCGATCTCCTCGGTAGCCCCGGCCTCCTCGGCCGTGGCCGCGGTCTCTTCGGTAAGAGCGGCCGTCTTCTCGGTGGTGGCTGCAGCTTCCTCCGCCGTCGCCGCGGTCGTTTCAACACCAGCGGCCGTCGTTTCGGTGCCGGCCGCGGCCGTCTCCGTGCCCGCAGCGGCTCGCTCGGTTGTGGCTGCGCCGGTCTCGGCACTAGCGGCGGAGGTCTCCGTGCCTGCGGCTGCGGTCTCGGTCCGACCGGCCGCCTCTTCAGCAGTGGCAGCACTGCGCTCGGTCCCCGCCGCAGTCGTCTCTTCGCCAGCTGCCGTCTGCTCAGCCGTCGCCGCGCTCGTCTCCGTGCTCGCGGCCGTCTTCTCAGTAGTGGCAGCCGACTCTTCGGTCGTCGCCGCGCGCGTCTCGGCAGTGGCACCCGCCGTTTCTTCGCCGGCCGCCGCCGTCTCGGCCCCGCCGGCCGCCTTCTCGGTGGTGGCGGCTTCGGTCTCGGCCACACCAGCCGTGCGCTCCGTCGTGGCGGCTTCGGTCTCGGTGGCCGCCGCGCTCTCCTGCTCGCCGGCGGCTGCGCTCTCGCTGCCTGCCGCGCCTGAGAGCTTGGTGGCGGCCTCGGTGAGCGCCCGGGCCGCCGTTTGCATCGTGTCGCCGGCGCCCTGCAGGCTCGAGGCCGCCTCGGAGAGCTCGGGCACTCCCGACTCAGCGGCGCCCGTAGCCTCGGTCGTGTCTTCGGTCGTGGCCGGGGACCCACCGATACCAAAGATCTTCTTGCCGAAGTTGACGGCGCCCTGCTCGAGGTTGTGCAGGTCGCCCGCGGCCTTCCCGAGGCTGGAGACGAGCTTGGCTAGCTTCTGCTCGACGAAGACGCCAACGGCGAGAGTGAGCACGCCACCGACGGCGATGCCCAAAGCCTCAGCCGCGCCCTTGTTCTTCTGCAACCAGGAGAGCACACCTTCGAGGTCCTTGCCTGCCTCCTCGAGCTTGGGCGTGAGCCATTCGCCAAAGGTGATGCCGAGGTGCTGCAGCTCGGCATCAAGCACCTTTATCTGGCCCGGCAGGGTGTCGCTGAAGGCCGCCGCTGCGCCTTTGGTCCGCTCATTGAGCGTCGCGAACACCGTCGGGATAGCGTTCTGGTCCTCTTTCAGGGCGAGCTGCTTGTCGGCCAGGCTCGTTTGCGCCGCCAGTACCCGCTCGGCCGCCGCCACCTGTCCGTAGGAGGCTTTTTCGGCCGCCTGCGAAGCCGCATCCTGCGCCTTTTCGAGGGCCAGCTGGACGGCCACGGTCTTGTAACCGCTGCCCTGGGTTGCCGTGGCGTAGCTCTGCTGGGCCTTCTCGTACTGGAGCTGCGCCGCCTGCCCCTTGAGCGAGCCGGACTCGACGGCCTGCGTAAGGGCCAGTTGGGACTTCTGCAGTAGCCCGACGGCGGCGGCACCGCGGACCTGGCCGCTCTCGACCTCGGCCTGGGCCACCTTCTGCGCCTCGAGCGCATTGGTGACGGCGTTGGAGCCGGCCAGGTGAGACAAGGCCAGCGACTTGGCTGCGATCTGCTCGGACAGCAGGGCGTTGGTAATGGTGCCGGCGTTGGTGACGTGCTCGAGCGCCAGCGAGTTGGCGGCGCTCTTTTCCGACAACGATGCGTTGAGGATGGAGTCGGACCCGGCGACCCGTTGCTGTGCCTGGGCCTTTTCGGCCGAGGCTAGAGACTGTTCGGCCTTGGTAACGGCCTCGGTGGCGTTCTGGATGTTGTGGAGCTTGCCGGAGCCGATGTCGAGGTTGAGCCCGAGCTGAGTAACGGCCCGGGTGCTGCCGGCGTTGATCTTGGCGTACGTCGTCGCCGCGTCGGACAGGCTCTCCTGCTTGAGCCGGGCCAGGTCCATGACGGGCACCAGCTCGGAGAGGGCCTTCTTCGGACTGCCGAACGCAGTCGTGAGGATCTGCAGGGCCTGAGCAGTTTGGGTATTCGTGAACCCGAAGTGCTCGGTCTGGGCCTCAGCGTCCTTCAGCTTCGGCGCGTACGCGCTCCATGCCGTGCCCGAGTTCTTGACCGCCGTCTCGAGCTGGCTCAGCGAGGCGTCGTACTGGTCAGCCAGGTGCACGGACTCGGCCGAAATGCCGATGGCGGCGCCGATCCCGACCTCGGTCGTGAGCTTCCCGAGGCTCGACAGGGTGGCCTTGAAAGTACCGGCCTTGGTGTCGGCGTGCTCGATCGACTCGCCCATTTTGTTGAACTGCTCGGTAAAGGGCAGCCCGAAATTACCGAGCGAGGACCCGATGCCCTTGAAGGCGCCGGCGATCTTGGACTTGATGCCGCCCGCTTCTTCTTCGGCGGTCTGGCGCAGCCCGACGAGCTTGTTCTTGGCCGCAGCGACCTCTTCGTCGGAGATGAGACCTTGGGCACCAAGGCCCTCGAGGAGCTGGGTGCGGCGGGAGAGCGAGCCGCCCGAGATGCTGTTGAGCACCTGCGAGCGCGCCGCCTCGGTCTGCTCGGCGCTCAGGACCTTGGCCTTGTTCAGCGCCTCGATCTGCTCGAGCTCGGCAGCGACGCCTCCTTCCGAGGAGACGCCGCGGATGGAGGCGGCAGAGCTCGTGCCGGTGAGGCTGGTTGCCTTCAGCTTCTCGGCCGCCAGGGCGCCCTTGGCGAAGGCCTCGTCGAGCCGGGCGGTGATGAGGGCCGACTTCTCCGTCGTCTCGGCCACCATCTGGTCGAGGGTGGAGGCGAGCCGGCCCACCATGACCTCGGAGGCGGCGCCCCCGGTGGCGAAGGTGCGCTCCAGCGAGTCGGTGATGGCAACGCCGCGCTCGTCGGCGGCCGAGACAGCCCCGTCCAGGGCCTCCCCTATGCGGCCGGTCAGGCCCTCCGCGGCGTCGCCGGCGGCAGCGAAGCTCTTGTCGAAGGAGGCCGAGATGAGGCCGCTCTTCTCGTCGGCCTGGGCGGCCATGTCGTCGAGGCTGCCCGTGACCTTGCCCGTGGCCAGGCTGAAGGCGTCCTCGATCCGGCCCGAGGTCGTGTCAGCCGAGTCGCCGAGCGCGGAGAGCGAGGTCGACCCGTCGTCGGCGATCCCGGCCAGGCTGCCGGTCACGCTTTCGTTCAGGGCCGAGAAGCGCTCCTCGAGCTTGTCGGCGGTCTCCTCGGAGGCATCGGCCAGCGAAGCCAGCGAGGCTTCGACATCGGCCGAAGAGCCGGTGAGGTCAATCCTGGCCTCGTAGCGCGGCAAAGTGGCCTCCTAAGTCGCCAGTTCCCCGGCCAGTGCCTTGTCGATTGCTGCCCCTACGGCGTCGAGGACCTCGTCGGCCACCTTCGGGGCCAACATCTCTGCCGCCGGGCGCAAATAGGGATGGGCACGCTGTTCGTACCAGTAGGCCCGGTTCCCAAAGAGCGGATGGCGGAAGTTCCCCGGAACGCCCTTGTGCTCGAAAGCGGCCGCCGCCGTCGCCTTGGTGCTGCCGGCGATGACGCTTACGCGCACGCCGTAGGTGCGGACGCGCAAGGAGTCGGCGATGGAGGCCGGCATGTCGCCGGTCGCTGCCCTCGCACGGGCCTCTTCCTTCACCAGGTCGCCGGCCCGGCGCAGTCCCAAACGCAGTTCCCGGCTTATCTCGGGCCGGGCCCGGCGCAGCGCGGTAGAAAAGCCCCGCAGGCCGGAGACGTTGATGACGACGAACGAGCCGGAACGGCTGGTGCTGACCTTGGCCATTAGCCCCACCTCTTCGGCTTACCGAGCGAGGACGTCCCGCCCGCCCGGGAGCGCCAGGCCTGCTTGGCCGAACGCTTTTCCTGCTCGGTCACCCAGGACTCGCAGAAGTCGAAAAGGTTGAGCGCCTCGCCGACCGAGAGGGCGTCCCACTGGTCAGGAGTGATGTGGGCCGCCATCGCCGCTACTAGGAACCAGCGACGCTTGCGTTTCTTGAGCGTTTGGCTGGGCGCGGCTCTTTTGGGGCTTCGGGCTCGGCCTCTTCGTCCTCGGCGTAGACGTGGTCGCAGTCGACGCAGAAGTGCTCCTTGAACTTGCGCTTGCCGCTTTCCGGGTCGGTCTCGAACTTCCGGCGCACCTCGGCGTCTTTGCCACAGACCGGGCAGAACGTCATTCCCTGCACGTTCAACTGGCGCCGGGCGAGAGCCTGGACCTCGCCGAGCCGGATGTCCGGCTTGCGCTGGGACTTGACGAGCCAGGCGGTCACCATGCGGCCCATCGTGCTCGTGTAGCACTGGGCCACCCACTGCTCGAAGGGCATATCGGCGACGGCCTCGATCCGCAGCGCTTCGCCGAAGCTCATGTTGTCGATGAAGTCGTCCCAGTCCTCTATGGCCTCGTCGCCGTAGGAGACCTTGGTGCGGATCTGCAGGGTCATTCGGCCGCGTCCAAAGTTGTGTACACGAAGCTGAGGGCCGTGCCCGAGTTGGGCAGCAAGGACACGGACGAGACGGCCTGGGTGATGAGGTCCGGGCCGCTCACCGCCGGCGGACCGGCGTTGAAGAAGGACGACGCGGCGGTGATGACGAGCGAGGAGTTCGTCGAGCCCGAGATGATGGGCCCGGTGAAGGAGAGCACGATGGCCTGCTGCGTGTCGGCCGCGTAAGCGTTGTAAACGTCGCTCAAGTTGGCGAACTCGATGGTCGCCGTCGTCTCGAGCTGCAGCCAGTTGTTGACCAGCTGCTCGGACTTGTACAGCGAGCCGATCTGGAAGCGCTCGGTAGCGAGGCCCCAGGTGCCCTTCATGGTGACGTTGCGGACGATGCCGACCGGAGCAGCGGCGCCGTAGGTGAGGGCGCCCCCGGTGAAGTTGAAGGCATTGGAGGCGACCACCGACGGGGCCGCATAGGAGGTCGTGGTGACTTCCTGCCAGCCGTCGACGCCCAGGGCCAGCTTGGCGATCTGGCCCTGGGAGCAGGAGATTTCCCAGCTCTTGATCTTGCAGCCGTTGTACGTGAACGGCTCCATGGTGCCCGTCGAGGTGGGCCGGCCGATCTGGGTCGTGAACGACATGCCCGTCGGGTTGCCCAGGTTGGTCGTCTGCACATAAGGGCCTGCGCCGGTGATCGTGGGAGCGGCGCCGAGCATGTTGGCGAAGAACAGCCCGAGCTGGCGGTCTTGGAGCTCGAAGACGATCTGGCCGTTGCTCTCGTAACCCACCACGGCGCGGTGCGATGCGGCCTGGAGGACCGAGCCGGCGAGCGCCGAGGACTCGACCACCTTCTTGTGCCCGGTGAACGACTCGCTGACCATGAACGGCCAGCGCGTGACCGTGACGGGGGTGCCGACGGTGGCCTCTGCGACAAAGCCGCAGGTTGCACCAAGACCTGAACCGATAGCCATTTCAGTCCTCCTTCAGAGCGTCGGCAGCTGGTGCCGGGATAAGGGCCTTTGCAGGCCCGGTTACTTCGGCCCAGATGGTGGGCTGGTTTCTGTAGCCGTCGGCGAAGGTCTGTTCCGGCCGTTCGGCCGTCACGTTCCCCCAGTTGTCCGTGAAGCGGTAGCCGAAGACGGCCACGGCATCAGCGACTTCGATGATGTCGTCCGGCTTGACCTCTCGGGACACGGGCAGGCCGTAGTCGGCGATGCGCGTGTCGGCAGAGACGTTCCTGAACTTCGACATTCGGGCTCCTTGCAAAGGGGAGGGTTAGGTGGCGATGCGGGCGCGCACACCGACTCGCATGTCGATGGCGGCGAAGACGCCCATGCCGTTGGCGCTCATCGGGATTTCCTGGGTGTAACGCTGCTCTTTGACCTCGGTCCAAAAGGGCGACGCGAAGGGCGCACCGTTTTGGACGGCGAGGGTTATGTCGTTCTTCATCGCCTGTTCGATCGCCGCCGCGATGGTCGAGGCGTTGTCCCTAACCGTCAGCTGAGGGTCACCGCTGCCGTAGGTATCCGGCGGTGCGAGGCCCCCGTCGTAGCAGTTGATGGCGATGCACACGTCGTAGAACTCGTCCATGTAGCGGGCGCCGAGGCCCACCCATTGCGCCCGGTGCTGGCTGTCAGCGCCGAGCCAGGAGTGCACGACCACGAAGTTGTCCTCGTTGTCAGGGCCGTTCGGCCCGTCGAAAACCGGGCAGGGCTTGCCGAGGACGTCCGAGAGGTTGAGGCCCTGGATCTTCTGAACGATGAGGCCGATAACGAGGCCCTGCGTCGAGGTGGCCATCGGTCAGAAGACGCTCGGCGCGCGCCTGTTCGGGGCGAGCAGTTCCCGGACTTTCCCGGGCACGAAGAACCCGACGGGCGGGGCCTCGACCTCTTCGCCGCGCGCCCGGTTGCCGCGCAGCGCCTGAGCGGTCGCCTGGTAGTTGTGCCGGATCAGCTCGAGCGTCGCCTCGGCCACGTTGTCAGGCACCGAGGACTGGCCTGCGGTATAGGCGATGTGCACCGATTGCAACATGTTTGGGAAGGGGATGATGCCGCCGCCGGGGCCGCGCCGCACGACCCGGGAGTAAGTGTCGAGCTCTGCCGTATAGATCGACCCGACCACCGGATTATTGACGAGGCTGAAGGGGTACTCGATCGGCCCGATATAGGCCGACACGAACTTGAGGATGAGCACTGGCGATGTCCCATAGCCCGTCGAGGGCGTGTGGCGCAGCATGATCCAGTACTGCCCGCCGTCGTACCACTCGTCGAAGTCCTGCTGGATCACCGGTCCGGTGATGGCTTCGACGACGGGGCGGACGGCGTTGATCCAGCGCAGGATCTTCGTGTCGTGCACCCGGTTGGTCGAGTCGAAGTTGAGCACGTCCTTTACGTTCGCCACCGTGACGAGCTGCTGGCTGGCCAACGAGAGGTTCTCCTGGACCTCGATCTCGAGGTAGCCAGCGTTCGGGAAGTCGTAGGTGCCACCGCCCGAGAGCACGCAGTGGAACTGGCCCATGTACATTCCGGCTGTGGCCGTGTCCGTCGCCGACCAGGAGTACTGGACGGTGCCGGCGCTGGGGCTGAGAATGGTCGCCGCGGCGTTGACCGTGAGGGCGCTCGACGAGAGCTGCCGCATCAGGAACGTGACCGTGCCGCCGGTCAGATTGACGACGTTGCCGCTGGCGTCCGTGATCGTCTGCGCCAGCGCCGGCGTGGTCGCACCCTGAGAGATCGTGAGGTCTGCGGCCACCGCCCTCTATCCTTTGGGTTGCTTGTCCCCAGACCATGAGGTGCCCGACGGGCCCCGAATGGCGTGGGTGACGTAGTAGGCGAACTCGGGATCGTCCATGGTCGAGTACCAGCCCATGTGACGAGCGATGTACGGTGGCGCTGCTCGGATGCCGCCGAAGTTGAACTGGCGAAAGCTTGGCGGGTAAACGGCGAGGGTCGTGTCGATCAGCGAGTCCCAGCCGTCGCCGAGCCAGCGGGCGTCGGAGACGATGAGCTGTTCCCAGCCCTTCTGCCAGAAGTCCTTCGGCAGGTCGGCGAGGTAGAGAGCCGGGCCGGCCTTCTTCCCGTACTTCTCCGAGAGGAACTGCAGCCGGTCAAGCAGGTCGAGGGGGCAGTCGTCGAGCGGGAGGATGTCGGGGTCGCTGTACGCAAACCACTCGTCGGGCACCATGCCGGCGTCCCAAAGGGACCGGCAGCCGTAGTTCTTGCCGAGGCGGACGACTTCGTGCGGAGACTGCTCGAGGTATTCGAGCAGCGGTGGCCAGCTCGAGTCGTTGTCGAGCAGGACGATCCGCTCGTGGCCGGCCCGCTCGAACCACGAGACCATCGTCGCCAGGTCGGCGAGGCGGTCCCGGACGTTCAGGTACAGAGGCCCGCTAAAGGCCACGCAGCGCCTTCACCTTGGCCACGTCCTGGTCAAGTTGAGTTTCCCGGTAGTGCTCCATGTAGGCCATGTCGTCGTGATAGTGGCCAAAGCTGTCTCGGTACGTCTGGTCCTCGTCCGCCTTCTTGGCGGCCGGGTGCAGGTGCTCGATCTGCACTCCTGGCAGGTAGCGCAAGCATTCGGCGGCGCGGCCCATGGCGAACCACGACGGGTCGCAGTACTGGTAGAAGCCCTCGGGGGCAAAGTAGCCGAGCGTCTTCGGGATGTCCGACGTCATGAAGATTGTCGTGCTCAACCGCTCCCGTTGGTAGAGGTCGTCGGCGTAGACCATCGAGCCGGGGCCCATCTCCTCGAGCGCCTCGATGATCCGCTCGGCCCACCCGGGCGTCCGGGGGAAGTGGTCGTCGCCGAAGGCACCGACGAACCGGTACCTGTCGGTGACGTCCGTCTCCTGGACGACGTGGTTCAGCCATCCAGCGAAGGACTTCCGTGGCCCGCTCAAGGCCAAGAACTCACCGTCGCTGCGATAGGCGGGATCGTCGTCGTCCTGGCAGATCAGCAGGTCCGCCCGGCATGGCGGTCGGAAGGCACCGAGGAGCCGGGCTACGTTGGCAGCGCGGTTGCGGGATGGGACGATCACGAGCAAGTCGTTAGACAAGTGGTTCACTCTCCCAGTAGCTGACGCAGGGCCAGGGCGGATGGGGCGTCACTTCGACCGGTCGGCGCTCGCCCCAGAGCTCGCCGCCGCTTACGCGGTAGAGGTACAGCACCCGATCGACGTGGTGTTCGGTCCGCAGCTCCCCGGAGGCCCCTATGTGGTTGGCCCACACCTCGTCCTCGCCATAACGGTCGGGGAACTCGGCCAAGCGGGCAATCTCACGGCGCATCGGGCACAGGTGGCCAATGTCGAGCCATCGGCCCTGGCGGTCCCACCTCGCCCGGTACGCAAGGCTTTGGTGCACCAAGAAGTCCTTGCCGTAGCTCGGGCAGATCGGCTTGAGGTCGAACGACACGTAATCGACCCCGTCGAGCAAGGGGTATAGCGTCGGCACGAAGTCGTCGACCACGAGGTCGTCGTCGTCCACGAACGACACGTACTCGGCGGCCGCTTCTCGCATCAGCAGGTTGCGCTTGGCACCGATGCCCTCCTGCCACCCATCGCGGTAGCAGAGGACCTCGACCTCACCCGGGACCAGCTGCGGAACTAGGCAGCGAAATAGCTCGCCCAGTTTCGCTGTGCGCTGCTCGACCGAGGCGACCAGGATCCGCCACTTGACCGGTTCGAGCGGTTTCACCGCATGTGGTGGTGTTCAGCTCCTGGCCAATGCCAGTGATGCTGGTACCCCTTAGCCCGAACGTTGTCGAGCACATAGTTGCAGATGAGGTGCCAGTCCCAGTCCGCCGGTGCCACGTCGGAGGCGGCGTTGGGCACGGCCTGGATGAGCTCGGAGCGGAACCGGGTGCAGCCGATCATGTTGCGCCACGCCTCCATGCACGGCGACCAGCCGTTCTCGTCCTGGCAACAGATGTCCGCGTACGTGAACGAGCACCAGGGCTCGGGGCAGTAGACGAAGGCCTCGATGATGTCCGGCCGGCAGACGACGTCGTGCTCGACGATGGCAAAGTCGCTCCCCTCGACCAGCGCCGTCTCCCACCACCGTGTCAGGGCGGCGTAGTAGGCGAAGGGCGAGCTCGACACGTCGAACCATTGGGCGTTCTTCGGTGAGCCGGCGATCGTGCGGGGGTCCCGGCGCGTAAAGCCGTAATAGACCGGGAACGGCGAGAGGTAGTCGCCCGGGGCGACGGTCTCGACGACCTTGGCCTCCTCCGGCGGGACCAGGACGACGCGCTCGACGCCGCCTTCGTCCCTGTCGAAGCGGACCACGGTGCCGTCGTTGAGCTTCAAACGAACCACACTTCGGTGAAGGCCGAGATGGCCCCGCCGGCGTTGATGATGATCGACGTCGGCGCCGTGGACGGGAACTGGTACGTGAAGTAGCCCGTGCTCTGGCCGGCATTGAGCGGCAGGCCGCCGTCGCTGGCGTTCAGGCTGGTGCGGAACTTGAGCGCCGTCGTGTTACCGGTCGGCGGGATGACGACGACGGCCACCGCGCCCAGGGGCACGGCGATCGTGTTGTCCCCGCTGGCCAGAGCGAGGTCCAGGACCTCGCCCAGGACGACAGCGCCCTGGATCGTGATGGGCCCGAAGGTCCGTGACCCTCCCGGCAGGCCGTTAGCGCCCCCGGTTTGGGTGAAGGTGCCGGCCACTTACCAGTCCCGGCGCGAGGGCCCGGCAATTTCGGTCTCCGGAGCACCGTCCTCTACGACCGGAGGGGCAACCGGGCCCTCAGCGGGCACCGGTTCGGCCGGAGGGGCAACCGGGGCGGCGACCGGAGCTGCCGGCGCGTCGCTCTTCAACCCGAGGTGCCGTTCGAGCTCGTCCAGGAGCCACCGCGCATGCGAGGCGTCGCTGTCAAGGTCTTTCCGAAGCGTCTGAAGGGCCTTCTTGACGTCGTTGGACAGGGCCATGTGGATCGTTCTCCTCCCGCCGGCCCTCGGGCCGTCAGTGTTCTCCGGCAGCCGTCTCGCTGCCGTCGTTTCGAGGTTGCGCATCGTTGTGATGGCCGAAGCCCTCGCCGCGCCCCTTGGCAGAAGCACGGCGAGGGCGGACGGCGTTTACCAGAGGTCGACGATGGGCGGCGTGGCGATCGCCGTTACCGAGGACAGCGTCACGGTCGCAGGTGCCGCGGCACCCAAGGCCGAGCTGTAAGTGCCGCCGAAGAACGCCGGTGTGTCGGCGTAGTCGGCGTATGTCACGGCGGTCGCAAAGGCGGCCGAGCGCAGCGATGTCACCGTGGACGCCGTCTCCGACACGCCGACGAAGATGTACCCGTAGGGCGCATCGGCTGGCGCGATGGTGTAGGCGGCGATGGTGAAGTCGAGGCGAGCGGAAGCGGCCAGTGCGGTCGTGCCACCGTCCGTCGACTGCGTGCCAAGGATCTTCGCCGTGGTGAGCACGCCGGAATAGAGCGCGGCCCAGGAGTGCGTCGGGGTTGATGCTGTCGTGGCGCCCACGAAGACGGAGATCTTCGTGATGGTGGCGCCGATGTCCACCGGGATCGGGACAAGAGTCAGCTTGCCCGATACCAGCGAGGCGGCGGCGTCAGTCCAGTCCCCGCCGAGGATGGCTCGGTTCGAGTAGACCGGGATGTTGACCTGGGTGGCGTTGCGCTGCTGGCCCAAGATGGAGTCGAAGACGTTCTGCTCCGGGTAATGGGCACCAACAAGATCTGCGGGCATTTGCGGTTCTCCTTTCGGGAGACGAGAAGGGTGAAAAGTTTCCGAACTAACTCCGGGCAGCTCAGGAGGGTTATTTGACCGCTGAGCTGGCCCGGGAGGCTTAGAAGCTGCCGCTGTTGACGGTGGGTGCCGCGAAGCCGGAGCCGGCGGCGATGGCGACCGAGCCGCCGTAGCGCACGATCAGACCCGCGTAGTTGTAGATCTGGAAGCGAACCTGGAGCGTGCCGGACAGAACCTCGTCCAGGACCCGGGTGCGAGGCTCATCCTCGAAGAGCCAGACATCGTCGAACTTGGCCGCGATCGAGACGTCGTAGGTGCCGGTGAGAGCGCCGGAGCCGTTGTCGGTCGAGGGCACGTTCTTGTCGATGTGGACCGATGGCCCCCAGGGGAACTGCATGAGCTTGCCTTCGGCGACGCTCATCTCCTCGATGGCGGCGGGGTTCCAGGGAGCAAAGCCGCTGGACTCCACGAAAGGCTTGGACGAAGCGCCGTCCAGGCCGGTCACGAACCACAGACCACGACGGGGATGCCACACGTAGTGGACGTTGTCGAGGTTGTAGCGCTGTTGGGCGATCTGCGAGGCCTGAACGCCGAAGGTGCCATACAGGTTGGCCGGGGTCGGCGCGCCCTGGGTGCAGACAACGTTCGTGGCACTCCAGTTCGTGTACGGGTACAGCCCGGCGAGGCCGCCCTGGGTCGAAGTCGAGTTGGCGACCCCGGTGCCGTAGACGACATTGGCGTCGATGCACAGGTTGTAGGCCGCCATCAGGTCCTGGGTGACGACCTCGTCGGTGATGTGCGCCGGCGAGAAGTCGAGCCACTGGACGGCCACGTCTTCCTGACCGGCGAAGGTCCGGAACCCGGTGGCCACCGACGTGTCGGCGATGTCCTGGGACACGACGGCCACGTTGTTGGCGCCCTGGGCCTGGACGAGGGTCGGCGTCGAGACCTTGGGAATGTTCACCGAGGAATAGCCCGGGGGGACCATCATCTTGCGGCACAGGTCGGCGGTGGTCCGCCCGGCGCGCAGGTAGGGGATAAAGTCCCCGACCAGCCAGTCCGGCGGAGTGAAGTACCCGCCCTGGCCCTGTTGGGTCGATGGGTTGACCCGGCGCTCCCAGGTGGGCGAGACGTCGCCGCGGTAGCCTTCGGCCGCCAGCGCCTCTTCCATCTGCTTGAGGGCCCGCTGCTCGCGCGCCTTGCGCCGGCTCTCAGAGAGCGCGTCCATCTCCATGGCGTGGCGGGTCAGGTTTTCCCGGGCCTCGTCGCGGTTGGTGCGCTTGCGGAAACCGCCGGCGAACTTGTCGGAGTGGTTGGCGGCGAGGTCGGCCCAGTAGGAGCGCTCGGACTGGTTGTCACGCCGGTAGGTGAGCGGCTCGGACTTGACCCGGATGGCGGGCGCGTGGGCAGCGGCGTCGGCCCGACGTGCGGCGACGCCCTCTTCCTGGGTTATCTGGGTGCGCAGGTCGTCGCACTCGGCTTCCTTCTGGCCGAAAACGGCCCGGAAGCCGGCCTCGTCAGTCTCGAGCTTGGCTTTGTGGGCAGCCCGGGCGGCGTCATCGGGGAGGGTGGCCGGGTCGACGGCGGCGCGCTCGGCCTTGCGGGCGGTGAGCATCGCGTCGAGCTCGCCGACGAGCACGCTGTGGCGCTCGCGGAGCTGGTCGACCATGGGGCGGTCGTCAGTTGCGGTGGGCATTGCAGGCTTCCTTTCGGAAAGAGGTGGGTGTTTGTGGTCCCCTGGGTGGTGCCGCGTGGGCAGGCAGAGGCTCCGACGCGTCAGGGGACGGGTGGTGGCCTCGCCCGGCCGCTACGGCCCGGCGCAGGTGTTCAGAGGGGCTTAGTAGCCGCTGACCGGGATCATCCCGGTGCCGCTGAGGAACGAAATGCCGGAGCTGTAGCGGCCGGTGATCGCCGCCGCGTAGTTGCGGTAGGTGAAGCGGGCCTGGAGGGTGCCCGAAAGCGTCTCGACGTCGATGTGCGAGACCGCCGCCGCCTCGAAGAGGTAGAGGTCCGAGGGGATACAGGCGATGACCGTGTCCTGGTTGCCGGCGGCGCCCAGGGTGATCGGGATCGAGTCCTCCATCCACACGGGCCAGCCGGAGATGGCCCCGGGGCAGAGCGGGTTGTCGGCGCCCATCAGTTCGGGGAACTCGAGCGGCCGGTCAGAGGTGTCCTCGGAGGTCGTGAGCCACGCCCAGCGCGCTGTCCGCATGAGCCACGCGAACGGGGGCAATCCACGGATCTTGCCTATGTCCGCCGCCGCCTGGCCGAAGTACGGGAACATAGCGTGACCGGTCGGCGAGCCGTCCGTATACGTGACCTTCTGGGCGCCCGTCACGTTGATGAGGCCCGTGAACTGCGCGGCGGAACCGGTCCCGCCTGTACCCGTTATCAGTTGCGTTTCGAGGTTGTAGTCGTAGGCCTCAGAGAGGTCACGGAACCAGGCGTGGTCGGTGGCACCCGAGACGGGCCCCATCTCGAGGATCTGGATCGCCACGTCGCCGATGCTGGAGATGGTGATGGCGTTGCACGAGGTCGCCGTGTCGGTGACGTCCGAAGAATCGTTCGGAGTGCCGGGGCCCTGGTTGTCGGCCGTGTTCCCGGTCAGCATGACGGGGATATTCACGCTCGAGGCGCCGGCGGGCAGCGGGAAGTTGTTGACGAGCTTGGCGAGTACGCGCTTGGGACGGGGATAGGTTGCTGCGTCCTCTATGAGCCACGCTGGCGGGGTGAAGTAGCCGCCTGTCCCCTGAGTGGGGTTCGGGTTGACCCGGTACTGGAAGCCATGTTCCTCGGCGCCCCGCTCGAAAGCGCGGCGCGCCCGCTCTGCCGCCCGTTTGCGGTAATCCACCATCTCGACGGCGTGGTGGTCGAGGCGAGCCTTGGCGGCAGGGTCACGACGGACCATGAAGAGGTCCCGAAGATAGCTGACGCCGTGGCCGTGGTCGTCGACCGAATCCCGACGGTAGGTAAACGGTTCGCTGACAACCTGGACGCGAGGAGCGGCGGCGGCGGCACGGGTCGTGATCTGGGGAGGTGTCCTGGCCACTCGCAGGCCCCGCTGCTGGAGCATCGCTCGTACAGTTTGCTCGCCGCCTCGTCCGAGGCCGACGTAGGTTGTCACCGGCTTTACGGCTACAGGCGAGCCGGCCAGTGCCACGTGCCCCTCGTCGTCCATTGAGTAGTCGTCCTGGAAATACTCCCCGTTCTGGTTGTAGATGACGAACGTCTCAGAGAAGTCGCAGACGTAGACCCAGCAGTCGTCGTCGTCATCATCGGGCAACGTGGCTCGGATCGCTGCCTGGAGCGCATCCTCGATCTGGCCATAGGTCATGGTCATGCCGCCCATCCCTTCTGGCGCAGGATGGCGATCCGGTATTCAAGATCGTCGTCGTCGCCGACGTTCCGGTACTCGACCTCGCTGTCGCCGGCGCTGAGGGTGCCCGACGTCTCGCCCGGGTCATCGCCGGTATCGCCATCACCGTCGTCGTTGTCGTCGTCGATGGGCTCTTGTGGCTCTGTGTCGTCGTTCGGGGCCAGAAGGCTGTTCAGCAGCTCCGTGCCGTCGTTGTGGTGACCGATCACCTGGCGCAGCACGTCGCCCGTGGCCGCCGAAATCTTCTTGCCTTCCCGCAGTTCCTTCATGGCGGACAGGAAGGCGAGCGCAGAGCGGTCGAGCTCCCGGCTTGGCAGTCCGAGCGGCCCGCGTCGCTGGCGCAGGGCCACAGTCCCGCCCGTGTGAGGGTTAGCCCCGAAGTTGACGAGGCTCGTGTCGCCTTTATCCAACGAGACCTCGTTTATCCAGCGGCGGTCCCAGTCCTTGTTCCACTCCTGGCGCATCACCCTGAAGGCGAAACTCATCTCGTCGAGGTCGCCCCGGTCCACAGCGGAGCGCATTGCCTGCACGTAGAGGTTCTGAGGGTCGAGTAGAGCTTCAGTGTGGAGGCCCGTCACACCGTAGATAGGCGATGCCGTCGGGTCCGTCTCTTCGGCCAGCTTCATGGTGCCCGACTTGGTTCTCGCGAGCGTCATTCCGGAATGGTTGATTAGGAAGGCCGTGTCGCAGCTCTCGCCGAGGGTCTTCTTGAAAGCCCCTGTCAGGATCGATTCCAGCCAGGGCCCGCACCAGTCCTCCATCTCGTAGGCGGCGCTCTCGTCGTCGTGGTCGGCACAGGTGACCGAGGCGAAGCCGGTGAACTTGAGGTTCGTTCCCCCGGTACCGTTGGGTACCTCCCGGAGCTCGAACTGGCTGCGAGGCGCCACCCGGTACTCGGCCACGTTCCTGTCGGTGCCGTACTCGGCCCGGAAGGAGCGGTCCGCCTTGCGCGGCGCGGCCGGCATCGTGGCCGCTGGCTCTTCGGCCGTGTCGCCGTCAGTGGGATCGGGAAGTTGAGTGTTATCGGGCATTGCTCACCTCAGATCAGTTGGCCTTGTCGCCGCCGGGGCCGTTCGGGCCCGAGACGTGCATTGGCGACGAGTTGAGCGGGGCGTCGTAGGCGTTCAGCGACTCGTCGTCGACGAGCGGCAAGCCCTCGGCGTTGCGTATCTCGGCATTGTTCATCGCGCCGATTATCCGGGCGATCTGGTACCGCTGCCACCGCTGCAGCGAGTCGCCCCGCAGCCGGTGCGAGAGGTCCAGCATGACCACGTTCGTGACGGGCAACCACGACGACATCAGGTGTTCCCAGCGGCGTATTTTGCCCAGCAGCGTGTTGGTTACGAAGCCCTGTTCTTGTTGTTCTATTCCTGCGCCCCAGCTGTTGTGGACAACGAGGCCGTCCGCCAGGAAGGTGTGTGTGCCGTCAACACTAAGGTCATAGACGGGTTCGGCCAGGTCGGAAGTCGTTATCGACGTGATCCGGTGCAGGATCGCGCCCGCTATGGCGAAGCCGGTGCCAGGCCGGGAGGCTGTGCTCCCTCCCCTTCCCTCGAAGTCGGGACTGTAACGATTGCGCCGCCCAGCCTTTACTGCGTTCGTAAGGCGTCGGAGGTCCTCGGGATCGTGCGACCCGATGCGCAGATTGGACCGAGCGTCGTAGCACCCGAGCTGGAACATGATGGGCGTCCGGGCGTAGGAGCGACCGGCAACGACGCCGCTTGGCTCGGTCGCGTAGTCGTAGATAGTTCCTGCTGGGACCCCGAGACCGATGCACAGGTGCCGGATGTCCTCAAGCAGGTCGGCGTTGACGGATGAGAAGATCAACTCGCCATCGCGATTGACGTGCCCGTCGGCGTCGGCATACCCACGTAGGAAGGCCAGCTGCAGGTCGGGGGCGATAGTGAAGACCCAGCTAGGAACGGACTTGGTGTGAGCCGTCCCGCGGAATCCGAGTGCCGTAAGCTCTTCGGCCGCCTGGCGCGACGAGAACCGGGTGCAGCGCTCGCCCTCTCGTATGGTGATCGGACGCTGCGGGCGGTTGGCCGTCTTGAAGCGTCCGCCCATGGCAGCACGGGTAAACTCGGCTTGGGCGTCCGCTCGGTAGGCGTCCATGTACCGCGCGCCGAGTTGACGAGCGATCGTGACCCCGCAGGGATCGCCCTTGGTGTCGGTCATGATGTTGCCGTCGCCGAGGAGCAGCCCGCAGAACTCCATAAACCCTGGTGTCAGTTGACGGCCGTTAGGAGCCGTGTGCACTTCGGAGGCGGGCAGCCCGTGGGCCGCCACGAGGTAGTCGCCGACAGTGAGCTCGCCGGCAGTCACCCAGACGTCGCGCCATTCAACGCAACGGTAGCCACCTACGCCGGGTCGAGGAGCTGGGAACTTGCGCCGGGCGAGAATGCGGTGCCGGTCGTTGACTCTCAGTTCACGCCCACGCGTGCGTATCGTCAGGATCGGGTCGACACCCGTCATCCGTTGCGAGGTGACAGTGGCTAACACGAATCGCTGCTGCAGTTCGTCCAGGGACCAGACCCGTGTCCCAGGTTGAACATCCTTGACTAGACGGGGGCCGAACTCGGTATATACTCGCATATCACCAGTTAAGCACGTATCTTTGTCAACCATGCCGATCATGTGGGGGGGCACTCTAAATAACATTCCCGAAATAACCGAGGCCGAGAACTGCATTTGCTCAAGGAACTGAGCGTTCTGCGGCGTCATGGTGACCGGCACCCACGTCGCGTCGCCGGTAAGGACGCCCGGCAGGAACGACTTGCCGATGCCCTGGTGGTTTTGCTGCCACTGGCGGGCCATCTTGAGGACGGCGTCCTCGTCGTAGTCGCCCTTGAGCTGGATGAGGCCCCAGGGTGCCGAGGCGTTGGAGAAGAAGGCGCCGGCGTAGAGGTCTTCGGCGTGCGCCAGGCCGAGCTGGTTGCGCAGGGCCGAGATCGGGTCGAGGCCGAGGATGGAGCCGGCGGTCGACAGGCCCCGCATGATGGTCACGTCAGCCGGGTTGACGACCTTGCCGAAGTACCGCCATTCGATCATGCCGTCGGAGAGCCTGCGCACCCGGGCGTTGTCCGGGTGGACGGGCATGACCTGGGTGGGCTTGAAAGTCTTGGCGTCCCGGGAGATGATCTTGCCGAAGAAGTTGCCCCGCAGCAGCAGCGACGACGTGCCCTGGACCTTGAAGTCGATGGGCGAGATCTCGCTGAAGGGGTCGGCGATCACCGTGGGGACGGCGATGGCCGTGGCCGGCTTGTTCTCGGCGACCTTGAGCACCTTGACGGGCAGCGTTGCTATGGCGTCGGAGATGAGGTCGACCGAGCCGTACACGGCCGCCACCTGGAGCGCCGTCTTCTCGCTGACCTGGACGCCGGCGGCCGAGCCACCCAGCATCGAGTTGTCCGGCGGGACAGAATCCCCCCAGGGCAGATAGCCCGATGCGCCGCGCTGCTCGCGCAGGTTGGATGCCGCCAAGCGGACGAGGGACATTCGCTCAGCCCTTCGGCTTCTTGGCCGCGCGCTTGGCCGCGCGCTTGGCCACGACGGCGGTCAATACCTTGCGCGGCATGCCGCGCCAGTCGAGCTTCAGCTTGTCGGTGGCCTCGCCGAGCAGGAGAAGCCCGAAGCCGCCCACGAACAGGGCCGGGGCCTCGCCGCCGGCGACGTAGGTCCCATAGGTCAGAGCGGCGAGCCCACCGAGCCCGAGGAGGTTCGAAAGCAACGTTGTGTCCTCCTCAGGAGCCTTGGTTTGCCCGGGCCAGCACTTCGGCCATGGAATGGAATGCGAACTTGGGCTTGTTGCGGCGCTGTACTTCGCCCCATAGCGCCAACGTGCAGGTCACCAGGGGCGAGATGTCGGCGCCGGCGGTCTTGCGGTCCCAGGCGAACGCGTCGCCGAGCGTGCGCTTCTTGGCGCCGTCGACCGCGGCCCGCAGCTCGAGGCCGTGCCGGTCCTCCGGGCCGAGGTGGTGCAGCGAGCGGTCCTCGACGCCGTCCAGGAAGAGCCCGAAGGCCTGTCCGAGCTCCTTGGTGCTGACCTTGGTGAGCTCCTTGCCGAGAGCGGCCTCGACGTCGGGCACCAGCGACCCGGCCGGGCCCCCGGGGTCGCAGACGAGGAAGGCCGGCCGCACCTTGCGGGCGAGCTCGGCGAAGCGGGCCGGTACCCAGCTCGTGCCCCGGTCGTACTCGATGACCTCGATATGGCTGCTTCCATCGGGGCGCTGGCCGGCGGCGGCAATGCAGGCCCTGGTGCGGTCCCAAGAGACGTCGAACGCCAGGCTGACCGGGTCCTTGAGCACGGACTCGACGTCCTCGAGGGCGTCCCACTTGACCAGCGGGATGATCTTCAGAGCAGCGTCGGCGGTATCGGGCCAGGAGCCCACGCCCAAACGCTCGACAGCGAACTTGTGGAGCCCGAGGGCCTGGAGCTCCTTGGCCACGAAATCGGCCGAGATCCGGATGCCCAGCGCCGGGTTGGCCTGGGCCCAGCTGACGGGGTCGGCGACCTTGGCCGGGTCCAGGTTGGCCAGGTCCATGTCGGCCGACCACTCAAACCAGGCGACACCGGGCTTGCCCGCCAGGCCGGACTCCCGGACCCGGGCGAAGACCACGCCGTTGTCGTCGATCTCCTGGTCGACGGCGGAGCCGGTGTACCAGACCTGCGGGTTTGGCCGGGCCGACAGCGTCGGGAACAGAGCGGCGTGGGCCGACTCGGGTATGTCCATGGCCTCGTCGAGGATGAGGCAGTCGCCGGTGAAGCCGCGCCCGCCGCCCTTGGTCCGGGTGCGGAACCGTATGCGCTGGCCGCTCTTGAGGGTGATGCCCTCCTGGCCGTGGCTGTTGCTGACCCGGGCGATGCGCCGGCTGAACTCCCGGTGGTCCTCGATGAGGCCGAGGAGGCGCCCGAAGGCCTCGAGGCTGGTGTCGAACTGGTGGGCCGAGTGGATGATGAGCCGCTCCTCGAGGAGGAACAGGCCCGTGAGCTCACGAGCCTCGAGCAGGCCGCCCTTGCCGTTTTGCCGGCTGACCTCCACTCCCACCTGCAGCGCTGCCCACTTGCCGTCCGGGCGCTCGCCGAGGCTTTGGGTCAGCGTCCAGCGCTGCCACGGGTCGAGGTACAGCCCGGCGAGGGCGCACAGCTCGATCGCCTCCGGGCCCGTTGTGCTCGTCCACTTCGGCACGTGCCATAGGCGAGGCAGCTGACTGCCCAGCAAGGCGGGCGGCGCGCTTTGCAGCAAGGTCATCGAGCCCGTCGCCCTCCGGCTTGTCTGGCAGTAGCGAGCGCAGTTCCTTGAGCGCCTCAGTCATGGCCCGGGCGCAGGCTGCCTTGGACGTCGTCGAGTCCGGGTCGTCTACCGAGCGGGCCAGCGACAGGGCGGCGGCGGCCAGACCGGACGACGCCAGCTCCGGGGCCAGCTCGAACATCGCCCGGAAGTCACGCAGGACGGCCTCGGCCACCAGGTCTATGGAAAGCTCGGGCCTCTTTCTTTCCAGTGCCTTACCAGTCCCGCGAGCCCCGGCCTTGGACTGTGAGCCGGCGCCGGCGGGCGGCTTTGTGCGTCGCGGTCGCCCGGTTGCACCGGCGGTGGGAGGGCCCGCGATAGTCGGAGCGGTCGTCGGAGTGGTCGAGGTCCCACGGCGTGCCCGGGGCGATGAGCTTGCGGCAGCGGGCGCAGGCGACTTCGCCGCGCTCGACTTGCTTGGCCCAACGGGCTCGGAGCTTCTGGTGCGCTGAGCCATAGCCTCGCCTCGTCGTGCTGGGGGCCGGGAGGGTCACCCTCCGACCATCCAGGAGGGTCGAAGGCCCCGATTTCCAAACGTCGGAACCCGTCGGGGAGAAACGTTTGGCTCTGACGGTCCAACCGCGCGCCCGGGGACTTTGGACTGCCCCCTACCCCCTAGGCCAAGAGACGAAGCTGCGCAACACCAAGATGTTGGCGCTTCGAGTTGCACAGGAAGTGGGCGAGCGAGACGTTGACTTTTGTGTGCTGGCCGCCGGCGGCGATGGGCACCAGATGGTCCATAGACCAGGTCTTCCGAGTGACCCTCTTGCCACAGAGGTGGCAACGCCAGCCATCTCGCTGTGCTATCTCCAGCAGCGTGAACCCTCTGCGCCGCAGTTGTCGCCTCGCCTTTTCCCTGACCGTATGGCGGCGTGTACGTCGGCAGCTCCGGTCGTTGCATTTTGCGGAGCAGAACCGAACACGGAAACGTCCTGCTCGTTTCTCTGGGATGAACTCGTTCCCACACTCTGCGCAGACGGTGGCCCGACGTTCCTTGACCGGGAAGAACCAAGCGTTCTGGCAGAGCCTTGAGCAGAACACTCGGCCCGATCTCAGTACGAAGGGCTGTCCACACTGCTTGCACTCTCCGTAGCGGACCGCTCGTGGCTGCTTAGCCGGCTGAGTCATGGTGACCGTCTGCTTGAGAACCACACCGCAGCTCCGACCACAGGAGCGCTGTTCGGTGTGAGTCGCCAAGTATTCGATCGAGCAGACCTCGCAGCGTCGCCGTTGGCGTCTTCCTGGTGGTCGAGGAACCTTGGGCGGCGCTTCTGCAGCTCGTTCCGCTCGCCTAGCAGCTCGACAGTCCTGACAGGTACGCTCGCCAACTGGCAGCGCGCCCTTACCGCCCCACAGCAGACGGCCGCAGCCACCAGCGCAAAGAGTGTCAGGCCGTCGAGCCACCAACCAGGAAGGCTACGACGAGGCAGTGACCGTTATGCCGCCGGCGCAGCGTCCTCGGCGGGCAGCTCGTCCTCGTCGTCATCATCCGCAACCCGATCTTTCAGCGCACTGAGGTCGATCGCTCCGGCCGGCATCGGTGCACCAGGTGCTTGCTGCCCTGGTCGAGCTATGACCAAGCCGGTGTTGAGGGCCTTGGCCTGACGCCTCACCTGAGCAGCAAAGGTGAGCGCAGCGTTCGGCTCGAACGGGTAAGCCTGGATGCCGTACAGCGTTTGGAACTGGATGACCAGCTGCTGGCGGTCGGGCGTCTCACCTATGCCATAGGTCACAGGTGGCATCATCATCACCGGTGCTTGCTGTGGCTGCTGGCCGTTGCCGTTGGCTTCGCTCATATCTCCTCTTCGTAGGTGTCCACGTACCAAATGCGATCAGCTGCAGAACGAAGGCGATCGGCAATCCAACGACGTAGCCGCTGTGACCGAGTAGGTGGTTCTGGTGGTACCGGTTCTGGCCATCTGTAGCGAGGTTCGCCACCATAAGCCTGATGCAACTGGTCCATCATCGCCTCGTCAAGCGTCGCTGTCTTGCCGTCCAGGTCGGTGAGAAGAAGCGGTTCGCCGAAGAGCCGAGCGCTCACAGGCATCACATAGCCGATGTTCTTGGCCATTTCCTCGCTCACCGCGCCACCGCGAGATAAACAGCTCCAAGCACGACAACAACGGTAACCCAGCCAACCGAGCAGGCAAGGCGTTTCCAGAACAACGTCTTGGCACGGCAGTAGTCGACGCCGGCTCTGATGTTCTCGGCTTGCGCCACGTTGACCGCTGTCGCCGATTCCACGTTCGCCGCATTGGCCTTCATGATGGCCAGGTTCGCCAGCTGCTCCTGGGCGACGACGTCGAGCTTGTCGCCGGCTACGTCCATAATGCTCCCATATTGGCATTTGCGCAGGCTGGGTACAGTGAAGGCATGCGTTTCGTGGCGCAGAAGACCACGTCGGCGGCAACGTTCGCTGTTATGGACGAGGACCGCAGGACAGAGCGTGTCATCTGCATCGCCGTAAACCGGCGAGCTGCCGAGCTTATTGTCACCGCTCTGAACCTGTGTTTCCGCACGGGCGATCAGCTCGAGCTGTTCGATAAAGCGGCTTAGGCAGCATTTCGGAACCCGTCGAGGAACTCGGCCATCATCTGCGCTTCGAACTGGCGCAGTAGGCCGATCAGGCGGTAACTGGCCGCGTCCGGCAGGCCGACCCAGCTGTAGTTCGTCGAGCCTTCGTCGAAGCTCTTGGCCGAGCGACTGGCCACAAGCAAAACGGCGTCAACGACGACGCCTTCGGGGTCCATCAGCTGGGCCAGCTCGGCCAGCTTCTCTTCGGCCCGGTTCGCCATTTATGCCGCTGCCGACAGCGTTTCGCGCGTCCGAGTGACTTCGGCCTGGCTCGCCTTGCCGCCGAGCAATTCCCGGGCCTTGGCCGTGTCGAGCGCCTGATAGGTCGAGCACGCGTACTGGACGCCGCGGTACTTGGTCGTCTTCTTGGCCCGAAAATGGGCCTTGAGAACGTCGGCAGCCGGCTTCAGACGCCGTTCAGCGTCTTCGAGGTCGGCCTTGGCTTCGAGCCACTGCATGGCGGCCATCGTGACGTTCACGAATTCTCCTTCGATGAGCCCAGCGCGCAGAGCTGCAGCGCGGAGCCGTTTCTTCGCCTTGATCATGGCCTGGCAGGCGTTGCTCTCGGTCGTGCCCCAGAGCCGGCCGATGTCCGCCAGCAGCAAGCCGTCGAGGCTCAGCAGGACGACTTCGAGCTCCCGGCCACGCAAGCAGGCGTTCGCCAGGTCGAGCACTTCGGCCAGCTGCTCCTCGGTGAGGTCCTTTTCCGGGTCGACGAGCTCGACGAGCCCTCGGAAGTGGTTGTCGCTCTCCCGCTCGTCGAGGCTCACCATAAGCGGTGGCAACGGGCGGCCGGTGCCTCCACACGTGGCACAGTCGAGGTCGGCGCCGGCGCAGGCACAGCGGGTGCTTCTGTTGCGGTGCGTCAGGCGCCGGTACTCGTCGAGCACGGAACCGCGGACCCGCAACCACGCCCAGCTGCGGAACTCGCCGGTCCCGTTCCAGCTGCGAGCGGCTTTCCAGAGCCCGACCAGAGCCGCCGACTCGGCGTCGCCTACCCACACCGACCGCTGCGCATGACCGCGGAGCTGCTGCCGGGCAACAGCCTTGGCCCAGCCGGCGTTCTCGGCCACGAGCTCGTCGACGCGCTGGCGGTGCGCAGCCAGGTCGATGACCGGCGCCAGGGTGCTCACGCGGCCTCATCTTCCCGCACGTTCCCGGAACGTTCCTCATCGTCGGTCAACTTCTGGTCAACTTGCGGCTCTTGCAGCCACGCGATCGCCTCGTCGGCCGTCTCGAACCGCTCGCCGCCAGTGCGTTCCAGCTCCTCGAGCGCCTCGGCCTCAGCCGGGCAGTCGTGCGGGAAGGTCGTGTGGGTCTGACAGAGGCCGCACCAGCCATAGACCAGTTCGCTCATCCGTCACCTCGCAGGACGCGCCGGGCCCGCACGCGCCGCTCGATCGCCTTGCGCTCTTCGGGGGTGCGGTCGGCCAGCACGCGGTCGATGTTTTTCACAGTGACCAGCGCGCCGAGGCTGGCGCCGCAGATCAGGGCACAGACGGCAAGGGCGACGATCATGCGGCCTCTTTCCGAAGCTCGGCCAGCTGTCGTTCAGCGTCACGGGCCCGCCAGCGCCAATGCCCTACAGCTCGCAGTGCCTCGTCGTACTGGTCCCGGGGGACGCAGGAGTGGTCGAGGTGCCCTGCCAGCGCGCCGGGACGAGTCGGCATCTCGGAGGCCAAGCGGGGGACGATTGTCTGACCTGGGAACCAGTTGGACGGATGCCGGCGAAGCCTCATGCAGCAGCCCTCCCTGGTCCCATGAGGTCTCGCAACAGCCGCTCTTTGAGCAGCACCAGCTCGGGGATGGTCTTGCCAACGGTCAGCCGGGCCGCTTCGGCGACGCCGACCAGCTCCCGGATGTCATGGAGTAGCCGGCGGTAGTGCAGCTCGTCCGCCACGACTACACTCCTGAGATCCATCGTACAGGTGGCCCTGTGACGGAAACCCGTTTGGGCAGGTCAGGGCTGTAACCATTGGTTACAGGCGTCACGCTGCCACCCACTTCACTTCGGTGCCGAGCTTGGCCCTCAGATCGGCGAGCTCCGTGTACCCGAGCGGAGCGTGCGTGGCGCACACGGGCCAGACGTTGCCGCCCTTGGTGACCTGGAAGCCGTCAGCCTCACGGTCGCAGTGGTCGCCAACCCTGTCCTCGGCCTGGCATTCCCGGAAGACCTCGAGCGAGAGCACGCGCTGGCGCGAGGCCCGGTAGCCGTGCTGGGCCTCGATGACGGTCCCGAACAGCTCGACCCGGGCGATGAACCGGCCGTACTCCGGGTAGTCCGGTTTGTCCGTCAGGGCGTAGAAGCCGCAAGTGCAGTCCCAATCCGGGGCGACGTGGTCGTGGAAGTAGTTGCACCTGGCCGTGGCGTCGACACCGTACCTGGCGCTGGCTCCGACTCCGACCAGCTTGAGCTTGCCCTTCTTGGTGACCTTGATCCCGAGCGTCTTCCAGCCGAGGAACGGCTCGGTCCGGCTGAAGTCGACGTCAGGCTTTGGGGCCTTGGGCTTTGGGTCGCCCCCAAGCCCGATCAAGTACGGCTTCCACATCCACGTCAAGAACGCCGGCGGCACGAAGCCCAAGGCCGGGATCACGCTCGGCTTGGGAGGCGCGGGAGCCTGGCCGAGCGACAGTTGCGGCGGCAACGTCAGTTCGGCGAGATGAGAGCGCAGCAGCTCGGCCGTAATGATGTCCATGAGCGAGCTCGCGGAGCGGGCGTAGCCGTTGGCGGCCCGCGGCGTCCACAACGGGCTGCGCATCCCGGTCCAATACATCTGGCGCTCGTAGTCGCCCATGTCGGGCCCTATCGTCGGCAGCTTCTGTTCGAGCGCGTGGAACGGCGTGTGCTCGAGGAGCGGCAGCCATGTTTTGACCAGCAAGCCGTTCTGGTCCACCCAGCGCTGGACGCCGCCGAACGTCGTGGTCACGCCGGCACCGGCTCAGGCTCTTGGACCGGCGCCTCTACGGGCACCGTGTCGGGCACCGTTGCCGGCTCAGGTATCTGGTAGATCTTTCGTTCCTCACCGATCTGTGCCACCTACGCAGCCCTCCTTTCCTGGTAGGCCGGTCCGAGCGACTGGTGACGGTCGTGGTCCCATTCCGTCGAGGTCACTATCTGCTCCGAGCGCTTACGGGCGATCCACTCGCGCGGGTCGCCGGCACCGGCCTGGTAGTGGTCCGAACGGTAGAACTGCATGTAGTGGGTGTTGCACAGCCCAGACTTGCGGACTGGGACCTCACAGAGAACGCACGCCTCGTCGTGGGCCGCCCGGCGGTGCGCCTTCTCGGCCGCTATCTCGGTCTGGCCCCGGCCGTTGGTCGGGCTGAGGCCGTTGCGGATAGCGGTGGCGGCCGCAGGCGCCTGGTCGACGAGCTCGTTGACGGCGCCGGACAGCATGGCGAAGAGATCGAGCAGGCGTAGCAGGGCGCGCTTGCCGTGCTCCTCTTCGTACGGGCCGCCGTCGTAGCTCTTCTCGACGAGCTTGGCGAAGCGGCCGCCCGGCGTGTCGACGATCCTCGGCGCGCCTTCGGACGGCTCGGCGCTCGTCGAGCGGTGCGCCGGCGTCCACTCGGACTCCTCGCCGCAGTGCAGCCGGCTTTCGATGGCGCTGAACGTCGGGTCGCTGTGAACGCCCTCGGCGTGCCCGCCGCCCTCCACGCCGGCCGGGAACCGGGTGCCGTCGCTGCGCCGGCTCATCTCGGCCACGAAGGGCCCCAGCTGGCGAGCCAGCTTGATGTCCCGTTCTGCTCGTTCGCAGAGGCTGACCCAACGCTCGGTGGCCGGGAAGCGCTTGGTCATAGGGCGAGCGCCAGGATGAACACGAGCGCCGCCAGGGCGGCGATGGCGGCGACGTCGCCGACGGTTTCGTGCGCCGTGATGGCCCAGGGCCGGGAATGGCGCCCGCAGCGCGCCAGCCAGCGGATCATGCGGCGCGCATCCGGGCCAGCTCGAGTACTTCGGCTCGAGAGAAGCGCAGACCACCGCCGGGCGTGCGCACCGCCGAGAGGCGTCCCCAGGCGACCCAGTTGGTGACGCTGCGCTGGGTGACGTTGAACAGCGCCGCCACCGTTGCCGTGTCGATCAGGTCCCGGGGCACCAGCTGGTACGGCCTGGCTAGAAGGCGGTCCACGAGGGCCTTGAGCTTGTCCAGGGCCTCGGCCAGGGGCACCTTGCGGCCGTCGTCCTCCCACCAGCTCGTCCGGCAGTCGTCGCAGCGGTGGCAGACCAGCTCGGCCGTGATGTTGGTCGTGACGACCGCAGCGTGCAGGCAGTCGTTCACGCGGCCGCCACCTTGGCCAGTTCACGCTCGTTGGCTCGCCGGCGTTGGCGCACGAGCGAGCCGAGCTGCTCGCGCACCCGGTCGATGACCAGGATCCCGGAGAGGTGGTCTATCTCATGCTGGAGCGCCCGCGCGTCCCGGCCCGCAGCGCCTACCTCGAAGTGCTTTCCCTTGACGTCCTGGGCCCGCACGGTGACCGAGGCGGCGCGCGAGACGTCGAACCAGCGCTCGGCGACGGACAGACAGCCTTCCTGGTCGACCACGACGCCGGAGCTGTGGACGACCTCAGCGTTGACGAAGACCCGGGGAAGGGCCTTGTTCAGCACGATGGCAAAGACCCTGGCCGGGACGCCGATCTGCGGGGCGGCCACGCCGACGCGGCCCCAGGCGATCGTGGCGTCGAAGAGACGGTCGCCGAGCCGCTGGAGCTCGTCGTCGAACTCGGTGACCTCGGGGCAGACCTGGCGCAGGACCGGGTCCGGTACCTGGACGATGCCCGCCGTGTTCACTTGACGGTGACGACGTGGGTGCTCTGGTTGAACTTGGCCTTGCGGCCGGGCCCGACGACCAGCGTCCAGGTGGGCGGGTCGAGGACCTCGTCAGAATCGATGCGCCGGCGCCAGTGACCGCCAGCTACCAGGTCCCACACCTCGCCGTTGAGCGTGACGCTGTTATAGGTCGCGTCGACCTCAGAAGCGCGCGCCTCTCTTTCGTTCGCCTCCTGGGCGAGCCAGTCGATGGCGGGGGAGACGGCGCAAAGCTCCCTCCACACTCTCGCCCGGAATCGGTCAGTCGGGTCGATCTCAGGATGACCTTCGAGGCGCCAACCTTGGCGGCCAAGGACCTCTATTGCGGAATGGACCTCATCAGCGAAGGCGGCCAGCTCCCGGCCGCTTGGGTTCTCGGAGAGTGGCATCGGTCGCCCATTCTGCGACCGGCTCGGTGCACCTGCACCGGGATGCCCGAAAAACGGTCAAAACGGGCTATGCCGGTTGTGACCAGGACTTATGCCGAAACATATGTCTTTCGTATGTCTTTCGTATGTCTCTTTCACGCCGCCAAGCTGGACAGAAGCTGGACAGCGACGACGGCGACGTCGTGCTGGCGGCGCATCGCCTTGACGGCTACCGGCAGGTCGGCTCCCCGCAGGTCGGCGAACCAGCGGCGCTGCAGCTGGATAGCGGGCACGGCTCGCTCGAGGCGCCCGAGCGGGTCGACCTCACGGTCGACCAGGGCGGCGAAGATAGCCAGGTCGTCGGTGTGGGTCATCTCGACGGCCAGGACGATGAGCTCGTCGGAGGCGAAGCGCAGGGCGTCGAAGAAGTCGGGCTTGGTCCGGCGCGCGGCCAGGGTGGCGTCCCAATGGCTTCGATGGTCGCGCTTGCCGTCGGGGTCGATCTCGGCCACCACGCGAGCCACGGCCGCCATCAGTGCCCGGATGGTCGCCGGGCGCTCCCGTTGAGCGGCAGCCAGTAACTCGGGCATCATCCACGCGCGGGTGTGCATCTCGACACGCGCAGGTGTCGGATGCGGGGGCAGGGTCTGGGCCGCCACAACCACGAAGAGTACCAGTGAGGCCGGCCGAATAGTAGGCCCTACCTGCGGTTACGACGGAGGGTGCGGCTACGGCTACCGTCCGTTAGTTCACGGCGTGGCGGGGTACTTGGCCAGCAGCCGCGCCAGCTCCGCTCGGTCCCACTCCTCCTGTTCGTCGGCTGCCCGCGCGGGCCAGCGCCCGGTCCGTCACGGTTCCAGGGCCGGCATGAGCAAGTTGGAGAGAAGAACGGCGGCCGCTTGGTCGTGGGCATCAATCACGCCGGCATAGTGGCGGAAGAACACGGCACCGTCGTGACCGAGCCGGGCGGACGCCGTCTTTACGTCGATCCCGCCGTCTTTCATCATCTGGGTAGCCCCGAAGTGCCGGAAGTGGCCGAGCTTGACCTGCTCTAGGCGCGCGGCACGGCGAGCGAGCTCCACGTTGCCCGTGGCGGCCGATTGCTGGCGCAGGTCGGCAACCAGGCGCGCGCGCAGCCGGCGGAACGCTTGCGTGACCGAGTTGGGATTGAGCGGCGTCGAGTGGTCGAGCTTGCCGGAGAAGACGAAGCTGTCCCGGTCGGGCGCCAGCTCGGCGTCCCGGCAGGCTGAGGCGTACCTGTCCCATTGCGTTGCCAGGACAGCGACCGTCTTTGTGTCGACGGCCAGGCGCCTCTCACGCTCGGTCTTGGTGCGCTTCTCCTCGGGCCCGTGCTCGCCCATCGAGATGGCCCGCTGGACCGTGAGCTGACCGGCATCAGGGTCGAAGTCCGACCAGCGCCACCCGACGACCTCGCCGCGCCGGCAGCTGGTGATGCCGGCCAGGAGCAGGAGGGCCGCCTTGTCGTTGGTCTCTGGCTTGGCCGCTAGGGCCTGGATCAAGAAGACGGCCTCCTCCACGCTCGGAGCCGTCGGCTTCGGCCGCTTGATCTCCGGCGGGTTCGCATCTCGGGCCGGGTTCGGCGGCGCGATCCACTTCCGTCGGATGGCCATGTTGAGCGTCTGAGAGATGAGCATGTGGTGGTGCCCAGCCGTGGTCATTGAGACGCCCCGGGTCGAGCGCAACCAGGCGTAGTAACCCTCGAGGTCGTCAGCGTTTAGCCGGCGCAGCTTCACCGAACCGATCCTCGAGCTCACCGTCCGGGCGATCGAGCGGTACCCGACGATCGTCTTGGAGGCACGACCCTTGGTGGCGCCGGCGTAGGCGACATAGGCGTCAAGGGCCTCAGCCAGAGTGCGCCCGGTGTCCTCCGGAGCTCCAGCCCGGCCGATCGCCACCTCCATCTCGGCCGCCTTGGCCTTGGCTTGGGTGAGGGTGCCCCGGATGCGCTCGGAGCGCTGGCGGTACCGGCCGCGGCTGTCCTTGCCCACCGAGACGGTCACCTCCCACAGGGCCTGCGCCGGCGGGCGGCCGCCCTTCTTCGGCGTCCAGAGGACGGTCGCGCGCCCGCCCTCCTCCTTCAATGCTCGGATGCGAGCCACCGATCAGAACCAGCCGTCAACTATCGATCGCCACTTCTTCCCGTGAGCCCTAGCCGGAACATAACGGCTCGAGGCAGCGAGGTCGAGTAGCGGCTGGACGGGAGCGAACCACTCGCCCCGCTTTCTGGCTTCCGCAAAACGCTGGTGGAACTGAGCCTCCAGAGCGGGGCCGCCGCGCGCCAGGCCGAGCAGCCTGAGGCGCCCTACCTTGGCAAGACAGAACTTGCCAGCAGCTAAGTCGCCAACCGTGAGCTCCAGCTGGCTAACGTCGCTCCCGCGGCTCGGATCGCTCACGGAAGTCGACCGTAGCATCTCTGGGTGACTTTATGGGTGGTCGCCCTTTCTGCGTCACTCGTTGCGCCCCTGAGCTGGTGCCCCCGGGCGGACTCGAACCGCCGACGCACGGTTTAGGAAACAGCGCACCCGTAGTTGATTGAGGTTGCATCAGGTAGCGCTAGGGGCGTAGTGGCTGGTCAGCGTGGGAACTGGGGTGAACGGCGAGAGGGCCGGTAGTGCGGGCAAAATGATGAATCTGGGTGGGTTATGGGTGGTCGGCTGGGGGGCTAGCTCGGTCCACAGCTCAGCGCCGGGGTCGAGCTGTAGTCCTGACCAGTGGGATTGGCAGGGTAAAAGGTTTCAAACTGGAGCACCGGGACGGTCGTGGTGGTCGGGCCAGCCGTAGTGGTCGGGCTACCAGCCACCGGGAAGCGATCCTTGCGAAAATATTTTGGTGAGTTTCGGCGAGTTTAGTGAGTCGGGCCAGAACGTCAAGCAGGTAGTTATCGGATGACTGGGGTCCTGACCAGCGCCTCGGCTCACCAAAAATGGACTTGACAAGACTCACTAAAGACGCGAGAGTCAGTAACTGTGATGACTCCAGCAAGGCGGCCGGTAGCTACGCCGGGAGCGGCGCCGAAGGTTGGCAGGCCTCGGGCACTCAACATCAATCCCGTGGCGGTGACGGACACCGCCCAACGCCTGCTCATACCCCTCAAGACGGTTGCCGAGGCCGCTGGGATCACCGAGTCGCACCTTCAGGCCGCTATCCACCAGGCCAAGGGTCTCTCGCTGCCGGCAGTGCAACGGCTGGCCACTGTGCTCCAATGCAAGCCCGAGACGATCGCGCCGACTCTCACTAACCGCTTCGTCGCTTGTCGCCCGGGGGACTGAGATGCCCGACGCCCAGGCCTGGACCCTGACCGAAGCGGCCGCCGTCCTTCACACCTCGCGCTGGACGCTGGCCAAGTACCGCCAGGGCAGCGAGCTCGTCTTCCCCGATGGGCGCCGCATCCGCCTCTACACGTTCGGCGGGAGGCGCTGGCTCGTGCCCAAGGCCGCCATTGCCCGGTTCCTCGAGGAGCCGATGGAGGCGGCGTCCTGATGATCTACCCTCGCCATCTCGCTTCCCGCGTACCGCTGCGCCGGCCGCTCATCGTCGCCGCTCTGGCCATCGGCGTGTTCCAGCTCGTCGACGTGTTCACGACGCATCGGCTGTTGGCGCACGGCTTCAAGGAGTTGAACCCGCTGGCCGGCATCCTCATCGCCGCCGGGTGGCTGCTCGCCGTCAAGGCATTGCTGGCCGCCGGCTTCATCGGGCGCTCGACCCGCGTCCGGCCCACCGTCGGCCTGCTCTGCGCCACCTGCGTCGTGGCCGGCTGCTACTTCGCCATCGCCCTCGGTAATGCAATGGCGCTGGCTCGATGAGCGCCCACACCCGCGTTGCTCTGGCTACCGATGCCGCCATCCTGAGGGTGGCTGCGACCGAGCTCGAGGAGCTGGCCGCCAGCCTGCTCAAGACCGAGCGTTCCCTTGAGCGCACGCGCGCTCACGTCGCCAGCATCATCACCGAGCTCGAGGACGTCCACCAGCGCAACACGACTGAAGCGCCATGATCGACCTCGACTTCATCGAGCGCCTGGCGCTGGACGGCTTCGGTGCTGACGACTGCACGTGCTCGTCTAGGACCGGGTGCAAGGTCCACGGCCGCCAGTCCCGCAACCAAGCCGTGCCGTGCCGGAGATGCGGCAAACGCAAGACGTGGGCTCTGGATGCCGTTTGCGACAGCTGTTACGGGACAGAGCCATGAGGCGCCGTCTGCCGGTCGCCCTGGCACTCGTCGCCCTGGTGAGCTTTGGCTTCGCTTCGCCGCTGCTGTGCCTCGCCGGCGCCGGGGTCCTGGCCGGGCTCTGGCTCGCCTTCCCGGAGCTCCGGAGCGAGCGATGATCCTCCCCGCCCTGCCCGGCATCTGCCTGCGCTGCGGGCCCGTCACGGTGACCGAGATCGCCTTCAGTGATGTGACGCCTGGCGGTCTTCTTTGCCTGTGCTCGTGCGGGCACATCGGGCACGGGACTGTCCTGCCCCGTTACGAGCGCCAGCTGCGGGACGCCGGGGTCAAGACGCTGTCTGAAGAGGTCGCCGAGTTCCTGTCAGGTGCGTCGATATGACCGCTCTAAGTCTGGTCCACGGTGGCGGGGTCCACGCCGCTGGCGGGCCCAAGTCGGCCGGCTTGTACGAGCCGGTTTACTCCTTTTCCGGTGTGCGCGCGCCCCCCTTGCGCGCTATCGGACGGGTCGGCCGACGCCATCCCCGAAGGAGCGACGACATGAAGATCGTTGACCAATCGAGCACGTCCACCGTCGACGCCGCCATGCTGGCGCGCGGCTGGCTGGCCGTTTCAGCCGTCTCGGGTACCGAGGACGAGCGCCCGGCCCTCGACCACACCGTTTGCATCGAGGAGTACCACGACGAAGGCCTGCGCCTTATCGCCACCGACAGCTACCGGCTGCTCGTCACCTGGGTCCCGTGCCTGCCCGCCATCGAAGGCGACCCTCTGGCCGAGGAGCCCCCGTCGGCCCGGGTGCCGCACGCCACGGCGACGGCCGTCGACCGGTACGGCCGGGCCAAGAGCCTGCTCGCCCACATGGCGCAGATGGCGGCCAAGGACGAGTACAAGGGCATCGAGGCCCTGGTGCGACTCGGCGTGCCCTGGCAGCCCGAGGACACGCCGAAGAAGGACTTGCAGTTCGACGGCTTCTCGGCCCTGGCCGTCGACCTCGAATACCCGGATAAGGAACCCGTCGAGCCATGAGCGGCGCCAACGAGTTCGTGGCCCGGGCCGTGCTCAAGGCTTACCTCGGTCGGGCCCTCCGTTACGAGTACGTCGTACCGGGCTCCGGCGTCCGGGCCGACGCCATCGACGTCACCTTGGAAAGCATCGACGGCTGGGAGATCAAGACGGCTGTCGACAGCGTCAAGCGCCTGGCCGGCCAGGTCCAGGGTTACCAGCAGTACTTCGACCGGTGTTGGCTCTTCGCCGCTCCCAAACGAGCCGCGGTGGAGCTCCCGTCATGGTGGGGCCTTGTCACCTTCGAGGCCGAGGCCTTCCCGGAGTTCGACTGGTCGGGCAACTACGACCACGCCGGCTACCGGAGCCGCTTTGCCGACGTCGTCGCCGGCGCCACTGTCACCGTCGTACGTGACGCGCTTCCTAGCCCGCGCCAGGACGCCCGGAGCCTGTGGGCCACGATGTGGGCCGGCGAGCGCAAGGCTGTCCTCGTTGCCCTGGACGACCACCCGAGCAAGCACTGGCAGCACGAGCGGATAACCAGCCGTCTGAGCGTCGAGCTGGCCCGGTGGACGTTGGTCAACCGCGACCCGGCGCAGTACCCGTTCTCGAAGGCCCGGGCGCGATGGTGGGCTGCACAAGTCGCCGGGCTCGTCGGGCTTGAGTGGGCGCCGCCGGCGCCTCTCGACCCTGGCGCTGACGGCGTAACCGAGTTCCAACCGTCGCTTTTCGCCGAGGCCTCGGCGTGAGACGCCCTATACGCGATTCGGGACCCGCCTCAGCAGCAGGTCCCGAATCATCACCGAACAGAAGGAGTGGTTCTGTTGAGACTCAGTTTACCCGGTCGGTCGAAAACTAATCAGCTACGGCGTGACGTTCCGGCGCCGCTCTCACACGTGCGCAAGCTCGACGGCCAGCGGGAAGTGCGCGTCGTGCGACGAGCCGGCCAAGTTCCTGCTGTTGTGGAAAGAGCCGCGCCGGGTAAACGACGGGCGGCGGACGTTCTATGAATCACAAACTCAGCTATGTGGTAAGTGCGCACAGCCCCGGCTGGTCCAGGCGCGCGCCGTCCTACGGCTGACGGCGGTAGGCCAATGACGCAACTAGTTGGCAACTTGTTGCAGCAGAACGGGCACGCCACGGGCTACCCCTTTTCGGTCTTTGCCGATTGGTGTCGGGCCGCGGGCAACGTCCCGACGCGCCTCGGCCTGCGCCACCTGGGCGACGTCCGGAGTTCTGGCATCGTCCCAGCCGAGTTGGCCGAGGAGTGGGCCGGCGAGCTCAGCGTCACCGTCGACGACATCTGGCCGCGCGACATACCGCGCGGCGCCGGTACCGCGGGAATACCGCGGGTTCCCGCGAACGGCCGTCCGACCAGCGAGGTTACGGAGGTTACGGGTAACCCCGACCTGGGCAAGCCGCGCGGTGCGGCGCGCGCAAACCCGGTCCAGCAGTGCACCACGGCGATCGTGAGCCTCTGGGAGCGCTGGCAGGTCGAGAACGGGCACTGGTCACGCATCGGCCAGTACGACCGGTCAGGCATCGGCGTCAGCGCGGAGCTGGCGAAGAACTGGAGCTGGTTGAAGGCTCAGCTCAACGCCCTCGAATTGCAACATGGCTTCGCCACTTTCGGCCAGGCCATGGCCGGCCTTGTCGTGTCCTCTTTGGCGGACACCGAAATGGAGATCGACCTCAACGAAGGAGAACGTCAGTGAGCCCCGCAGCACCCAGCACCGACCTTGTCGTCGCCAGCACTCAGGAGCTGGCCGAGATCATGGACACGCCCGAGCTCCAGATGCTCTGGAAGCGGGCAACACTTTATTCGAGCGGCAACATGCTCCAGAAGGACCTGCGCGGGCGGCCGGCCGACACCATGGCCATCATGCTCAGCTGCGTCGAGCTGGGCCTCACGCCGAGCCCCATTAACATCAAGCAGTTCCACCTGATCGACGGCACGCCCGAGCCGAGCGCCCAGCTGACCCTCGGCCTGGCCACGGCGGCCGGCTACGAGACGAAATGGGGCCGCAACGACGACGAACTGGCCGAGCTCCACATCCGCCGCTATGGCGACAAGGAGTGGCAGTCCTTTACGTTCTCGATCGAGCAGGCCCGCAAGGCGCACCTCCTCGACGAGTGGGTCGAGCATTGGTCCAGCGACGAGAAAGGGCGCAACCACAAGGACACGTGGATCCTCGGTAGCGACGTCACCAAGCCACCGTGGGCGCAGAAGGAGATCGACGGCGGCCGGGTGAAGCGCCGGGACAACTGGCACAACTACCCGGGGGACATGCTCTGCGCCCGGGTGGCCAAGCGCGCGGTGAAGCGCGCGGCCCCGGAAGTACCGCTCGGGCTCATCGACCACATCCGCTCCGTGCCTGCCGGCGAGCCGAGCCGCCTGAACCACGTCCTGCTGACGATGCCAAAAGACCCCGCCAACGACGACATCACTGACGCCGAGCTTGTCGACTTCGACGACGGCGGTGAGCCGTTCGAGGACCTGGAACCGGAACAGCAACCAAAAGTGCGACCAGAAGTGCAACCGGAGATGGTGTCCGGAGAGAAAGCGAAATGGGAACTGGTCGAGGCGGCCATGGCCGAAGGCCTGGTCGAGTTGGCGGCCAGAGCTCTCGCTGCGCAGGTGTGGCAGTCCTACCATTTCAACGAGCTGGGCGGCGCTATACCGCGCAAGTCTCTCGACATTGTCTTAGAGGAAGTGCGCCGGGAGGCGCAGAAGGCTTCGGCCGCGGCGGCTCAACCCAGCGGGGAAGCTGGCACTAATCCCGCCGCCGCGGCCGAGGACACGACGACGCTGTTCGGCGGCGAGTCGTGAGCGCCCACGCCGGCACGACTGGGCTCACGCTCGAGGCCCTCCAGGTCGGCCACGAGGCATACTCGAAGACGCGCCGGCACGCGGACCTCACGCCCATAGGCGGCGTCATCGTCGAATGCCATTCAGGTCACCGCGGTCTTGTCGAAGGCGAGATAATCGAGCAGCCCGCTTCGTACACCGTTTTCGACCGGTACGCAGTTGCGGGACATCAATGGCACACGCTCGAGGAGGACGACGTCGAGCTTTCGACCGTGACGCCGGCGGCGAACCTCGCCCTGGTGGTGCGGCGCCTCGCCGGCGAGCTCGCTGCGACCAAGCAGGCGCGCGGTGCCCGCAAGCGCGGGTCGAGCATTCTTTCGGGGCACGAGATAGCGCTCGGTAGGTACATCGGGGCGCTTACCAAGCTCTTGGGCGCGGGCGTCGAGCCGGTGCTGGTCGTGCGGCCGCCACGACGGGAGGACGATGGTGAGTTCTGAGACAACTCCGGTGGACAACGGGCTTTGGGGCGTCGTCGAGATCATGGGTCGTCGAACGCGCGCCGGGCTTCTTTCCGACGTGCAGCTGGGTGGCGCGACGCTGCTGCGCATCGAGCATCCAAGCCGGGCGGACCACACGGGCGCCGAGCCGCTGTGCGAGTACTACGCCGCCTCGGCCATCTTCGCCATACGGCCGTGCTCGCGCGATGACGCAGAGAAGGTAGCGGCGTGGGCATGGGCCGCACCGATGCCGGCCCGGGGCGAGCTGTCGCCCGCCTTCGCCGACCTGGTGGACGATGAGGACGACGACATGGGCCCGGACGACGATGACGAGCCGACGGACATCGACGACTACCGATGAGGGCCCATGGCACGAGATCCTGTTATGTCTTTGGCCCCGAGCCGGGCGGCGACTGCTCCAAGGGCTGTCGGTGCGAGGACTGCAAACGCGCGAACGCGCGCTATGCCAGCTTCCAGCAGAAGCGCCGGCGTCTCGACCGGGACGACGGCCGCTTCGCCCGTCCCTACGTCGACGCCAGCCGGGCCCGGGCCATCCAGGGCGACGCCGGCTTTGTAGACCTCGTGCTCGCCCGCCGGGGCAGCGTCGTCTTCGCCGAGCTGAAGACGGAGCGAGGCAAGCTCACCGACGAGCAGATCGTTTGGGGTAGTGCCTTCATTGCCGCCTATGGCGGTGCCCCGACGAACCCTCTTTACCAGGTATGGACGCCCGCACATTGGCGGAACGGGACCATCGAGGCGGTGCTGGCGTGAGCGACACCTACACGGACTTCCTGAGGTCGAAGACGGCGACGGCCGCTTATTTCGGTTTTGACGTCGACCTCGACATCATCCATCCCGTCTTGTTGCCACACCAGCGCGCCATCGTGCAATGGGCACTACAGGGTGGCCGTCGGGCCGTCTTCGCCGCCTTTGGGCTCGGCAAGTCGGTTATCCAGCTCGAGATCATGCGCCAGATCATTGCCCGGGAGGGCGGCCGCTGTCTGATCGTCTGCCCGCTCGGGGTGCGCCAGGAGTTCGCTCGGGACGCAAGGACCCTTCTCGGGATTGAGACGACCTTCGTGCGCTGGACCGACGACTTGGGCGGCGACGGCATCTACCTGACGAACTACGAGTCGGTGCGGGACGGCCGGCTCGACCCGGGCATGTTCACGGCCGTGTCACTCGACGAGGCGAGCGTGCTGCGTTCCTTCGGCTCGAAGACCTATCAGACGTTCCTCACGCTGTTCGACTCGGTGCGGTACCGGTTCGTGGCCACGGCCACGCCATCACCTAACCGGCACAAGGAACTGATCCATTACGCCGGCTTCCTAGGTGTCATGGACACCGGCCAAGCCCTGACCCGGTTCTTCCAGCGCGACAGCGAGCACGCCAACAACCTGACGATTTACCCGCACAAGGAGCGGGAGTTCCGGCTCTGGTTGCACAGCTGGGCCACCTTCCTGATGCGACCGTCCGACCTTGGGTTCTCCGACGAAGGCTACGACCTGCCCGAACTAGAGGTCGTCTGGCACGAGGTCGACGCGCCCCACGACGGCGCCGGCGTCGAGCGTGATGGCCAGTGCCGAATGTTCAGGGACGCCTCTCTCGGCGTCAGTGAGGCGGCACGGGCGAAGCGCGACACGCTGGACCTGCGGGTTGAGAAGGCCCGAGAGCTGGTCGACGAGGCGCCCAACGACGGCTTTGTGCTCTGGCACGACCTCGAGGACGAGCGCCGGGCCCTCAAGGCGGCCATCCCCGAGATGGTCGAGGTGTACGGCAGCCAGGACCTGGACGAGCGGGAGGACCGCATCATCGGCTTCAGCGACGGAGGGTTCCGGCTGCTCGGCGCTAAGCCAGTTATGGCCGGTAGTGGCTGCAACTTCCAGCGCTATTGCCACCGGGAGATATTCGTCGGCGTCGGGTTCAAGTTCAACGACTTCGTGCAGGCGGTCCACAGGGTCCACCGCTTCATGCAGAAGCACCCGGTGAGGATCGACGTCATCTACGCGTCGACCGAACGGGGAGTGGTCGATGTCCTGCAATCGAAATGGGAACGACATAAGGAGCTGGTGACTGAAATGTCAGAGGTTGTCAAAGAGTTCGGCATGGACCGGGCGGCGATCGACGAGGCGATGCAACGCTCGATCGGCATTGAGCGGGTGGAGGCGAGCGGCGACGGATGGCTGTACGCCCTGAACGATACGGTGATTGAGACGACCGGGATGCAGGACGGCGAGGTCGACCTCATCGTGACCTCGATCCCGTTCAGCAATCATTACGAGTACACGCCCAGCTACAACGACTTCGGCCACACCGACGACAACGAGCAGTTCTGGGCACAGATGGACTTCCTCACGCCCCAGCTGCTCCGGGTCCTCGGCCCGGGCCGGTTCTACTGCTGCCATGTGAAGGACCGCATCCTGTTCGGCAACGTGACGGGCGCCGGGGCGTCGACAGTCTCGCCCTTCCACGCCGAGGCCCTCATGCACGGGGTCAAACACGGCTTCGACTACATGGGCATGATCACGGTCGTCACCGACGTCGTCCGGGAGAACAACCAGAGCTACCGGCTGGGCTGGACCGAGCAGTGCAAGGATGGCACGAAGATGGGCGTCGGTTCGCCGGAGTACGTCCTGCTCTTCCGTAAGCCGCAGACCGACCGCACCCGGGGTTACGCCGACAAGCCGGTCGTGAAGGACAAAGCCTGGTACACGCGCGCCCGCTGGCAGGTCGACGCCCACGCCTTCTGGCGGTCGAACGGCGACCGCAACCTTGTCCCCGAGGACCTCGACCAGCTGAAGACCGGCGAGCGCATGAAGCTCTTCGAGGCCTGGACGCGCGAGCACGTCTACGACATCGAGACGCACGTGAAGCTGGGCGAGCACCTCGAGGCCAAGGGAGTACTGCCCGCGACCTTCATGGCGCTGGCACCGGCCAGCCCGCATCCCGACGTGTGGAGCGACGTCCAGCGGATGCGGACGCTCAACAGCGAGCAGTCCCGCAAGGCTCAGGCGATGCATGTGTGCCCTTTGCAGTTCGACATCGTCGACCGGCTGGTCCAGCGCTTCAGCATGGAAGGCGAGCTGGTCTACGACCCGTTCGGCGGCCTCGGCACGGTCCCGATGCGTGCCCTCATGCTCGGACGCAAGGGCCGAGGCGTCGAGCTCAACGAGGGCTACTTCACTGACGCTGTCCGTTATCTCGTAAGCGCCGAGCGCCAAGTGTCGGCCCCCTCGCTGTTCGACCTGATCGAACTCGAAGCCGAGGCCGTGACGGCGTGAGCGCCTGTCGGTCCTGCGGCTCTTCGATTCTTTGGGGCGTGACACCGGCGGGTAAGCGCATCCCGCTCGACGTCGGCTTCAGCGAGGCCGGCAACCTCACGCCTGTGGGCAAGCTGCCTGACGGCACGATCCGGGTCCGGCCGCAGCAGCCCGGGGACGGGCCCGCTCGGTACGTCTCGCACTTCGCAACCTGCCCGGAGGCCGGATCCTGGAGGCGACCAGCGTGAAGAAGATTGACCAGGTCACCCACCCCGGAGCCGCTAACGCCATCAAGGTCGCCGTTTGCGAGTACCTGCTGAAGGTCAACCGTGACCATGGTGGGCCGTTCATCCCTCCAACAGCCATTGACTGGCTGGGCGACGGCATTGTCGACGCGATAGAGGCGGCTCTGGATGCCTGAGAAGCGGACCGAGCCGTGACGTACCCGTACCCCGAGACGTGCCATCGGCCGGGCTGCGGGCAACCGGCGCGCGGGCGCATACATGCCGCCCATCCCGACGACGACTTCTGCGTCGACCACGCCGCGGATAACGCGGCCGCGCGCGCCAGCGCCGGCGAAGTGCCCAAAGCCCGCCATCACAACTTCGGGCTGCAGCCGAAGGAAAGGGCGCGAGGCTGATGGCGCGCACGGAGAGCCGCACCAAGTGCTCCATCTGGCGGGACAAGGACTTCTTAGCCCTGTCCGACTCCGCCCAGCTCCTCTACTGGAGGCTCTACAGCCAGCCCACCATTTCGCTCTGTGGCGTTTTGCCGCTCACGGTGCACCGCTGGGCCGGTATGTCGGCCACGGCCACGGTCGAAGGAGTGCGGGGCGCCCTGGCTGAACTGGCCTCGGCGCCGAGGCCGTTCGTCGTAATCGATGAGGACAGCGAGGAGCTCTGGATCCGGTCCTTCGTCAAGAACGACGGAGTGATGAACTCGCCCAAAACGCTCGTGGCGGCATGGACGCAGCTCGACGCCATTGTTTCGTCTATTATCAGACCGCTCGCCGAGCAGGAGCTCGGGCCACGTGATGGCGGACCTGGTACAAAGAGCGCAGAATCACGGAATGCCCTGGCTAATACCCTATGGGATACCCCATCGGATACGCCTAGCGTGTGTGCACACGCAGCCTCCAACCCCCACCTCCTGTCTCCGTCTCCAACCCCCACCTCCGCGCCGAACGGCGCAGGGGATGTTGCTATGCAACGAAAAACGGGGGGCCCACCAGACGAGCTCCTGAGGCTCACGCAGCGCATCATCGCCAGTTGCACGGCCAATGACCGTCCTGCGGTGCAAGCTGAAGCGTGCGAAGTCGTGGCCTGGGCAGCGCCGGTTATGGCGGCCAAGGTCATTGACGAGGAAATTGGGTTTTACCGGCGATCGGGGACACCACCGGTTTTTCCGTGCGCTGTCGCTAAGGCGCTCGAGCGGCGGGCTCGAAATGAGGGCCTGTCGTTGGCGCCGTTCCCGGAGCACAGGCACCGCCGTCATCGAGGCCACGGGCCACCAACCGGTTGGCCCGCCGATATGGATTATCCCAACTTGTCATTAGCGAGAACAGGAGTTGCATGACACGGACCCTCCGGAAAATCGAAAAGCTCACTGAGGAACAGGAGCGTTATCTTCCAGTCTTCAGGCAGGAATGGCTAGAGCGTGGCCTGGCGACAGGTCCGTGCGACCGTCCAGCCATTGAGGCTTCTGTGCGGAAAGTCTATGAGGCGGCTGGGAAACGTCCGCCGGGCCTCGTGATCTGGATGAGCTCGCCGCTAGGTGGTTGTTATGCCGCTGCGGTGCTAAGCACCGCAGCGGTCGGGGACCAGCTCCGGGACCAGCTCTGGGACCAGCTCGGGGACCAGCTCGGGGACCAGCTCCGGGACCAGCTCTGGGACCAGCTCGGGGACCAGCTCTGGGGCCAGCTCCGGGGCCAGCTCTGGGGCCAGCTCGGGG
>Ga0182012_10000433_pt1 | contig 47429 bp, 31 predicted proteins | sample 612S2SmetaG_FD_120486 | JGI IMG/M metagenome (GOLD analysis project Ga0182012, IMG submission 120486) | Permafrost microbial communities from Stordalen Mire, Sweden - 612S2S metaG | ecosystem: Environmental > Terrestrial > Soil > Wetlands > Permafrost | place: Sweden: Stordalen | collected... | reverse complement strand
GGATAACGGAAAGGTCACCCGAAGCAAGCGAAAACGAAAATGGCCCCGAATGCGAAAATGCCCCAAGTCACTACCAGACTGGCCTTAATTTCAAAAACCTCAACGACCTTCCGAAATCACTGTTTTAAAGTCCCACAATAGTTACGTGTTCTGACCTTGCTCCCGTTGCCAGACGACGCCCGTCAAAGTGGGACAGGCTTCCAGCAGTCCCAATAGCCGATAGCCGATGGGCGAAATGGTTGCGGGGGGGGCAGGTCAGGGTTGGGCGGAGGAGCGGAGGATGTCGGCGCTGACGGTGCCGCCTTCGCCGGTGGTGAAGAGGTGGTGGTGTCCCTGGTATTCATAGATGATGGTCAGTTGCTTGTTCCAGCCGGGACTGGGATCGGTGCCGAGGCTGTCGGGGTGGGCGTAGAACACGGCGTTGGAGCACAACAAGTCATTCACGCGGTCGGTGACCTCGGCCACATGCACGCCGGTGCTATAGGTGGCGGAGATGATGTGAAGGCCGGTCGTGGGCGAATGTCCGGTCCGAATCAAATTCCAGCCCAGCAGGATGGCCACAACGGCGCCGACCAGACTGAGGAGCAGGACCGGCAGCCGGTTGGCTTCGGGCGGGGCGGCGGGTTCGGGTTCGGGCGCCAGCGCGGGGGGCCGCGGATTCCGGCGGCGGGTCAAAGGGGTTGTAATCGGGCGGAGTGTTGGAGAGGTCCATAGGGTTGCCTTTTTATGGGTTTATGGCACTGAGACTCACAGGGGGCAAAGTGATGGTTTTGGCGGGTAAAATCAAATGTTCTCTTTGGGGATGGGAAAGGCAGGGAAGGGGGGATTGAAATCGCGAAACACGCGAAATACACGAAAAAACGGGAGGGGAAATTGAAGTGAGTCTCCTAACCGGCGTGTTGCCCAAATTTAAAACCTGGAATATTTAGCTTTGGCAGCCTCAAAAATCTTCTCAATCATTGGCCTTTCGATGCGCTGCGGCTGGGACAGCCGCGCTCCGGGATCTTGGGCAACACGCTGTAATGTCGGCTGCTACGAAATCAGGGCGGAGCGACCTCTCGGAGTCGCTTCCCTCCCTGGCGAATAACTCCGGAAATCGTATCAGTCCAAGGAGTTGGTCAGCGCAATGGTTATTTAGTACTTCCTCGCACAATTTTCGTGCCTGAACGCTTACTCTGCGAACAGGAAGCGCAGGTCGGCGAGGGTCAGGCTTTGGGCGAAGCGCTCTTCGCCGAGGACGTCGTCGGCGAGGGCGGCTTTTTGTTTTTGCAGGGCGCGGATTTTTTGCTCAATGCTGTCTTTCATCACGAGGCGGTAGGCCATGACTTTGCTGGTCTGGCCGATGCGGTGGGTGCGGTCAATGGCCTGGTTTTCCACGGCGGGGTTCCACCAGGGATCGAAGAGGACGACGTAAGAGGCGGCGGTGAGGTTGAGGCCGAAGCCGCCAGCTTTCAGGGAGATCAAAAACACCGCGCCGCCCTCGGTTGCTTGAAATTCTTTGACGAGGTCGCCGCGATTTTCGGTGTCGCCGGCCAGATAATAATGTTTCCAGCCGTGCGCGGTCAGGGAGTCGCGGAGGATGTCCAGCATGGTGACAAACTGAGAGAAAACGAGGACTTTGTGGCCTTCTTCCATAAGGGGTTCGAGCAGTTCTTCGAGGGCGGTGAGTTTGGCGCTTTCGGTCTCGCGCAGTTTTGCATCCACGAGCGCGGGATGGCAGCAAATTTGGCGGAGGCGCAGGAGGGAGGTGAGGATGTTGAAGCGCTCGGCATTGAGTTGTTTGTTGGATTTGAGGCCCAGAATGAACTGGCGGGCGCGTTTTAGTTCGGCGCGGTAGAGGGTTTGTTGTTTGCCCTCCATTTCGCAGAGGAGGTCTTCCTCGACGCGGTCGGGCAAATCGGTGGCGACCTGGGCTTTGGTGCGGCGCAGGAGGAAGGGCCGGACGCGCGCGGCGAGGCGGCGGCGGGCGAGGGGGTCGTCCTGGGCATTGAAGCGGCGGAGGAAGTGGGCGCGGTTGCCGAGGGCACCGGGCATGGCGAAGGCGAGGATGCTCCACAAATCGAGAAGGCGGTTTTCGATGGGCGTGCCGGTGAGGGCGAGGCGGTATTCGGCGGTGAGGGCCCGGGCGGCGGCGGCGGTTTGCGAATCGGGATTTTTAATGCACTGGGCCTCGTCCAGAATCACGGCCTGCCAGGCGACGCGGCCGATGGCGGGGGAGAGGGAGCGGAGCTGGGCGTAGTTGAGCACGATGAGGCCGGCATTTTCCCGGGCGGCGGTGAGAGCCTCGGCGGGTTCGCCGCGCCAGACATGGACGCGCAGGCCGGGATAAAAGCGCTCGGCCTCGGCGCGCCAGTTGTCGGTCACGGATTTGGGGCATACGACCAGGCTGGGCAAGGCGGGCCGGGCGGGGTCCGGCGCCGACGGCTGTAACCAGGCGAGCCAGGCGAGGGTTTGGACGGTTTTACCAAGGCCCATGTCATCGGCCAGGACGCCGCCGAAGCGGTTGGTGGTGAGGTAGGCGAGAAAATGGAAGCCTTCGGTTTGATAGGGGCGCAGGGTGGCCTGGATGGCGGCGGGGAGATCCGGGGTGACGCGGGTTTTTAATTCCTCGACGCGGCGCTGGATTTTTTCGACGTGGGCGGCGGGCAGGAATTTTTTGGCGGCGGCATCGGCGAGTTGCAGGGCATGGAAACGCTGGGGCTCGGCGGTGAAATCATGGGCGTGGAGGCCGAGGCGGGCGAGCTGCTCATCATCCTCGGTGGAGAGATTGAAGTCGAGCCGGCGCCAGCCTTTTTTGCCGAGGCGCACGAAGCCGCCGCGCGCGTTGAGCAGGAGCTTGAGTTCCTCGGGGGTGAGGGTGGTGTCGCCCACGTTGAGCACGACCTTGAGGTCAAACCAGTCCATGCCAGACTCGGTGACATCGAGGGAAACGGTGCCGCAGACGGTGCCTTCCTTGAGCGAGGCCAGTTCGGGATCAAGGCGGACATCCAGTTCCAAGGGCAGGGCGGCCAGCCAGGGGGCGAAGAGCTCCGGGGTTTTTTTGGTGAGGCGCATTTTCCACGCGGCGGCGAAGCCGTCCCATTTGGCCCCGATGGACTCCAGGAGGCGGGGGAAATGTTGCTGCGCGGAGCGGTCGGGGGTTTCGATCAAGTCGTCGCCGGCCGGGCGCGGATTTTTGGCCCGCGATTTGGGGAGGGGCGTCCAGCCGGTTACCGAAAAGTGTTCCTCCGGGTGGCCCGGGGTTTTGGCGGTCACTTGGATGACGATATCCTCGGTGCGGGCGCCGGGATAGGTGGGTTTTAAGGCGCAGGTCAGGGTGACCTCGACGGGCACGAGCCGGACGCGGCGGGCGAGGGATTCGGGGAGGGGAATGCCGGTGGTGTGGAGAAAGTTGAGGCCATTGGGAGTCTCCAGGGCGGGCGCGGGGATGCGTTTGCGGGCATTATTATCCAGGGCATCGGCGGGCGGGCCGGTGAACAAGCCACTTTCGGTGAGGTACACGGTGGGCTGGCCGGACAGGATGCAGAGGATGCGCGGAACGGGCGCGCCGGAGGCGGTGACGAGGGCGAGTTCGTAGTCGCCGCCGGGATGGGCGGCGGGCTGAAGGTGCAGCCGGAGCGGTTCGGCGATGCGTGGGAGCGGCTGGCCATCGGGCGTCACGAGTCGGTCCGGGGCGAGAGGCATCCGGAGGAGGCGGTTGAGGGCGGGGCGGGCGGTCGCGAGGTCATACTTGAAGGTCCACCAGGTCTCGTAGCTCCAGGGTTTGTACACCGCGCTCCAGACGGGCAGCGAATCGGGGGTGAGATGCAAATCCCCGTGATCGAACAGGGCGGCAAAATTTTTGGCTTGGGATGGCTTTAATTCGGCGAACCGGGCGTCCAGCGCGGAACGCCATTCAAGGCGGGCCTCATCTCGGAGAATCAGCAGGCGGAGGTCCAGGAGCGTGCCTTCGCGGGCGACGGCGGAACCGTTGAAGGCGCCGAACCACTGGTTCCAACTGGCGATTTCCCGGGCGCGGTCGCGGGCGGCCATGGTGGACTCGATGAGGCTCAAGTCAGTGATGCCTTCCAGGTAGCGGGGCGGGGCGAGCTGGCGGCGGCGGAGTTCCCAGGCGAGGTGCAGCCAGAAATAATAGTCGTTGGCGGGAAAATCGGCCCACAGGTCCACGACAGTCCAGTTATATCCCAATATTTGGCCGGGGAAGAGGGCGGCCAGATCGTTTTCGGTGAGCGGGCGGAGTTTGGCCTGGCCGTAAAGACCTTGGAGACTGCGGATGAACCGGACCTCGGGGGCGAGGAGTTCGCGTCCGAGCTGGGAGGTCAGGCGCTGGCTCAGGGGAGAAACGGGTGGCTGCGGCACGCGGCTGACGGGCTTGGGCGGGGTGGGGCGCAGACCGGGCGGGACCGGGACGTCGTCCATCATGGCGCGGTGGCGCAGCTCGAGGAGGGCGGCCACGATGTGCTTGCAATCCAAGGCAACCGGGCAGGAGCACTTCGCGGCCCAGGCGGCATCGGCATACTCCAGCATGACGGCGTAATCGTTGCCGCCCTGAACGGTGGCCAGGAACAGGTGGTTCGCTTCCTCACAATGCAGCTCGGTGACGTGGCCCTTGATAAAATAGTCGCGCCCGCGCCCGCGAGTCGGGGCATCCACGTCAATGAGAAATCGCTGGATGCCCTTCACCAAATCTTTCCGCAATTTCATGTGAGCGGAGGATGGGGCAAACGGGGCGGGGATACAAGGGGGGGTTATTCACAACTTTAAAAGCTCCTGTTGATTCGGGCGGGGCGGCAGCGTATCCTGCTGACCAGCGTGCCCTTCCGAACCAACCATGTTTTCGCGAGACGGCTCACGGCGGTTGCTCTGCAACTGTTGTGTTGCGGAGGTCTCCTGGCGGGCATCCCGGCGCGGGGGCAGGAGCTGGCGGCGGCGCGCCAGCAATTTCTTCAAGGCAATTACAGCGAGGTTATTTCCCAGGCAAAAGCGGCGGTGGCCAAGGATCCCTACGGCAGTGACTGGCGGGAGTTATTGGTGAAATCCCTGCTCCTGACGGGCGCCTATGGTGACGCTTATACGAACGCGGTGGCGGGGTTGACGGATTATTCCGGCACCATCGAGATGCGGTTGCTGGCGCGGGAGGCGGCGCTGTACCAAAACGACCCGGCCGCGGCCAATCAACGGCTGGCGGAGACCAGCCGGTTCATTCAACAAAATCCGACCGTCGCGCGGGACCCGGAACAACTGGTTGCCGTGGGCCGGGCGCTGTTGCTGCTGGGGGTGGAGCCCCGGCTGGTGCTGGAAAATTGTTTTCAACCGGCGGAGAAACTGACGCCGCCGCCGCGCGAGGCGTTTCTGGCCAGCGGCCAGCTTGCGCTGGACAAGCATGATTTCGCGCTGGCGGCGGATACTTTTCGCGCGGGGTTGAAGCAGTTTCCCAATGATCCCGACCTGGAGGGCGGGCTGGCCCGGGCGTTCGAAACAGGCGACCGCGCCGAAACGCTGAAGGCGATCACGGCGGCGCTCACGGTGAATCCGAACCACATCCCGAGTCTGCTGCTGCTGGCGGACCACCTGATTGATGCCGAGCAATATACCGAGGCGGAGGAGCAACTGAACCAGGTGCTGGAGGTGAATCCGGCCCAGCCCGAGGCGCTGGCGTACCGCGCGGTGCTGGCGAGTTTGCGGAGCGACACGGTGGGGGAGGAGCATTATCGCGGCGAGGCGCTGAAACACTGGCAGACGAACCCCGAGGTGGACTATCTGATCGGGCGGAAGCTGGCGCAGAAGTACCGGTTTGCGGAGGGCGCGGCGGCGCAACGCCGGGCGCTGGCCTTTGAGCCGGCCTATTTGCCGGCGCGCCAGGAGTTGGGCGAGGATTTGCTGCGCCTGGGGCAAAATGACGAGGGCTGGCAGCTCATCGAGGGGGTTCACCAGGAGGACGCTTACGATATCACGGCCTATAATCTGACGGTCCTGCACACGCAGATGGCGACGTTTCAGACCCTGACCAACGACCATTTCATCGTTCACATGGCGCCCACGGAGGCGGGGTTGTACGGCGACCAGGTGCTGGATCTATTATCCCGGGCGCGGGCGACGCTGACCCGCAAGTATGGCGTGACTCTCACCCAGCCAACCGTGGTGGACATTTTTCCCGAGCAAAAAGATTTTGCGGTGCGCACGTTTGGGATGCCGGACAATCCCGGGTATTTGGGCGTCTGCTTTGGCTCGGTGATCACGGCCAACAGTCCGGCCTCGCAGGCGGAGAATCCTGCCAACTGGGAGGACGTGCTCTGGCATGAGTTCTGCCACGTGGTGACGCTGACCGCGTCGCGGAACCGGATGCCCCGGTGGTTTAGCGAGGGGATTTCGGTTTACGAGGAGCGGCAGGCGAATCCGGCCTGGGGCGAGCGGATGAACCTGGGGTATCGGGAAATGATTTTGCACGGGGAGTTGACGCCGCTGAGCCGGCTGAGCAGCGCGTTCCTGGCGCCGAAGGATTCGCAGCACTTGTTGTTTGCCTATTACGAGTCCTCGCTGGTGATTGATTTTATTGTGCAGCGATATGGCTTTGATTCACTGAAGCAAATTCTGGCCGATTTGGGCGCGGGCCGGGAGATTAACGCCGCCATTCCCGCGCACACGGCGGCGATGCCGGAGATGGAAAAGCAGTTTGCGGCGTTTGCCACGGACCTGGCGAACAACCTGGCGCCGAAGGTGGATCTGGAGCGGCCGCCGGATCCGGGCGCGGACGCCACGGCCGAAATATGGGCCAAGGCGCATCCGGACAATTATTATTTGCGGATGGAAGCGGCCGGGAAATTGATGAAGGCCGGTCAATGGGCCGAGGCCGAGCCGGTGCTGACCGAGGTGGCGGCGGGGTATCACGGGGAAAAGGGCGCGGAGAATCCGCTGTGGCTGCTGGCGGTGACGCAACGCAACCGGCAGGAGACGAACGCCGAGCTGGCGACGCTCGAACACTTCGCCGGCCAGGAGTCGGACTTTGTGGATTTATATGTTCGCTTGATTAATTTGTACACCGAGCGGCAGGACTGGGCGGGGGTGAGCAAGCACGCGTGGCGGCTGCTGGCGATTGACCCGCTGCTGTCGCTGCCCCATCGCGCGCTGGCCCAGGCGGCGATGGCCACGGGCGACGACGCGCAGGCCATCACCTCGTACCGGAAATTATTGCTGCTGGACCCGCCGGATCCGGTGGACGCGCATTTTCAACTGGCGCGGCTGCTGCACACGCGCGGGAACGCGGAGCCGGAGGCCGAGCGCCAGGTGTTGCAGGCCCTGGAAGAGGCCCCGCGCTTTCGCGACGCCCAGCGGCTGCTGCTGGCGATCAAAGACAAAACGCCGCCCGCAAACCTTGTACCGACGACTGACGCAACCAACCAAGCCCCCCAAACTAAATGAGCCTCCCCACTGAAACCACCGCCACGCCGCCACCATTGCCCAATGCCAGCACGGACCGCGAAGCCGTTGAACGCCTCATTGCCGGGCGCACGCAAATTCTAACCGAGCTGGCCAAGGTCATTGTCGGCCAGAAAGAGGTGAAGGAGCAGATCCTGCTCGCGCTCTTTGCGGGCGGTCACTGCCTGATCACCGGCGCGCCGGGCCTGGCGAAGACGCTGCTGGTCAAGTCCATCGCGCAAATCTTTCACCTAAATTTTCAGCGCATCCAGTTCACGCCGGATTTGATGCCGGCGGACATCACGGGGACGGAGATTTTGCAGGACACGGGAGAGGGCCGGAAGATGCTGTTTGTGCGCGGGCCGGTGTTTGCGAACATGATTCTGGCGGACGAGATCAACCGCACGCCGCCGAAAACGCAGGCGGCGTTGCTGGAGGCCATGCAGGAGCATCAGGTGACGGCGGCCGGCGTGCGCCATGCGCTGGAGGAGCCGTTCTTTGTGCTGGCCACGCAGAATCCGATTGAGATGGAGGGAACCTATCCGCTGCCCGAGGCGCAATTGGACCGGTTTATGTTCAATGTGGTGATGAATTATCTGCCCGAGGCGGAGGAAATCGCCGTGGTCCAGCAGACCACCGCGCGGCAGCCGGTTGCGATCACGCCGCTCTTCACCGGCGAGGATGTGCTGCGGTTTCATGAGCTGGTGCGGCAGGTGCCGATTGCGGAGAACCTGGTGCGCTACGCCGTGCGGCTGGTCGCCGCGTCGCGTCCGCAGCAGCCGGGGACGCCGGCGTTTGTGAACGACTGGGTAAGCTGGGGCGCGGGCACCCGGGCGGGCCAGTTTTTGGTGCTCGGGGCGAAGGCCAACGCGCTGTTGCAGGGGCGCACGCATGTGTCGGCGGACGACCTTCGCGCGCTGGCCGCGCCGGTGCTGCGCCATCGCATTCTGATGAATTACCGGGCCGAAGCCGAGGGCGCGAGTGTGGAAACCATCATCCAGCGGCTGATTGAGGCCGTGCCGGAACCTGCGGCCGCCTGAAACCGCCGCCGGAATCATTATCATGCCCGACACCCTGCCAACCACGCCAGTGCCGCCCCAGCGGCGCGGGGGAATTGTGGACACGAACGCCTTGATGGCGATTCGCAGTCTGGAACTGCGGGCGCGCGTGGTGGTGGAGGGGTTTTGGAACGGGTTGCACCGGAGCCCGTACCATGGTTTCTCGGTGGAATTTACCGAGTACCGGCAATATTCGCCCGGGGACGACACGCGCTATCTGGACTGGCGGCTGTACGCGCGGTCGGACCGGTATCATCTGAAAAAATTCGAGGATGAAACGAATTTGCGCTGCCATTTACTGGTGGATTTGAGCCGCTCGATGAGTTACGGGACGACGGGGCACACGAAGGCGGATTACGCCCGGACGCTGGCGGCCACGCTGGCGTGGTTTTTAAACAAGCAGGGCGACGCGGTGGGGCTGTTCACGTTTGACGGCCAGGTGCGCGAGTATTTGCCGGCGCGCCACCGGCACGGGCAGTTGCGCCAGGTCATGCTGGCGCTGGACAAGGCGGCGGATGGCCGTGAAACCAATTTGGGCGGGCCGCTGCGCCGGGTGGCGGAACTGGTGCGCAAGCGCGGTCTGCTGGTGTTGATTTCCGATTTGCTCGCGCCGGTGGACGATCTGGAGCGCGATTTGTCCCGGCTGGGCGCGGGCGGGCATGAGGTGGTGGTGTTTCAAGTGCTGGACCCGAATGAACTGGCCTTTGAATTTCCCGGCGCGCGGCTGTTCGAGGATGTCGAAAGCGGCAAAGAAGTTTATCTCGATCCAGCGGTGATTCGCGCCGAATACCAGGACCGGCTCAAAAGTCACGGTCGTGCCATGGAGAGCCTCTGCCAGAAACTGGGGTTTACTTATCTGCAACTGGTGACGTACCAGCCGCTGGACCTGGCGTTGCAGGATTTTCTCCGGAGCCGCCAGCGGCGCGGTAAACGCATTCGCCGCCACGGGCAGGCACGCGCATGAACTTTCTCACCCCATGGTTCCTGCTCGGCGCCGCGGCGATTGCCGGTCCGATTTTGTTTCACCTGATCCGGCAGGCGGTGCGCGAGCGGCTGCCCTTCAGCTCGCTGATGTTTCTGCGGCCGACGCCCCGGCGGGTCACGCGCCGACGTCAATTGGAGCATTTATGGCTGCTATTGCTGCGGTGCCTGGGGGTGGCACTGCTGGCGGCGGCTTTTGCGCGTCCGTTTTTCAACAAAAACAGCGCGGTGCCCGACCCGGCGACCGAGGGACGCCAGCTTATTTTGCTGCTGGACACCAGCGCCAGCATGAGGCGCGCGGGCGTTTGGGACCAGGCGCGCACGGTAGCCGAGAAATACCTGGCGCAGACCGGGCCGGGCGACCAGGTGGCGGTGCTGGCGTTTGACCGGCAGCCGCGCACGCTGTTCAACTTTGCGGAGTGGGCGGTCTGGGCGCCGGATCAACGCGCGGCACTGGGCCGCCAGCGGCTGGCCGCCGTTTCCCCGGGCTGGCTGGGCACGCAACTGGGGCTGGCCCTGACGGTCGCCGCCGAGAAATTTGTGGACGATACCGCGAACGGCCAGCCGGTGAGCCGCCGGGAGATCGTGCTGATTTCGGATTTGCAGGAGGGCGCGAAACTGGATGGTTTGCAGGGGCACGACTGGCCGGCGAATGTCCATGTGGTGCTGGAGCGGGTGGACGCGCCGGTGCAGGCGAACGCGGGGTTGGAAATCCAGAACCCGGCGGGCGCCGCCGCGAGCGATGACGCGCTGGTGCGCGCGCGGGTGACGAATGCCCGGGATTCGGACCGCGAGCAGTTCCATCTGGCCTGGCGGGCCATTAATGGCACCAACATCGCCGGGACCGCCATGGACATTTATCTGCCGCCGGGGCAGACCCGCACGTTTTCCGCGCCCGCGCTGCCGAAGGGAACCACCACGGCGGAACTGCTACTGACGGGGGACGCGGTGGATTTCGACAACCGGTCTTATTTTTCCGTGCCGGCCGCCGAACATCTGGTCATTGCGTGGTTTGGCCAGGATTCCGTGAATGACCCGATGAGCCTGCGTTATTATATGCAACGGGTTTACCAGGACACTCCGGGCCGGCAGGTGAAAATCCTGTCGCCGGACGCGCCACAGGGTTTTTCCCCGGAATGGCTGGACCCGGCGGTGTTTGCGGTCATTCCGGGACGGCTCACGCCGGAGGAAATCGCGCCCACGCGCGCCTGGCTGGAGCGCGGCAAGACGGCTTTGTTTGTGGTGACCGATGAGACCGCCGCCGCCACGCTGGCGTTGCTTACCAGTTTGCCGGACCTCAAAATCACCGAGGCGACGGGGGATTACGCGCTGCTGGGGACCATTGATTTCACCCATCCGCTCTTCGCGCCATTTGCCGATCCGCGGTTCAGTGATTTCAGCCACATCCATTTTTGGAAGCATCGGCACCTGGAGCTGCCGTCCGCCGCGCAGGCCCGGGTGCTGGCCCGGTTTGACGACGGCTCGCCCGCGCTGGCGCAACTTCCGGCCGGCAAAGGCAACCTGCTGGTGCTGGCCGCCGGGTGGAATCCGGCCGACAGCCAGCTTGCGCTGTCCAGCAAGTTTCCGCCGTTGATGCAAACGCTGCTGGAGTGGAGCGGGGCGAGCGCGCCGGCGCGATCGCAATTTGAGACGGGTGAAACCATTCCCGCGCCCGCCTCGTCCAGTAACACGGCGGTGCAGTGGGCGAAGCCGGACGGCAACACCACCGAGCTCGCGGCGGGCGTGGCCTTTAGCGACACCGATGTGCCGGGGATTTACACCGCCACTGTCGGTGGCCAGCAACGGCAGTTCGCGGTCAACCTGCCGTTGGAGGAAAGCCGCACCGCGCCGATGCCGTCGGACGACCTGGCGCGGCTGGGCGTGCCGCTGCAACCGGTGTCCCTCCTTCCGGCCGCCAAGGTTCAGGAAACCCAACGGCATTTGCAGCAGGCGGAATTGGAAAACCAGCAAAAAGTCTGGCGCTGGCTGATCGTCGGCGTGCTGGTCATTTTGCTGGCGGAAATGCTATTAAGCGGCTGGCTGGCGCGCCGCGCCACCGCCGCCGGAGTCTCATCCTGATGGAAACCCGATTGCACAATTTTCTGAGCGAACTGGAGGACCTGGTCCGGGGCGCGCGGTTGCGTCGCCGGCTGGCGGCCTGGTGGGCGGCGGCGGCGGCCATCGGGCTGGGGTTGCTGCTGATTCATTGGCTGACGGGCTGGGACTGTCAGCTTTCCCTGCTGCTGGTGCTGGCCGGGGGCGGGCTGGCGGCGGTGTTTATTTGGTGGCAGGAGGGACGTCTTCCCCGCGATGTGCGCGGGCTGGCCGCCGCGATTGAGCGGGCGCATCCGAACCTCCGGCACCTGCTCACCACGGCGGTGGAACAGGAGCCGAATCCGCAAACGGGCAAGCTGGGTTATTTGCAATGGCGGGTGATCGAGCAGGCGGTGGCGCATCCCGACCGGCAGGTGTGGGAGGATGGCTTTCAGCGGGAATACTCCGCCGCGTCGCAGCGGTTGTGGCTGGCCCTCATCGCGCTGGTGATCACGGTATGGCTGGGCGATCATCACATGGCATCATCCGCCCGGCCGATTGCCGCGGCCCCGCCGGCCGCCGGACCGGAGATCACGGTCACGCCCGGGGACACCCAGGTGGAGCGCGGCACCGGCCTGGTCATCACGGCCCGTTTTGGCTCCACGCCGCCCGCCGAGGCGACGCTGGTGCTGGTCTCGGCCTCGGGAAAAACGCAACGGCTGCCGCTGGCTCGGCAACTGGCGGATCCGGTGTTTGGCGCGGGCCTGCCGGAAATTGCCGAGGATGGGCGTTACCACATTGAATACGGCGCAAAGAAAACGCGCGATTACCGCATCAGTGTTTTTGATTTCCCGGCCTTGACCCGCGCCGATGCGTTGCTGGAGTATCCGGCATACACGGGCCTCACCAACCGGACGATTCCCGACACCCTGCGCGTGAGTGCGGTGACCGGTACGCGGCTGACGTACACCCTGCAATTGAACAAGCCCGTCGTCAGCGCGCGATTCCTGGGCGAGAGCAACCTGCTGACGCTGGCGGTGCAAACGAATGCGGTGGCGAATTTAAACCAGTTTCCCATGACCAACAGCGCGCGTTACGCCCTGGAGTTGGTGGATGCCGACGGCCGCACCAACAAGGTCCCGGCGGAATTTTCCCTCCTCGTGCTGCCCGACCGGCCGCCCGAGGTCAAGGTGGTTTTCCCGCACGGCGACCAGCGGGTGTCGAGCTTGCAGGAACTGCAATTGACGGCGGAGACGAAGTCCGAATATGGCCTGCTCAAGTATGGCGTTGGTTACAGTGTGGGCGGCCAGCCGCCGGAATTTGTCGAGAGCGGTCTGGCCGTGCCGGCGGGGCAGTCGCGGCAGTTCACCAACCAGATCGCCATGGAATCCCTGGGGGTGGGCCCGGAGCAGTTGGTGTCCTATTTTGCCTGGGCGGATGATCACGGGCCGGACGGCCAGGTGCGGCGGACGTTTAGCGACATGTTTTTTGCGGAAGTCAGGCCGTTCGAGGAAATTTTCCGGGCGGACCAGTCCGGCCAGTCCGCAAACCAGAACCAAAATCGCAATCAAAATCAAAACCAGGGGGGGAACCAGGGCGGCAACCAAACCACGCGGCTGGCGGAATTGCAGAAGCAAATCGTCATCGCCACGTGGAAACTGCAACAAGAAAAAGCGGGCGCGACCGGTGCCGCGCATCCATGAAAGGCATACCATCCATGAAAACGTGTTATTGCATAATGGGGATCGCGGCGGCGCTGGCAGGCGCGCCTTTGCTGGCGCAGCAAAACCCGGACACCGGCCCGACGCCGGCACGGGCCGCGCGGCCGGCCCCGCAGACCACGGGGGATTATGGGTCCGACCTGGTGGTGGTGAGCCAGGCGCAGCAACAGGCGCTGGACCAGGCGCGACAGACGCTGGCGGCCGGCGAAAACGGCGGCGACCAAAGCGGCTTGCAGGCGGCGGTCAAGGAAATGGAGCGCGCGCAGGCGGCCTTGGAAAAGGCCAAAAAATCGCCGGACCAAATCCCCGCCGCCGTGGCGGCCGAGCAGGCGGCGTACCAGGCGTTGCTCAAGGCGGCGCCCCGGGAATTCCGGATGACCCGGAGCCAAAATGCCTCCCAAAGTCAGAGCGGCGGCGCCTCCGGCCAGCCGGACCAGCAGGAGGCCAACCAGTTGGACATGGACAACGAGCAGGCGCAAAACCGTTACGAAACCGAGCGCCAGGCGGCGGCGCCCCAAAGCCCGCAGCAACGCGAGCAGACGCAGGTCGCGGACCGTTTGAAAGAGCTGGCCCAGCGGCAGCAGGATTTGAACGACCGCGTGCGTGAGTTGCAGAACACCCTGCAGGCGGCGCGAACGGAGCAGGAGCGCACGGACATCCAGGACCAGCTCAAGCGGCTCGAAGACGAGCAGCGGCAGATGCTGGCCAGCGTGGATGAGATGCGCCAGCAACTCGAGCAATCACCGAATGCCAGCGCGGAATCCGGCGCGCGGCAGCAACTGGACCAGACCCGCTCCGCCATGCAGAGCGCCTCCGAGGCCTTGAAAAACCAGTCCCCTTCGCAAGCCCTGGCGGCGGGCACCCGGGCGCAGGAGAACATGCAGCAATTGCGCGATAATTTGCAGCGGCAGACCGCTTCCCAGTTTACCGACCAGATGCGCCAGTTGCGGAGCCAGGCCCGCGATTTGGCCAACCGGGAGACGGAAATTGCCCGCAACCTGGACACGCTCAACAACAGCGACAAGCAGACGCTGGATACCACCGCGGCGCGCCAGCAAATCACCAAGCAGATGGACGCGCAAAAAAGCACGCTGACCAATCTGCTGGCGGGCATTAAAACCGTGACCGAGCAGGCGGAAACGACTGAACCGCTGCTCTCCAAGCAATTGTACGACACCCTGCGCCGCGCGGACCAAATGCACACAGACAACCTGCTTGACATGGGTTCCCAACTGGTGGATCGCGGATTTCTGCCCCAGGCCAGCGAGGTGGAATTAGCCACAAGAACTAACATCACCGAACTGGCCGCCAGTGTGGAGCGCGCCGCCACCACGGTGCTGGGCAGCCAGGCGGACGCCCTGCGGTATGCGCAACGGCAATTGGATGATTTAACGCATCAATTGGAACAGGAATTGGGCGGCGCCACCAATGCCGTCAATGCCACCAATGCGGCGGCCGCCATGGCGGCCAATGGCAATGACAGCCCGCAAAATCAATCCAACCGCATGGCACGCGCCGCCAGTCGGGCATCCGCCAATGGCCAGGGCACCAATTCCGCGCCGGGTGCCGTTCCAAGTGCCGCCGGGAATGAACCCCAGTTGGCGGGTAACAATCCGTCCAACCAGCAGCGTGGGGCGGGCGATCCAAATGGCCAGGCCAATGAACAAAACGGCCAAAACGGACAAAACGGACAGAATGGCCAAAATGGAAATCGCGGCCAACGGCCCAATGCGGGCGGGCGCAACGGCCAGGGCAATGGTCAAACACCGCCGAACGGGCAGGGAGAGGCCACGGCGGGGAACAACCCGGGGGCCAACAACCCGGGCGGGAATCCGCCGGCGGGAAATAATCCAGGTGGCGGCAATCGTGGCGGGAACAATCCGGGCGGGGGCGAACGTCCGGCCACCGCCGGGAATAATTCACCGAACCAGCAACCGGGCGGGAACCAAAATCCTTCCGGCGAGCAGGCGCAGAATGGGGGCAATGGCAGTGGCGCCGGCACTGACGCGGAACGCTTGCGGCAATTTACCGAGGGCCTGGGGCAGGGCGGCCGGGCCGGGAATACGGGGGGTAATGCCGCCGGGGGCGCGGGCGGGCCAATCACGGGCACCAATTTCGCGGCGTGGTCGCAGCAATTGCGCGATGTTCAAAGTGTGGTGGATGCGCCGGACTTGAGAAATCAACTCGCAGCGGTGAACGACCGGGCCGGCGCGTTCCGCGCCGCCTACCGGAAGCAGCAGCACCTGCCGTCACCGGTGGACATTCACGACCAGTTGCTAATACCGCTCTCCCAGGTGCGGGTCTGGGTGCAGGAGGAACTGGCGCGGCAGGAAAACACGGCGAGCCTGGTGCCCCTGGACCGTGACCCGGTCCCGGAAAGCTATTCGCGGCTCGTGGGCAAGTACTACGAAAAATTGGGGAGCGCTCAGTGAGGGAAGCCGCCACGATTATATTTTCCGGCAGCAACTGGTGGCTGCCCGCGACGGTCGCCCTGGTGGCGCTGGCGGCCGCCCTGATGTGGGCGGGGCCGCGGGGCGCGACGGAAGTCCGGGTGCGGTTCGCGTGCGGTTTGCTGAAGCTGGCGGCGATTGTTGTGCTGGTGATCTGCCTGCTGGAGCCGCTCTGGGTCGGGCAACGGGCGCGGCCGGGCGCGAATATTTTCGCCCTGGTGGCCGACAACAGCCAGAGCCTCATGATCCGGGACGCGGGTCAGACGAAGTCGCGCGGGGAGTTGCTGCGCCAGACGCTCACGGGCGACCCCTCGGGCTGGCCGGCGACACTGGCGGAGAATTTCCAAGTGCGGCGGTACACGTTTGATTCGCGGTTGCAAAGCACCCGCGATTTCAGCGAACTGAATTTTGCCGGGCGCGCCTCGGCCCTGGGTCAGGCGCTCAAAACCGCCACGGAACAATGGCGCGGCCAGCCGGTGGCCGGCGTGCTGCTCTTCACCGATGGCAATGCCACGGACATCGGCGACGACTGGCCGGCGCTGGAGGGTTGTCCGCCCGTGTATCCGGTGGTGCTGGGCGAAGACGCCGGGCTGACGGATCTTTCCTTGAAAAAAGTGAGCGCCAGCCAGACGGCGTTTGAGGACGCGCCGGTCACGATTCAGGCGGAGGTGGCCGCCAGTGGTTTTGGCAATTCGGCCATCGTGGCCCGGCTCACGGAAGTGGCCACCGGGCTTTCCCGTCCCCCGGCCGGCACGACCAACCCCGCCGCGCTGCACGTGGCCGCGAGCACCAATGTGGTGGCCGAACTGACGCAGCGCGCGCCGGCCGGTGATGGCAGTTTGAATTATCGGTTTCAAATCCAGCCGGCGGGGCCGGGGCTGCATTTTTACGAATTGGACACGCGGGCCCGGAGCGAGCTGGATCATCCTGAAACCCCCTCGCGCGAGGCCACGCTGGTGAACAACCGCCAGATGCTGGTGGTGGATCGCGGGCAGGAGCCGTTTCGAGTGCTGTATATCTCGGGCCGGCCCAACTGGGATTTTAAATTCCTGAACCGGGCCGTTCAGGACGACCCGCAGGTGCGCATGGTCTCGATCATGCGGATTGCGCGCCGGGAGCCGAAATTTGCCTTCATGGGCCGGGACGGCGAATCCTCGAATCCGCTGTATCGCGGCGTGGACCAGTCGGCCGAGGAGGGCGCGAGTTATGACCAGCCGGTGCTGATTCGCCTGAACACGAAGGATGAACTGGAATTGCGCGGCGGCTTTCCGACCACGGCGGAGGAGCTCTTCAAATATGACGCCGTGATTGTCGCCGACCTGGAGGCGGATTTTTTCACGCACGACCAAATGGCCCTGATTCAACGGTTCGTTTCCCAGCGCGGCGGCGGCTTCCTCATGCTGGGCGGCGCGGAATCGTTTCGCGAGGGCAATTACGGCGGTTCGCTGATCGCCTCGATGCTGCCGGTCTATCTGGACCGCGCGGTGGATGCGCCGCTGGAGGCGGGCTTGAAACTCACGCTCACGCGGGAAGGCTGGCTCCAGCCCTGGACGCGCCTGCGCCCCACGGAGTCGGAGGAAAAAACCCGGCTGGACGCCATGCCTCCCTTCGAGGTGTTCAACGCGGTCAATGACATCAAACCCGGCGCCAGCGTCCTGGCCACGGTGAGCGGTCCGGACAACCAAACGCATCCGGCCCTCGTCGCCCAGCGGTATGGCCTGGGCCGGACGGCCACACTCATGATCGGGGACATGTGGAGCTGGGGAATGCAGAATCCGGACATGCAAAAAGACCTGCAAAAATCCTGGCGGCAACTCGTGCGCTGGCTGGTGTCCGATGTGCCGTCGCCGGTGGCCGTGGTCCCGGAAACTTCCGTCAGCGGCGATCCCGCCGCCGTGCGGCTGACGGTGACGGCGCGGGATGCCACTTATTTGCCTTTGGAAAACGCCACGGTGCAATTGACCGTCCGCCCCGTGCGGCTGATGACCGGGGAGAACGGGGCGGCGGGCGGACCGGCCGCCGGGGTGGACACCAACTTCACACGACTGACGGCGGAGCCCTCGGCCACCGTGCCGGGGACGTATGAGGCAACGTATATTGCGCGGGAAGCGGGGGCGTATTCGGTGGAGGCGCTGGTCACGCAGGCGGATGGGCGGCCGGGCGGGCAGGCGGCGGCCGGCTGGGCGTCTGATCCGGCGGCGGATGAGTTTCGCTCGTTGCAGCCGAATCGCGCGCTATTGGAAACGCTGGCCCGGCGCACCGGCGGGGAGGTGGTGAAGCTGGCGGATTTGAAATCATTTGTCCGGCAGTTGCCTGCCCGCCACGCGCCGATTACGGAAAACTGGACCAATCCGCTGTGGCAGAACCCGGCGGTGTTTCTGCTGGTCCTGGGCTGTCTGGTGGCCGAGTGGGGCCTCCGGCGCTGGAAAGGATTGCCGTGAGAATGAATGCGCGATGGGGGTGGCTGGCGGGGCTGTTGCTGCTTGGTTTTACCGGGGCGGCAGGGGCGCAGACCAACGCGCCGCGCACGCTCGTGCTGGTGGTGGGCGCGGCGGGCGAGCCGGCCTTTGGCGAGCAATTTGCCGCGTGGGCGGATTTGTGGAAAGCGGCGGCGGCGAAGGGCGGCTGGCAAACCTCTGTCATCGGTCAGGACACGAACCAGCCCGGAACTGACCGGATGCGCCTGCTGACGGTGCTGACCAATGAAGTCGCCAAACCCGAGGGCGAACTCTGGCTCGTTTTTTTAGGCCACGGCACGTATGACGGCCGGGTGGCGAACTTCAACCTGCGCGGCCCGGATATTTCGGCGGACGATCTGGCGGCGGCCTTGCAGCCCTGCCACCGGCCGCTGGCGGTCATTCAATGCGCGTCCGCGAGCGGTCCCTTCCTCCACGCCTTGTCCGGTACGAACCGCGTGATCATTACCGCCACGCGCAGCGGCAACGAGGTCAATGCCACCCGGCTTGGCGGGTATCTGGCGCGGGCGATTGCCGATCCCGCCGCCGACCTGGACAAGGACGGGCAGACCTCGCTGCTGGAGGCCTTCCTGCTCGCCTCGCGCGAAGTGGCGCAATTTTACAAGGAAGCCGGACGGCTCGCCACCGAACACCCGTTGATTGATGACAACGGCGATGGCCTCGGCACGCCTGCCGACTGGTTCAGCGGGGTGCGCGCGGTCAAGACCGCCGCCAACGGCAAGTCGGTGGATGGCGTGCGCGCGCAGCAGTTCATCCTGGTGCGCAGCCAGGCGGAGCAGGAACTGTCGCCCGCCGCCCGCGCCCGGCGGGATGATCTGGAAAAGCAGTTGAGTGAGTTGCGGGTGCGCAAAACCGCCCTGGGTGCGGATGAATATTACAAACAGTTGGAGGATGTTTTGCTGGAAATTTCCCGACTGTACGAGACCAAATAAGTGTGCCTGTTTTGGTGGAATCTTTATTTGAAATTCCTCGTTATATTCGGTGGAGATGCCACTTGAGTTTGAGCCGGGGAGCCGTCGCCACCATCAAACAGCCAGCCCCGAGTCCGAATTCCTGCCAGCCCAGTGTCAGTGGATGCCGTATCTGTTGATTAATGGAAAATGGTTTGATAAAAGTGTGCGCCAAAAAATAACACATGCCCGCATTGACACCGGGCAATGCGGGTATGTTCGGGCAATGCGGGTATGTGGATACTATCGGTAACATACCTGTTTGGCGAGTACAATTTCAACTGGATCGTTACCGCATCCGCGCAGGCATGAATATATTGCTCACGCTAATGCCCGCTGGGTTGGCCGGGTTCGTTGGCGACGAGGTGGCTGGCATCATGGTCCGCGCAAATTGCTCCGCCTTGATCTGCTCCAGCAGCGAGCCGGACTTCAGAGCCACCGGCAAGTCTTTCAGAATGAAGGACACATCCGCCAGTCTGGCTTCGGGCCGCAGGTAACCATCCGTGAGGGTCTGGAGAAAGCTGACGAGGTCCGCCTCCTCTTGCGGGGTGAGTTGGAGATTGCCCACCTGGCCATTGATAGGAATGTCTCCCTCGGCCGGGACGCGCTGGTGCTGACGGATGAATTCCGCCGGGGTCAGGGCCGCAACGTTTTGCAAGTTGGCCGGATACCCCAAATATTCCGGCGGCGGGAATATCGGCGTGTATCCGGCGGGCGGACCCTGGCTCCAGTCGAATGCCAGTTCCAGGCCGGCGGCATTCGTCGCCACACTGCGTTTATTGTAAAAATGCACGACCTCCGCCAGGCTCTTGAACACCCCGTTGTGCATGTAGGAACGCACAAAGCCCGGATACGGCCGCTGATCTACGTTGCGCAGGGTGGGGGACTTGAACAGGCCGTTGAACTGGGGAATGTCCCCGGGCTGGCGTTCCATGAACACCATGCCTTCCGGGGAGGGATTCGGGTTGCCGCCCAGGCCATAGTCAACGTAGGCCCCGCCCGCCGGGTTGAAGCCGTCCGGGTTGGTGGCGTGGTTGGTGTTCGCGTAAAAGGGATTGCCCGGGTTTCGCGGCACGCCGAGGTTCGCGTAGCAATACATGGTGAACGTGTCCCGGCCCCGCGTGGTCCGGCTCACGGAGTCCAAGTTTGTGGAGGAATGGCATTCAAAGCATTGGGCCTTGCCGAAAAACAGCACCCGTCCGTTTTCCTCGGCCGGGGTGAAGGTGTATTCGTGGCGGGGCGGCACGCCGTTGGTGGAGGCGTCGTACTTGGAGCTGAACTGGTTGACCTCCGCCGAGGCCTCGTACACCGCCACCGCGGCCGTCAGTAAGGCATACAACTGCTCGTCGCCTGCGGACTGGACTGCCTCGGGGCCAAACACGCTGGCAAACCGGGCGGCGTAGGGTCCATTCGCCACTTTCGCGGCCAGCCGGGGAGAATACCCGCCCGCATGCGGTGGCGGCGGCCCGGCCGGGCGGTTCGCCATCTCGTTCGCGTCCAGCAGGGGCATGCGGGCCTGCATGGCGGTGTCCGGTGTGCGGCCGTCCCAGAATGTCCCGCCAATATACGTCCCGCCCTCGTTGCGCGAGAGGTACGGGCCCCTGGGGCTGAAGGTGCTGTAGGCAATGGGTTGCGGATTGCGCCGGCCGAAACGCCCGGGAACCACCCCCGGCACCGGTCCCGCGACGCGGTTCACCTCGGAACTGGGACCGGTAAAGGCCGTTTGCGGGTTGTGGCAGGTCGCGCAGGCGTAACCCGGCGGATCGGACAGGCGGTCGTCGTAGAAAAGGTCTTTGCCAAGTTGTTCCGCGGCGGTGAGCGGTACGAGATTGGGCGGTTCGTCCGGCGCGGGCAGGGGGGATAACGAGGTTGTGGCGGGCAGGGCGTTCGCCAGTGCGACTGCCGCCAGGAACCAGCCGAAGCTGATCGCCGCCAACCAGCGCCTGATGCTCTTAACCTGGGCTGCGTTGCTCATCCGCCGGGGCCGCCCACCGCCTAGTGGGTCATGGCGTAAACCAGGATGTTGATGAACATCGGGTAGGCTTCCGGCTCCGAAAAGGCGTCGAAATAGCGGTGATCCTCCGTCTCGTGTTCCCAGCCGTCGCCGTAATGGTTGTTGTGGCAGATCAGCGCCACCATGCGCTGGTGGTCATCGTAGATGGCATAATAATGCGGGTCATGGCTCTTGAGCTCGTACGGCCAGCCCGGATCGTAGCTGAGGTGGTAGCTCTGAAAGGCCCCCACGCTGGGAATCTGCGGCAGTTTCTTGAAATCAATGACGGTGTGAAAAATCCGGTGGTCGAGGGTCAGTTCCACGGGTTCCCGGTCGGGAAACACGCGCTTGATCTGTTCGTAAAAGTGCTGCCACTGGTCGTCGCCCCAGAAGTCGTCCACCATCATAAACCCGCCATTCAGCAGGTAATTCCGCAGGGCCGCCACCTCGTCATCCTCCAGCACCATCCGGCCCGCCGCCGCCACATACACAAACGGATATTTCGCCAGATCCTTGGTGGTGATGTCCACGTAGTTCAAGCCCGGCCGCACCTTGAGGCTCGTCACTTGAAACAGCCGGTAGGTGAGGTTCAGGTCGGCGCTGGGCGTGTCGTCGTCCCAAATGCGGCTGTTGCCAAACCGGTATTCGGATTCCGCGCCGAAGCGCAAACGGGCAAAGGTGAACACATCCTCCTTGAAGGCGGGAGGCACGGCTTTTTCCATCTCGTCCTGCTCCCGCAACAATTCCTGGTCGTATATTTGATTGCTCTGGCGGAACCCCCGGCCGCCGTAAAACTGCGCCTGGGCCGACAGCAGCACCGCGACCGTGAGCAGTATGATGCCGGTTATGATCGTTTTGGGGCCAATGGTCATGGTTTCAACGTTGCCAGCACCGCCGTTGCGCGGCGGTTGCTTGATCCAGGGGAGCGAGGCGATTGGACTCAGCCTCAATCCCGGTGTGAAAGCTAGAGTGCAGAACCCCGCCGCCCGCGTCAAGCCGTGTCTGGCCCGGGTTTTAGGCGCGGGAAATAGCCGGAAACAGTTAGAGCAGCGCCAGTTGTTGTCGATGCGAACCGCCGGGCTTTTGCTTCTGAGCGAACTCTTGAAGGGTTTCCAAGTCCACTGCGATCAGACCGCGTTCAAAAGGGTGAATCCGAGGCGACAATTTTGGGCCGAGCCACGCCGTAAAGGCTGAGGCGTCATGCCAAAAGAACCCATCCAGAGCCGCCACCACCTCATCCATCGAGCCGGAGCCCGCAAGCTCGGCCTGGCTCATGCAACGTCCCTGCGCCCAACCCGCCGGCAATTCGGCCAGGGGGCGTTCGGGATTGATGGCCAGCCACAGCAGCCGCAGAAGGGACTGTTGCAAGGCGACAGCCCAGCCGCCCAAGGGGCCATAGCGTTGCCAGCCGGTGGCCGGAGTCTCGGCCACCGTGATTGCCAGTCGTTCCGCTGCCATCCGCCACACCATAAATTTCGGCCGGCCCGGCCAGACGCCCGCGCGGTTGAATTTGGGTTTCAGGGAACGGATTAATTTGGCCTCGTGCTGCAAGGCCGCCGCTTCACTCGGGCAGAATTGAAACTCGATGCGGCTGACCTGATTGACCATCCGCAAATGGCGGCTAGGCATCCGGTCGGGATTGGCCACGCGATAATGGCCGAGGCGCTGCCGCAAATTCTTCGCCTTGCCCACGTAAAGCAGCTTGTCCTGGGCGTCTTTCATCAAGTAAACGCCGGGGCGGGCCGGGGCCTCCCGGAAAAAATTCCGGCCCAACCGCTGGTCCAGCGGGCGCGCATCCGGAAATAGGAGTGTTTGGGCCATGACGCCTGGGGGAATGAAAAAATGGCGGAGAGAGGGGGATTCGAACCCCCGATACGGCTTTTGACCGTATACCGGTTTAGCAAACCAGCGCCTTCAGCCACTCGGCCATCTCTCCCGCCTGTTGACCGGCTTCCTGAACCGTTTCGCCGCCCCGGCTCCCCGAGGGAAGCCATGACGAGCCCAAACTTGGCCCGGAAAGTATCAACCCCAAAAGCATGGCCCGTCCGGGGTTGCGGAATCAAGGATAAAAAACGGTAAACCGGTGATTGATGGTCTGGGCGGCGCGGCCGCGCCGCCCTCGATGAAATCACAGCCCCAAAGCCACTGCTTACCTATCGGGGAGCCGGCTCGCAGCAAGCTTTTGTCCAACCGGCTTCCCGAGCTGTGCGCCCCCCTCCCAAATTACAAGTTGGCTCCATTATGCTGTTTGAAACCTTGAACCTTGAAAATTCTCTGGCGCTTGGATGTTGAATTGGGGATGTTTCACCCCAACGGGGTGTTACGGCCACCTCAACCGATAAAACCTTTGCCCTCCAACCCCATTCGTATCCACAAACGTGTACGCCGGATTGGCCACCCCCAAATACGACCAGTTCGTTCCCGTCAGATTGGAGGAGACGAGCACACTGAAATCCCACGCCGTGGCATTCGTCAGCCCAAACTGCCAGGTCCCGTTGCTCAACTTCACCGCATTCGTCAGCGTCACCCACGCGCTGCTATCCCAATAATTTGTCAGCACCGCGTTTAATTCCCCCTGACTCACAATCCCGTCGCCATTGGCATCCCCCGGCACAATCGTCCCCTGCATCCCCGGAATCGGCGCATATCTTCCCGCCGGGGCGGGTTGCGCCAAAGCCTGCCCGCTCCCGGACACAAAAAAGCCCGCCGGCGCCGGTGTCATGCTACTCGACCCCAGCGCATTGACGAAATAACCCGGAGCTGCCGGAATCGCCTGCGACATCCCGGCAATCGGCGTGTAAGTGCCCTGTCCCGCCGGGGTCGCCGAGGCGGATCCCGGAGTCGTATAATACCCCGCCGGAGCCGGGGTGATTGTGGCACTCCCTGCCGGCGCGTAATACCCCGCCGGACTCGCAATCTCCGCCTGCATCCCTGCCATCGGACAATACATTCCGCCCGCCGCGCTCTGGGCCGTCACCGCCCCCGCCGACGCAACAAACGTCCCGGGATTGGCCGGTGTCATGCTGCTCGATCCTTGCGAACTTACGAAATACCCCGGCGCAGCCGGAATGGCAGCGGCCATCCCCGCAATCGGTGTATAAGTGCCCAGCCCCGCCGGCGTCGCCGCCGCCGAATTGGCCGGGGCATAATACCCCGCCGCCGCCGGCATTATCGTCGCCCCGCCCCCCGGGGCATAATACCCGGCGGGGCTGGCCAGACTCCCGCGCATGCCCTGTAGCGGACAATATGACCCCGCCGGCGCATTCTGGGCGGCGAACGACCCGCTGACCGCAACAAACGTCCCGGCGGCCGCCGGCGTCATGCTGCTCGACGCCGACGCACTCACAAAATACCCCGGCACCGCCTGAATGGTCGCGGCCATCCCGGAAATCGGCGTATAAGTGCCCAATCCCGCCGGCGTCGCCGTTGTGGAACCCGCCGGGGCATAGAAACCCGGCGGGGCCGGCGTAATCGTCGCACTCGCCGCCGGGGCATAATAACCGGCCGGGCAGGGGAGGTTCGTCGTCATTCCGGCAATCGGACAATACGTCCCCGCCGGTGCGGGCGTCTGCCCCACCGCCGCATTCGTCGCCACGAAATACCCCGGCGACGCCGGTGTGGGACTCGTCGCCCCGCTCACCGCCACATAATACCCTGGCGGCGCCGGCACCCCCGGCGTGCTCCCGGAGCTGCTGTAGTATCCCGGCGGACAAAGCGTCGCCAGCGCCTGGTGGATGCTTATGCTGGTGAGCGCCAATACCCCAAATACGTATTTATTTTTCATCGGCTAAACGAACCCTGTTACCCCGCATATATGCCCCGGCAGGTGGGAAAATTCAAGGTTTGCCCCGGAAAATGCGCGATTTTCCTCTGCCAACCTCCCTCCCTCCAAAAATTTATTAAAAATATATTGCACCGTGCCGCTGGTGTGTTAGTATCCACGTCCGCTTTCGTTTTCGACGGCGGGATAAATTTAGAGAACCATTAACAGACAATCGCTCTTTGTATGGCTGGACAACGCATTCGTATTCGTCTCAAGGCCTTTGACCACCGGGTCATTGACCAATCCGCGCGAGAAATCGCGGACACCGTTAAACGCACGGGCGCCCGGGTGGCTGGCCCCATTCCGCTCCCGACCCGGGTGGAACGCTTCACGGTTCAACGCTCCCCGCACTCGGATAAAAAATCCCAGGAAACGTTCGAACAGCGCACGCACAAGCGGCTGATTGACATTCTGGATCCGACGGCCAAGACGGTGGACGAATTGAAGAAACTCAATCTGCCCGCCGGTGTGGATATCACCATCAAAATCTGAGGCGAACCTTAACCCTATAATATTATGCCTATCGGATTACTCGCCAAGAAATTGGGCCACACGCGCGTCTATGACGCCGCCGGCCGGGTCACGCCCGTCACGGTGGTGCTCGCCGGTCCCAACCGGGTGCTGCAAGTCAAAACGCAGGCCGGCAAGGACGGTTACAATGCCGTGCAGCTCGGCTTTGACGACCAGAAAGAACACCGCCTGACCAAGGCGCTGCTCGGTCACATCAAGAAGCAGAACGGCGTCGCCGTCAAACGCATTCGCGAATTTCGCAATTTCACCAAGGACGTGAAGCCCGGTGATGTCCTCGGCGCGAATCTCTTCGCCGTCGGTGATTTTATTGATGCCATTGGCACGACCAAGGGCCAGGGCTTCGAGGGCGTGGTCAAGCGCCACAAGTTCGCCGGTGGTGACGCCACGCACGGTGCCAAGGGCTGGCACCGCCGCAGCGGCGCCATTGGTCAGCGCTTGTTCCCCGGCACCGTCATGCGCGGCATGAAAATGCCCGGTCACATGGGTCAGGTCACCCGCACCACGCAGAATTTGCAGATCATCCAGGTGCGCGACACGGACAACGTGCTGCTCATCAAAGGCTCCATTCCCGGCGCCGAGGGCGATTACGTCGTGATCCGCGAAGCCAAGAAACGTCCGCAGGGCTGGAAGGCGCCGGTCGCGGCCATCAGCAAGAAAGACGCCAAAAAGAACGCCGCTGACGCCAAGAAGGCCGAAGCCAAAACCGACGCCAAGAAGTAACGAACGGCCATGAAAATTTCCATTAAAGACATTACTGGCAAGGACCAGGGCGAGCTCGAAGTCAAGTTTGCGCTCGTTGAAAACGGCCGGGGCACCCAGGCGGTGCACGACGCCGTGGTGGCCTATCAGGCCGCCCAGCGCAGCGGCACGGCCTGCACCAAGACGGTCGGCGAGGTCGCCGGCACGAACAAGAAACCGTGGAAGCAAAAAGGCACGGGTCGCGCCCGCGCCGGCTCCTTCCGCTCCCCCTTGTGGGCGGGCGGCGGCGTGGTCTTCGGACCCAAGCCCCGCGATTTCACAAAGAAGATTTCCAAGAAGACCCGCTCCCTGGCGCTGCGCAAAGCCCTGAGCGAGCGCCTCAAGGCCGGTGACGTGGTGGTGGTGGATGACCTGAAACTCGCCTCCCCCAAGACCCGCGAATTCAACAACATCATCCTCGCGCTGGATTGCCTGGGCTCGACGCTCATCATTTCCAACGGCATTGATAAAAACCTCACGCTGGCCGCGCGCAACGTGGTCAATGTGGCCCTGACCACCAGCGATTCGCTGAACACGTACGACGTGTTGCGTCCGGATAAACTCGTGTTCACCAAGAGCGCGTTTGAAAAAGTGGAAGCCCGTTTGACCCAGGAATAACATGAACGCTTTTGAAATCATCCGCACCGTCCGTTTGACGGAAAAAGGCACGCGCCAGAGCGAGAAATTCAACCAGTACACCGTCGTCGCCGATCCCCGCGCCAACAAGACGCAGATCCGCCAGGCCGTGCAGGAACTCTTCAAGGTCAAGGTCACCGGCGTGAACACGCTGAATGTCCGGGGCAAAGCCCGCCGCAAGCGCACCGCGCAGGCCGGCACCACCTCCAACTGGAAGAAAGCCATCGTCACCCTCAAGGACGGCGACAAGATCGTCCTGACCTAGTCTAAGTTTTATCCACGAGGCGCGAAGTGATTTCACTTCGCGCCCTTTTTGCGTCTGGATCGGATCAACTGCGGGCCGGGGATGCGGCAATACCAGAAAGCTTTATCGCTGGACAGAATGCCAAAACGGATATAAAAAAGGATTATTAACCGTGATCAATACCGTGTTCCGAATTATTTAAATTTATGAAACCTTCCGAAGCGTTTGGCATTGGGGTGCGAATCGTCAGTTTGGTCGTCATTTTTTGGAGCGTGTGGAATGTGCTCACTGGTTTGGTGTTGTTGCTTTACTTTGGCCTCTCCGGCCTGCCGATGATCTTCCGCTCCGCGTTCATGACTTCCTCGGTGACTGGAAACGCTATCGTCGGATTGCCGATGCTGGTCATTGGCCTCCTAAGCTTGTTACATGCGGATAAAATTGTCCGGCTGGCGTACAACGACCACTGATTGGCCTCGGTCCGGATTGAGCCTGGTTTTGAATGTCCCCGCCGCTCTCTGCTTCCCAGCGGGCGCTTCGCCTGCTATGGTGCCGCCGGTCATTTTTATTTAACGCATGTCTGCCCGTCCTCAACCCAACCCAGTCCCGTCCGCCACCGACACCGATCTGGCCGGACAATTCCGCGCCGCCATGGCTTTGCTCGAATCGGTCGCGGAAAATCGCGCCCTGCTCAGCGAACTGTCCGAGGCCGAGCGCACCCGGTTGCTGAAGGCCGCCGGGCAGGTGTCGCGGCCGGATGCCGCTGACCGGCGGCAGTTCGTCAAGGCCACCAAGCGCCAGCGCAAAGCCACCAAGGCCGAGCGCGCCGAACGGGTGCTCAACCAAACGGGCATCCGGCAGTTGCGCCAGAAACCGGTCTTCACCACGCCCAATGTTCATGCGCCGGAAATTCCCGATCCCATCGAGGTGACGGATGATCCGGATTTTCACGAGGCCGTGGAGGAGCAGAATTGTTACGTGTGCAAACAGGATTTCACCACCATCCACCATTTTTACGACCAGCTTTGCCCGGCGTGCGCGGAGTTTAATTTTAAGAAACGCTCGGAGCTGGCGGACCTGACCGGCCGCGTGGCGTTGCTGACGGGCGGACGGGTGAAAATCGGGTATCAAGCGGGCATCAAACTGCTGCGAGCTGGCGCGCACCTGATTGTCACCACGCGCTTTCCGCGCGATTCCGCCGCGCGGTACGCTGCCGAGCCGGACTTCGCCGCCTGGGGCCATCGCTTGGAAATTTTCGGGCTGGATTTGCGGCACACCCCGAGTGTGGAGGCGTTTTGCCGGCACCTGCTGGCCACCCGCGACCGGCTGGATTTCATCATTAATAACGCCTGCCAGACCGTGCGCCGGCCGCCGGATTTTTACCAGCATATGATGGAGCGCGAGAACTCCTCGTTTCAGGATCAACCGGAGTCAGTGCGGCGGTTGTTGGGGGCGTATGAAGGGCTGCGCGGTTATCATATTTTACCCGAGGCCGATGCCGCGCTGCCGGCGGCGGTAAAACCCTCGGAAATCGCCGGCCTCACTCATGCGGCGCAGTTGTCGCAGGTGGCGCTCCTGCCGGAGGAACTGGCCGCGCAACAAGATCTATTCCCGCAAGGCCGGCTGGATCAGGACTTGCAGCAGGTGGATTTGCGCGAGCGCAATTCCTGGCGGATGATGATGGCCGAGGTTCCCGCTGTGGAGTTGCTCGAGGTGCAGCTTGTCAATGCCATCGCGCCGTTTCTGCTCAACGCCCGGCTCAAGCCCCTGATGCTGCGCACGCCGTCGCGCGACAAGCACATCGTTAACGTCTCCGCTGTGGAAGGGCAGTTTTATCGTAAATTCAAAACCACGCGGCATCCGCACACCAACATGGCCAAGGCCGCGCTCAACATGATGACGCGCACGGCGGCGGCGGATTACCATGCCGACGGCATTCACATGAACGCCGTGGACACCGGCTGGGTGACCGACGAGGACCCCGTCCACATCGCGGAACGCAAAGTCCGCGAGCACCGGTTCCATCCGCCATTAGATATCGTGGATGGCGCGGCGCGGATCGTGGATCCAATCATTGCCGGCCTTAATACCGGCGTGCATGTCTGGGGCAAATTTTTAAAGGACTATAAACCCACTGACTGGTGAAAACCTTCCTCATCGCCACCCGCAACGCCCATAAAGTGGGCGAAATCCGCGCCATCCTGGGCGGGGAGTTTCAATACCTCACCCTGAACGATTTCCCCGGCGCGCCCGTCGTGGTGGAGGACGCCGCCACCTTTGCCGGCAACGCCGCTAAGAAGTCCGTGGAGTTGGCAAAATGGCTCGCCTCGTGCCCCGCGCCTCGTGCCCCGCGCCTCTGCATCCTGGCCGATGACTCGGGCCTGGAAGTGGACGCCTTGAACGGCGCGCCCGGCGTGCATTCCGCCCGGTTTGCCGCCGTGGATGTACTCAAAGACGGCAACACTCCGGATGCCGACAACAACGCCAAACTCCTGCGCCTGCTCCGCGACGTGCCCGCGGAAAAACGCACCGCGCGCTTTCGCTGTGTGATTGCCCTCACGCCGGTCGAGCCGGAGCCGCTGACCGGTTCCTCGCCCGTGTGCGCCGCTGTGTACGAACCAGGCACGGTGCTGTTTGACGGCGCCTGCGAAGGACGCATTGATTTTGGCCCGCGCGGGCAGGGGGGCTTTGGCTACGATCCGTTGTTCATTCCCAACGGCTTCGAGCAATCCTTCGCCGAACTGGGCGAGACCATGAAAAACCAGCTCAGTCACCGTGCCCAGGCCCTCGGCAAATTGCAGGCCTGGCTGCGGAAGCAAACCGAATTGAATCCGTAGCAGCCGACGTGAGGAGGCTCACTTTAATTCCCCGGAGCGCGCCCGTCCCCGGGCGCAGCAATGTAAAAATACCTGCAAATGCAGGGTTGTATCCTTCACCAACCGACACAATTTTCCGAGTTTTGGATTTGAACAACCCGTGCATAAGTTGGGCTTCCTGGTTCACGGCAGCAAACTGTCCACCTGCAACTTTTTCCGCAGCTTGCCGTTGTCCGCCACCATGGCGTAGCGGTATTTGCCCTTCACGGGCAGCGCGTAAAATTCCCCGCCCGCTTCCTCCACCATCAGGCTGCCCGCCGCGAAGTCCCACAGATTAATGCGGCGTTCAATATACGCATCCAGCCGGCCGGAGGCGACGTAGGCCAGTTCCAGCGCCGCCGAGCCGAGAATGCGCAGTTTCTTCGCCTTGCGCGTGAGGCGGCTCACATGCGGCAGGCATTTTTCCAGGCTGGCCTGGCTCTTCGAGAACCCCATGGCGATCATCGCATCCTTCACCTTGGTCCGGTCGCTCACGCGCACCGGGTTGCCGTTCAAGCGCGTCGGCCCGCCCTTGATGACGGTCCACAATTCCTTGGTGAAGGGATCATAAATCACCCCGACCACGGATTGTTCCTGGTGCTGCAGGGCGATGGAAACGGCGGCGTGCGGCACGCCAAAGGCATAATTCACCGTGCCGTCAATCGGGTCCACGACCCAGCGGTATTCTGCGGTCACATCCCCGGTGATGCCTTCCTCACCTAGTACCGGCACCTGCGGAAACGCCCGGCGCAGGGAAGTTTCGATGATGTGCTGGCAGCGCACATCCAGTTCCAGCTTGATGTCATGCGGATCATCCACATTGACGTGCTTTTCCTTGTACCAGTTGGCGTGCATGACGGCTCCCGCCGCGCGCGCGGCGCGCACAGCCGAGGCCAGGGCGGACTTTAAATTCAAATTCACCTCAACTTGATGCCACCAGAACGCGTGAGGGTCGAGATTAAATGTTCACCCACCCCACTGCCCCCAAAAATGCTCAAAACTCTGCCGCTCACGCGCCGGATGCAAACCGCGTTCATCATGCCACAACACCGCCGCGTGACCGTGGGAAAAGCGCGTCTCCCACGGTATATGATACGCCCCGGCTTCGAGCCAGATCAGATGATCCCCCGGGCGCAACGAGCGCGGCAGGGAAAGGCGCGCCAGGCGGTCAAACGCCATGCACGTGGGACCATAAACCGTCGTTGGCACTTCCGCACCCGTGCGTTCCGGCAGCGACAGGAGCCGATGCTGCTCCCAGAGCGAGGTCAGCGCGTGCAGCGTGCGCCCGCCATCGCAAATGAGCAGGCGCAAGCCCTGCCGCTCCTTGGCATCGAGGATTTTTACCACCAGGACCCCGCTGCTGGAGCTGATAAAGCGGCCGTTCTCCAGCCAGAGCTCACACAGGTCGGGAAACTCTTTGGCAGATTTTCGCAGCTCTTCCGCGAAGGCGCGCAGACCGAATTCGCCGTCCAAAACCTTGCCGCTGGGCGTCAGCACCTGACGGGCCGGCAAGCCGCCACCGAGGTCCAGAATTCGCGGCGCAAACGTTGCCGTGCGGCAGATCTCGGCCACTTCTGCCAGTGCGCGCTCGTAAACCAGCGCGGACGGAAGATTGCTGCGCAGATGAAAGCTCACCACCTCCACGCGCACTTTGGCTTTGATCAATTTTTTAAGTGCCGCCACCGCCTCATCCGCCGTGAACCCGAATTGCGTGGGGAACTGCGAATTTTCGGGATCAAACTCTTCGCTGGTGTTGAGCCGAACACCGCAGCGCCAGTCGAGTTTTTTGGCCAGCGGCAGCAACGCGGCCAGCTCGGCGGTCGAATCAAAATTGACGGACAACCCACACAACTCATGCCGCGCCAGCCAGTGATGCTTGGCCGGTCCGTTGACGAGAATCTCCGCTGGCGCAAACCCCTCGGCCAGCGCGGCGCGCAGTTCAAATTCGCTCACCACCTCAATGGGCCGGCCCTGCCCCCGCCACCAGCGCAACAATGGCGCGACCGGCTGGGTCTTGCACGACAGCCAATGGCGGCACACGATTTTCCCCGGCCGTCGCACTTCGCCCGTGTCAAATCCGGCGTATGCCAGCGCTTTGTCCAGTTCCGCCACTCGTTCCGCGATCGGCAGCGCCGAGCAGAGATAAAAGGGCGTCGGCGTGTTCAAGGCCAGCGCCTCGCCGACTAGGCGTTTCCAGAAATGAATCACCTCCGGCGCATGGCCGAACTCTGGTTTGACCGGCAGTTTCAACATTTACTCCAGTTTGCCGGGTCTGTCCCGCCCTGTCGCTCACATTCGATTCCCGAAGCTTCTTGGCGCGGCTCACATTTTCTCCCCGTCCGTCCACCAGCCACCGGCAATGATCACCCACCAGTGTACCTGTGCTGTCCAACATCTTGGACTGCTCCGGCAGAGCGCAGCGGCGACGGAGCTTTTCGTACGATCTCCAATCCGCGTTCCGTCGGGTGAAATCATCCACCTGATCGGTCAGATCCGTCCGAAACCCAGCTTATTCTCGCCTCATGCCGCCCCTCCTGACTCCACTCTTAACCCATGCGACGGGGCGGCTCTTCGGTAGAACGCCGGCTTCAAGCCATCAACCGGATGGCCGTTCCATTGCTTAACGAAAGCAAAGCCTCGGCCGTGCCGTTGCCAATGCCGCAGAAGGCCGCCAGTGGGGTGCTGGAGATGGGGGAAACGGTGGTGCTGATATCACCGTGTGGATTGACCGTGAATAGTGGCGGAGCGGCATTCCCGGACGCGCGGTTGAGCAACGGAGCGCTTGCCGACGCCCCCCATTCGGCATCGCTGGTCAGGGTGTAACGCTGGGGATTGCCATCGCTCCCGGTGGCCACACAATCAATCGCTTGCGCGCCAACCACCGCCAGCGCCAGGCGCGCGTTGGCCATGACCGTGGTCTTCCCATCCCCAATCACAACCCCGGTTGACCAGGAGCCGCCCTGGTTGTTAACGCGATAAACGTATCGTCTTGGGCGCAGATCCGTGCCCACCACCACGGCCACCAATTCCGTTGGCGAAGGGCTGGCCAGGGCGATGGAACCCGGCAGCAATGGGTCGTTGGTCACCGTGGCAAATGTGTTGGCGGGCCATTGTTTGTCGCTGGTTTGCCATTGCGCGGCGACCAAATGGCTTTGCTGGTCAAAACTGAGCACATGCACCGTATCCTGCCGCGTGCACGCCGCCAGCATGGCAAAGGGATGAATGAGCAGTTTGCCCCCAACCGGCTTCCGGGCGCCCCAGGGGTCGTCATTTTTGCGGCGCGAGGCATAGATTTGGCCGGAAGTGGTCGCGTAGAACAGATGCCGTTCCGAACCCGTCTGGCAGCCATCGAAAGCGTACGGAAATCTCACTTCGGGAGCGATGGACTCCCGCCACAATGACGTGGCCGGTGACCACGCGTTCTTCACCAGCGTGCTGCTGCCAAATTCTGACAGCGTCGAGACCATCACCAGCTCGGCCGTATTTTGGGTGTAGGCCAGAATCGGGCTTGCCGGTCCCGGCGTCCAGTTGCTGTCGGACGTTATTTCCACCGTGGTGCGAAACGAGGGCGAGGGGTAAAGCCGGAGCTGGCCGCGCCGTGGCAGCTCGCGGGCACCGGTGGTGGCGTTGTATTGGGGGTCTAAATCATCCAGCCGCGCCACATAAGCGGTGCTGCCAAGACTGAATACTTTCAATCGTGGCGTCGCCACCGAGTCACTCGGATCGCGGACCAGTGAACTGTTGAAATCCCAGTTGACGAGGGGTGTCAGCTTGCCTAGCGCGCTCGGTGGAATTTTGCCCTGGTTGTTGCCTTCGCATTGCCGCCAGAGCGGCCACGCCACCCAGGGTGGCTGCGAGTCGGCGGGCACGACATTAAAGGATTTTAGCAGCCACTCCGATGAGCTTGGATCGAAGCCAAAACGGCTGTCTCCGCCGGTGGGCGTGCGCAGTTGCGGCAGCACCGAACGATTGACATTGTTGCCGTAATCCACCTCCCAAAGGCAAAGGTCCGGCCGAATTTGCAATAGTTGCGCCGCAATGGCCTGGTGGGCGTATAATCCCGGACGAAACGCCGCCCGCTCCGTTCCCGTCCAGCCAATTTCTTTGAAATATTCCGCGTAGTAATCCAGCTCATGCTGCTCAAATACGACATCCGACGAGTCTTCATTGTCGAACCAGATGATTTGGCCCGGGAGCATGTGCGCGCTTTGGGCGAGCGTCCGCGTTGCCACGGCATGGTCTTTGCCGGTGGCCCCCGTCATGAGCTCCCGCCATTTTTTCTTTTCGGGGGCGTCAAAGTGCCGGACCACAACCCCTTTGGCGTCGGTTTCTTGCCGCACAAACGATTCCCGGCTGTAACCAAGATAAATGGCGCCGGTTCCCCAGCCATCATCCCTCAACGGCAGTAATTGATCATGCCAGTGCCGGGCGGATTGAAATTGCAAGTACGCGCCGGTTATGCGGAACGTGGATTTTTGAAATAATAGCCGCATCCATTGCGTGTTCTTCGCCACCGGTGTCGCCGGCACATCAATCCGGTCCATTCCAAAAAAAACCGGTTGTCTCGTCGCGTTGGTGGAGCCTGAAGTCATGGGTTAATTCTCGCGTGGGCAGTCTTGCGTTGGCATGTCTCTCCCATGGGTGGCCATCACATAACCGCCACCGGCGATCCGGGTATGAAACTCGCATTGCCGATGAGATAGGGCCCCTGCCAGCCCGTGGTTGTGTCCAACGAGGCCACGCTTATCATCCCATCCCGATCAACCATGACGGCGGTGTTCACCGTTGGGCTTTGTTGAAAAACCCTGATGACGGAACCAGGCGCAAAACTGGCATTGCCGATGGTGTCCGGGCCTTTCCAGCCCGTGGTCACATCCAGCGAGGCGGCATTCAGAACCCCCTCCCGGTCAATGATCAGGGCAGTGAAGCGCATTGGACTGGGTTGGAAGACCGTGATCGGCGAACCGGGCGCAAAAGCGGCGCAGCCAATTGTCGTTAACCCCTGCCAGCCGGCCGTCAAGTCCAGGGCGGCGGCATTCAACACCCCGTCGCGGTCAATCATCAGCGCGGTATACAAACTCGCGTTTTGCTGGAAGACCGTGATCGGGGAGCCGGGCACCAGGCAGGCGCAGCCAGTCGTTTGGGGGCCGGACCAGACCGCTGGCGCGCCCGCCTCGCGACTGAAGGCATTCAAAACCCCAAACCGATCAATGGCAAAGATCACATTCGCCATCGCGCCTGTCTCCTTGCTCGAACTCGCTTTCGGCCATTCCCGCCCGCTGGCCTGTGCCGGTCGTCGGCCAGGCGATTCCCAGTGCGGTCAGCCCCCGGCCCCGGCCCGAAGGTCACGACTCGCGCCACCAATTCCGCCGCGCGGCAACCTCCGGTGCATTCGTCAGGCCACATAATTCTGAATCAGCTCGTGGGGATTAGGTGATGGTTGGGAGGCTGCTGTTCACCGCAATGTCCACCCCGGAGCTGGGGGTGTACTCAAACCATTCCGCGATTAACAAGCCTTTTTCACCGGCCTGCACGATCGGATACGGGAGGTTTTGGTTTTGCTCAATACTGTGCGCGTTGGAAAGCGCCTGCACGGTGATATGGGTCCCGTCGGGCACCGCCGTGATCGTTTGCGTCTCCTGCACCCCGGACTCGAAAGTGTCAATGATGGCCGTTGCGCCCGTCACGAATCCCGTGCTGTCCGCCACTGCAATCGTCACTGTGGCCGTGCTGGGTGTCAAATCCTCGTCACACGTGGTTCCAATCTGAGGGGTGTCGTCATCCACCGGCCCGCCCCCGTTGGGATTGGCCGGCGGAATCCCCGGGTAGTTCGTCGCGTCATAGTCCTCAATTTGTTGGGCAATCGTAAGGTAGGGATTCGAAGGCATCTGGCTGGGCAGCGTGGTCTGATAATACTCGGCAAAGTAAGTCCACGCTCGTTCCCAACCCTTCCGGACGGTGAGCACTATCCGGGCGCTCCCGGCTCTTAAAAAGGCCTGCCGGGTGGCATCCGGATGCTGGATTTGCCGGATGAAATCCCAGCTTTGCGGCACATCCCAAAAATAAGAATAAAGAAAATACAGCACATTATCCCAGTCAATCGCCTGGTTGATGAAGTTGATCGTGTCCTCATGCTGGCGCACGACCGTCCAGTCCGCCGTGGAGAGATTGGTGTCGGGACCCGTAAAATCCACGCCATGAGTGATGTCCGCGCCGCTTTGTTGCTTGAACAAATTGATGACATTTTGGGGCATGAATTCAAAATTCTTCCCCAATATCCACCGGATGGCGCACTTCATGATCTCGTCATTTTCCTCCCGGCGCAACGTCAGCGTGTCCACGTTGTTGATTTGGTTTTGCAGCGCGGTGATTTGGGAGTTTATATTCTGCTGTTCCGTGTAGTAGGTGGTCTGGGCCGCGTTATATAACGCGCCATAGACAGCCGCCTGCCACTGCTCCATCGTCGCCGTCGCGGGCACGGTGTAAATGTCATAAGTGAACACCGCCGGATTGGCCATGTTGATGACACTGGTGATGGTCACCGACCCCGTGAAGCCCGCCATAAAGCCGGTGAGCAGGAGATTGTTGATGGCATTTTGTCCGTAGGGCGGCTGGAAATACTGCGCCTGGCTGGCGGGCACCGGGTACCCCACAATGCTCAGATTATACCCCTTGTCATGCGTGCTGTCGTTGTCCCCGATGAACGCGCTCAGCAACACCTTGTCAATCTGGTAGCCGTCGTCCACCGTGCATTGCAACGGCCATATCGTGTACCAGCCACTCTCGCCGGTGTTAATCCCGGTCACCGGCGACCCCCCGATGGTTTTGACAATCGTGGGCGTCAACTTGCCTTTCACATTCGGCAACAGTGTGCCTTGCGGCGGCGCGGGCACTTGGGCGCCATAGTGGGTCGCCAGTTGCTGGTAATTGTCCAGCGTGATTTCGGAGTATTTCAGGTTGAAGGCAAACGCCTGCGCCGCCTGCGCCTGGAGCTTGGCCAGTTGGACATACGCCTCCCGCATCGCGGCCCCGGGCTCGGGAATTGTGATGTCGTACGTGAGCCTCAACCCGTAGCGGTACACCGCCACATACCACTTGCGCATCAGACTGAAATAATCAATCCGCATCGGATCGGTCGCGCTCGGGTTTTCCAGCATTCGCGTGCTCGCTTCTGACGTCCCCGAACTGCTGGAAATCGAAATGCTCGTTTTATGCGACTGAATCGAGCGCGAGGAGGCTTTGCGCGTCGTTTGAATCGCATGACTGCGGCTGTCGGCCGCCGACTGCGAATTCTGGTCTTGGGAACCGAAACTGCTGGCCACCGAGCCCGTGACGAAGCTGATGGAGCCACTGACCGAGGCATTGATGTTGAACTGATTGGCGTGGGCCACCTGGGATTGCGTGGACTGGGTGAGTTGGGTGGTGTCCGTCACGCCCGTTTCACTATAGTTTTCGAGCGAATCCGTCACAATCGAGGTGAACTCCTGGCTGACCACCGACCATTCCTGCTGCACCACGCACGTTCGCTCCTTCGGTGCCAGCGGGATCGTCGCGATCAAACCGCCGCGTTCAATCCCCGCCGGCGTCATCTCCATGCGCTCCAAATTAAGCATCCCGATGGGCGAGGCCACCGTGCTGGAAAATGTGTTGGTATTGATGATCGCCGTGTTCAGCCGGTTGAGCGCGCCATTGGCCTGCGGTGTCGCTGCCGTGACGGCCGGGATTGGTCCGCTGACCGCTGCCAGCACCGCTGGCTGGCTGGTGGCCACGGCTTGCTGCCGGGTCGCCACCAGCGCGTTGCCAAAGGCAGCCAAATCCGCTTTTGGAATGGTGGCAAACGCCGCCGGGGAGGGGAGCTGGCTGGGCAGCGGGCTGCCTTCAAATTGTTTGACCAGCGCATATACCGTGTCCTGGGTTGGCTGCGCTGATTTTACCACCGCCAGCGCCGTGCGAATGGCATCCACCTCCCCGGGCTGTAAATCGAGACTGCTGACAAACCCGAATTTTTGAACCGCGCCGCCCGTGTCGGCTGCGGTGACATTTAATGGCACATACGTCGCCTTCGGAATGCTGGTGATGGAATTGGTAAGCCGGGCCACCGGTGTCACCGCTGCCGTCGCTGTTGTCTCTGTAGTCCCTGTTGCCGGGGGAGCCGTGACCGGCGTGGCAGCCGGGGTCGCAACCGGAGCCGCTGGGGAAGTTGACGCCGTCATGGGTGCCGGCTTTGCTGCGTGTTTCGCAGCGGTGGCGGAGGCTGCCTGAGACCTTTTGGGTGCGGCTGTGGTCGGAGTTTTGGCAGAACGTGGCATAAATAAGTTAAATCTTTAATGAGTTGATTCTGTGCATGTTGCCCAAGGCTACCCCATGGGGAATTCCCCTGTGCTTTCTGGCAATGCATCCCGCGTCGGCACTTTTTGTGAATATCGTCCCAATCCGAAAATTTGCAAGAAATAAGTTTTATTTTTATCAGGCATTAGCCAGGGCCACGAATCCTCCTCCAACCCACCCTCCCGTCCCGGACCGTTAAAAATTCTCTTTGACAAATTCCCAGACTAGGCTAATATTGTGAGTAGTTAGTACGTGACCGTCCGAACCCCGCTGGCGAAAGCCAGCCCGTGGCTGGTCCCCTAGGGAACTGCCTTGGATTGCTTTTTGACCTCCTCCCGGCCCGGGGTGGACAGATCATTTGACGCGCAAATCGCTGGATTTGAGATGTTTAACAAATTAACCGACTAACGTTCTAACCGTTTAACTCGTTTAACGTTTGAACCATATCTTCAAGTTTCGCGTAGTTCCCGCCGCCGGTGATCACGGAATCACTTCCTTCCGCTCGCCCAAAAATTCCTGTTGCGCGCGGCTTTTCTGCTCCAGCAGCTTTTGCTCCGCCGCCTGCAGGGCTTCCAGCAGAGTGGCCGCCTCCAGCAGGCGGGGCACACTCACATAACTCGCCCCGGCGGCATACAACCCCGGCACCTGCTCCAGCAATTCCGCATGCACCATGATGACGGCTTGGGCATTCAATTCCCGCAGTTGCCGCAGCATCTTCAGATTGTCCGCGCCCTTGAGCACCGTGTTCGGCAGGGTGCAAACGATATACTCCGCCTTGCCCACGCCGGCGTGCAGTAGCACATCCCGCTGAGTAATGTCGCCATAAACCGCCGCCACCCCGCGCCGGTTCAGCCGCTCATGCACCACGGGGTTGAAGTCAATGACCACCAGGTCGGAAAGCAGGTCCGGGCGGTTGCGTTGAATTTCCTCCAGCAGCGAGCTGGCCGTCCAGGAAAAACCCAGCAGGCAGATGCGTCGCGAACGGGTCACGATGTCCGTCTCCTCCGAGGTCTTGGCCAGGTCGCGCAAACCCAGCCAGTTCAACAAGGGCACCGCGCCGCGCAGCAGGACATCATTGCCGAGAATCGCGTAGGTGGAACCAATCGCCAGAAACGCAAACGCAAATGCCGCGATGCCAATCGTTCGGTCCGACACGTCGCCGCTCTGATGGCCCAGCGCCAGCAGCACCAGCGACAGCTCGCTCATCTGGCTGAGATTAATCGCGGGCAGCAAGCTGGTCCGGTAGCCCTGGCGCATCGCATAGAGCACGGGGAAAACCGTGACCAGGCGGCTGAGAATGAGGAACACGCCCAACGCCAGCGCCCACCACAGGAAACTCCAGGTGGGCAGGGGAATGGCCATGCCCAGGCCCACGAAAAACAGGGTGATGAAAAAATCCCGCAGGCTGGTGACCTTCGCCACCACATCCAGCGTATAAGGAAACGTGGAGACCATCATGCCGGCAATCAGCGCCCCCATGGCCGGCGAGAGTTTTAGGTAATCCGCGAAGCCGGCCAGGGCGAAGCACCATGCCAGCGCCCCCACCAGCACCAGCTCCGGCAGGCGGGCCACCGCCCGGAACACCGGCGGCAGCACAAACCGGCTCGCCAGAAAGGCCGCGGAGACCAGCACGATCACATGCCCCACCGCCACCAGCATGATGCCCGCCGCCGGGTGTTTTAGGTTAGGCTGGAGGGCCAGGAACAGGATTGTGGCCATATCCTGCAGTACCATCACCCCCACCGTGATGCGGCCCGCCAGCGTTTCCAACTCCCGCTTGTCGTACAGGATTTTGACGATGATGACCGTGCTGCTCATGGCGGCCGCCACGGCCAGGTAGAGCGCCTCCAGATGATTTTCCGCCGGTCCGAGAACGTTAAACACCAGACACCCCAGACCGATCGCGCCGAGGATTTGAGCCAGCGCCGTCAGCGTGATCACCCGGCCCGCGCTGAGCATTTTCTTGAGGTCAATCTCCAGCCCGATCATGAACAGCATCAGGGACAGCCCGATGGTGGAAATGGTGGCAATCGCATCCTTGTCCTGCACCCAGGCCAGCGCGTGAGGTCCGATGAAAAACCCCGCCGCCAGATACGCCAGCAGCAGAGGCTGGCGCGCCAGTTGGGAAATCACCGCCACCACCCAGGCGGCGATGATGCAAATGGCGATGTCCGTTACGAGGCCTTGTTCCATGCTCAAGCAACGTTAATGAAGTGATCCGTCATCGTCGAGAATGGAATCCTACCCGCCTTCCACCTCGGTTATTTCCGCTGCTGTCAGCCGGAAGTCCAGCGCACCGATAATGCCTTCCACCTGTTGGGCGCTCCGGGCTCCGACAATGGCGCCGGTCACCGCAGGGTGATGCAGCGTCCAGGCGATGGCTGTCTCGCCCGGCGAACGCCCGTGTCGCGCCCCCACGGCCCGGAGGCGGTCCACGAGTTGTAGATTGGCGGTGAGTTTCGGTTCCTGAAATTGCGGGTTCTTCCTGCGCCAGTCCGTCGGGGGCAGGGCGGCAATGCGCTCGTGCGACATTCCGCCGGTGAGCAGGCCGGAGGCCATGGGTGAATAAACGATCACGCCCACTTGATGTTGCTGGCACCAGGGCAACTGTGCCTGTTCCACCTCCCGCCGAATGAGGGAATACGGCGGTTGCAAGGAGGTGACCGGGGCGATGGCGGACAGCTTTTCCAATTCCTCCACGCTGGCATTGGACACGCCGATCCAGCGCACTTTGCCCTCTTGTTGCAGGGCGGCCAGCGTGGACCAGCCCTCCAGCGTCTCGTTGATGTCATCCGCCGGCCAATGAATTTGGTACAGGTCAATTGCGTCCACCTTCAAGCGGCGCAGGCTGGCCTCGCACTCCTGTCGGACGGAGGCCGCGCGCAGTGAGTAATCCACCTTGCCCGCCGCGTTCCAAATCATGCCGCATTTGGTGAAGACATGCGGCCGCGGTCCGCTCCAGTCCTGCATTGCCTGGGCGACCACCGTTTCCGAATGGCCCAGACCATAGACTGCGGCGGTGTCAATCCAGTTGACGCCCAGTTCCAAGGCGCGGTGAATGGCGGCGATGGACTGCGTGTCGTCCTGCGCGCCCCAGCCGAATTCCCAATCCCCGCCGATGGCCCAGGCGCCAAAGCCAACCGGGGTAATGGCCAAATCTGAATTTCCCAGCAATGTGGTTTTCATAAAATCATTTTTTAAAAGTCGCTGGCACACTAAGCCGGAAACGGTCAATTGACAATGGCCGGGCCGACTTTCCCGCCCCTGGGCGCCTGGAGAATTCCCCAAAAGTTCCTTGCCTTTTGCCCTGCCTTGTGAAAAGTTTCACATACTCTTATGGCACACGTCAAATTGCACATTCCGGGACCCGTCGAAGTGAGCGAAAAAACGTTTAAAGCGTTTTGCTCGCCCATGATCGGTCATCGCGGCCAGGGTTTTAAAGACCTCTACGCCAAAATCCAACCCCAGCTCCAGCAGTTGCTGTACACCAAACAACTGGTGTACCTCAGCACCTCCTCCGCCTGGGGCGTGATGGAAGGGGCCGTGCGCAATCTGGTTCACAAAAAAGTGCTGAACTGCATGTGCGGCGCGTTTTCCGACAAGTGGTTTGACGTCTCCAAGAAATGCGGCAAGCAGGCCGAGGCCCTCCAGGTCGAATGGGGTTCCCCCATCCGCGCCGCCCTCATTGATGCCAAACTGGCCACCGGCGAATTCGACGCCCTGACCCTCATCCACAACGAAACCTCCACCGGCACCATGAGCCCGCTGGCGGAAATCGCCGCGCTCAAGAAAAAATATCCCGACGTCACCTTCATCGTGGACGCCGTCAGTTCGCTCACCGCGCTGCCCATCAAGTTTGATGAGCTGGGCATTGATGTGCTGCTGGCCGGCACGCAGAAGGCCTTTGCCCTGCCGCCCGGACTGGCCGTGTTCACCGTCTCGCCCGCCGCGCTGGCCAAGGCCGCGCTGGCCAAGGACCGCGGCTATTATTTCGACATCGTCGAGTTCCAAAAGAACGCCGAGCAAAGCATGACCCCCAGCACCCCGAGCATCAGCCATATCTATGCGCTGTCCTCGAAGCTGGACGAGTTCTTCGCCGAGGGCCTGGAAGCCCGCTTTGCCCGCCATGCGCGCACCAATCAATTGACCCGCGACTGGGCCGCCAAACACGGCTTCCTGCTGTACCCGGAAAAAGGTTATGAATCCGTCACCCTCACCTGCGTGAGCAACGGCGCCCGCCCCGGCGGCCGCGTGGTGGATGTCGCGAAGCTGCAAAAGCTCGTTAAGGACCAGGGCTTCCTGATTGATGGCGGCTACGGCAAGATCAAGGGCACCACGTTCCGTCTGTCCAACATGGGCGACGAAACCGAGGCCACCATGAACCAGCTCTACGCCGCGCTGGACAAGGCCATGGCCCAGCTCTGATCGGCTGAACATTATTCATCAACCGGCAATCCGCGACGGCGGGTTGCCGGTTTTGCTTTTCGCATGCTCCCTTCCACTCCCACCTCAACTTGCATCCGCAAGGTTCCTCGCGTATTCTGACTCTATGACATCGGTGGAAATGCTCTAAACGCCTGCCCCGGGTGGAACAGGATCTAGTGTTTGGTTTTGTTCAAAAAACCGGGAACTTCCGTCCGCTCACACCTAACGAGTTGGGCGAACTGGCGCGGGAAATGGCTGCGGCCAGGAACCCTGCCGAAGCCGATCGTTTGCAGGCGGAAATAATGCGTGGCTTTTACGGCGGGCCGACGCTTATGGATCACCGTTCGTGGCGACAGTAACTTGCTAAGGAGACGGTGATATGCCCAGCCGACGGAGCGCGCCCATCCCCGGGCGCAGACCCCACCCAACTGCCGTTGGTTTTTTCCGCCAACGAACCAGGGCGTGTTATCTTGTAGGCCGGGTCGCCTGACCCAGCGTCGGCCAACGTGGGACTCTGGTATTGGTGAGAGACTGACGATTATTCTCCCTCTCCCCGAGGGAGAGGGCAGGGGTGAGGGGGAAGCGCTCAAACGACCAGATGTTGTGCGCAAATCTCCATGGTTTTTAAAAAATCGGTCCTGGTTCGTTGGCAGCAACGTCAGCCCGCCAAAATGCTCTGGAAAAATTGATCGCATCCGCACCATCCGACGCCTGTTCCGCAGTCTTGGCTGTAATCCTGACTTCCTGACTTTTCTCGCGGCCGGCCAGGTGCCCGAAGGACACGAGATTTAGTTTCTTCCATCCCCGCCATTTTAGACGTCAGCCTTCACCGGTTTTGCTTTTCGCCAACCCCGGTTTCCTGCCATCCTAAGCTGTGCCGTCTCAATCGCCGTCCAATTATCGTCTCGTACAACTGGCCTCCGGCGCGCACAGCATTCACTCGCTGGCGCATCGCGAAACGTTCCATCCGGTCATTGGACCGGTCCTGGAGGCGGAGGCCTTGTATGTAAACCAGCTCCGGCTGCGCGAGCGGTTGGCCGGTCACGTGGGCGAATTTGTCATTTGGGATGTGGGCCTCGGGGCGGCCGCCAATGCGGTCACGGTGCTGAAGGCCACGGCCGAAATCCCCGCCACCGTGCGGATGATTAGTTTTGATTGCACTCCCGAGCCGCTGGAATTCTCCCTGCAAAACGCCGCCGCACTGGGCTACTTTGGCGGGTTCGAGGATCACCTGCAAACCCTGCTCCGGGAGCACCACGTCCGCTTTGCCAATGACCGGCAAACCGTGCAGTGGGACCTGCACCTCGCGGATTTCCCCACGCTGCTGAACGAGCCGGCGGCGGAACTCTGGCCCAAGCCCCATGCGATTTTGTTCGACGCTTTTTCCCCGGCCAAAAACCCGCTCATGTGGACACCGCAGTTGTTCACCCGGTTGTTTCAATTGCTGGACCCGGTCCGGCCCTGCGCCCTGCCCACGTATTCCCGCGCCACCATGCTGCGCGTGACGCTGTTGCTGGCGGGGTTTTATGTCGGCGTCGGCCATGCCACCGGCGAGAAGGAGGAAACCACCCTGGCAGCCAATTCACTGGCCCTATTGGATGAGCCGCTGCCACCCAAATGGCTGGAACGCGCCCGCGTCTCCTACAGCGCCGAGCCCATGTGGGACGCCGTGTACCGCCAGGCGCCCTTGACCCCGGAATCCTGGGCCAAGTTGCAAGCCCACCCGCAATTTCAAAGCATATTGCCCTGACATGAGTCTCTGCACTGTTATCTGTCAGATTCACTCAAGGCCGCGAGGATTTTTGCTCGTTACCTTTGGCCTCTCTTTTTCGCGTATTTCGCATATTTCGCGGTTTCAATTTCCCGCCTTGGCCCCCTGCTTTGCGCCTCCGCGTCTTTGCGTTAAATTCTTTTTGGTTGCGGTTAAAATATTCGCGTCTTCCCTCTTTGAAGTTTGATTATTCTCTGGAGCTTGGATGTTGGTGCTTGGTGCTTTCCCCTCCCAACCGTGTCCCTCCATGGTTGATCTCATTTTCTGGGCCGGGGATAATCCCGTACTTGACGAATCGCGCATTCGGTTTATTTCATTAGTCATGAATCTGGAAAAATTGACGCTGAAATCGCAGGAGGCCCTCTCGGCGGCACAACAACTGGCGCGGAACTATTCGCACCAGGAAATGGACGGCGAACATCTGGCCCTGGCCCTGCTGGAGCAGGCGGATGGTCTCATTCCCGACCTGCTGGCCCGCATCGGCGCGCCCGCCGCCCGGCTCAAACCGGATTTGGAGGCGGAACTCGCCCGCCGCCACAAGGTCGAGGGCGCGGGCGATCCCTATGCCGGACCGGATTTGAAGAAGGCCTTGGACGCCGCCCAGGCCGAGGCCACCAAACTCAAGGACGATTATGTGAGCACCGAAATGCTCCTGCTCGGGTTGCTCGAGGCCGGCGGCAGTTCGCTGAAAAAGATTTTTGCCAAACACGGCTTGAAGCGCGACGCCATCCTCAAAACGCTCGCGGAATTGCGCGGCAACCAGCGTGTGACCGATCCCCAGCCGGAGGCCAAGTTCCAGGCGCTGGACAAATACGGTCGCGACCTGACCGCGCTGGCCCGCCAGGGGAAAATTGACCCCGTCATCGGTCGCGACGAGGAAATCCGCCGGGTGATGCAGGTGCTCACCCGTCGGACCAAAAACAATCCGGTGCTGATCGGTGAGCCGGGCGTGGGCAAGACCGCCATTGCCGAGGGGTTGGCCCGGCGCATTGTCAGCGGCGACGTGCCCGAGTCGCTCAAGAACAAGCGGCTGGTGGCGATGGACCTCAGCGCGATGATCGCCGGGGCGAAGTATCGGGGCGAGTTCGAGGACCGCTTGAAGGCCTTTTTGAAGGAGATCGTGTCCAGCGAGGGCAAAATCATTTTGTTCATAGATGAGTTGCACACCTTGGTGGGCGCGGGCGGATCGGAGGGCACGGCGGACGCGGCGAACATCATGAAGCCGCAGCTCGCGCGCGGCGAGTTGCGTTGCATCGGCGCCACCACGCTGGATGAATACCGCAAGCACATCGAAAAAGATCCCGCCTTGGAACGCCGCTTCCAGCCGGTCCAGGTCGCCGAGCCAACCGTCGAGGCCACCATCGCCATTCTGCGCGGGCTCAAGGAGCGCTACGAGGTCCACCATGGTGTGCGTATCCAGGACACCGCGCTCGTGGCGGCCGCGACGCTCTCCAACCGCTATCTCACCGACCGGTTTCTGCCGGACAAGGCGATTGACCTCGTGGACGAGGCGGCCTCGCGCATCAAGATGGAGCTGGATTCCAAGCCCACCGAGCTAGACCAGTTGGACCGGCAGAGCTTGCAATTGCAAATCGAGCGAACCTCGCTGCTCCGCGAAAAAGATGCCGCCAGCAAAGAACGCTTGAAGCGCATTGAGGCGGACCTGGCGAATTTGAAGGAAAAATCTGCCGCGCTCACGGCGCAATGGCAGAATGAAAAAGCCGCCATCAATGCGGTGAGCATTGTGCAATCCCAACTGGAAACTGCGCGCACGGAATTGGAGAAGGCCCGCCGCGCCGGCGACCTCACCAAGTCTGCCGAAATCCAGTACGGGCAGATTCCCGAGCTGGAACGGAAACTGGCCCAAGTGGAAAAGCAATCGGCGCAAACCCCCATCCGCGCCGCCTTGCTGCGCCAGGAAGTCACCGCCGAGGACATCGCGAATGTGGTCGCCGCGTGGACCCATATTCCCGTGACCCGGATGCTGGAAGGCGAGAAGCAGAAGCTGGTGCACATGGAGGAACGCCTGGGGCAGCGCGTCGTCGGCCAGTCGGCGGCCATCAAGGCCGTGGCGGACGCCGTCCGCCGCGCGCGCAGCGGTTTGCAGGACCCGAACCGGCCCATCGGATCGTTCATTTTCCTCGGCCCCACCGGCGTGGGCAAAACCGAGACCGCTCGCGCTCTCGCGGAATTCTTGTTCGACGACGAGAATGCGCTGATACGCATTGACATGAGCGAATATCAGGAAAAGCACACTGTCGCCCGGCTCATCGGTGCGCCGCCCGGATATGTTGGCTACGAGGAGGGCGGCCAGCTTAGCGAGGCCGTCCGCCGCCGCCCCTACGCCGTCGTGCTTTTCGATGAAATCGAGAAGGCCCACCCCGACGTTTTCAATGTGCTCCTGCAAGTGCTGGACGACGGCCGCCTCACCGACGGCCAGGGCCGCACGGTGGATTTCAAGAACACCATCATCATCATGACCAGCAACCTGGGGTCGCCTATCATCCAGGAATTCTACCTGGATTCGCAGAAATCCAAGAGCGGCCGGATTGCCATGGAGGACAAGGTGATGGCGGAATTAAAGCGCCATTTCCGCCCCGAATTCCTGAACCGCGTGGACGACGTGATCATCTTCCAGAGCCTGGACGAGGACGAACTCACGCGCATCGTGGATTTCCAACTCGGCCGCCTCACCGCGCGCCTGGCCCAGCAACAGCTCACCCTCAAGCTCGACCCCGCCGCCAAGAAGTTGCTGGCACGTGAAGGCTACGACCCGCAATTCGGCGCCCGCCCCATCAAACGCGCCATCCAGGAACAACTCCTCAACCCGCTGTCATTGCGCCTCCTCGAAGGCGAATTCAAGCCCGGGGACAACATCCACGTCACCGTGAAGGGCGACGAGCTGAAGTTTGACAAGCAGAAGTGAGGGGAGACGCCTGGCGGCTTGGCAACACTTCGGAGCATGGTGTTGACGTCCGAAAGCCCTGCTTCGGGCTGAAAG
>Ga0182012_10000431_pt1 | contig 47492 bp, 46 predicted proteins | sample 612S2SmetaG_FD_120486 | JGI IMG/M metagenome (GOLD analysis project Ga0182012, IMG submission 120486) | Permafrost microbial communities from Stordalen Mire, Sweden - 612S2S metaG | ecosystem: Environmental > Terrestrial > Soil > Wetlands > Permafrost | place: Sweden: Stordalen | collected... | reverse complement strand
GCCATCATGGAATACCTGGAAAACCACAATGATGATCCCAAACCCTTCGTCTGGACCAAATCCGCCGGCCAAATCCTCGAAAAAGTGGCCAGAGCGAAACAAGCGTTAGAATCACAACACTAGGCTATGATCCCCGAAATCGAGGATTTCAATAATATAAAGGGAGTGACAGGTATGAGCTTCAGCGTTGGTGTGCTCGATCATTTCAATATCCGGACCCGCAGACTAGCCGACACGGTTCGGTTCTATGAGGACATTTTGGGACTGGAAAAGGGCGCGCGGCCGGACTTCGCGTTTCCCGGTGCATGGATGTATAGCGAGGGCAAGCCAGTGGTCCACCTGGTGGATATCTCCCAGACCGATGAGCAGCAGAAGCCGGATTCCGGTGTTGTTCACCACGTCGCCTTCGTGAGCGAGGGCTTTTCGGACATGAAACAGCGGCTGCAATCGAAGGGCATGGCGTTTGATTCGCGGCAGGTTCCGGGGGGCGACCTCTGGCAGATCTTCGTCAATGACCCCAACGGCGTGATGATCGAATTGAACTACGAGGCTGCCAAAGAGCAGGATGGAGGGGCCGCGCCCGCCCTGCGCCGGGATGACGTCGGGGAGGTAGCCTTTTGATCGGGATCGCTCTATGGGTCGCATCGGCAAACAGTTAGGAGATCGGCCTTGAGCGTAACGCAGCAACAGGTCCTCGATGCGCTGGGCAAGGTCAAGTCGCCGCGCGGCATCGCCCTGACCGACGCTGATGTCTTGTCGGCGATATCAGTCACCGACGGTAGGGTGTTTTTCTCGATCAATGTCGATGCTGGCGAGGCGCAGAGCTGGGAAGGCATCCGCGCGCAGGCCGAAGCGGCGGTGCGCGGCATTACCGGCGTCACCGTTGCCATGATCGCGCTCACTGCCGAACGCAAGCCCGGTTCGGCGCCGCCGCCGGCGCCGCGCCCCGGGGCAGCGCCGGTTTCGTCGCATCGGCCGCCACAAAGTCCGGCGTCGCCGATGTCGAAGCAATCTGAAATCCCGGGCATCGCTGCCGTGATCGCGGTGGCCTCCGGCAAGGGCGGGGTGGGGAAATCCACCACCGCGCTCAATCTGGCGCTGGGCTTGCGCGATCTTGGCTTGCGCGTCGGTTTGCTCGACGCTGACATCTATGGGCCTTCCGTTCCCAGGCTCACCGGCATTCGCACCAAGCCTGAGCTCAACGATGACCGGAAAATGATTCCGCTGCAGCGTTTTGGCCTTTCGATCATGTCGATCGGCTTCCTGGTCGAGGAGGATACCGCCATGATCTGGCGCGGGCCGATGGTGATGTCGGCCATCACGCAGATGCTGCGAGATGTCGCCTGGGGTAGCCTTGACGTTCTGGTGGTCGATATGCCCCCCGGTACCGGCGATGCGCAGCTGACGCTTGCCCAAAATGTGCCGCTCAAGGGCGCGGTCATCGTCTCGACGCCGCAGGATCTATCCCTGATCGATGCGCGGCGCGGGCTTGCGATGTTCAAGAAGGTCAATGTGCCGGTTCTCGGCATTGTCGAGAATATGAGCTATTTTCAGTGCCCGGATTGCGGAGCCAGGTCGGACATCTTCGGCCACGGCGGCGCGCGCCACGAGGCGGGGCGGCTCGGCGTGCCGTTTTTGGGCGAAGTCCCGTTGCATATGTCGATTCGCTCGACCTCCGATGCCGGAACTCCGGTGGTCGACAGCGAGCCGGACGGGTCGCACGCGGCGATATACCGGGCGATTGCCGCGAAGGTCCATGATCAGCTGCGGGCCGTGATCGCCGCGGCCTGAACCGGATATCCGCGGCGCATTCGACTTTCGTTTAAACCGAGCCGCGCCACCATGCCTTGGTCGCGTTTTCGCAACCGAACTTCCGTGTTAAAGCCTGCCCGTCACAGCGCTTCGGAGGACGCGGCGAGTCGCTTCGTCGAAACGCAATGCCTAAGAAACGAAATGCTCGGGGAACATGGCAAGCGCCCCCAACAAGGAGATGCCTCAATGAAGCGTCGTGATTTTCTGAAAGTCTCGGCAACCGGCGCCGCGTCGGTCGCAGTGGCCGCGCCGGCGATTGCGCAATCCGCGCCCGAAATCAAATGGCGCATGACTTCGAGCTTCCCGAAGTCGCTCGATACGATCTACGGCGGCGGCGTGGAGTTCTGCAAATACGTCGCCGAGATGACCGACAACAAGTTTCAGATCCAGCTCTTTGCCGCGGGAGAAATCGTGCCGGGCCTCCAGGCGCTGGACGCGACCTCCAATGGCACCATCGAGATGAGCCAGACCGCCGCGTATTATTACGTCGGCAAGGATCCGACCTTTGCCATCTACGCATCGGTGCCGTTCGGTCTCAATGCGCGCATGCAGAATTCCTGGTGGTATCAAGGCGGCGGCATGGAACTCGGCAATGAGTTCTTCAAGAAATACGGCGTGATCGGATTTCACGCCGGTAACACCGGCACTCAGATGGGCGGCTGGTTTCGCAAGGAGATCAAGACCGTCGCCGATCTTTCCGGATTGAAGTTTCGCATCGGAGGAATTGCCGGGCAGGTATTGCAGAAAGTCGGCGTTGTGCCTCAGCAGATTGCCGGGGGCGACATCTACCCCGCGCTGGAAAAAGGGACGATCGACGCGGCCGAGTGGGTCGGACCGTATGACGATGAGAAGCTCGGCTTTCAGAAAGTGGCAAAGTATTACTACTATCCCGGTTTCTGGGAAGGTGGCACGGCGGTGCACGCCTTTTGCAATCTGGAGAAGTGGAATTCGCTGCCGAAAAACTATCAGGCTATCGTCAACGCCGCCGCGGCACAGGCCAATAGCTTCATGGCCGCGCGCTACGACATGCAAAACCCCTCGGCATTGAAGCGGCTGGTGGCGGGCGGTACCCAGCTCCGTCCCTTCACCAATGAAGTGCTGGAAGCCTGTCTGAAGGCGACCAATGAGTTGTGGGCGGAAATCTCGGCCAAGAACGCCGACTTCAAGAAGTCCATCGACGCCATGCAAGCCTATCGCTCCGACCAGTATCTGTGGTGGCAAGTGGCCGAATACACCTTCGACAGCTTCATGATCCGCTCGCGCACCCGCGGCTAGGTTCATCTTCAAGCTGCAAAACCTCGCCCGGCCTGCTTCGAAGGCCGGGCTTTTTGTTGCGCGGCGCCCCAGTTCGACATGGAAATCCCAGAGCGGATGTTCCATGCTCAAGCCAAGCCTCAAGACGAAGGCGAGCTTCACACATCAGATCACCCAGGGGAGGGAACTCTATGAAACGTCGTGATTTCATCAAGGCGACTGGCGCAGGCGTGGCGGGCGTAACGGTCGCCGCGCCGGCCATCGCGCAATCGCTGCCGGAGTTCAAGTGGCGCATGACCACGAGCTGGCCGAAATCGCTGGATACGCTGTACGGCGGCGCCGAGCTAATGAGCAAGGCGGTCGCCGAGGCGACCGACAACAAATTCCAGATCCAGGTATTCTCCGCCGGTGAAATCGTTCCGGGCCTGCAGGTCGTCGACGCCGTGCAGAACGCCACCGTCGAGATGGGACATACGGCCTCCTACTATTACTTCGGCAAGGATCCCACTTTTGCGTTTGGCACGTCGGTCGCGTTCGGTCCTAACGCCCGGATCAACCAGGGCTGGTATACGCTCGGCGGCGGCAAGGAAGTGCTCAACGAATTCTACAAGAACTACAACGTCATCTCGCTGCTTGCCGGCAATACCACCTGCCAGATGGGAGGCTGGTTCCGCAAGGAGATCAACAGCGTCGATGATCTCAAGGGCCTCAAATTCCGCATCGGCGGATTTCCGGGCCGCGTCCTGCAGAAACTCGGCGCCGTTCCGCAGCAGATCGCAGCAGGCGATATCTATCCCGCGCTGGAGAAGGGCACCATCGACGCCGCGGAGTGGGTCGGTCCCTATGACGACGAGAAACTCGGCTTCTACAAGGTCGCGCCGCATTATTATTATCCCGGATGGTGGGAAGGCGGATCGATGATCTTTTCGTTCGTCAACCAGGACAAATGGAATGCGCTGCCGAGGAGCTATCAGGCGATCCTTGAACAGGCTGGCCATACCGCAAACACCTGGATGATGGCCAAATACGATCAGGTCAATCCACCGGCGCTGAAGCGCCTGCTCGCGGGTGGCACCAAGCTGCACGCCTTCTCGCCCGCGATCATGGAGGCGTGTTTTTCCGCCGCCAAGGAACTGCATGGAGAAATCTCTTCGACCAACGCTAGTTTCAAGAAAGTCTATGAATCGATGAACGGGTATAGCAATAATGCCTATCAGTGGTTCCAGGTCGCCGAACTGGGCTACGATTCCTTCATGGCCCGCCATCTGCGCGCCTGATCGCCTGCCCGCGCCACCTGGCCCCTGGAGCATGGCTCCGGGGGCCCATGCCGGTCGCCGGCTATTTGAATTTCGGCGGCTCGCTGAAATCGAGCGGGGGCAGTTCGATCTGCGGAATATCGATCTGGATCTTGCTGGGATCCACGGTCGACGGTTTGTCGAGCAGGGCGGTGACCGTAATCGGAAAGGCGATCACCAGCACGACCATGATTGCCTGCAATCCCACCCAGGGCAGGGCGCCCCAGTAGATGTCGGAGCTCTTGACTTCTTTCGGAGCGACGCCGCGCAGATAAAACAACGCAAAGCCGAACGGCGGATGCATGAACGATGTCTGCATGTTGACGCACAGCATGACCCCGAACCAGATCAGCGCGGCATCCGGTCCGACCACCGGCGCCAGGATTTTCTGAGCGATCGGCGCGATCATCGGCAGGATGATGAAAGCGATCTCGAAGAAATCCAGGAAGAAGGCCAGGAAAAAGATGAACAGGTTGATGAAGATCAGAAAGCCCCAGACCCCGCCGGGCAGCGAGGTCAACAGATGCTCCAGCCAAACGCCGCCGGAGACGCCGAGGAACACCACCGAGAAGCAGGTCGAGCCGATCAGGATGAACACCACCATGGTGGTAATCCGCATCGTTGTCTCGTAGCCCTGCTTGATCAAGCCCCGCAACTCGGGAATGCGGGCGGCCTCCAGACAGATCCAGACCACCGCGAAGTAGGTGACGGCAAAGGCGAGCTTGAAGACAAGTCCTTCCGACAGGAAAATTCCGACCATGGTGCCGATGCCGCAGGCAATCACGCCAATGATCAGAAGCCTTCGGCCGTTGGTCGAGAAATCCTTGTTGTGGATGGCCGCCAGCACGATGGCGCCGACGGCTCCCATGGCGCCGGCCTCGGTCGGCGTCGCGAGGCCAAGCATCATGGTGCCTAGTACGACAAAGATCAGCACCGCCGACGGGACGATGCCGAGCAGGCATTTCCGCCAGAGCGGCCAGCCCTTCAGTGTGCGGGCCTCCTTCGGGACCGGCGGCACATGGTCCGGTTTGAAGACCCCGAGCAGGAAGGTATAGCCGGCGAACAAGGCGATCTGGAAAATCGAGGGTCCCCAGGCGCCGAGGTACATGTCGCCGACCGACTTGCCGAGCTGATCGGCCAGAACGATGAGTACCAGCGATGGCGGCACCAGCTGGGTAATGGTCCCGGACGCTGCCAGCACGCCGGTGATATAGCGCATGTTGTATCCGTAACGGATCATCACCGGCATCGAGATCAGCGCCATGGCGATGACCTGCGCCGCCACGGTGCCGGTGATGGCCCCCAGAATGAAGCCGACGATAATCACCGAATAGCCGAGACCGCCGCGGATCGGCCCGAACAGCTGGCCCATCGAGTCCAGCATGTCTTCCGCAAGTCCGCAGCGTTCAAGGATGGCGCCCATGAACGTGAAAAACGGTATCGCGAGCAGGAGATCGTTGGAAAGCACGCTGCCGAACACCCGGCCCGGAATGGCCTGAAGAAAATTGAGATCGAAGAATCCAAGGTGGATCGCCAGGAAGCCGAATGAAAGCCCGACCGCGGCAAGGGTGAAGGCCACCGGAAAGCCGATCAGCATGGCAAGCACCAGACCGCTGAACATCAGCGGTGGCATCGTTTCCAGCGTGATCATTGCGTCGGCCTCTCGTACTTCGCGTCGATAGTCACCTGGCCCTGTAGCGCCGCGATGCGCTTGATGACTTCCGACACGCCTTGCAACGCAAGCATTACAAAGCCCGACGGGATCACGAATTTGATCGGCCAGCGGATCAGGCCGCCGGCATTGCTCGAGACTTCATTGACGGCGTAGGCCTGGTAGAAGAACGGCCACGACAAATAGCAAAGCAAGAGACAGGACGGGATCAGGAAAAACAGCGTCCCGATCAAATCGAGCCAGAGCTGGCCGCGCTCGGACAGGAACAGGTAGAAGATCTCGACCCGCACGTGTTCGTTGCGCTTGAGCGTGTATGACGCGCCGAACATGACCATAACGGCAAACATGTACCATTGCAGCTCCAGCCAGCCGTTCGAACTATAGCCGAACGCGTAGCGGATCATGGCGTTGCCGGCGCTCACGACACAGGCAGCCAGGACCAGGAAGTTGCAGAGGTAGCCGATCCTTTCGTTGATCTGGTCGATGGCGGCGCTGACCGCCAGCAATGGACGCATCGTGTTGTCTCCGGCGCTCGCCATCAATCCGTGCCCGTGGTCTCAACGAACATCGTTTCGCCGCCGCGTTTCGCGCGCGCGATGTAATGGCTCATCTGCAGGAGCGGTTGCAACGAGTGTTCTCCCCCACTGCGCTGTTGCCATCTTGACTGCACCGTCGGGTGCAACGGCTTATGGAGCCGAGCAGGCCTGTCGCTGCCGCACCATTTCAGCGCGTCTTGACGCCGTCAATCGCAAATCAACAGATTGAGGCGGAGTCAAAAGGTTGGGAGGTCGAAGGCATCGGCGTCGCACGAACTCAACCACCGGTGACGCTCATATGGCGGCTCACGCTGGGGCGGTTGTGCCTGCGATCGATGATGAAGTCATGGCCCTGCGGTTTCAGGCCGATGGCGCGGTCGATCGCCGCGCTCAGCAGTTCATCGCTGGCGGAGGCGCGCAGCGGCTTGCGCAGGTCGGAAGCATCCTCGTGGCCGAGGCAGGTGTGCAGCGTCCCAGTGCAGGTGACCCGCACCCGGTTGCAGGACTCGCAGAAATTATGGGTCATCGGCGTGATGAACCCGAGCTTGCCGCCAGTCTCGCCGACGTGAACGTAGCGCGCCGGGCCGCCGGTGTCATCGTCGAGATCGCGCATGGTGTATCGCTGGGCAAGCCGCGCGCGAAGCATGGACAGTGGAACATACTGGTCGATTCGTCCCGCACCGATGTCGCCCATCGGCATGACCTCGATCAGGGTAAGTGCCATTCCCAGGCCGTGAGCCCACTCCATCAGCGAGGGGATTTCGTCCTCGTTCATATCCTTCAGGGCAACCGCGTTGATCTTGACAGCGAGGCCGGCTGAGCGGGCAGCTTCGATGCCGGCCAGCACCTTGTCCAATTCGCCCCAACGGGTGATGGCGCGGAATTTCGCGGCGTCGAGCGTGTCCAGCGATACGTTGATGCGACGTACCCCGCAATCCCGCAATTCACCGGCGAAACGCGCCAATTGCGAGCCATTGGTCGTCAGCGTCAGTTCATTGAGTGCGCCGTTGGCGAGATGGCGTGAAAGCGCGCGCACCAGCGACATCACATTGCGCCGGACCAGCGGTTCGCCGCCGGTAAGCCGCAGCTTTCGGACGCCCTTGGCGACGAATGCCGAACACAGCCGATCCAGCTCTTCGAGCGTCAGCAGGTCGGCCTTGGGCAGAAATGTCATGTCCTCGGACATGCAGTAGAAGCATCTCAGATCGCAGCGATCCGTTACCGACATCCGCAAATAACTGATCTTCCGCCCGAACGGATCGGTCATGAGCGGGGATAACGATGCGGATGGACTGAGCGACGGACCGTTCATTCAATAGCCTTGTCACTGCGGCAGCCACTAACAAGCTATGGCCTAATCGCAATGTAGGCGTGATGCAATCCGTCGACAATGCGACGCAAGGCATGCTGCAGCGCAAGCAATCAGCGGGTGGGGACAGCGGATTGCGGAGCAGCCGGCGCGGCCCCCGCCGGTGCCGAAGTCGCCGGCTCTGGGAATGACGTGTCGGCGGGCGTGGCGGCGGTACCCTTCGGCGGCTTTGGCTTTCTAGGCCTTAGCATCCGCTTCGGGGCGGCCTTGGGTGGAGGCGCCATCGGCTGAAGTTCCGCGACCACGGGATTGGGATCGATCCTCGTGGTGCCAGCGCTAAACAAATCTCCGGGGTTATGGGTCACCTGAACCGGAATGGTGGCCGGCTGGTATCTGTTCAACGTATAGGTGACGGAAAAACCGTTCTCCGGCGCTGTAAGGGAAACCGAGCATGGCGTTTTGCAGCCCGGCCCGAGCGAGGTGCGAGCATCGGCTCCCGACGGCGTCGATTCCAGCTGAACCTGCAGCGGGGGCGGGGTCGACTTGAAGGCGTCGAACGATAACGAGGAGCAGCCGGCCAGACTAGCTCCGGCTAGGGCAATCACGATGGCGCGACGCATGATCAATCCGTTAATTTAATGCGGCTAACTGCCGCAATCCCCGCACCGACCATAAGAGTGTCAGCACAGCCGCGCAACCGCGCGGATACAAGTCGTTAATAGATGGTTAACGTCCGCGCCCCCGTCTTTCAGATATGCTAGTCGGATCAATTCCTTATGCGGAAGACCGGGCGGCCATCAAGAGCTCGACCGCAGCCGGCAATTGGCTCATATGATTGATCAGCCGATCGGCTCCGAGGTCGGCGATCGGAACTTCTGTATAGCCAAATTCGACGCCTATCACCGGAATTCCCGCGCGTCGGGCCACGCCGATATCCGGTCCGGCATCGCCCACCATGATGGCGGAGGAAAGCTGCCCACCCGCGCGCGCGACCGTCTGCTGCAGAATGGCGGGGTCTGGCTTCGCAACGCCAAAAGTGTCGGCGCCGCATATGGCAGAAAACCGCGAACTCAACCCCAGCCGGTCGAGCAGCAGCTTCGACAACCACTCGAGCTTGTTGGTGCAAACCGCGAAGCGATAACCCTGCGCCCCCAAATCATCAAGAGCGCCTTCCAATCCCTCGAACGGGCGCGACGCGTCGGCGATATGGGCCGCGTAATACGCGATGAAATCGCCGGTCAGGCGGTCGACGTCTTTGAGCGAATAGGAACGGCCCTCCAGTTCCAGGCCGCGTTCCACCAGGCGCCGGGCCCCGGCGCCGATCATGGTGCGCGCGGACAGGAGCGGGACGGGGGGCAGGCCTTCGCGGTCCAAAATGAAATTGAGCGCACTGATCAGGTCGGGCGCTGTATCCACGAGCGTTCCGTCCAGATCGAACACAACAGTACGAGCATCGGTCATCGAAAATCGCTATAGGCCCGCGTGCGATCGTGCAAGTAGGTAATGGCGAGCTTTCGCAAAATCCTTAAAGGCCGCGTCAGATAGTTGCTCGAACCGGATCGGCATGACCGCTTTTTGACCAGCGGAGCCAGAGTTTGGGTACTGGGTTTGTACCCGGCGCAGATCGGCCCAACGAGGGCTTGCTGGCTCGGCTCAGTGCCGACCATTGCGGCCGGGGCGCTGCATGGAGCTGTTCGTGCCTTGAAAACGAGGCTAAATAAGCCCGGGCCGGATCGCCCTGCCGGCGGCGGCGCAGCCTGGGACACCATTTGCAAGTGAGCACGGACGAATTGAAGCGGCAAGCAGCAGCCCTCGCGCTCGAGCATGTGCGCGATGGCATGAGGCTTGGGCTTGGCACGGGTTCGACCGCCAAACACTTTGTCGAGCTGCTCGGCGAGCGGGTTCGCGCCGGGCTCGACATCATCGCCGTGCCGACATCGGAGGCGACCCGCGCCGAAGCGGCTCGATGCGGCATCGTATTAAGCACGCTCGATGACATGGACCGGCTCGACCTGACGGTCGATGGGGCCGACGAAACCGATCCGGCGCTCAATCTCATCAAGGGCGGAGGCGGCGCATTGCTGCGCGAAAAGATCGTCGCGACCGCCTCTGATCGCATGATCGTGATCGCCGACGACTCCAAATGGGTCGATGTGCTGGGCCGCTTTCCGTTACCAATCGAAATTGTTCCGTTCGGCCTGGCCGCGACCCAGCGCGCCATGCGTCTGGCATTTGCGAAATGCGGCGTTTCCGGGCAGATGATGGTCCGGAGAAGCAGGGATGGCCACGTTTTTGTCACCGATGGCGGCCACTGCATTGTCGATGCCCATCTCGGTCGAATAGAAGATGCGCCGCAGCTGGCCGGCATGTTGAACAGTATACCTGGTGTTGTGGAGCACGGCTTGTTCATCGGTGTTGCCGGTATGGTGATATTGGCGGGACAAGAGGGAATTCGCGTTGTCGAACGGCCGTTGGGCTGAAATCTGGGAGAAATGAAATGAAGAGCCTTGCAAGAATTCTGTCGGCCGCGGGGATCGCGGTTGGACTGGCTCTGAGCTGCGTCCCCGCCGGCGCCCAGCAGCCACCTTCGCTCAAGCCGGCATCCCCGGCGGCCATGGCGGCGGCCAGGGAAATCCTGGCGATGAAGAACGCCGGCGCGATGTATGCCAACGCTGTTCCCAATATCGTGCAGCGGACCAAGGATCAGTTGCTGCAGAGCAATCTCAACTACCAGAAGGATCTCAACGATGTTGCCGTTGTGGTCGCCCAGAAGCTGGCCGGCCGCGAGAAGGAAATCGGTGAAGAGATGGCGCTGATCTACGCCAACGAATTTACCGAGCAGGAGCTGAAGGACCTGGTGACTTTCTACAAGTCCCCGGTCGGTCAGAAGCTGCTCTCGACGGAGCCAAGAGCGATCCAGCTCAGCATGTCCTACATGAACCAGTGGGCTCAGAATTTTTCCGAGTCAGTCAATGGTGAGTTTCGCGCCGAAATGCGCAAGCGCGGCAAGGAAATTTGACCCGTTAGGGTCAGGATCTCGATTAGGGGTGGAATGGCCGAGTTCGACGTTGATCTGTTCGTGATCGGAGGGGGATCGGGTGGGGTTCGCGCCGCCCGGATCGCTGCCGGTCATGGCGCGCGGGTGCTGATCGCCGAAGAGTACCGCATGGGAGGTACCTGCGTGATTCGCGGCTGTGTCCCGAAAAAACTTCTAGTCTACGCCTCCCACATCCACCAGGAAATCGAGGACGCCGCCGGCTTCGGTTGGACCATCGCCGCCGCAACGTTCGACTGGTCGACCTTGATCGCCAACAAGGATAAGGAGATCGCACGGCTGGAGGCGGCCTATACGGCCAATGTCGAAAAATCCGGCGCCCATATCGTCAAGACCCGTGCGGTGTTCGAGGATCCGCACACGCTCCGGCTCGCCACCGGCGAGACCGTGCGGTCCAACTATGTACTGATCGCGACCGGCGGCGCCCCAAATCACGGGCCTGCCATTCCCGGCATCGAACATGTGATCTCCTCGAACGAAGCCTTTCATTTAAGTGCGCTCCCGAAGCGCATCGTGATCCAGGGCGGTGGCTATATCGCGCTCGAGTTTGCCTGCATCTTTGCCGGCTTTGGTTCCGACGTGACGCTAATCTACCGTGGCGACAACGTGCTGCGCGGCTTCGACGAGGACGTAAGGACCCATGTGCGGAGCGAGATGGAAAAGCGCGGTATTACCATCCTGACCGGCTGCACCGTCAGCAGCGTCGAAAAACACAGCAAGGAATTCACCTCGCATTTGTCCAACGGCTCCAGCATTGCCTCCGACCAGGTGATGTTTGCGATCGGGCGGCATCCCAATGTCGCCAACCTCGGGCTGGAGAAGGCCGGCGTCGCCATCAACCCTGGCAATGGTGGCATTGCCGTCAATGGCTTTTCGCGCACGTCGGTATCGAATATCTACGCCATCGGCGACGTCACCCACCGTACCAACCTCACCCCGGTCGCGATCCGCGAGGGGCATGCCTTTGCCGATACGGTGTTCGGCAAGCGGCCGGTTCAGGTCGATCATGCGGACATTCCGACCGCGGTTTTCAGCCAGCCGGAGGTTGGCACCGTAGGGCTGACCGAAGCACAGGCCCGCGCGCAATTCAGTCACGTCGATATCTACAAGGCCAACTTCAGGCCGATCAAGGCGACGATGTCGGGCCGCGATACGCGGGTGCTGATGAAGCTGGTCGTCGATGCCCGCACCGACCGCGTCGTAGGCTGTCATATCGTCGGCGACGGCGCAGCCGAAATGGTCCAACTGATCGCCATCGCAGTCAAGATGAAGGCCACCAAGGCCGATTTCGACGCCACCATGGCGTTGCATCCGACGGCGGCAGAGGAACTCGTAACGATGCGGACGCCGAGCGCGCGCCATGTGCGCGAGGCTGCGGAATAAGTCTTGTCTTCTCTCTATTCCCTCGTCTCCATCCATTCCGCGGAACTTCGCCAGAGCGTTTCGCGGTGTTCGGGGCGGAAGAAACCGAAATGGCCGATCTGGGCGACGCCGATGTCGGCAGGTGCGATGCTCAGGATCTCCGGTTTGGCCGAGCTGAATTCCGAACAAAGCAGTTCGACCGCAGGCCTGGTCGCCCAGGGATCGTCGGTAAGGCACAGCGCCCGCACCGCGCCGGTGAATCCGGCGAAGTTCTCCGCCGCCTTGAGGTTGGGATCGTCGAACAGATAGCGCTTGCTCATGACCCAGCTGACCCATTGCAGAAAGACGCCCTTGGGCAAGTCCTCGCCCAAACCGCTCCAGCCCGGCGCATAGCCCAATAACCGGGTCAGCGGAATGCCGACGAAATTCATGATCGCGTAGACGCGATAGCGCTCGGGCGCGGCCATCAGCTTCCAGTAGCCGGCCTGGGCTGCTACCAATAGCGCCTGGGAAACCTCGCGGTTGTTCGGGATGAGTCCCAGTGCCTGCCCCCCGAAGGAATGGCCGACATAGGTAAGCGGCAGGTGTCTGTATCGCTCGCGCATCCAGTCGACTGCGGCGGTGACGTCGAGTGCGGCCCAATCCGACATCGAGGCCTCGAAGCCGACCAGCGATTTCGGCTGATTGTAGCCGACCAGTGCCTTCTGCCGGGAGCCGCCGGTGCCCCGATAATCGTAGGTCAGTACCGCGCAGCCTCGCTCTGCCAGATAGCCGGCGAAGCCGCGATAGATCTTGCGCGGCACGGCGGTCGCCGAATTGATCAGGACGGCCCGGCGTCTGGCGCCACGTGGCAAAAACAGGGTCGCGCCCAGCAAGTATCCGTCCACAGCGGGAAAGGTGATGTCGTCGATAAAAACGTCGTCCAGCGCAGCCTGTGCCACCGCGTTTTCCCCCGTGCTTTCTCGACCGCCCCAGCAAATGCGAATTGAGATTTGGCCGCAAGGGCTTGGCGCGGACCGTGGAATTCCAACTGGCGGTCCGTCGTCAGCCTGTGTATAACCCGGCCCTTCTCTATCCCCCGACCCGACGACGCCGAGGCTTCGACGAGATTTTTCGTGTTGGCCCGCCGAAATGTCAGCGAAGGCGGGGGTATAGATTTTTGCTCAGGAGTTGACGTCATGTCCGAGCGGTGGACACCCGACAGCTGGCGCGCCAAACCGGTGCAGCAGATACCCGATTTTCCCGATGCCAAGGCATTGGCCGATGTCGAGGCGCAGCTTGCCACGTTTCCTCCGCTGGTTTTTGCAGGTGAAGCCCGCAACCTGAAAAAGGCTCTTGCCCGGGTCGCCGCCGGCGAGGCCTTCCTGCTTCAGGGCGGCGACTGCGCCGAGAGCTTCGCCGAGCACGGGGCCAACAACATCAGGGATTTCTTCCGCGTCTTCCTGCAGATGGCGATCGTTCTGACCTATGCCGGGGCTGTGCCCGTGGTCAAGGTTGGCCGTATCGCGGGACAGTTCGCCAAGCCGCGGTCATCGTCGACCGAAAATATCGACGGCGTGGAATTGCCGAGTTATCGCGGCGACATCGTCAACGACATCGCCTTTACGCGGGAAGCGCGCACGCCTGATCCGCGGCGCCAGACCGAAGCCTATCGACAGTCGGCGGCGACGCTGAACCTGCTGCGCGCTTTCGCCAAGGGCGGCTATGCTTCGGTCGACAACGTTCATCAATGGATGCTCGAATCGGTGAAGGGTTCGCCGCAGTCGAAGCGCTACACGGATCTGGCCGACCGGATTTCGGAGGCGCTCGACTTCATGCGCGCCTGCGGGCTGAATTTCGCCGTCGATTCAAGCCTCGGCGTCACCGACTTCTATACCAGCCACGAAGCGCTGTTGCTGGGTTACGAGCAGGCCCTCACGCGCGTCGATTCCACCAGCGGGGCTTATTACGCGACATCGGGCCATATGATCTGGGTCGGCGACCGCACCCGCCAGCTCGATCACGGCCATGTGGAATATTTTCGCGGCATAAAGAATCCGATCGGACTGAAGTGCGGTCCGTCGCTCAAGCCGGATGAATTGTTGCGGCTGATCGACGTGCTCAATCCCGACAATGAGCCGGGTCGGCTGACGCTGATCAACCGCTTCGGTGCCGACAAGGTCGGCGATCACTTGCCGCAACTGATCCGGGCCGTGCAGCGTGAAGGCCGCGTGGTAGTCTGGTCGTGCGACCCGATGCACGGCAACACCGTCACCTCGACCTCTGGCTACAAGACCCGGCCATTCGATCGCATCCTGTCGGAGGTGAAGACGTTCTTCACGATCCATTCGGCCGAGGGAACGCATGCCGGCGGTGTGCATCTGGAAATGACCGGCCAGGACGTCACCGAATGCATCGGTGGTGCGCGCGCTATCACCGATCAGGATCTCAACGATCGGTACCATACGGTCTGCGATCCCCGTCTTAATGCCGAGCAGTCGATCGACATGGCTTTTTTGATCGCGGAACTGCTCAAGCGGGACCGCGGCGGCAAGGTCAAGCCGATGCCGGTCGCGGCGGGACTCTGAGTTGTTGCGGTTCTGGCGCGCCACGATCAACACGCGCAACGGCCTTGCCTTCGCGCTTCGCTCCGAGCAGGCCATTCGCGAGGAGGTCGCCGCATTGGCGCTGGCGCTGCCGGCGGCGTGGCTGATCGGTGCCACCATGATGCGCCGGATCGAGCTGGTCGCCGCGGTGGGCCTGGTTCTGGTCATCGAACTGCTCAATACCGCGATCGAGAAACTCGCCGACCGGCTCACGACCGACCATGATCTGCAGATCGGGCGGGTCAAGGATATGGGCTCCGCCGCGGTGGGCGTGACGCTGGTGATGGCCGGTCTGTTCTGGATCGTTGCCATCGCCGAACGCATGGGCGCGATCTGAAAGCATGCGATTGCAGTTTGGCCGCGCGCAAGGCACCATCGCCAGATGACCGAGGCTGCCGACCAGTTTACGATGACGCTTGCCCAGCTCAACCCGACAGTGGGCGATGTCGAGGGCAATGCCGCCAAGGCCCGCGCCGCGCGGGTTCGAGCGCGCGCCGACGGCGCCGATCTCGTGGTATTGCCCGAACTATTCATTGCCGGCTATCCGCCGGAAGATCTGGTCCTGAAGCCGGCCTTTCAGTCGGCGTGCCGCGTCGCCATCGAGCAGCTGGCGCGCGAGACCGCCGACGGCGGACCGGCAATGCTGGTCGGCACTCCCTGGGTCGAGGACGGCAAGCTCTACAATGCCTGCGCCCTCTTGGACCAGGGGCGCATCGCGGCGATCAGGTTCAAGGCCAATCTGCCGAATTACGGGGTGTTCGACGAGAAGCGCCTGTTCGCGCGCGGCCCGGCCGCCGGTCCGGTGACCATCCGCGGCATCCGCGTCGGCGTGCCGATTTGCGAGGACATCTGGCTCGAGGAATCGGAAGAGTACGAAAACGTCGTCGAATGTCTGGCGGAGACCGGCGCCGAAATTCTGGTGGTGCCGAATGGTTCGCCTTACGCGCGCGACAAGAGTGACGTTCGGCTTTCCATCGCGGTGGCGCGGGTCACCGAGAGCCGGCTGCCGCTGGTCTATCTCAACCAGGTCGGCGGACAGGACGAACTCGTGTTCGACGGCGCATCGTTTGTGCTCAATGCCGATCTTTCGGTGGCGGCACAACTGCCGGCCTTTGGCGAGAACATCACCACGCTGGTCTTTAGCAAAAGCGCGGCGGGCTGGCGTTGCAGTGGGCCGATCGCGCCGGTGATCGATGGCGATAAGGCCGACTACGCCGCCTGCGTGCTGGGTCTGCGCGATTACGTCAGGAAAAGCGGCTTTCCCGGGGTGCTGCTGGGTATATCCGGCGGCATCGACTCCGCGCTTTGCGCTGCCATTGCGGTTGATGCGTTGGGCCCGGAACGTGTGCGAGGCGTGATGCTGCCGTTCCGGTTTACCGCGCAGGTCTCGCTCGATGACGCGGCCGGTCTCGCCGGTGCCCTCGGCTTCCGCTATGAGGTACTGCCGATCGCGCCGGCGGTCATCGGTCTTGAGGAGATCCTGTCGGGTACGTTCGCAGGCCATCCCCGCGACATCACCGAAGAAAATCTGCAGGCCCGCACCCGCGGCACGCTGTTGATGGCGATCTCCAACAAGACCGGCGCGATAGTGGTCACCACCGGCAACAAGTCGGAAATGTCGGTTGGCTACGCCACCCTCTACGGTGACATGAACGGCGGCTTCAATCCGATCAAGGATATCTACAAGACCGAGGTGTTCCGGCTCGCGACCTTGCGCAATTCATGGAAGCCGGAAGGCGCGCTGGGGCCGGCGGGCGAGGTCATCCCCCGCAACATCATTACCCGGCCGCCGACGGCGGAGCTGCGCGAAAACCAGACCGATCAGGATTCGTTGCCGCCTTACGATCGGCTCGATGCGATCCTGGAGCGGCTGGTCGAGCGCGAGGAGCCGCTGGCGTCGATCGTCGCGGCCGGCTTCGACCGCGAACTGGTGGCGCGGATCGATCGACTGCTCAACATCGCCGAATACAAGCGGCGGCAGGCCGCGCCTGGCGTCAAGGTGACGAGCCGTAATTTCGGGCGCGACCGCCGCTATCCCATTACCAACAGGTTCCGCGATAGCGGCAACCCGCTGCCCGAACCCGACGAAAAGCTGGTCTCGCGCGCCGCGCGCGGCTCGGCGGAGGGCTTCGAGGGATAGATCGGCTGCGGCTCGCTCAGCGCGCCGGAATGAAGGTCGGCCCGACCGAGCGGATCTTGTTGTTATCGGACGGGGCGTCGCTGGACGTTGTTGCTGCGGCGGGGGCATCCGGTACCGCGGCGGGCGCCATCGCGCTAGCGGGCCCGGTTCCCTTCCTGGCGACGGCCGGGGTGGCTTTAGGCAGCGGCCGCGACATCTTCTTGGCGCTCTCTTCGGTGACGATGATGTCGCCCTGCTGTTCGGCGGCGGCCTTGTCGTCGATACTTTTCAGCGCGTCGGCCCAAGTCTGCCCGGCGGCCTTGCAGGAGCAGGAGGGATTGAATTCCTGGCGATAGCGAAACGCATTCGGCATCGACGAATAGGGCTGGCCGTTGATTGAGGTCGCCGAACTGATGTCTTCACCGGGGTTGCGGTAGGCGAAAAGGTTGGCGTCGGACGCTGGACACAGCGCCTTGCAGGTCCTTTCGTCGTCGGGGAAGCGCGCCGGCACGGTGGCGAATGAAATCGGAAAATAAAAGCCGTCGCAGCTGCGGACGCAGACCGTGCGGTAGGTACCGGATTGCGGTCCCAGATCATCTCCGGGCGGCGGGATCGGATTATTGCTGCCACCGCCAAACAGATTCTGCAGAAAATTGCCGGGGCCGGGCGCGGCGTTGGCATATTGCGGTCCGCAACTGTTCTGCGCCAGCGCCAGCAGAACCGAACGTCGCTGGCTGTCGCGGTCGTTGCCGCCGAAGCCGCCGCCACGCAGCCGCTCGAGGCTGGTCGTGATCTGATCGAGGTTGGCCCTCATCTGTTGAATCTGGTTGTTGACCGGACCGCATTGCGCCGACTGGCCCGTGAATAGCGAGAAGAAACCCGAACTGTCGCAGCCCATGCGCCTGGCCTGCGACGTGACGTGATCGAGCTCGCTTTGCTGCTTGGTGGCAGCATCCTGGTAGCGGCGGATCTGCTCGTCCTTGGCCGGGTCCCCGGCGCCACCGCGGTCGATCGCCGCCAATTGGGCTTCCAGCCGCGGACACATCGGATTGCCCGGCGGCACACCCTGCGGCGGCGGTGTCCCCGGATTCATCTGCGCGGAGGCCTCAACGTTCAGCAGGCTGGCGCAAAACAGCGCCACGCAGGCCAAAATCCATCGGGAGTAGCGGGGTGTAAGCGTTTCAGGCATGTCCGGCCATTAGATCCGATCCGATAGCGTACTTCAGATCACGATCTCATCTCTTTGAATTAGCATGATCTTTTCGGAAAAAGGTTGTTATCTTTCCGCGACCTGCCGACGACTACGGGCTGGAGAGCCCAACGGCGCGACCAGCGCGCTTCCCTTAGCCGCTTCTCAGGGCACCGTCACGTCGTTTCCTGGGCTTTGATATGGCGCGGGAACTGGCTCATTCACCTTGCCGCGATCGGTGGTTTCAGCGTTGGCAGGTAATGGCGACGTATTCATTGCAACCGGCATGGTTGCAGGATGCAGCCTCCTTGGGCACCGATCCAGTGATCTCGTCCGGATCGACACGGCGGAATGACGTGGCCTGGGCAAAATCCCGAGATTGGCAATAGGATCGCGCGGCCTGGGCACCACATTTCTCGCCCTTCGCCAGGCACTGGTCGATGCCGTAACCATCGGCCTGGTTGGCGACGATGAATACCCGGCTGTCAGCCGCGGCCGCCGTGACCGCGAGCAGGAGACCGAAGGCCGAAAGCATCAACGTGGTTCGCATATTGCACCGATGAATGAGAGAACCGCTAATCTGATACACGCAAGGAACTTAAGAATGCTTAACCATGCCGGCCTCGCCGTTTCGTTTCCCAAGCGGGCTTTTCTGAGGCACTTGACGCCGTACCCTCAGCTGGACCATGGTAATCCACATGTACGGTTACCTCGCCAATTGCGGCCTTTGCCGCGAGATTAAGAGCTAGCGACTAGCTGGCTGAGGCCGTCTTTTCTCACCCGAGATCACTGGACGCCCGGCCACAGGGGACGGGATTTCCATGGATTTGCGCCTCTACGATACGCTGACCCGGGAAAAGCGCGCCTTCGTGCCGCTCGATCCCGGCAACGTGCGCATGTATGTCTGCGGGCCGACCGTCTACGACTTCGCCCATATCGGCAACGCCCGCCCGGTGATCGTGTTCGACGTGCTGTTCCGGCTGCTGCGGCACCTCTACGGTGCCGATCATGTGACCTATGTCCGCAACATCACCGACGTCGACGACAAGATCAACGACCGCGCGGCGCGGGATTTCCCCGGCCTGCCACTGAACCAGGCGATTCGAAAGGTCACCGAACAGACCGAGAAGCAGTTTCACGAAGATGTCGACGCGCTGGGCTGTCTGCGGCCGACGGTCGAACCGCGTGCCACCGAGCATATCGCCGAAATGCGCGCCATCATCGAGCGGCTGGTGCAGGGCGGTTTTGCCTATGTCGCGGAAGGCCATGTGCTGTTCTCGCCGCAGGCCATGAATGCGACGAATTCCCTGCTGCCGCGCTATGGCGCGCTGGCCAAACGAACGCTGGATGAAATGATCGCGGGCGCGCGAATCGATGTCGCGCCCTACAAGCGCGATGCTGCGGACTTCGTGCTGTGGAAGCCGTCGAAGCCGGGCGAGCCGTCCTGGCCCTCGCCGGCGGGTATTGTGGCCGAGGGCCGTCCGGGCTGGCACATCGAGTGCTCGGCGATGGCCTGGAAGCATCTCGGCGAGCAGTTCGACATTCATGGCGGTGGGATCGACCTGGTGTTTCCGCATCACGAGAACGAGCTCGCGCAAACCACCTGCGCCTTCCACGCCGATCGCATGGCGAACTTCTGGATGCACAACGGTTTCCTGCAGGTCGAAGGCGACAAGATGTCGAAGTCGACAGGCAATTTCGTCACCATCAGGGAGCTGCTCGGCCGACGACCAAACGATTCCCGATGGGGTGAGATTTTGCGTTTCAATATGTTGAGGACGCACTATCGGCAGCCCATTGATTGGACAGATGCAGGGTTATTGGAATCGGAGATAACCTATATGAAACTCCGACAGGCCGCCAGCGGAGCCAACAGACTCAGGATGAAGCCATCCGACCAGGTGATCGGCGCCCTCGCCGATGATTTAAATACGTCGTCCGCGCTGACGGAACTATATAGACTGGCCAATGCCGCCCGCTCATCATCGCCAGCTGATACTCCAGCCGATGCAGCAAACGAACTTGCAGGTTCATTGCATTTGTTGGGCTTCGATAAGGCGATAGACCATATTCGAAGTGACGACATCAGAGGCGATATTTCGCGGGCTTTCCACGAAGTAGCAGCACGAGAGAAGGGACTAGACCCAAAGAAGCTAGATAGTTTGTTGGAAGCGCGGGCTGCAGCTCGTGCGCGCAAAGATTTCCCGGAATCCGATCGCATCCGCGACGAGCTCGGTGCGATGGGGGTCGTACTAAAAGATGGCAAGGACGCCAACGGCAAACCCACAACCACCTGGGAGATCGGGCGATGAGAGCGCTAGTTGAGCGATTCCGTGAAACCTTTCATTTCAGGCTACGAGCATTGGCCTCTCGCTCCCTCTCCCGCTCTTGTCCGCCGAAGCCCGCCTTCGGGCGAAGGCGGATGCGGGGGAGGGTGGGGTGGGGGTGCCTCAGTATACACACCACCCGCGTCTGCCCCCACCCCAACCCTCCCCCGCAAGAGCGGGAGAGGGAGCGCAGCATCGCAAGCTTCGATATGATTAGAACTTCGGAAACGTTGGTCTAAAGGCCATGGGACAGCCTCCGCGCAAACCCGCTCTGCGGCCGTTTCTTGCCGAAGACACGCCCGTGCTGGCGGCGATCTTTGTCGCCGCCATCGAGGCATTGACCTCTGATGATTACAGCGAGGCGCAGCAGCAGGCCTGGGCCAGCGTCGCCGACGACGAGGTGGAATTCGGCAATCGGCTGGCTGGCGAACTGACGCTGGTCGCGACGCTGCAGCAATCGCCGGTCGGCTTCGCCTCGTTGAAGGGCACCGATCAGATCGACATGCTCTATGTTCATCCCAGCGCGGTCGGGCAGGGCGTGGCATCGCTGTTGTGTGACGCCTTGGAGAAACTCGCCGGCGGCCGCGGCGCCAAGAGCCTTACCGTTGATGCCAGCGACAACGCGGTGGATTTCTTCGTCAAGCGCAGCTACATCGCAAAGCAGCGCAACACCGTGACCGTCAACGGGGAATGGCTCGCCAATACCACGATGCAGAAGATGCTGACGCCAGGTCCCGCTCCGGGAGCCGCACCATGAATCGCGAGCGGCTCTATCTGTTTGACACCACGCTGCGCGACGGCGCGCAGACCAATGGCGTCAATTTCACGCTGCGCGACAAACAGTTGCTGGCGCAGATGCTCGATGAGCTCGGCATCGACTATGTCGAGGGCGGCTATCCCGGCGCCAATCCCACCGACACCGAATTCTTCGCCGAAAAGCCCGCGCTGCGCCACGCCCGCTTCACCGCGTTCGGCATGACGCGGCGTCCCGGCCGCTCGGCCGCGAACGATCCGGGTCTGGCGGCGCTGCTCGAAGCCAAGGCCGATGCGATCTGCTTTGTCGCCAAAGCATCGGCCTATCAGGTGCGGGTGGCGCTTGAGACCAGCAACCAGGAGAATCTGGCCTCGATCCGCGACAGCGTGAACGCGGCGAAGGCGGCCGGCCGCGAGGTCATGCTCGACTGCGAGCATTTTTTCGACGGCTACAAGGAAAACCCTGAATTCGCCCTGGCCTGCGCCGAAGCGGCTTATGATGCCGGTGCGCGCTGGGTCGTCCTCTGCGACACCAATGGCGGCACCTTGCCGCACGAGGTCGAGACGATTGTCACGGCAGTCGTCAAACATATTCCCGGCGACCATGTCGGGATTCATGCGCATAACGACACCGATCAGGCGGTGGCCAATTCGCTGGCCGCAGTGCGCGCGGGCGCCCGCCAGATCCAGGGCACGCTGAACGGCCTCGGCGAACGCTGCGGCAACGCCAATCTGTGTTCGCTGATACCAACGCTGCGGCTGAAACGCGAATTTTCCGATCGTTTCGAGATCGGCGTGTCACCAGCGCAGATGGCGACCCTGATGAAGGTGTCGCGGACGCTGGATGATATGCTGAACCGGGCGCCGAACCGGCATGCGCCCTATGTCGGCGAAAGCGCCTTCGTCACCAAGACCGGCATTCACGCCTCCGCCGTGCTCAAGGATCCGCAGACCTACGAACATGTGCCGCCCGAAGCGGTCGGCAATCATCGCAAGGTGCTGGTATCTGATCAGGCCGGGCGTTCCAACGTCATCGCCGAACTCGATCGGGCCGGTATTGCCCACGACCGCAACGACCCGAAGCTGGTTCGGCTGGTCGAGGAGATGAAGGACCGCGAGGCTGCCGGTTTTGCCTACGAGTCCGCCAATGCGTCATTCGACCTGTTGGCGCGGCGTACGCTCGGCCGGGTACCGGAGTATTTCCGGGTCGAACAATTCGACGTCAATGTCGAGCAGCGCTACAATGCCAACGGCCAGCGCATCACGGTGGCGATGGCGGTCGTCAAGGTCGATGTCGATGGCGAGAAACTGATCTCGGCGGCGGAGGGCAATGGGCCGGTCAATGCACTCGATGTGGCGCTGCGCAAGGATCTCGGCAAATATCAGAAATATATCGAGGGCCTGACGTTGATCGACTATCGCGTCCGTATCCTCAATGGCGGTACCGGGGCGGTGACGCGGGTGCTGATTGAGAGCGAGGACGAACAGGGTGAGCGCTGGACCACAATCGGGGTGTCGCCCAACATCATTGACGCGTCGTTCCAGGCGCTGATGGATTCGGTCATTTACAAGCTGGTGAAATCTGGAGCGCCGGCCTGAGAGGGTCGCCGCGGTCGCCTTGGTTACCAGACCAGCGTTTCCGAGGTTCTGACCATATCGAAGCTTGCGATGCTGTGCTCCCTCTCCCGCACGGGCGAAGCTATTGCTTCGCCCAGGCGGGGGAGGGTTGGGGTTGGGGGCAGACGCGGGCGGTTTGTATGCTGAGGCACCCCCACCCCAACCCTCCCCCGCATCCGCCTTCGCCCGAAGGCGGGCTTCGGCGGACAAGAGCGGGAGAGGGAGTGAGGGGCCAATGCTTGTGGCCTGAAATGATAGGTTTCACGGAATCGCTCAACTAGGGGAGCGCTCGGATGATCGATCATGTCTCGGTTGGCGTCGACGACCTGGAGCGCGCCGGCCGTTTCTACGAGCTGGCGCTGGCGCCGCTTGGAATGGTGCGGCTGGTGACCCGGCCTGCGACCATCGGCTTCGGCAAGAGCTATCCCGAGTTCTGGATCAATGTTCGTGCCGATATGATTCCGGTCGCGCCCGAAAGTGGCGTCCATATTGGTTTTCGAGCGAAATCGAGCGCTGAGGTCGACGCGTTTCACGCCGCGGCGTTGAACGCGGGAGGCCGCTCCGACGGCGCGCCGGGCCTGCGCCCGCACGATCGCGTGCGCTACTACGCGGCTTTCGTTCGGGATCCCGATGGCAATCGCATCGAGGCGGTGACGTTCCCTGCCGATGATGCGGGGTTGCCGCGATAGCTCGCCCGCTAAAGCTTTCTGGCGATCTCCGGCGCTATTTTCTCCGTGCCTTCCGCGGCGCGGGCGGCAGCGGCGTGCAAGCGCGGCAGGATATCCTCAACCCGTTCGGCTTTCAGGATATCGACCGCCAGCGAGGCGCGTATGAACTGCGTCGCGCGCATGTGGGCGATCAGCGCCAGCAGGGGTTCCCAGAAGCGTTCGATATTGGCGAGCAGGACCGGCTTGGAGTGGCGGCCGAGCTGCTGCCAGGTCAGTTGCTCCACCAGTTCCTCCAGCGTGCCGATCCCGCCGGGCAGCGCCACGAAGGCGTCGGACCGCTCGAACATCAGCCGCTTGCGCTCGTGCATGTCGGGGGTAACGATCATTTCCTGAACGCGCGTCAGAGCGTTCTCGCGGGCGGTCAGGAAGTCGGGTATGATACCCGTAACATTGCCGCCATGGTCGAGCACGGAGGTGGCGACGGCGCCCATCAGACCAATGGATCCGCCACCATAGACCAGGCGGATCCCGTTCTCGGCGAGGGCTTTTCCCAGGCCCACGGCAGCCTCGACAAAACGAGGATTGGTACCGGGACCGGAGCCGCAGTACACGCAGACAGTTCGGATCTTGCTCATGTTTGCCATGTGGCACCGCAGCGTAAAGTCGTCAAGCCTGACGATCTGGCTGCCGTGCGATTGAATCTACCGCTAAATGCCTGAATATCGTCAAAGATTCGTTTCCCTCGATGATGCGCTTAAGGCTCGAAACCTCTATATGGCGTTAGCAATGAAGGTTAACACAAAAATCCGCACGACCTCGAACCCGCCCGGCCGCTTTGCTCGAGGCGTTCGCTGATGCCTCACCCTGATTCGGCCCGGCACGCCGGCGCAGCGCGCCCCGGCTCCGACAGCTCGGTTGAACGGGCGACCTTGATTGGGACGTTGGCGCATCTGTGGCCTTACATCTGGCCGGGCGATCGCGTCGATCTCAAGATGCGGGTGGTCTGGTCGGTGGTGCTGCTGCTGGTCGCCAAGGTCGCAACGCTGACGGTGCCCTTCACCTTCAAATGGGCGATTGACGCCCTGACCGGCGCCGACAGCGCCCCGGTCGCATCGTCCAGTTGGAAGCTGTGGCTGATTGCCTCGCCCTTGATCATGACCGTGAGCTATGGCGGCCTGCGGGTGCTGATGGCGGTGCTGACCCAATGGCGCGACGGCATCTTCGCGCGCGTTGCCATGCACGCGGTGCGCAAGCTTGCCTACCTGACCTTCATCCACATGCATGAGTTGTCGCTGCGGTTTCATCTGGAGCGCAAGACCGGCGGACTGACGCGGGTGCTGGAACGTGGCCGCTCCGGTATCGAAGTGATCGTGCGGATGGTGATCCTGCAGCTGGTTCCGACCGTTGTCGAGGTTTCGCTGCTGATGGGCGTGCTGCTGTGGAAGTTTGACTGGCGCTACGTGCTGGCCACCATGATCACGGTCGTGGTCTTCATGTATTACACCTACATCGCGACCGAATGGCGGATCGAAATTCGCCGCAAGATGAACGAATCCGACACCGAGGCCAATACCAAGGCGATCGATTCGCTTCTGAACTACGAGACCGTCAAATACTTCAGCGCGGAAGGGCGGGAGGCCACCCGCTACGACCGTTCGATGGAGCGTTACGAGCGGGCCAGCGTCAAGACCTATACCTCGCTTGCCGTGCTCAATACCGGGCAGGCGGTCATCTTCACCGCCGGTCTGACCGCGACCATGTTGATGTGCGCGATCGGCGTCCGCGGCGGCAAGAACACGGTGGGCGACTTCGTCATGATCAACGCCATGATGATCCAGCTCTACCAGCCGCTGAATTTCATGGGCATGGTCTATCGCGAGATCAAGCAGGCGATCATCGATATCGAGAAGATGTTCGACGTCTTGTCGCGCAACCCGGAGGTCAAGGATGTTCCGGGCGCGCGGCCGTTGATCGTGAGCTCGGGCCAGCTGCGCTTCGAGGATGTGAGCTTCGCCTACGATCCCGAGCGGCCGATCCTCAGGGGGCTGAGTTTCGAGGTGCCGGCGGGCAAGACGGTTGCGATCGTCGGACCGTCCGGCGCCGGCAAGTCGACCATCTCGCGGCTGTTGTTCCGACTTTATGACATTTCCGGCGGCAGGATCCTGATCGATGGCCAGGATATCAGAGGGGTCACCCAGGCGTCGCTGCGGGAGTCGATCGGCATGGTGCCGCAGGATACCGTGCTGTTCAACGACACCATCCGATACAATATTCGCTATGGCCGCTGGGACGCCACCGACGCCGAGGTGGAACAGGCGGCGCGGCTGGCGCAGATCGACGCCTTTATCCGGATGTCGCCGAAGGGCTATGAGACTCAGGTCGGCGAGCGGGGCTTGAAACTGTCGGGCGGGGAGAAGCAGCGGGTCGCCATTGCCCGAACGGTACTCAAGGCGCCCCCGATCCTTGTGCTGGACGAGGCGACCTCGGCGCTCGACAGCCATACCGAGCACGAAATTCAGGAAGCGCTGGAGCGGGTGTCCCGCAACCGCACCTCGCTCGTGATCGCGCACCGACTGTCCACGATCGTCGGCGCCGACGAAATCATCGTGCTGGATCAGGGCCGCATCGCCGAGCGTGGCACGCACTCCGAGCTTTTGGCATGCGGCGGACTTTATGCCAGTATGTGGAACAGGCAGCGTGAGGCTCAGGAGGCGCGCGAGCGGCTGGCGCTGATCGCCGACGACAGCGAAGCTCCAAACCGGGCTCCGCCTCCGCTCGACGACCCGCTCGGCGACGATGCGCTGTCGACCCAGGACGCTGCCGAATGACCCCCGTGTCATTTCTTCGCCGCCCCAGCGGAACATACAACGAGTAGCCAAGATTGATGTCCATCTCCCAATCCATCCGCGCGCAGATCCCCCCGATCCATCCCGCGGGCTATCCATTTATCGGCGGCTTTGCGCTGGCGAGCCTGTTGCTGTTCTGGCTCTGGTCGCCGCTCGGCTGGATCGGAGCCGTGCTGACGATCTGGTGCGCGCTGTTCTTCCGCGACCCGGTGCGGGTCACGCCGATAGGTGAGGGCATCGTGGTGGCGCCGGCGGACGGGCGCGTTTCGATGGTGACCCAGGTGATGCCGCCGGCCGAACTCGGCCTCGGGGACAGGCTGCTGCCGCGGATCTCGATTTTCATGAGTGTGTTCAACTGCCACATCAATCGCAGTCCGGCCGCAGGACGGGTCGACCGGATCGCGTATCGGCCCGGCACCTTCATCAATGCCGAACTCGACAAAGCCAGCGAGGACAATGAACGCAATTCGCTGGTCATATCGACCCCGCAGGGGAGCATCGGCGTGGTCCAGATCGCAGGGCTGGTGGCGCGCCGGATCATATGTTTCGTTCGCGAGGGGCAGTCGATCGGCGCCGGCGAGCGGTTCGGCCTGATCCGCTTCGGGTCGCGTCTTGACGTCTATCTGCCCGAGGGCACCAAGCCGCTGGTCTCGGAAGGTCAGACCTCGGTCGCCGGGGAGACCATTCTGGCGGATTTCAAGCTCGGTGACGCCGGCCGAACGTATCGCACCGATTAACCATCGTAGCCCTCGACGCGTGCGGACAGGCGCCGCCATGGCGCAGCCAACCGTGACTTGCTATATGGATGTCAGCCATGATGATCAATGATCCCCGAGATCCGGAGATGCGCCGCCGGCGGTTTCGCCCGATACCGGTGCGTATGCTGGTGCCCAACGTCATTACCCTGCTGGCGATCTGCGCGGGATTGACGGCGATCAGACTGTCCACCGAGGGGCGGATGGAATTGGCGGTGGCGGCGATCGTATTCGCTGCAGTGCTGGATTTCCTGGACGGTCGCGTCGCCCGTATGATCAAAGGCCAATCGAAATTTGGCGCTGAACTGGACAGCCTGGCGGATTTCGTCAATTTTGGGGTCGCGCCGGGCCTGATGCTATACTTCTGGCAGTTGCATGACTTGCATAATGGCGGCTGGATCGCAGCGATGGTATTCGCGATTTCGGGTGGCCTGCGGTTGGCGCGTTTCAACGCCACCATGGACGATCCGAACAAGCCCGCGTTCGCGGTCAACTACTTCACGGGCGTTCCGGCGCCCGCCGGCGCATTGACGGTGCTGCTGCCGATCTATCTCGCCTTTCTCGGTGTGCCGCGGCCGCCGGCCGTGCTGACGGCGCTGTTCACGCTTTTGATCGCCTTTCTGATGGTGTCGCGCCTGCCGGTGTATTCGGGCAAGACCGTGCGGATGCGGGTTCCACCGGAAATGGTGTTGCCGGTGTTCGTCGCCGTCGTGCTGTTCACCGCGATGTTGGTCAGCTACCCCTGGTACATCCTGTCGCTCGGATCGGTGCTTTACCTCTTGAGCCTGCCGGCCGGATGGAAGTCCTATCGCGACCATCAGCGCAAAGCGGCAGCCGTACACGCCGCGCCGCGAGCCGGTGCTGCCGCACCAGGTCCGCCGACGCCGTTTCCTTCGCCGGTCGCTTCCCCGGAGCAGGATGATCGGCCCGCCCGGCTGAACTGAGGACCGCGCCGCTTTTGCCGATCCCGCTCTGTTCTTGTATATGGCGGCAGGGCCTTGATAAATGGCCGCCCTCTAATTTCCGGAGAAAATGCCGTGACGGATTCGACCCAAGCGCCGCTGCCTGCTTCCCTGCTTGAAGCTCTGGGGCGCTACGACACGCCGACCATCTGCAACGCGCTGGAAATCGTCGCGCCCGAGCGTCGGCTGATCGGCTATACGACCAAGCCGCTGGTATGCCCGTTCCCCGATCTGCTACCGATGGTCGGCTATGCGCGCACCGTGACGATCCGCTCGGTGCTTCAATCCGGCCTTGCGGCCGCCGAGCAGGCCAAGCGGCGCATCGCCTATTACGAATATGTCGGTACCGGCCATGGTCCGCGCATCACCGTAATCCAGGATATTGACGGAGCGGATGCGGGATATGGCGCGTTCTGGGGCGAGGTCCAAAGCAACGTGCACAAGGCGCTCGGCTGTCTCGGCGTCGTCACCGACGGATCGATCCGCGATATCGCGCAATGGGCGCCGGGTTTTCAGGCGCTTGCCGGTTCGATCGGTCCGTCGCACGCCTTTGTGCATGCGGAAAGCTTTGGCGGCGAAGTGCGCGTCGCCGGGATGACGGTGCGCTCCGACGACCTCATTCATGCCGACCGCCATGGCGCCGTGGTGATCCCGCGCGATGTAGCCGCCAAGGTCCCCGACGCCGCCGAACTCTGCGGACGCCGGGAAACACCCATCCTCGAAATCGCCCGCAGCAACGACTTCACCCTCGAAAAGCTGAAAGAGGCCTTGCGGCGGTCGTCCGAAATTCACTGACTGTTCCGGCACCGGACTCCGGTTTGCCAACATGCAGCGCTTTTAGCTCGATCGCCCGGCCGTTCTCCTTTCGCCAGACCGGAACGCATCGATGAAGCTGGACGGCAAGACCATATTCATCACCGGCTCGACCGACGGCGTCGGCCGCTGCGTCGCGGCGCGGTTAGCCGCCGTCGGGGCCAAGGTCCTGATTCACGGCCGCGACAAAACGCGGGCCCAGACCTTGTCCGATGAGATCGCGCGGGCAGGGGGCCGCGAGCCGATTTTCTACCAGGCCGATCTGGCCTCGCTGGCCGGCGTGCGGCAGCTCGCGGCCGCCGTGCTCGCCGATCACCCGCGGCTCGACGTATTCATCAGTAATGCCGGGATCGGATCGCAGAACGGGGGCCCCGGACGGCAGACCAGTTTGGATGGTTACGAACTTCGTTTTGCCGTCAATTATCTCGCAGGGTTTTTGCTGGCCCATCTGCTGCGGCCGCGATTGAAGGCGAGTGCGCCGTCGCGCATCGTCAATGTCGCTTCGCTTGGACAGCATCCGATCGATTTCGACGATGTGATGATCACCATGGGCTACAGTGGGGGCCGCGCCTATGCGCAGAGCAAGCTCGCCCAGATCATGTTCACCATCGATCTCGCCGAAGAGCTGAAGGGATCCGGGGTCACGGTGAATGCGCTGCACCCGGCCACCTATATGAACACCACGATGGTGCGAGCCAGCGGCATCATGCCGGTCTCCACTGTGGAGCAGGGTGGGGAGGCGATCCTGCACCTCGCCGTCGGCGACGATATCGCGGGCAAGAGCGGGTTGTTCTTCAGCGGCATGCGAGAGGCACAAGCCAATCCGCAGGCCTATGATGCGGCCGCGCGCAAGCGCCTGCGCGAGCTCAGCCTCGAACTCGCGGGCCTATCGGCCAAATCATGAGATCCGACATTGGCCGGTGTGCGCTTGTGCCGTGCGACGGCTTCGTGATCAAAATTTCGTCCCGCCGATGTGAAGCACCGGCTTGACTCCCCAATCCCCCAACTATTAAATCTTTGGTTGTAAACGTTGAACGTAGCGATTTCTTACGATCGCGGGTTACCGCTTTCGATCTCTGTACGATCAGTTTGATTTCAGGTTGCCCAGTTTGATTTCTCGCAGGTAGGTCTCGCCGCTTTGGCCATCGATAAAAACCGGGGGGCTCTTCTGAAAAATGGAGAGGCAAGAAACATGCGCGTATTCATTCGACCAATTAGACTTCGCTGGTTTGCCGCGGCAGCTGCCGCTCTGCTCGGTGCCGCAGGAACCGCTAAGGCGCAGACCCCGCCGATACCGCCCTTGCCGCCCTATCTCGGGAACTTCAATGCGGCCAACGGATGGAGTTTCGAACCGAAGCTGACCTCCGCCTTACCCGGCGACGTGTTCGTACCGACCAAGGAGGCGCTCGAGAAAAACGCGCAATTCCCGCAGGTGCAACGGCTGTTCGATTTGTGGTCGTGGCAGGCGTTCCTGGCAGTAAACTGGCCGACGAACAGCGGGGGACAGCCGGCCCCGGCGATCACCGGCTACGGTCCGGGAGAGGAGCCCGCGTGGAACGCCTGGCACGAAAGCAACAATATTTTCCTCCCTGGTGGCGCCACCCCGTCGGCCTGCACCGCGCAACCTGCGGCTGCCGCAGCCGTTGCCACCAGCCGTAATCTGGCGGCGCTACGCCGGCCCGGCGTGCCGGCGGCGCCGCCGGCAGCGGCGGCCAAAACCATTCGCGCGCTATTCAACGTCTCCGCGGTCGGCGAACTGGTGCAGGGTCACGCCCCCATCAAGCGCATTGCAGGTGGCCGCATTTCCGACATCGACCAGGCATTTTCCGGTCCGCTGTATGATCAGAACGGCAACCCGACATTTTATGAAATCCTGCTCGACAACAACGAGGTTGGCTATCTCTGCAGCAACAAGCTTTACAGCATCGCCGGGCAGCTCAGCTTCTCCGCAGACCCCAATAACAAGGTTCAGTTCCCGCCTGGCCAGTGGCAGAGCAATGGCAGCGGCGCGTTCGAGCTGAAGCTCGCCTGGAAGGTGCTCGATCCCAAGAAGGACAAGGCCGAGCGCTTCTTCCATCAGCCCGCCCAGATCCTGATCGATGGCCAGTGGGTGTCGAGCGAGGTCGGACTCGTCGGCATGCACATTGCTCACAAATCTCAGTCCTCGCCGCAATGGATTTGGTCGACCTTCGAGCAGGTCGACAACCTCGCGACCGATCAGGTCGCCAATCCCGGGCTCAATCCTAACTATTTCAATCCGGGCTGTCCGACCTGCACGGTCGACATCCAGCCGGCCGGAGCTCATCCGGCCAATCACCCGGTGCAGGTTCTTCGCATGATTCCCATTCCGCCCGACAAGGTGGAACTCAACCGCGAGGCTCAGGCCGCGCTGCGGGCGCAGAATTCGGTGTGGCAATATTATCAGCTGATCGACACGCAATGGCCCACCAACCCCTCGGCACCGCCGACATCCCCGGGCGATTCCAATCTGCCGGAGTCGATCACCAACAAGTCGGGCGGAGAGCCGACGCCCGTGTACCTGACCAATGCCACCATGGAGACCTATTTCCAGGCCGGCAATCAGAATGCCTCCGGCCAGCAAGAGGGTAACCCGCCGAGCACGGTTCAGGTGTTCGGGACCGAGAGCTGCATAGGGTGTCATTCCTCCGCCGGCGTCGCGCAAACGGGCACCCCCCAGAAGCCGGTTTTCGGCGATCAGCTTTCCGCCGACTTCTCTTGGCTGTTGCAAATGAAGGCCCAGTGACGCGGGTGGACGCGGGTGGGGGGCCGAGGGCGCGATTGCCGCCGCCTGAAGGTCATCCGCCCTCCAGGCGAACGTCTCTTCAGGTGCCCGGACTTTGTTTTGGACTGGGCACGCTCCAAGTGGGGGCTGCGACATGACCCGCAAAAGGTCGGAAACGGACGGGCGATGGCGGGGCCGCCGCAAGCGAGCCGTCGCTATGGTTAGCAGAACGTTGACTCCGTGCCATGACGCCTAAGGATTACCGCGATCGGTAGGTTTCGAAGCGCGGCTTGCGTCCATCGAGCGGCGTATTCGCCTCAGTAGCCACCCGCCGCCGGTTTAACCTTTACGCGTCTTTAATGGCGTGGACGTAGGGTTCTCGTTGCGCGGCTCGGGGTGGGCTACGCATCGTCCAGAATGGCCGGTCGTTCGCGTACGCGTTGGAGTGTTCCATGGATATCATGACGTGCATCGGGCTGTTGTGCGGCTTTGCCGTCATCACCACCATCATGCTGTTGGGTGGAAGCCTGGAAATGTTCTGGAGCGAACATGCGGTCATCATCATCTTCGGCGGATCGATCGCCGCCACCATGATCCGATTTCCGCTAAGCGCGATCCTGCATGGCCTGCCGCTTGGCGCCAAGTTTGCCTTCACCATGAGCCGGCTCGCGGCACGCGACCTGGTCGACGAATTGGCCCGTATCGCCGAGATCGCGCGCAAGCAGGGGCCGGTCGGATTGGAAAAGGTCGAAACCGACGAGCCTTTCCTGGCCAAGGGCATCCGCTACGTCGCTGACGGCTACGACCTCGAATTCATCCGCGACAATCTCGAGCGCGACCGTGACAACTTTCTGATGCATCTGGACGAAGGCGGCAAGATCTACCGCGCGATCGGCGACTGCGCCCCGGCGTTCGGCATGATTGGCACCTTGATCGGCATGGTGCAGATGTTTGCCAACATGACCGACCCTTCGAAGCTCGGTCCCTTCATGGCGACCGCGTTGCTGGCGACGCTGTACGGTGCACTGGTGGCCAACCTGTTCTGCCTGCCGCTCGCCGACAAGTTGCACGGCAAGCTGCTCGACGAGGAAACCAATCGAACGCTGATCATCGACGGCATCCTGATGATCCGGGACTCCAAGAGCCCGACGCTGGTCCGGGAAATGTTGCTGGCGTACCTGCCGGAAAAACACCGCCACGAGGAAGGCGAGCCGGTACCGGCCTGATCGACTGGTAGACGGTCCGGGAAAGAATCGATGGCCAAGAAAAAACGCGGCGATGGGCATGGCGGCGGACACGGCTGGTTCGTGACCTTTGCCGACCTCATGGGTCTGATGATGAGTTTCTTCGTGATGCTCGTCGCATTTTCCACCATGGACAACAACAAGCTCAAGATCGTCGCCGGCTCGATGCGCGATGCGTTCGGCGTGCAGACCGAGGCTCGCTATTCCGGCATCATCGAATCCGATGGTCTGCCGACCCGATCGAAGCTGAAGAACGCGGCGCACATTCCGCCCGAGGAGGCCTCCAACCGGCCAACCCCGGACGAACAGGAGCGCAGCCTCGCCGACGGCGCCCGAATCAAAGTCGACCGCGAATTCGCGCTGGCCTCGGCATCCCTGCGGCAGGCCTTGCAGGACCTGCCGGAACTGACCGAAATGTCCAAACACGTCATGTTCGAGGAGACCAAGCAGGGCCTCAACCTCGAGATCGTCGACCAGGATGGCCGATCGATGTTCGCCGACGGTTCCAAAGTGCCGTACGACCGCACCCGCCGTTTGATCGAGAAACTCGCCGCCCCACTGAAGGCAACGCCGCTGCGTGTCTCGATTGCCGGTCACACCTCGGCCGGCTTCGTGCCGACGCGCAGCGACTACGGTGCGTTCGACCTGTCGGCAGATCGCGCCAACGCAGTCCGCCAGATCCTCGAGAGGGAAGGTTTGCCCCCGGCCCACATCTTCGCGGTCTCCGGAAAGGCCGATGGGGAACCCCTCTTTCCCGATGATCCCTCGTTGGCGGCGAACCGTCGGGTGACCATTACGCTGATGCGTGAGGATCCGCCGCTGCCGCCCGGCCTCAAGCCATAGCGTCCAAATTCTACCCTATTATAATACCGCAATGGACGATCCGGCGTCGGCAAAGCGCCCAGCATAACTGAGACGGATAGGGAAGGAATGGGCTTTGCAACGGCGGTTGCGGTTCAGCCTATCAGCCGCTGTCGGCCGGGGGTGGCCAATGTCAACCCCGGCAAGCATCAACATTTTTGCATGCTGTTGGTCTAAAATCAGGCTAGGCTGTAACACAAGCGCAGGACTATAAGCCGCCTCGCTTTGCTAACCGGCAGTGAAGCTTGTTGAGGCCTAAGCTCCCATGACCACCGATGTTGCAGCTCCTGCCGCGGAAACGACGGCGGCCGGTAGCCATGGCGAAGCCCACTCCACCGCCAGTTTCAAGGCTTTGCTGATCGGCAGCATTGGCGTCGTCTACGGCGATATCGGCACCAGTCCGCTCTATGCGTTGCGCGAGGCGGTGGTCGCGGCCAGCGGTCCCAGCGCTGTCGTGACCCCATCGGCGGTACTCGGCGTGGTGTCCTTGATCCTGTGGGCGCTGATCATCGTGGTGACGCTGAAATATGTCGTGATCCTGCTGCGCGCCGATAACCACGGCGAGGGCGGCACGCTGGCCCTGATGGCGCTGGCGCAACGGGCTGTCACCTACGGCGCCGGCACGATCGTGCTGCTCGGGATCGTCAGCGGCGCGCTGTTTTATGGCGACGCGGTGATCACCCCGGCGCTGTCGGTGCTTTCCGCCATCGAAGGCATCAAGCTCGTCACCGCGGCGCTGGATTCCTATGTCGTGCCGCTGACGGTCTTGATTTTGCTCGTGCTTTTCGCCGCTCAGTCGCGCGGCACCGCACGGGTTGCAGCCTTCTTCGGCCCGATCATGTGCGTCTGGTTCGGCGTCATCGCAATCGCGGCGATCCCTCCGATCATGCGATATCCCGAAGTGCTGCTGGGGCTCAATCCGTTCCTTGCCGTTTCATTCATGCTTCACCACGGCATCATCGGATTCGTTACCCTCGGCGCGGTGTTTCTCGCCGTCACCGGTGCGGAGGCGCTTTACGCCGATCTCGGGCATTTCGGCAAACGACCGATCCAGGCCGCCTGGCTTATTATCGTATTGCCGTCGCTGGCGTTGAACTATCTGGGGCAGGGCGCGCTCGTCATCGCTGATCCGAAATCAATCGAGAACCCGTTCTTCCTGATGTTTCCCGACTGGGCGCTGCTGCCAATGGTCGCTCTCGCCACGGCGGCGACCGTGATCGCCAGCCAAGCCGTCATCACCGGCGCCTATTCGTTGACGCGTCAGGCCATTCAGCTCGGATTGCTGCCGCGATTCGAAATTCGGCACACTTCGGAATCGCACTCCGGCCAGATCTACATCCCCCGCATCAACATGCTGCTGCTGGTTGCCGTGATGCTGCTGGTATTGATGTTCCGTTCGTCAAGCGCGCTGGCGTCGGCCTATGGCATTTCCGTCACCGGAACCATGGTGGTCACGGCCATGATGGGTTTTGTTGTGATCTGGCGGGTCTGGAGGTGGTCGCCATTCGCTGCCGCCGCGCTGATCGCCCCCTTCCTGTTTCTCGATCTCACCTTCCTTGCGGCGAACCTCCTGAAAGTGCTGGAGGGCGGCTGGGTGCCGCTGGCGCTGGGATCCGTCGTCATGCTGCTGATGTACACTTGGCGGCGCGGCAGCAGGCTATTGTTCGAGAAATCGCGCAAGCTGGAGTTTCCGCTGGCCGATCTGGTGGCGATGCTGGAAAAGCGGCCGCCGCAACGGGTATCGGGCACCGCCGTATTCCTCACCAGCGATCCGCTGAGCGCGCCGACCGCCCTGATGCACAGTCTCAAGCACTACAAGGTGCTGCATGAGAAGAACGTGATCCTCACTATCGAGACCGCGCCGACGCCGCGGATCAACCCGTCCGAGCGGGTCAGGCTGGAGCAGATCAGCGCCACCTTCTCCAAGGTGACGCTGCGGTTTGGCTTCATGGAATCGCCCAATGTGCCGAAAGCACTGGCGATCGCGCGAAAGCTGGGGTGGCAATTCGATATCATGTCGACCTCGTTCTTCCTGTCGCGGCGCGCGCTCAAGCCGGCCGCGCATTCCGGCATGCCGCGCTGGCAGGATCACCTTTTCATTGCGCTCAGCCGCACGGCAAACGACGCCACTGACTACTTTCAGATTCCCAGTGGTCGTGTGGTCGAGGTGGGAACACAAGTTACCGTCTAGCCGCGGAGCCTGCGCCTGACGCTTCCCGGCCGCTTGATTTTAGCCGCGCAAGCGGCGACGTTGACGGAGCTGGCGCGAACGAGCAGTGTCGCCATGGCGGAAGCGCGCCCGCGCGAATGGATGGTTGGGGAGGATCGAGTGACGGGCAGGGTTCACGATTTGACGCCGGCAGATGTTGCGAAGGGAGTGAGCGAGGGACGTTACCTGCTGGTCGATGTCCGCGAGCCGAACGAAGTCGCGGTGGAGGCCTACCCGGACGCCGTCGTCGTTCCGCTGTCGAGCTTCGACCCGCAGGATATTCCCGATCCCGGCGGTAAGCAGGTGGTTTTTGCCTGCCGTTCGGGAAAAAGATCGGTCACCGCGTCGCTCGCCGCTCAGTCCGCGGGACTGGCCTACAACAAGCATCTGGCGGGCGGCATACTGGCCTGGAAGGCGGCGGGATTGCCTACCAAGGCCGGCGGCTGACCGCTCGATGACTTCCATGAACAAGGTCTTTGCGGATCTTCCAGTCACGATCTTCGAGGCCATGTCGCAGCTTGCGCGCGACAACGATGCCATCAATCTGGGCCAGGGCTTCCCGGACGATCCCGGGCCGGAGGATATTCGCCGCGCTGCCGCGGATGCCGTCATGGACGGTTATAACCAATACCCCTCGATGATGGGCACTCCGGAATTGCGCCAAGCCATCTCGGCGCATTACCGGCGCTGGCATGGCATCGAGCTCGATCCGATGACCGAGGTGATGGTGACATCGGGCGGCACCGAAGCGCTGACGTCGGCCATTCTTGCCGTCGTTGAGCCCGGCGACGAAGTGGTGGTGTTCCAACCGGTCTATGACTCCTACTTGCCGATCATACGCCAGGCCGGGGGAATCCCGCGCCTGGTCCGCCTCGAGCCGCCGCATTGGCGGCTGACCGAAGAGGCGCTGCGGGGAGTGTTCAACCACAAGACCAAAGCCGTCCTGTTCAACAATCCACTCAATCCTGCCGCGGTGGTCTATCCGCGCATTGATCTCGAACTGCTGGCCCGGTTCTGTCAGGAGTTCGATGCGATCGCGATCTGCGATGAAGTCTGGGAGCATGTCGTCTTCGACGGCCGCGAACATATTCCGCTGATTAGCCTTCCGGGAATGCGCGAGCGCACTATCAAGGTCGGATCCGCCGGCAAGATCTTTTCGCTGACGGGCTGGAAGATCGGCTTTGTCTGCGCGGCGCCGCCGCTGTTGCGGGTCGCGGCCAAGGTGCATCAGTTTCTCACCTTCACGACCGCGCCCAATCTCCAGGTGGCGGTCGCCTACGGGCTCGGCAAGCCGGCGGATTATTTTTATCAGATGCGCAAGCAATTGGCGCGGAGCCGGGACCGTCTGACAGAGGGCCTGGAGACGATCGGCTTTCCTGTTCTCAAGTCCCAGGGCACTTATTTCCTGACGGTTGACCTTTCGCCCTTGGGGCTGAACGAGACCGATGAGGCGTTCTGCAGGCGCATCGTTACCGACTACAAGGTCGCGGCGATCCCGGTGTCGGCGTTCTACGAAAAGGATGCCGTGACCTCGGTTGTGCGTTTTTGTTTCGCCAAGAAGGATGCAACCCTCGACACCGCGCTCGAACGCCTTTCGGACGCTGTACACCGCCGATAAGAGGGCGATGACGATGCGCGGCTTCACTTCAATGGTTGTGGCGATCGCCGCCGTGCTCACCGCGTGGCCGCCGGCCGCGCAAGCGGAGCAGCGCAAGGTCAATTTCTACAACTGGTCGAACTATATAGCGCCGGGCGTTCTCGAAGACTTCACCCGGGAAACCGGCATCAAGGTCGTCTACGACACCTTCGATGCCAATGAGACGCTGGAAACGCGTTTGCTGGCGGGAAAATCCGGCTACGACGTGGTGGTTCCCACCGCCTATTTCCTGCAGCGCCAGATCAAGGCCAATGTCTTCCAGAAGCTCGACCGGTCGCAACTGCCGAACCTCGCCAACGCCTGGCCGACCGTTACGCAACGGCTGGCCATCTATGATCCCGGCAATCAATACGCCGCAAATTATATGTGGGGCACAACCGGCATCGGCTACAATGTCAAGGCGGTGCGGGACATCCTTGGCGCGGATGCGAAAATCGACAGCTGGGACATCGTCTTCAAGCCGGAAAACCTCGCCAAGTTCAGGGATTGCGGCATTCAAATGCTGGATTCCGCCGACGACATTTTTCCAGCGGCACTGGGCTACATCGGGCTCGATCCCAATTCAACCAAACCAGCCGATCTCGAAAAGGCCGCCGATCTCGTCAGCAAGATCAGGCCCTATGTCCGCAAGTTTCATTCGTCGGAATATCTGAGCGCGCTGGCGACCGGGGAGATCTGCCTGGTCGTGGGTTGGTCCGGCGACATCCTGCAGGCACGAAGCCGCGCTGCGGAGGCCAACAACGGGATCGAGATCGGCTACGCGATCCCAAAAGAAGGCGCCCAGATGTTTTTCGACAATTTTGCCATACCCGCCGACGCGAACAACGTCACCGAGGCCAATGAGCTGATCAATTATCTCTATCGGCCGGAGGTTGCGGCCAGGAACACCAACTATCTGTCCTACGCCAATGGCAATCTGGCAAGCCAGAAGCTGGTCGACCCCAAAATAATCAACGACAGGAATATCTACCCTGATGAGGCGACGCTCAACAGGCTGTTCGTGATCACCGCGCGCGACCCGGCGACGCAGCGCATCATCAACCGGCTCTGGACCAAGGTGAAAACCGGGCGATAGCGTATTTTGTATCCAATCCATGCGCCGGCCCATGGACCCCGGTGCTGGTTTTCACGGAATGGCCGGGCAGCGCCAGTGCATTTGCGATTTTACGCGCGCGTGCGGATGTTCGTACGTCGAGTTGGTCAGGTCCGGAAGACCCAAAAAAGCCACGTGAATTGTTGATTTGCAACATACCGCCTTTCGAACGAATAGATCGGAAGGATGTTGCCCATGACGCGAAGCTTGCCAGCGCTGTCTGCGGCCATGGCGGCCGATCCTGGCGATCGGTGGCAGACATGTTCGGAAATGACCTTCATCCGTGTCGCTGCGACAGAGAGCGCGGGGCAAAACTACCATTGCATCGAATTTCAGCTTAAATAGATCTGGGGAAATCATGTTGTATTTGATCGAAACCTATTGGGCATGGGGGCTGGTGGCGGTGGGCTGCGGTGGCGTGGTTGGCCATTTCTGGCTGCCGCGCCTCTACCGGCAACCTGCTTTGGCGTGGGCAGTTCTCGTTCTTGGGATCGGAATGGTCGTGGCGGCCCTGGGGTTGCTACCGGGACCGGCAGGTCTTTATCTCGAAACGTTGATGTTCTTGCTGGCGGCGTGTCTCGTTGGCATCTTGCTCGGCGGTTGGCTCACTCGCAGTACAGTCATGCCCAAGTCGCGCACGGGTTCCAGCCGCATCGGCGCGGCCGAGGCTAAGGCTGCGGAAGATGCGCGGTTGGCGGCAGCCGCCAGGGCGGCCGAGGATGTCCGTCGCGCCGCGGAGGCGAAGACCGCGGAAGATGCGCGGCTGGCCGCTGCCGCCAAGATGGCCGAGGATGCCCGTCGCACCGCGGAGGCGCAGGCCGCGGAAGATGCGCGGCTGGCGGCTGCCGCCAGGGCGGCCGAGGATGCCCGTCGCGCCGCGGAGGCGCAGACCGCGGAAGATGCGCGGCTGGCGGCTGCCGCCAGGGCGGCTGAGGATGCCCGTCGCGCCGCGGAGGCGCAGGCCGCGGTAGATGCGCGGCTAGCCGCTGCCGCCAAGACGGCCGAGGATGCAAGTCGCACCGCTGAGACAAAGGCTGCTGAAGCTCCACACGCGGTGGCTGCGGCGCTTCCCGCGCACCCCGGCCTGCAGCCGTCCGGGATCAGCCAGCCGGACGACGGCAAAGCCGATAACCTGAAGCTCATCAAAGGGATCGGGCCCAAAAATGAAGGGATCTGTCATGATATCGGCATCTACCATCTTGCCCAGATCGCCGATTGGACCGCAGATGAAGCGATATGGGTCGGCCATCACATGGCATTCCCCGGTCGCATCGAGCGTGAGCATTGGATCGATCAGGCAAAGCTGCTTGCGGCCGGCGGCGACACCGAGCATTCAGCCGGGGTGAAGGCGGGCACGATCCAGGTCGACTCGGCATCTGACGCGCCGCTGAATGAAGCCGAGGTCGCAGCCCTGGGCGCCAGCCTGCCGGCGCAGGCCGCATCCGTTGAAGGTGAAGCGGCGCATGAGGGACGCCGACCCTATGGCCTCGTTTCGCCGCTTCACGGCGGTGCGGACGATCTGCAGCGCATTCGCGGCATCGGCCCGCAGAACGAGAGGCGCCTGCATGCGCTCGGTATCTGGCATTTCGATCAGATCGCAGCGTGGAGTCCCGAGAATGTTACCTGGGTCGGAAGCTACCTGGCGTTCCCGGGTCGGATCGATCGGGAGAAATGGATTGCGCAGGCGAGAGATCTTGCCGCCAGCCGAAACAGCCCATCCCCGCAGCCGACAAAAACGCGCAAGGGAAGAAAATGAAAGCGAGCAATCCGGGTCCTGGGGTGGCGTCATCGCCAGCGGCGATGCAGCCATAGCCACTGATCCGGATATTCGCGCACCCAGCCCTCGACGACCGAGGTGATCGCCTGCATGGTGCCGGGAACATCGATCTGTCCGGCCGCGTCGCGCACCGGCTGGACTTCTTCTGAAAGCTCGGCGCGAAAGCGATGGCCAGGCAGGCGGATGATGCGGACGCCGTGGATCGGGCACTCGATCTGCCGCAGCAGCCGCGCCAGCGTCGGATTGGCCTTGGTCTTGCGGCCAAAGAACGTGACGTCGACCCCATTGGTGAACCACTGGTCGACCAGCATGGCGACGTGCTGACCTCGTTGCAGGGCCTCAGCCATCTTGAAGGGAGCGTCACGGCCGGCCGGGATCAGCGTTCCCATCTTCACCGCGCGCAGCTCTTCAATGATGCGGTTGGCGGAGGCGCTGTTCGGTCGACGAAACAGCACCGCGGCATCGAGCCCATGGGCGACCGCCGCCACCGCTGGCAATTCCCAATTGCCGAGATGGCCGGCGAAGATCAGCGCCGGTTTGCCGTCGAGCCGCAGTTGCGCGAACAACTCGTGGGTACGCGTCTCGATTTCGATACGGCTGTCTTCGGGGTGGGCAGGATCATGCTCCCAGACGTGGTCGAGATGGGCGAATTCCGCGCCCAGGCGGCCGAGGTTGTCCCAGACACCCGCGAGAATAGTCTCGATTTCCAAGGGCGATTTTTCCGGGAAGGCGGCCGTCAGATTGGCGCGGCCAATCTTCTGCTCCCGCGTCATTGGTCCGATCAGGCGCGTGATGCGGCCGAACAGGTTGGCGGTCTTGATCGGATCGAAATAGCGGGTGGTGCGCAATAGCCCGATGGTCACCGCGCCTACCGCGGCTTCCCCGATCGGCTTGATGGCGTCGCGCATGCGGGCCCGGATACGAAGCAGCAGACGTTGCATCAAAAGCCACTAATGATCGCGGCGAACACGTTCCGGATCCCCATGCGCAAGGGCGTCACCAAACGCGAAGCCGGTCAAACCGGCTCACGCGTCAGGATCAGCGAGGCATTCTGGCCACCAAAGCCGAACGAATTGGACATCACCGCGGTAACCCGGGCATCGCGCGCCTTGTTCGGTACCACGTCGAAGGGAATCGCCGGGTCGGGTACTTCGTAGTTGATGGTTGGTGGTATCCGCTGATGTTCGAGCGTCAGCAACGAGAAAATCGCTTCCACCGCGCCCGCCGCGGAAATGGTATGGCCGACCATCGATTTATTAGAAGAAACCGGAATTTGCGTGGCGCGTTCGCCAAACACGGCGGAGATGCCCAGATATTCCATCTTATCGTTTTCCGGCGTCGCGGTGCCATGAGCGTTGATGTAGTCGACCTGATCGGATGTCATGCCGGCGTCGGCCAAGGTCTTGCGGACGCACCCGATGATCGGTTTGCCATCCGGGCTTGACCGGGTGCGATGGAACGAGTCGGTCAGTTCGCCGCAGCCGGCGACGACCCCCAGAATCGGCGCGCCGCGAGCCACGGCCGCCTGGTAGCTTTCAAGCACCAGCGCTCCCGCGCCTTCCGCCATGACGAAACCGTCGCGATTCTTTGAGAATGGCTTGGATGCCGCTTGAGGCGGTTCGTTATGGGTCGATAGCGCCGATAGCAGTGAGAATCGGACCAAGGCTTCCGGATTGACGGTGCCTTCGGTTGCGACACACAGCGCGGCGTCTGTTTCGCCGCGGCGAATGGCCTCGACGCCGAGCTGGATGGCGGTGGCGCCGGATGCGCACGCCGTCGAAAGCGAAATCGGTGAGCCCTTGGTGCCGAATTTCTCGGCCAGAAAATCTGCCACCGAACCGAACAGGAAACGTCGGTGATAGGGCCTGAATCTTTCATCGCCGCTGGCACGCAGCAAAGCGTCGTAATTGATTTCGGTCTGTCCGGTCGCGCGTCCCAGTTCCAGCCGTTGCGGCCACTCGACTTCAACCGGGGCGACGGCGAGAAACAGCGGTCCTGGAAAATCACCGGGGCTGCCGATCGCGGATTGGGCGATGGCTTCTTGCGTGGCAATGTCGCCGAGCCGTTCGGAAAGATCGGTGGATGAGAAGGGCTCGATCGGTACGAAATCGATCGTTCCAGCCATCGTGGTTTTCAAGCCTTCGGTCGGAAAGCGCGTAATGGCGCGGATACCGGATTCGCCGGCGGTCAGTTTTCGCCAGTTGTCGGTCTTGCCAGTGCCGAGTGATGTCACGATGCCCATGCCGGTGACCACGACGATCGGCCGGCCGAATTTATCGCGCGTAGCTGTCATGTTTGCCCCACCTGCCGAGCGCTGTGCTCACTTGATCGCCTCGACTAGCGCCATGCCTTCGCCCCGCCAATGGCCGGCGCCGATGACGATAATCTGGTTCGGCGGCAGCGGCATTTCAATCTCAAGCCCAGTGGGATCGTCGGGCGGAAACAACGCGCCGCGCGAAATCGAGAGTGCGGCCAGGCCAAGGCCGAGTGGAAACTGGGTTTCCATGGTGTGGCCGAACATGGTGCCGGTGGCGCGCACCGCGAAATCAGCATGCTGGCTCAGGAAAGCCCGTTCCTCCGATGTGACGGGTTCGGCGCCGGTGGCGCCGGTGATGATCGCCCCCTTGCTGTCGAGCTTGCCGAGCTTCGACCAGAGTTTTTGCAGCGATTCCGTCACCTCGCCAGGATGTTTGCGGCGCGCCAGATCGGCGACGACATTGGTCAGGCGGGCATAGGGTTTCGCACCGCGCGCCTCGGCGTGCGCCCTGGACTCGATCACCAGAAAAGCGCCCGCGGACCCCAGTGCGAACCCGCTGTGCTCGCGGCGTGCCCAAACCGGCGCAAACTGGTTCTTAAGGTTGAAACCGCCGAATTCGTAGAGCACCAGGAGGTCCTTGCGCTCGCCGTTGTGCGAACCGCCAATCAGCGCGATGTCGCTTTGCCCTCCAGCGATGCGCGCCAGCGCTATCCGCGCCGCGTCGATGCTTGCGGCCTCTTCGCCCATGAACGTGCGCGACGTGCCGGAAACACCGTGCACGATGGCGATGTTGCCGGCCAGCAGGTTCGAAAGCTGCGCCAGGAACAGGGTCGGGCGCAGATCGTTCATCAGCCGCTCGTTCAAGAAGCCGGGAGCGGAATTGCCCTTCGCTTGCAGGCTCAGAATGTTGCAATCCACCGCGAGATCGCGCTCGCCGCCGCCGGCGGCGATGACCATGTCCATCCGGCCCAGGATTTCCTTGTCGCCCTTGACGCCGGCGGACTCCAGCGCCAGCCCGGCGGCATAGGTGCCGATACGCTGCCAGGCTTCCATTTGGCGCTGGTCGCCTTTTTTGGGGATCTGAGCGTCGAGATTCACCTGTGCCCAGGGATGGACGATGTAGGGTGCAAAGCCCTTTTCATCGACGTTGATGCGCTGCTCTTTGAGCGCGTCCCAGTTCGCGTCCAGCCCCTCGCCGAGCGATGTCGCCAGCCCGATGCCGGTGATCCAGACTTCGGCCGGAGCCGAACCGGGGGATTTGGTCTCAGTCATGGGCGATGGCCTGCTCTGGAAAGCCAATGCGCCGGGCCATGGCGTCCATATGTGCGCGCAGATCAGGATTGGGAAAGGGGACGTGGCTGAACATGATCGTCGAATTGCACCTCAGCTTGCCGGCGACCCTGACCTTGGCTTCGGTGATCGCATAGCCAGAGCCTTCATGCACGATGCTGGCATCGACGGTCAAAAGCTCCCCCGGGGAGACGAACCCGCGCATCTTGGCTTCTTTTACCGCCGCCAGAAACGGCATTCGCTCGAACCTCATCAGCGCGAGCAAGAGCCAGCCTGACGTCTGCGCCATCGATTCGATCAGCAGAACGCCGGGCATGATGGGATGGCCCGGGAAATGCCCTTCGAAGATGGTATTGTGCTGCGGAACCTGCGCCTCCACCGTAATGGTCTTCGCGCCGATGTTGAGGTCGGTGATGCGGTCGATCAGCTGGAAATATTCGAGGTGCATGATGGGCGGGTGGTCACGCGCCCTTGGCGGCGACCAATTCGTCGATGCGCGCGCTGAGGTTTTTCAGGACAAAATACTGTTCGGTGGTCGCCTTGCCGTCATTGACTTCCTGGGTCCATTTTTCCAGCGGCAGCTTGATGCCAAAGGCCTTGTCGATGGCGAAGGCAATGTCCAGAAAATCAAGGCTGTCGATCCCCAAATCGTCGATCGCGTGGCTCTCGGGGGTGATCGTGTCGCGCGGGATGTCGCAGGTTTCGGCGATAATCGTGGCGATTTGATCGAATGTGGAGGACATCACTAAACCTTTGATAAATTGACGATAAGTTCCGGGATGGCTCGGCAGGCGGGCGCCGCCCTCCGGAATGCCCTTGTCTGCCACCCGGAGTCGAGTGCCCGTATATCGGAGCGTCGCACCGAGTTCAATGGAGGCGGCAATCCCAGCTGGAATTGGGCCAGAAAGGCCGGTCTAGCAGCCAAAATGCTAGAAATGTGGCGTGGAGATATGCGCGCAGTCGCGACGCCCCATCAGCACACAATCCTGGGTGTTGCGCAAATCGGCAATGCTCATCGCCAGCCAAATTGCGACTGCCGTCAGCGCCACGGTAAAGGCAAAGGCCGCGACGTTGGCCAGCATGCGATGCCGGAAATCGTCCGGCTCGTCGTCGACCCGCTCATAGCGCGACAAGTCGTTCGGCTCTTGCTGGTCGTCCGTGCCAGTCGCGTGCCGTCCCATCTCGCCACGCCGGGACGGCGCAGTGCCCACGCTGCGCGGCCGGAATTGGAGCACCCGGTGCTCTTCCTCTTGCGTCGCGATGGGCTGCTGGGTCTTCACGGCTGCCAGCTCCAGGAGAACGAGATGTTGTCTAGCACGTTCGGGGTGCCTCTCACAGACAATGTTTGCCGAAGCAGGGGACGAATGATCTAGGCCTCCAGCGTTTGATGGAACCGGCTATAGTCGATCCTGAGCCGACCGTCGTCCGAGATGCCGATGATGTCAGCGTAACGATGTCCGAAACGGATATCGTAATAATCGTAGGATCTGCGTCCATGTACGGTTTGCGCTGCAACAACGTCGTACCCGGATACGACGACCACCAGCGAAACATCCGACGCCTCGAAGTCGTCCGCGCTGAGCCCGTAGAGCGGGCTTTGCTCATCGATGACATGGTACAGGGTCCAGCTCAAGGCCAGCGCGGGGTGCTCGTTGCGGAACAACGGCAGTTCGTAGAATCGTCGGAGCGATTGGCCCTCCAAGCTTTGCTCCAACCGGATCAGCCACAGCTTGGCCGTGGCATTGCCGATCAGGTTATGGCGCTCGTTGACGAAGCGAACCATCAGGGTTGGCTTGCCCTCGTGGGTTGAGATCACCGGATTGTCGACGAACAACAATCGAGCATTGGGCCGCGAGAAGCGCGCGAAGATCAACCCGGTCATGAGCGACATCGAGAAGATACCTGTGAACAGCTCGACGGCGGCGATGAAATGGCCGTAGTTGGTCTGGGGATGCATGTCGCCGTAGCCGGCGGTCGAAAGCGTCTCGATGCTGAAGTAGAGATAGTCGATGTAGGCGCCGCCGGGCACGTTTGAGACCGGCTGGTTCCCGATCCAGTAGAAAACCGCGAAAAACGCGTTGAAGACGACAAACACCAGCGCGGCGCCACCGATGAAGGCCGGCCACGAGGCGGTCATGCAGCGATGGCTGATGTCGGCCCAGAACCTGAGACCAAGTCCCTCCGCGATGATTTCGCGATTGCCAAATCGGATGACCTGCGCCTTGGGGGAGCGCTCGCCGGGACGTCTCGACATCTTTTACAAATCTCTTCAAGCGCTTAGCATAGGCATTTAATGGCTTAGGCTATCATGCCATAAGTATCACAATTGCCGATCGGTTTTTAAACGGGGGCTTCAAATCATGGCGAATACGCGCGATCCGATCCTTCACCCGATACCCATCCTCTCGCTGCACCCGACCCAGATGACGGTCGGGATGCGGGAGGTCAAGGAGAAGCGAAAGCGCTGGCGCGAACACAAGTCGAAGACGAAGCAGGGGGAACTGCTGGGCAAGCATACCATCCCCGTGGTTCTGGGCCCGAACCAGCGTCACTACGTGATCGACCATCATCATCTGGCCCTTGCGCTGCACGACGAGGGCGTCAAGGACATTCTGGTGACGGTGGTCGCCGACCTCACCATGGTCGATCCCGATGCCTTCTGGGGTGTGCTCGACAATCACAGGTGGGTCTATCCCTATGACGCCAAGGGCGAACGCCGGCATTTCAAGGACATTCCGAAATCCGTGACCGGCCTCAAGGACGATCCGTTCCGCAGCCTGGCCGGCGAGTTGCGGCGCGTCGGCGGCTATGCCAAGGACACGACGCCTTTCAGCGAATTCCAATGGGCGGATTTCTTTCGTCGCAAAATGTCACGCAAGAGCGTGGAGGAGAATTTCGCCAAGTCCGTCGAGAAGGCCCTGGCGTTGGCGAAAGGCAGGGATGCAGTCTATTTGCCGGGCTGGTGCGGTGCCGCGTCGGACGATTGAACAAGGCGGCCGTTCCCGGAGGGCCTTGGTCTATTTCGGCAGCCGACCCATCAGGTAGAATTCGTCGTTCGGGCGCATGGCGGTGACATTGGCCATCCGGTTCGACAGCGCAAAAAAGGCCGCGATGGCGGCGATATCCCAGATGTCGTCGTCGCTGAACCCATAAGTTGCGACCTCCGCGAAATCCGCCTCCGTAATCCGGTGCGCCTTTCTGCTCACCTTCATCGCGAAATCCAGCATCGCCTTCTGGCGCGGCGTGATGTCCGCCTTGCGGTAGTTGACGGCAATCTGGTCTGCGAGAAGCGGATTCTTCGCCCGAATTCTAATACGAAACTAACTCCGGTTAAGCGGCGATTGGCTGAATTTTCACGGCGTAGCCCATGTGTTCAAGGTGCCTGACGAGGCGCTGGGTTTTGGTCATTTTGGAACGGCGGTTGAAATGTTC
>Ga0182012_10000430_pt1 | contig 47601 bp, 41 predicted proteins | sample 612S2SmetaG_FD_120486 | JGI IMG/M metagenome (GOLD analysis project Ga0182012, IMG submission 120486) | Permafrost microbial communities from Stordalen Mire, Sweden - 612S2S metaG | ecosystem: Environmental > Terrestrial > Soil > Wetlands > Permafrost | place: Sweden: Stordalen | collected... | reverse complement strand
TTCGGCTTCGTTGAAATGGCCAGCGCCGATGCGGCGCGTGCCATGCAGGCCTTGAACGGCCACGATGTCGAAGGGCGAGCGCTGAAGGTGAACGAAGCGCAGGAACGCACCGGCGGCGGCGGCGGCGGTGGTGGTGGTGGCGGCGGCGGCGGGTCGCGAGGTCCGAAGCGCTGGTAATAGGCGTTGAAATGACCGAGTACTGGGGCCGCAGCGATGCGGCCCCAGTCGTTTGGGGCGTTCGATTTAGCTTCGAATAGGGTTTACGCTCAACGCCGATTTGCCTATAATCGCCGCCCTCGGCAGGGGATCGAGGCGTCTCGATCCAGAGCGGACGGTTCTTGAGGGAACGTCCGGAAAGTACGCTGAATCGAAGAGCCCCTCGGAGGGGCTTTTTCGTTGAGAGACAAGGGGGCCGATGGTCCCCTTTTTTGTTTAGCGCGGGTCTGAAGTCGGCGAAGCGCGTTTACGAAGGGTTTTCCCGGCGGGCTTTTCCGAAGGGTCCCGAAGGGTTTCGAGTCATGCGTGACGCCTTGATGCGCCTGCTGGAGCCGCCGATCGAGGCGCTGGGCTTCGAGCTCGTCGAGATCGAGTTCGCTCAGGCGGGGCGGGGCGGGACGCTGCGGATCTATATCGATCGCCTCGCGGGCGGCCGGGACGATCGGGCGGTGGCCCCTGATTGGGTGCCGGGCGACGAGCACGGCGTGCCGAGCCAGGGCGGCATTTCGGTGGACGATTGCGCGACGGTGAGCCATGCCGTGAGTCAGATTCTCGACGCGGAGGATCCGATCAAGGGCCATTACACGCTGGAGGTGTCTTCGCCGGGCTTGGATCGGGTTTTGCGCAAGCGGGCGCACTTCGAGCGCTTCGTGGGCCGGGGGGTGCACGTCGAGCTGAAGCTGCCGATCGAAGGGCGGCGGCGCTTCACGGGTAAGTTGAAATCGGTGGTGGGCGAAGCAATTGTGGTGGAGGTCGACGGGCGGGCGCATGAGCTGCCGCTCGATCGGATACAGAAGGCGAGATTACGGCCGGAATGACCAGGAGTCTTGGGCGATGAACAAAGAAATCTTGATGGCAGTCGATGCCGTATCCAACGAGAAGGGCGTCGACAAGGAAATCATCTTCGACGCGCTCGAGGCAGCGCTCGCATCGGCGACCCGCAAGAAACACGGCGAGGAACTCGACGTGCGCGTCGCCATCAACCGCAAGACCGGCGCCTATGACACTTTCCGCCGCTGGAAGGTGTTCGCCGACGACTCCAACGAGCTCGAGGTTCCGGAGCGCGAGCTGCGCATGGACGACGCGCGCGACATCGACAAGGACGTGGAGGTGGGCGGCTACGTGGAGGAGCCGATGGAGTCGGTGCCCTTCGGCCGCATTCTCGCGCAGACCGCGAAACAGGTGATCGTGCAGAAGGTGCGCGAGGCCGAGCGGGCGCAGGTGGTCGATGCCTATAAGGACCGTGCCGGAACCCTGGTGAGCGGCATCGTCAAGCGCGTCGACCGCAACGGCATCTACGTCGATCTCGGCTCGAATGCGGAAGGATACATCGCGCGCGAGGAGATGATTCCGCGCGAGCCGGTGCGCTCCCAGGACCGCATCAAGGCGTATCTGAAGGAAGTGCGTTCCGAGCCGCGCGGCCCGCAGCTCTTTCTCTCGCGCACCGCTCCTGAATTTCTGATCGAGCTGTTCAAGCTCGAGGTGCCGGAAGTCGGCCAGGGGCTGATCAACATTCTGGCCGCCGCCCGCGATGCGGGCGTGCGCGCGAAGATTGCGGTGCGCAGCAACGATCCGCGCGTCGATCCGGTCGGGGCGTGCGTCGGCATGCGCGGTTCCCGCGTGCAGGCGGTGTCGAACGAGATCGCCGGCGAGCGCGTCGACATCATTCCGTTCGACGAGAACAACGCGCAATTCGTGATCAACGCCATGGCGCCGGCGGAAGTCACTTCCATCGTGGTGGACGAGGATTCGCACTCGATGGACATCGCGGTCTCGGAGGACAAGCTCTCCCAGGCCATCGGCCGGGGCGGCCAGAACATCCGGCTGGCGAGCGAGCTCACCGGCTGGGAGCTGAACGTCATGAGCGAATCCCAGGCCGAGGCGAAGAGCGAGAGCGAATCGCTCGCGTTACGCGAGACCTTCATGCAGCAGCTCGATGTGGATGCGGACGTGGCCAGCATCCTGGTGCAGGAGGGCTTCTCGACCATCGAAGAGATCGCCTACGTGCCCGCGAGCGAATTGAACGCCATCGAGGAGTTCGACGAGGAGATCGTCAAGGAGCTGCGCACGCGCGCGCGCGACGTGCTCCTCACCCAGGCCATTGCCAGCGAGGAATCGATGGACGGCGCGGAGCCCGCGGCCGATCTCATCGAGATCGCCGGCGAGGCGCTGGCGAAGACCGTGGCGCGCAAGGGAGTCCGCACACGGGACGATCTGGCCGACCTCGCGGTCGACGAGCTGGTCGAGATGGGCGGAATCGACGAGAAGAAAGCCGCGGAGCTCATCATGGATGCGCGCAAGCACTGGTTCGCGGAAGAAGACAAAGCGGTGAAGGCCGAGAAGGTTTAGGAGTCTGGCATGGCAGATGTAACAGTCGCGCAATTCGCTGAGGTCCTGAAGGTGCCGGTCGACCGGTTGCTCCTTCAGCTCGACCAGGCCGGCATCAAGGTGGACAGCGCCGAGGACATGATCAGCGAGGACGCGAAGCATGAGTTGCTGACGCATCTGCGTCGCAGCCACGGCCGCGATGACGCGCAGGCCGACGCCTCGCCCCGCAAGATCACCTTGCGGCGCAAGTCGCAGTCGGAGTTGAAGCTCGCGAGCCCGCAGGGCCGCGCGCGCACGGTCAACGTGGAAGTTCGCAGCAAGCGCACCTACGTGAAGCGCGAGGTGCTCGAGGATCAGGCGCGGCACCAACAGGAGGAGATCGACCGTCAGCGCGAGAGCGAGGAGCAGGCAAAGGCCGCCCTCGAGCGCGCCGAGCACGAGCGGCTCGAGAAGGAGCGGCTCGATCGCGAGCGGCTGGAGGAGGAGAACCGCCGCCGCAGCGACGAGGAAAATCGCAAGCGCACCGCGGAGGAGGATGCGCGCCGCCAGGCGGAGGCGCAGGCCCGGGACCAGGCGGAGAAGGATCGCAAGACCGCGACGACCGCACCGGCGAAGCCGGGCAAAGCGGCCCGCGAAGTGGACGACAAGGCGACCCGCTACGGCCGGCAGGAGCTGCATATCGTCGGCGACGTGAGCTCACGCCACAAGAAGAAGAAATCCCGCGACGGACGCCGCCGATCGATGGGGAGCGATGCGGACGCAAAGCACGGGTTCGAGATGCCGACGGCGCGCGTGGTGCGCGAAGTGGCGATCGGCGAGGCCATGACGGTCGGCGAACTCGCGCAGAAGATGGCGGTCAAGGCGACCGAGGTCATCAAGGTCATGATGAACATGGGCGTGATGGCCACCATCAACCAGACCATCGAGCAGGATACGGCCATGCTGGTGGTGGAGGAGATGGGCCATACGCCGGTGCTGCGCAAGGACAACGTCATCGAGGAGGATCTGCAGGGCGAGACCGACACCTCCCTAGAAGTGTTGCCGCGCCCGCCGGTGGTCACCGTCATGGGTCACGTCGACCACGGCAAAACGTCGCTCCTCGACTATATCCGCCGCACCAAGGTGGCGGCGGGCGAGGCCGGGGGCATCACCCAGCACATCGGCGCGTACCACGTGAAGACCGCGCGCGGCATGGTGACCTTTCTCGACACCCCGGGCCACGCCGCATTCACGTCCATGCGCGCCCGCGGCGCGCAGGTGACCGACATCGTGATTCTGGTGGTGGGTGCGGACGACGGGGTCATGCCGCAGACCATCGAGGCCATCCAGCACGCGAAAGCTGCGAAGGTGCCCATCGTCGTGGCGCTCAACAAGGTCGACAAGCCGGAAGCCGATCCGGAGAAGGTCAAGCAGGAGCTCACCAAATACGGTGTCATCCCCGAGGAGTGGGGCGGCGAGAATATTTTTGTGAACGTCTCGGCGAAGACCGGGCAGGGCGTCGATCAGCTGATCGAGAGCGTGTTGCTGCAGGCTGAGGTGCTCGAGCTCAAGGCCCCGACCGCGGGACTCGCGGCAGGCTATGTCATCGAGTCGAGCCTCGAGAAGGGCCGCGGCGCAGTTGCCACCGTCCTCGTGCTGCGCGGCACGCTCAAGCTCGGCGATCCGCTGCTGATCGGCCAGGAATTCGGCAGGGTGCGCGCATTGTTCGACGAGGCGGGAAAGCCCGTGGAGTCGGCGGGCCCGTCCATCCCGGTGGTGGTGCTGGGGCTTTCCGGAGCGCCCAATGCGGGCGATGAGCTGTTGGTGGTGGAGAGCGAGCGCAAGGCGCGCGAAGTCGCCACCCATCGCCAGGCGAAATCTCGCGACGTGAAGCTCGCGCAGAAGAGCGCCAACATGCAGGACGTATTCTCCTCCATGGGAGAGACCAAGCCGAATCTGGTGCAGCTCCTGGTCAAGGCGGATGTGCAGGGAAGCGTCGAGGCGTTGCGCGACGCGTTGAACGGCCTGTCGACCGGCGAGGTCGCCGTCAACGTGGTGTCCTCCGGCGTCGGCGGACTCACCGAGTCGGACGTGACGCTGGCCGCCGCCTCCAAGGCGCGCATCATCGCCTTCAACGTGCGCGGCGATGCCGCGGCGCGCACTGCGATCAAGGATCACGGTGTCGACGTGCGCTACTACAGCATCATCTACGAGGCCATCGACGATATTCGCGCGGTGCTCACCGGCATGCTCGCGCCGGAGGTCAAGGAACAGATCGTCGGCCTCGCCGAGGTCCGCAGCGTCTTCCGCTCGAGCAAGTTCGGCACCGTGGCGGGCTGCATGGTGATCGACGGCTACGTGCGTCGAAACTTCCCGATCCGCGTGCTGCGCGACAACGTCGTGATATTCGAAGGCGCGCTGGAGTCGTTGAAGCGGTTCAAGGATGACGTGAACGAGGTGCGCGCGGGGACCGAATGCGGCATCGGCGTCAAGAACTACAACGACGTGCGCGAGGGCGATCAGATCGAATGTTATTCCCGGGTGGAGGTGGCGCGCACGCTTTAGGGCGGGCGCGGCGCTCATATCGTTCATGGCCAAGGACAACCCGCGTGCCTTGAGGCTCGGCGCCGAGATTCAGCGCGAGCTCACGGAGCTTTTGCGCCGAGACGTGAAGGATGAGCGCATCGGCAACGTGACCATCACGGCGGTCGATGTCACCGGCGATCTGCGCACCGCCAAGGTGTACTACCTGATCTTCGGCAGGGAAGGGCCGGATCCGGACGTGCAGCGCGGGCTCACGAGCGCGGCCGGCTTCCTGCGCAATGCCCTGTCCAAGTCGCTGATGATCCGCTACACCCCCACGCTCACGTTCGAGCTCGACACCTCCATCGAGCACGGCGTGCGGTTGACCCAGTTGATCGACTCGGTCACCAAGCGCGGGGACGAGCACTGATGCCTTCGGATGTGCATGGAATCCTGCTCCTCGACAAGCCGCTCGGCCTGAGCTCCGCGGGCGCGGTGGCGCGGGTCAAATACCTGTTCAACGCACGCAAGGCGGGGCACACCGGCTCGTTGGACCCGCTTGCCTCCGGCATGCTGCCCATCTGCCTCGGTGAAGCAACCAAGTTCGGGGCACTGATGCTCGATGCGGACAAGACCTACCGCGTAACGGTCCGCCTCGGAGAGCGCACGCCGAGCGCGGATCTGGAATCGGCGGTGGTGGAGCGCCGCGACCTGCCGCCCCTGTCCAGGGCGCAGATGGAAGATGCGCTCGCGGAGTTCCCGCGCGACTATTCGCAGATTCCCCCCATGCATTCGGCCCTCAAACAGGACGGCAAGCCGCTGTACGAGTACGCCCGGGCGGGGGAGACGCGCGAGCGCGCGCCCCGTCAAATCAGGATCCACGCCCTGCGGCTGATCGATTGGCAGTCCCCGGATCTGTCCTTTGATGTGCACTGCACGAAAGGGGCTTATATCCGCGTATTGGCGGAAGATCTCGCGGCTCGGCTCGACACCTTCGGTCATTTGACCGGCTTGCGCCGGCTGGCGGTGGCGCCCTTTGCCGATGCGCCTCAGTGGACTTTGGAGGCCCTGGACCGCATGTCCCGGGAGGCGCGCTCGGCCCTGTTGTTGCCGGTCGATGCGGCGCTCGAGGAGTGGCCGAGGCTCGATCTGGCCGCCGATGGGGTGCAGGCCGTTCGCCAGGGACAGAGCATTGCAGTGCCGCGAGAGGCGCCCGGGAAGGTGCGCATCTATGCGCCAGGCCTCGGATTTCTGGGGTTGGGGGCCGTTCAGGCCCCCGGCCGGCTGGTGCCGTTGCGGCTGATTTCAGCCGTGACGAATCGAGCTTGAGAGCTAGTCGTGCGGCGCGTACAATGCGCGCCTTCCTAAAGGGTCTAAGTTATTGATTGAGGTTTGATTTCCATGCCACTTACTCGCGAAGAAAAGAGCGGAGTCGTCGGTAAATTTCAGCGCAGCGCGCGCGACACCGGTTCCCCCGAGGTTCAAATTGCCCTGCTGTCGGAGCGCATCAACGGCTTGAGTCAGCATTTCACCACGCACAAGGCCGACCATGCTTCGCGCCGCGGATTGCTCAAGATGGTCAATCAGCGCCGCAAGCTTCTCGACTATCTGAAGAGCCGCACGCCGGACAAGTATTCCCAGGTCGTCGAGCAATTGGGGCTGCGCCGATAGGCGCAGGATTGCCCGGACTTTTGACCGCCGCGGCGTCGCCGCCGGCGTGTCGTCATCACATTCGATAGAAGGGGCCTACGTGAGCCATTCCAAGAAAAGTTTTCAATATGGTGAGCACACCGTAACGATCGAGACCGGTGAGCTCGCGCGACAGGCCGACGGCGCGGTGCTCGTGACGATGAGCGAAACGGTGGTCCTCGTGACCGCGGTGGGTTTGAAGAAACCCACGCCGGGCCGGGACTTCTTCCCGCTCACGGTCAATTACCAAGAAAAGACCTATGCCGCAGGCCGCATTCCCGGCGGCTTCTTCAAGCGCGAAGGCCGTCCCACCGAAAAGGAGACGCTCACCTCGCGTTTGATCGACCGCCCGATTCGTCCGCTGTTTCCGGAGGGATTCACCAACGACGTGCAGGTCGTCGCCTCGGTGCTCTCCGTCAATTCGGAAGTGGATCCGGACATCGCCTCGCTGATCGGTGCGTCCGCGGCGCTCGCGATTTCCGGCATGCCGTTCCTCGGCCCGATCGGCGCGGCGCGCGTCGGATATCGGGACGGCAAGTATCTGTTGAATCCGACGGCGACCCAGCTCGCCGAGTCGAAGCTCGATCTCGTGGTCGCGGGCACGGCGGAAGGCGTTCTCATGGTCGAGTCCGAGGCCAAGGGCCTGGACGAGGAAGTGATGCTGGGCGCGGTGGTCTTCGGGCACGATCAAATGCAGGTCGCGATCAAGGCCATCAACGAGCTCGTTGCCGAAGCCGGCAAGCCGAAGTGGAGCTGGGTCGCGCCGGAAGGCCACGCGGAGTTGAAATCTGCGGTCAGTGCGCTTGCGGAAAAGGATCTGACCGCCGCCTACGCGATCACCGAGAAGCAACAGCGCTACGCGAAGATCGGCGAGATCAAGGCGGCCACGCTCGCGAAGCTCGCCACGGGCGATGATGCGAAATTCACCGCCGATCACGTCGGCACGGAATTCTTCAATCTGGAATATCGCCTCGTGCGTGAGCGGATCCTGCAGGGACATCCGCGTATCGACGGGCGCGACACGAAGACGGTGCGCCCCATCAACATCCGCACCGGCGTGCTGGCGCGTACCCACGGCTCGGCGCTTTTCACCCGGGGCGAGACCCAGGCGCTGGTGGTGACCACGCTCGGCACCGGGCGCGATGCGCAGATCATCGACGGACTGACCGGCGAGCGCAAGGAGCCGTTCATGCTCCATTACAACTTTCCGCCGTTCAGCGTGGGCGAGACGGGGATGATGGGTTCGCCGAAGCGCCGCGAGATCGGCCACGGCAACCTCGCCAAGCGCGGCGTCAGGGCGGTCATGCCGGATCTCGAGAGGTTTCCGTACGTGATCCGCGTGGTTTCCGAGATCCTCGAGTCGAACGGCTCGAGCTCGATGGCTTCGGTGTGCGGTACGAGTCTCGCGTTGATGGATGCGGGTGTTCCCATCGTGGCGCCGGTCGCGGGCGTCGCCATGGGCCTGGTCAAGGAAGGCGAGCGTTTCCAGGTGCTCACGGACATTCTCGGCGACGAGGATCACCTCGGCGACATGGATTTCAAGGTGGCCGGCACGAAAGACGGCATCACGGCGCTGCAGATGGACATCAAGATCACCAGCATCACGCGCGAGATCATGAAGGTGGCGCTCGATCAGGCCCGCGCCGGACGGCTGCACATTCTCGGCGAGATGAACAAGGTCCTGTCCAAGCCGCGCGAGAACATGTCCGAGTGGGCGCCGACCATCATCACCTTGAAGATCGATCCGGAAAAGATCCGCGACGTCATCGGCAAGGGCGGTGCGGTGATCCGCCAGATCACCGAGGAGACCGGCACGTCCATCGACATCGAGAACGACGGCACGGTGAAGATCGCCTCCGTCCAGGGAGCGGCGGGCCGCGAGGCGCAGCGCCGGATCGAGTTGATCACCGCCGATGTGGAGGTGGGACGCATCTACGAGGGCCGGGTCGCACGGCTGATGGACTTCGGCGCGTTCGTGACCATTCTGCCGGGTCGGGACGGTTTGGTGCACATCTCGCAGATCTCCGAAGAGCGGGTGGAGCGCGTGGGCGACAAGCTGAAGGAGGGGGATGTCGTGCGCGTCAAAGTGCTCGAGGTCGACCGCCAGGGCCGTGTGCGTCTCTCCATGCGCAATGTCGACGCGGCCTGAGCAAGGCCGCAACCCCATAAAAGCGCGAGGGGCGCCGACCAAATCGGCGCTCCTGGTTTTTTGCGCGGCTGCGACGCTCCTCGGCGCGACGCTTTGGACGAATGACGCCGCCGCGGCGTCCGATGCGGACGGACTCTATCTCGGCTGGATGGACCGCTCGGTCGAGCCGGGCGCCGACTTCTTCCGGTTTGCCAACGGCGGCTGGCTCAAGGCCAACCGCATCCCGCGGGACCGTTCCTACTGGGGCGTCGACTCCGTGCTGGAGCAGGAGAACCAGGCCTTCATCCGCGACCTGGTGGAGTCCCTGGGGCGGCAGGATTGGGCCGCGAACACTGCGCAGCGCAAGGTGGCCGATTTCTATCTGAGCGGCATGGACGAAAAGGCGATCGACGCCGCGGGGGCGAAACCCCTCGAACCCGAGCTCGCGCGCATTGCGGCGATCCGCACTCCGGCCGATATCGCGGAGGAGATCGCGCATCTGCAGACGATCGGAGTCGCCGCGCCGCTATCGCTTGGCCAGATGCAGGATTTCAACGACAGCACCCGCGTGATCGCCGTGGCCGCTCAAAGCGGGCTCGGGCTGCCCAATCGCGACTACTACCTGAAGGCCGAACCCACGTTCAAGGCGGTGCGTGCCGCGTACGTCGGGCACGTGGCGCGGATGCTGGAGCTCGCGGGCGATGCGCCGGCGTCTGCCGCGCGCGAATCGAAGAGCGTGATGGTATTGGAGACCCGCCTGGCCGATGCGTCGATGTCGGACGTCGATCAGAGGAATCCGCACGCGATCTACCATCCCATGACGGTCGACAAGGCGCAGGAATTGACGCCGCACCTCGACTGGCATGTGTTGATGCTGCGCGCGGGACATCCGGAGATCGCCTCGCTCAACATCGGCATGCCGCAGTTCTTCCGTGCGGTCGATCGGGAGCTTGCGCGCACCCCGGTCGAGGACTGGAAGACCTATCTTCGCTGGCAGCTCCTCGACACATACGCGCCGTACCTATCCAAGCCCTTCGTCGACGAAGACTTTCGCATGACCGCGGCGCTGACCGGTGCCGAGGAATTGCAGGCCCGGTGGCTGCGCGTGCTGCGTGCCGAGGATCAGGCGATCGGATTCGCGATCGGCGAGCTTTACGTGGCCCGGAGGTTTCCGCCCGCCGCGAAGCAGGCGGCGACGGCGATCGTCGCGCGGGTGCGCGACGCGCTGCGCGCCGACCTGTCGACGCTCTCCTGGATGACCCCCGCGACGCGCGCGGCGGCGGCGGCCAAGCTGGACCTCATGCAGCTGCGCGTGGGCTATCCGGACGAATGGCGCGATTACAGCGCTCTCGTGATCGACCGCGGTCCCTACGTGCTCAACGTCATGCGCGCGAACGCATTCGAGTTCGCCCGTCAGCTCGCCAAGGTGGGCAGACCGGTCGATCGCGGCGAGTGGTACATGACGCCGCAAACGGTGAACGCGTATTACGATCCCTCGATGAACAGCTTGAATGTGCCGGCGGGCATTTTGCAGCGGCCGTACTTCGACGCGGGCTGGTCGGACGCCGTGAACTACGGGGCGACCGGCGCCACGGTGGGCCACGAGATGACTCACGGCTTCGATGACGAAGGCGCGCAGTTCGACGGCTACGGAAATCTCAAGGACTGGTGGGCCCCCGCGGATCTCGCGAAATTTCGCGCGGCGACGCGCTGCATCTCCGATCAGTACTCGGCTTTTACAGTGGGAAGCGGGATGCACCTGCAGGGTGAGCTGGTGACAGGGGAGGCCACCGCGGATCTCGGTGGGCTGGTTCTCGCCTGGAGAGCGATGCATGCGGGTCCCGCAGCGACGAGCCCGGTGACGGACATGCCACCGGCCGCGGCGGACACCGCCAATGCGGCGCCGTCAACGCCGTTCACGCCGGACCAGTTGTTCTTCATCGCGTTTGCCCATTCCTGGGCAAGCGCGATCCGGCCCCAGCAGGCCGAGGAAATGGCCACTACCGACCCGCATCCCCCCGCGGACGACCGCACCAACGGCACACTCGCCAACAGCCCGGACTTTCAGCAGGCTTTTGCGATCAAGGGCCCCGGACCCATGGTCAAAAAGGACCGCTGCGTCATCTGGTAGGGCCGCGCTACTTGAGGAGGTTCGAGTCCTCCCGGTCCTTTTCCGAATCGCGGAGCCGCCCGGGCGCCAACGCCTTGAAGCCTTCCTCGGCCGGGCGCGGCCGGGGAGCCGGCGCATCGGTTCCCGAATACGTCTTCATACGGTCTCGGGGCAGATGATGTTGGCCCAGGAACTGCCGCAAGGTTTGTTCCAGATGGCCGCTGACCGCGCCCTGCGCACCGCTCCCGTACGAACGGATGACGTCGACCATGAAGGCCTGCGTCAATATCGGTTCGGGAAGGTGTTCCTGCTCGGCGATCACCTGCAGCAAGATGCTGCGCGTGATATCGGCGTTGTTTTTCTTGTCCACCACAACGAAGTCGATTTTTTCCACCACCAGGCGTCTGACGTCCGCCAGCGTGATGTACCGGCTTTCCACGGTGTCGTAGAGGCGGCGGTTGGGGTATTTTTTGATCACTCGCGGATCGCTCATAGGCTCCTCGCTCGTGTTGGTGCCGACGCGTGACCGGAAGATGCCGGCTCGTGCCTGAACCATGACCAGTCGCTTTCTGCTGCAATTCAAGGATAGCGCAATGCAGCGCTAAGGCAAGCGGGGTTTTCGGGCCCGGCCGGGTCATCCGTCTTGGACCCTCAATTCTCGCAGGGGGCGCTCGCGCAGGCGATTTGACGCCCAATGGGTATGCGCCCATTGCCATATCTCGCCTATGGGCGCTCCCTGCAGCGTGACGGGGGGCTCCATGTTCAGCAGTTGTAGGACCTTCAGAAGCTGCTTTTGAGGTTCTGGCCTACGCGCGGAGGTGCTACGCGCCGATTTCGCGAGCTTCGACCCGTCGGATTCCACCAAAACCGGGACGTGCGCATATCGGGGGGTTTGCAGCCCCAGACTGCGCTGCAGGTATATCTGTCGTGGAGTGTCGGCCAACAGATCGGCGCCGCGCACCACGTGGGTGACGCCCTGTGCGGCATCGTCGACCACGACCGCCAGCAGGTAGGCGAAGAACCCATCCCGCCGCCTCAAGATCGCATCGCCCATGACGGACGCCACGTCCTGCGCGTAGCTGCCTTGAATGCGGTCTCCGAATGTGATGCTTTGCGGCTCGATCCTGAGGCGGGTCGCGGTTGCCACGTTCGAATCTCGGGGGCCGCCGCGGCAATACCCGGGATAGCGTCCCTCGCCGGCGAGATCCTGCCGGCTGCAGGAACACTCGAAGGTCAGGCCCCGAGCGCGCAATCTCCCGATGGCCGCGGCATAGTGGTCGCTGCGATCCGATTGGCGCAGCACTTGCGCATCCCAATCGAAGCCGAACGCCTCGAGGGTCCGCAAGATTTCCGCCGCCGCACCGGACACCTCCCGCGTGCGGTCCACATCCTCCATGCGCACCAGCCAGCGTCCACCGTGGGAACGGGCGTCCAGGAAGCTCGCCGCCGCGGTGTACAGCGAGCCCAGGTGCAGCTCGCCGGTGGGCGAGGGCGCGAACCGCCCCACGTAGGCGGGCGGGGTTTCGCCGACCGGCGATTGATCAGCGGTATCTGTCGTCGCGGTCGCCGTACTGCTTTTCGCGGCGTTCGCGCCGCTCCTGCGCCTCGACCGAAAGGGTGGCGACGGGCCGTGCTTCGAGGCGCTTGATCCCGATCTCCTCGCCGGTCTCGAGGCAATAACCGTATGAGCCGTCTTCGATCCGCTTCAACGCTTCATCGATTTTACGGATCAATTTGCGTTCCCGATCGCGGGTGCGCAGCTCCAGGCTGAACTCCTCTTCCTGGGTGGCTCGATCGTTCGGATCCGGAAAATTAGCCGCCTCATCCTTCATGTGAAGCACGGTGCGATCCACCTCGACCATCAAGTCGCGCTTCCAGTTCTGCAGGATGCGCGCGAAGTGATCCAACTGCTCCTTGTTCATGTATTGCTCGCCGCGGCGGGCAATATAGGGCTTCACATTGCGCGGTCCGGCGAGCAGGCTCGCTGAGCCGCCGGATTCTGCATCGCCATCGTCGTCGCTGGGCGGCGCCATGCGCGTCGGCATGACCAGAGGGCGCGAGTCGAATTTGATGGGCGCTGACTTCTCGGAATTGACGGAGATCTCCCCCGACTCCGCCTTGGGCGTCGCAGGGCTCTTGGAGCGGGGCGGGTGGGCGACGTGATTCGCGTTGGCCGCGGCAGGTTTGGCCGTCGGCGCTTTGGGTGCTGGTTTCTGCGGTTTCACTGGTACCTTCGATGTAATGGGCTTCGGGCTCGGTGGCGGTCGCGTTGCCTTTTTGGCCACGACTGTCTTGCGGACAGCTTTCTTGGGGATCGCCTTTCCTGGCTTCTTAGCCGCTTTAATTGGTTTTTTCGAGGGCATTTAAGAGTCTCCGCCTCCAAAGAGAGAGCGCGCGATTATACCGACGCAATGCGGCCTGTACAGGGCGGCGGGCGAGGATCTTTCACTCCGCCTAAGCCGCTGATTCATCGGTAAATCCGCTGACAGGCCCCCGAGGGCCTCCCCGCCGGCGGGGAGCGGCGCGGCGCGCCATCGGGGGGTGGGCGCCCGTGCGGCGGGACAGGGGGTATTCCTACAGCAGGGCGTCCGGCTACGGGAGAACCACCGGCTCCCCAGGCGTCCATCCCGGCTTTCGGTGCTCGGCGACGATGGTCGTGTAGATCCCGCCGCGGACGTTGAATTCGGCCACCAGTCGCATGAACCGGGGCGCGGTGGCGCCCACCAGCTCGCCCAGAATTTCGTTGGTCACGGCCTCGTGGAACGCTCCCCGGTTGCGAAATGACCAGACGTACAACTTCAAGGATTTCAGCTCGACGCAGCGCTGATCGGGGACGTATTCGAGCTTCAGTGTGGCGAAGTCCGGCTGCCCGGTCTTTGGGCACAGGCAGGTGAATTCCGGGATCGTCATGCGGACGGTGTAGTCGCGTTCGGCGGTCGGATTTGCGAAGGTCTCGAGGGTGTTTGTCATCACGCGCAGGGGTTTACGAATATGGCGTTTACTTTACACTACGCGCCACATCGGCGGCATGGCTCGAGGGATCCGCCGACGCCGATACATTCCCGTAAACCTCAAGGCTGGCCCCAACTGATGCGCCTTACGAAACTCAAGATTGCAGGCTTCAAGTCATTCGTCGACCCGACCACGGTGACGTTTCCGAGCAGCCTGACCGGCGTGGTCGGCCCGAACGGCTGCGGCAAGTCGAACATCATCGATTCGGTGCGCTGGGTGATGGGCGAGATCTCCGCCAAGCATCTGCGGGGCGAGTCGATGGCGGACGTGATTTTCAACGGCTCCGCCGCTCGCAAGCCGCTCGGCAGCGCCTCGGTGGAACTGGTGTTCGACAACTCCGAGGGCAAGATCGGGGGGGCGTATGCGACCTACAACGAAGTCGCATTGCGCCGCTCGGTGAGCCGTGACGGGACATCGGATTATTTCATCAACGGGATCAAGGTCAGGCGCAAGGACATCACGCAGCTGTTTCTCGGCACGGGCCTCGGCTCGCGCAGCTACGCCATCATCGAGCAGGGCATGATCTCACGCCTCATCGAGGCGCGGCCGGACGACCTGCGTGCGTTTCTGGAGGAGGCCGCGGGCATATCGCGTTACAAGGAACGGCGGCGGGAAACCGAGAGCCGCATCGCCGAGACGCGCGAGAATCTCGACCGCTTGAACGATTTGCGCGAGGAGGTGGACAAGCAGATCCGCCACCTGCAGCGCCAGGCCGCCACGGCCCGCCGATACCAGGTGCTGAAGGAGGAGGAGCGCAAACTTCAGGCCGAGGTGTTCGCGCTGCGTCTGCAGGCGCTCGACGCGGAGGCGGGCGTGCGCGATTCGGCCACCGGGCATTGCGAGACGGCGATGCAGGGAGCGATCGCGGATCTGCGCGAGTCGGAAGCGGAGATCGAGCGGATTCGAGTCGATCAGTCCGCGAAGGCGGATGCGCTCGGCGCCATCCAGGAGCGCTTCTACGCAGCCGGTTCCGAGGTCTCGCGCATCGAGCAGAGCATTCAGCATGCACGCGAGCTGCAGCTTCGCCAGCGCACGGATTCGGAGCAGGCGCAGGCTCAGGTCCATGAGCTCACCGGCGTGGTTGAGCGTGATCGCGGTCAGCTCGAGTCGCTTGCCGGCGAGCTCGCCACGATGATCCCGGGATTGGACACCGCGCACGGCGAGGAGAGCTCGGCGGCGGCGGATCTCGAGCGCTGCGAGCAGGCGCTCGCCACCTGGCAGGCGGCATCGGACGCGCATGCGCGTGCGGTTGCGGCGGGCCAGCGCGAAACGCAGGTCGAGCGCGCGCGCATCGAGCAGCTCGACAGCCAGCAGCATCGTCTGCTGCAGCAGCGCGAGCGACAGGAGACCGAACGCAGCGCGCTCGCGCAATCTCAGCCGGCGATTGCGCTGGAGACTCTCGCGGAACAGGCGGCGCTCGCGCGCGATGCCGGCGAGAGGGCGGCCGCGGAGCTGTCCGAGCTGCTCGCCGAATTGGCGGCGGCGCGCGAGAAGGAGCGCGAGCAGACGCGCGGGTTGAACGCGCTGCGTGAGCGCTGGCAACAGGCGCTGGGGCGGCAGGTCTCCACCGAGGCGCTGCAACAGGCGGCGCTCGGCAAGGTTTCCGGCAAGGTCACCCAATGGCTCAAGTCGCAGGCGCTCGATGCCAATCCGCGGGTCGCTCAGCAGCTGCGCGTGGAGCACGGGTGGGAGAAGGCCGTGGAGACGGTGCTCGGCTCCTACCTCGAGGCGGTGTGCGTGGACGGCCTCGATGCGATCGCCGATGTCCTGGGAACCTTCGACGGCGGACATCTGGCCGTGGTCAGCGCCCGCGAGATCCCGGCGCGCACGCCGTCGGCGGACGCGGATTCCACGCCCCGCCCCGGAAGTCTCGAGGCCAAGGTGCAGGGCGGCGCCTACCTGCACTCGGTATTGAGCTCGGTATTCGCGGCGGAGAGTCTCGCCGATGCGCTGCGGATGCGACGCGGGCTCGGATCCGGGCAATCGGTGGTGACGCGCGACGGCATCTGGCTGGGCGCGGATTGGCTGAGGCTGTCGAGGGACCGGGAACCGCACTCCGGGGTGATCGAGCGGGAGGAATCGTTGCGTGCCCTTCGCGCCGAGGTGAGCCGGCTCGAGTCCGAGGTCAAGGACGGCGAGCGCCAGCTCGATGCCGGCCGCGGGCGCGTTCGCGAATACGAAGATCGGCGCGACCGGCTGCAGAGCGAGGTGAACCGGCTGCATCGTGAGCACGTCGACCGCCGGGCGGAGCATGATGCCGCTGAAGCACGCAAGGCGGACACCGCCCGCCGGCTGAACCAGCTGGAGACCGGCCTGGCCGACGTGCGCGCCGAGCTCGACCGCACCGAGGCCGAGCTGCGTGCGGCTCGGGCGCGCATGGAAACGGCGATCAATGCGCTGGCGGCGCTCGAGCCGCAACGCGTCGAGCTCGAACACGAGCGTGAGCGGATGCGCTCCGAGCTGGCTGCGGCGCGTGCGGCGATGCAGTCCGCGCAGCAGCGGGCGCGGGAGCTGGCCGTCCAGGTGGAGTCGCGGCGCAGTGCGCACGCGTCCCTGGAGACTTCCATCGTCCGGCTGGACAAGCAGCTGCAGGAGCTCGCACAGCGTCGGGACGAGCTCGTCAAACAGCTCAGGGATGGCGAGGAGCCCCTGGCCGCGCTCGCCGGGCAGATCGAGCAGGCGTTGACGGTGCGCGCGCAGGTCGAAGCGGAGCTGCACGCGGCACGCGTCGCGAGCGAGGAGCTCGATGCCTTGCTGCGGGAGCGCGACTCGCGACGCGCCGCGCTCGATGAACAGGTCGAGTCGGCTCGCGCGGCATTGGATGAGGCGCGCCTGGCGGCGCAGCAGGTCCGCGTTCGGCGCGAGAGCGTCGCCGAGCAGCTGGCGGCGACCAGCTTCGAGCTGGCCGATCTCATCGCCGGGCTCGGCGCCGAAGCGACAGGGGAAACCTGGGAAGCCCGCCTGGAGGAGACCAAGGGCAAGATCGAACGTCTCGGCCAGGTGAATCTCGCCGCCATCGGCGAGTTCAAGGAGCAGTCGGAGCGCAAGGAATACCTCGACCGTCAGTGCAAGGATCTCACCGACGCCCTGGACACTCTCGAATCGGCGATGCGCAAAATCGATCGCGAGACCCGTTCGCGATTTCAGGACACGTTCGATCGGGTGAACGCGGGCCTGAAGGAGAAATTTCCCCGCCTGTTCGGCGGCGGGCACGCTTATCTCGAGCTGACGGGCGAGGAGTCAGAGGTCGCCGGCGTCTCAGTGATGGCCCGGCCGCCGGGCAAGCGCAACAGCACCATCCATCAGCTGTCGGGTGGCGAAAAGGCGCTGACCGCAGTCGCGCTGGTGTTTTCTATTTTCGACCTGAACCCGGCGCCGTTCTGTCTGCTGGACGAGGTCGATGCGCCGCTCGACGACAACAACATCGGCCGCTTCTGCGACATCGTGCGCGAAATGTCGCGCAGCGTGCAGTTCATTTTCATCACTCACAACAAGACCACCATGGAATTGGCCTCGCAGTTGGTCGGCGTCACGCAGAATGAGCCCGGCGTTTCACGCTTGGTGGCGGTGGATGTCGACGAAGCGGTGCGCATGGCTGCGATGTAGGCAAGCAAGGACTTCCAGTTGGCGCAGTTGCGTTGGATATTGGCGGCTCTCGGTGCGATGGCGATCGCCGCCATCTGGTGGTGGTCCACGCGCCGTTCCGGCCAGGCTCCCGGAAATTCCGAGCTTCGCGAATCGAGCGTGGTGCCGCTGCAGAGCCTGACCCCGGCCGCCGACGACCGGCCGGACGCGCATGATCATCCGGAGCCGCGGGAGCGCGCAGCCGCACGCCAGGATCGCAGCATATCGCCGTTGGAACCCCTGAGCATCCGCACGGGGGACTTCGAGCGGATGCCGCTCCTGGATCTGTCGATGACGGCCAAGCGGGAACCGGAGCACGAGCGGATCGAGGACGTGGACTACCTCGAATCGTCCATGTCCGCGATGTCGGCGGATTCCCACCCCTCCATCGACGTCGAAATCGACATGGGGGGCGAGGATGAGCCCGCGCAATCGGAGCCCCAGGCCGCCGGACCCACTCCGCTGATCAGCCCCGCCCCGCGCAGCGTGCCCGCGGCAACGGGCCATGCGCCTGTCAACGCGACTTCCGGCACGGAGAGCGGCGACCGCCTCGCAGCGGTCGAGCCCGCGGCGGCCAACCTGAGCGAGAGCCAAAAGATCGTCACCCTGCGTGTCTGTGCCGTCGGGGATGAGCGCTGGAGCGGCCGCGATTTGATGTCGGCGCTCGAAGGTCATGGACTCGCCTACGGGCGCTACCAGGTCTATCACCGCAAGCACGCCGACGGGCAGAGCATTTTTTATGTGGCGAGCCTGATCGAGCCCGGGACTTTCGATGCGGCGCAGATGCCGGACGATGAGTTTCGCGGCGTGAGCATGTTCGCGGTGTTGCCAGGCCCCCTCGAGCCGCTCCAGGCCGTCGATGCGCTGCTCGCGACGGCGCGCGAGCTCGCGCGCGAGCTTTCCGGCACGGTGCAGGACGCCAAGGGCATGCCGTTCTCGCCGCAACGCATCGCCGCGCTCCGCGAGGACGTGGCACGGTTTCGCCCCGCGGCCCGCGGTCCGGCCGCGTAAGGTCGCGGCCGGCGCTCATGGCACCGCGGGCGGGAATGTCCAAGCGCGAGGCGGCCGCCCGGGCGGCGGAGCTGCGCGAGCTTTTGGACCGCTACAGCTATCGTTATTACGCACTCGATGATCCGGAGGTGCCGGATGCCGAGTACGACCGGCTGATGGTGGAATTGCTCGCCATCGAGGCCGAGCATCCAGAGTTCGCCACCGCCGACTCGCCCACGCAGCGCGTCGGCGCCGCTCCGGTGGCCGCATTCGGGGCGGTCAGGCACCGCGTTCCCATGCTCTCGCTCGACAATGCGTTCAGCGAGCAGGAGGTCAGGGATTTCGACCGGCGCATCCGGGAACGGCTCCCCGAGACGAAGTCGATTCGCTACTCGGCGGAGCCGAAGCTCGACGGGCTGGCCGTCAGTGCACGCTACGAGAACGGCTCATTCGTCCAGGGCGCCACCCGCGGTGATGGCGAGACGGGCGAGGATGTGACGCAGAATCTGCGCACCATCAAGGCGCTGCCGCTCAAGCTTCGGGGCGCCGACGTGCCACGCACGCTCGAGGTGCGCGGCGAGGTGTTCATGCCGATCGCCGGTTTCGAGCGCTTCAACAAGGAAGCGCTGGCCCGGGGCGAGAAAGCGCTCGTGAATCCGCGCAATGCCGCCGCCGGAAGCCTGAGGCAGCTCGATCCGCGCATGACCGCGGCGCGGCCGCTCGATCTTTTCATCTACGGGGTCGGCCATGTCGAGGGCGGAGCGATGCCGGGCCATCACAGCGAGGTGCTGCAGGCGCTGCGCGGATGGGGCTTCAAAATCTGTCCGCAATCGCGCACCGTCGAGTCGATCGAGGGATGTCTCGAGTACTACCGCGAGATCGGGGCTGCGCGCGCGAAGCTCAAATATCAGATCGACGGCGTCGTCTACAAGGTGGACGACATCGCCTTGCAGCGCCGGCTCGGATTCGTGTCACGCGCGCCGCGCTGGGCCATCGCGCACAAATTCCCTGCGGAGGAGGCGCTCACCACCGTTCGCGGCATTGAGTTCCAGGTGGGACGCACCGGTGCGTTGACGCCGGTCGCCCGGCTCGAGCCGGTGTTCGTGGGCGGTGTCACCGTGAGCAACGCCACTTTGCACAACATGGACGAGATGCAGCGCAAGGATGTGCGGCCGGGCGACACCGTGGTGATCCGCCGCGCCGGGGATGTGATCCCCGAGGTGGTGAGGGCGCTGCCGGAGCGCCGCGTCGCGGGCGCCGAGCTCGTCCAGCTTCCGAAACGCTGTCCGGTGTGCGGCTCGCCGGTGGTGCGTGAAGCTGATCAATCCGTCGCGCGCTGCACCGGCGGCAGGAGCTGTCCGGCGCAACGCAGGGAGGAGATCAAGCACTTCGCCTCGCGCCGCGCGCTCGATATTCAAGGGCTGGGCGACAAGCTCGTCGATCAGCTGGTGGAGCGCGACTGGGTCAAGACCCCGGCCGATCTGTTCGATCTCGGGCCCTCCCAGATCGAGACGCTAGAGCGGATGGGCGAGAAATCGGCGCAGAAGTTGCACGCAGCCATCGACGCGGCGAAGAGCACCACGCTGCCGCGATTCCTCTATGCATTGGGCATACGCGATGTGGGCGAGGCGACGGCGCTCGCGCTGGCCCAACATTTCGGCGGGGCGGATTCGTTGCGCGACGCTTCGGAGGCCGAAATCCTCGAAGTCCCCGACGTGGGTCCCGTCGTGGCGGGAAACATCCGGGCTTATTTCGACAGCGCGGAGAATCGCAGGCTCCTCGAGCGGTTGCTGGCGAGCGGCATCCATTGGCCTGCGGTCGCGCGTCCGGTCTCCGTCGGCCGCATCGCCGGCAAGAGCTTCGTCTTGACTGGCACGCTCGCTGAGATGACGCGGGAGGCGGCGCGCGACGCGGTCGTGCAACGCGGCGGGAAAGTCTCGGGCAGCGTGTCGAAGAAGACCGACTACCTCGTCGCCGGAGCCGACCCGGGTTCGAAGCTCGTCAAGGCGCGCGATCTGGGCGTCATTGTGCTCGATGAAGCGGCGTTCATCGATCTGTTGAAGGAATAGTGCGGCAGCGGGGACGGCCACGCAAAAAAAAGCGGGCCTCCAGGGCCCGCTCCATTCAATGCTTGAAACGCGCCGGCGTCAGAGCGTCTTCTCGATCTTCGCGTTCTTCTTCAAATCCGCAACATATGCCTGCAGCTTCTTGCGGATCAGCTGATTGGTGAGCTGCGTCTTGACCTGATCGAACGGCGGCGGCGTCTTGTCGCGGGTGTCCTCGAGCTGGATCACATGCCAGCCGAATTGCGTCTGCACCGGCTCCGGGGTGATCTCCCCCTTCTTCAGCGCGACCACGGCATCTGCGAACGGCTTGACCATGCGCGAGGTGGTGAACCAACCGAGGTCGCCGCCATTGTTCTTCGACCCGGTGTCGGTTGACTGCGTCTTCGCCAATTCCTCGAACTTGGCGCCGCCCTTGAGCTTCTTGATGATCTGCTGGCCCTCTTCCTTGCTCGCGACGAGGATATGGCGCGCCTTGTATTCGGTCTTGTCCATGGCCGCGACGGCCGTGTCGTACTCGGTCTTCAGATCGGCATCCGAGGGCTGGAACGACTTGACGAACTTCTGCTGTTCCGCGTCCGCCATGACTTTTTCGTGCAACAAATGCAGCTGCGCCACGGTATCGGGATCGTTCTGCAGGCCATCCTTTTCGGCCTGGTCGGCGAGCAGCTGCATGTTGATCAAATCGTCGAGCACCTGGTTCTTTTGGTCGGCAGTCAGCTCCTGCTGCTTGCCCTGCAGCAGATCCTTGACGAACAGGTCGTATTCGGGGCGCGTGATGGCAGATCCGTTGACCGTGGCGACCGCGGGGGGCGCTGCCGCCGGCTGCGGACCGGCTGCCTGCTGTGTCTTGTTGCACGCGGCCAGCGAGGCGAGGGCGGCGACGGTCGATACCGCAATCAGTGGAAGAGATGCTCTCATTTGGGTCCTTTACGCAATAAGCGACTTTGGCCAGGATGGCCGATGCGCCCGGGGGCGGCAGTTTAAGATAATTCTTCGCGATTGGCTAAAAAATGAGCGCTCTTTCAGGCGTTTGGACGTAATCCGGGGGGCGGCGACGCGTCGATCGCGAGGGCGTGGATCTCGCTCGTCATGAGATCGCCGACAGCCGCGTACACCATCCGGTGACGCGCCACCGCGGGCTTGCCGCGAAAAGCTTCGGCCACGATACGGACGCGAAAGTGGCTCGCTCCACCCGCCGCCCCGGCGTGGCCGGCATGCAGATGGCTCTCGTCCTCGACGGACAGCTCCAGCGGCTGGAATTCATCCACCAGCCTTCGGCGCAGCCGCTCCCCCCGGGTCGCCCGGTTCATGGCGGCGCGGCCTCGGATTGCGAGGGCTTGACCTTGCCGCTCAGCCAGATCACCTGGGGGATCATGAACACCAGCATCGCCGCCGTGATGCCGAATACCTTGAACTTCACCCAGACGCCTTCGGGAAAATTTTGCGCCACATAAATATTGGCCGCCGCGAGCGCAACGAACCAGGCCACCCAGGCGAGGTTGATGAGCAACCAGGTTCTCGGCGCAATTTCCACGGGCTCATTGAACACCCCCTCGAGCATGCGTCGCGCCAGGGGCTGGCGGCCGATGACCGAGCTGCCGAGAAACGCCACGGCCGTGAGGGCGAGAAGCACCGTCGGCTTCCACTGAATGAAGCGCTTGTCATGAAGCAGCAGCGTTGCGCTGCCGAGCACCAGCAGCACGCCCACCGTTATCACGTGCATGGTCTTGAACCGGCCGGTGCGCATCCGGTGGGCGATCATGACCACGGTGCAGACCAACATCAGCGCCGCGGTGGCCCAGTAAATGCCGAACAGCTCGAAAACCACGAAGAAAACGATCAGCGGCGACCACTCGAGTACTTGGTTCATACAGGTATCATACCTTCGACTCATGAGCATCTACCTGCAACTTCACCCGGTGTCCCCCCAGCAGCGCTTCATTCGCCAGGCGGCCGAGTGCCTGCGCAACGGCGGGGTGATCGTCTATCCGACGGATTCCTGCTACGCGCTTGGCTGTCACATCGGCGACAAGGCGGCGCTCGAGCGCATCCGCGCGATACGGGAGACCGACCGGCACCATCATTTCACCCTGGTGTGCCGGGATCTTGCGGAGGTGGGCAAGTACGCGGTGCTGGAGAATTGGCAGTATCGGCTGCTGCGGGCTCACACGCCCGGACCGTACACCTTCCTGCTGAAAGCCTCCCGCGAGACGCCGCGCCGGCTGAAGCACGAACGGCGGGGGACCATCGGACTGCGGGTTCCGGACCACCCGGTGTCGCAGATGCTGCTGTCCGAGCTCGGCGAGCCGGTGATGAGCTCGACCCTGCTGCTGCCCGGCGAGGATGCGCCCCGCACCGATGCCCGCGACATCTACGAGCATCTCGAGCGGCGGGTCGACATGGTCCTCGACGGCGGCAACTGCGGCCTGGTTCCAACCTCGGTGATCGACCTGTCGGGCGGCGGCGCGGAAGTCGTCCGGGTGGGCCGAGGCGACGTGACCGCATTTGGCGCCTCGGTGCCCGTATAATGTTGCGCTACGCGGGCTCAAGTGCTCGTATTTTTGTATAAATAACGAGTGCAAGCATTGGATTTATCTGATTTTCTTCGCAAAGTTTCGATCTATGCAATTCCAGTGCTTTTCGCGATCACCCTGCATGAAGTGGCCCATGGCTGGACCGCCCGGTACTTCGGGGATCGCACCGCCGAGCTTCTGGGGCGCCTCAGCTTGAATCCGCTGCGCCACCTCGATCCGGTCGGCACCGTGCTGGTCCCGAGCATCCTCTTGGCCATGGGCGGGCTGTTGTTCGGATGGGCGAAACCTGTGCCGGTCGCGACCCAGGCGCTGCGCAATCCGCGCTTTGCCACGGTAATGGTCGCGCTCGCCGGACCGGGGGCCAATCTCGTCATGGCGTTCGGTTGGGGGTTGGTGCTGGCTGGGGTGCTGCACCTGCGCGCCAACGAGACACTCGATACGTGGATGGTGTACATGGCCCAAGCGGGCATCCTGACCAACGTGCTGCTGGCGGTGTTCAACCTCCTGCCCGTGCCTCCGCTCGACGGCGGCCGTGTGCTGGCCGCTTTGTTGCCGCCGAAGTGGGGTGAGCGGCTGGAGAAGATCGCGCCGGTTGGGCTCTTCATCGTGCTCGCCCTGTCCGTGCTCGGGATGCTGGGATGGCTGTTCGAGCCGGCATTCCGGCTGGTCGGGCTGGTGATCAACGTCCTGTTGAGCGCGCGGGCATGAGCGGGCCCATTCAGAATCGACGCGTGTTGTCCGGTATGCGCCCGACCGGCATGCTGCATCTGGGGAACTACCACGGCGCCCTGAAAAATTGGATCGAGCTGCAGTACCAGTACGAGTGCTATTTTTTCATCGCCGACTGGCACGCGCTCACGACGGGGTACGAGGATACGTCGCGCCTCGAGGAGCACGTCTGGACGATGGCGGTGGACTGGCTGGCGGCGGGCTTGAACCCCGGGGTGGCGACGCTGTTCATTCAATCGCGGGTGCCCGAACACGCGGAGCTCCACCTGCTCCTGTCCATGATCACTCCGCTCGGCTGGCTGGAGCGGGTTCCATCCTACAAGGATCAACAGACGCAGCTTTCCGACCGCGATCTGACCACGTACGGATTCCTGGGCTACCCGCTGCTTCAGTCCGCCGACATCCTGCTGTACAGCGCGCAGTACGTTCCGGTGGGCGAGGACCAGGTGGCGCACGTCGAGATCACGCGCGAGATCGCGCGGCGCTTCAATCACATCTACGGCCGCGAGCCGCAGTTCGAGGAAAAAGCCGAGAAGGCGATCAAGAGCCTCGGAACGCGCAATTCCGCGATGTATCGGTCGCTGCGCAAGGAATACCAGGAGAAGGGCCACACCGAAGCGCTCTCGAAGGCCCGCGCGCTGGTCGAATCCAATGCCCGCTTGACGGTCGCGGACCGCGATCGGCTGTTCGGCTACCTCGAAGGGAGCGGGATTGCGATCCTGCCCGAACCCGAAGCGTTGCTGACCGCGACGCCCAAGGTCCCGGGTCTGGATGGGCGCAAGATGTCGAAGTCCTACAACAACACCATCGGCTTGCGCGAGCCGGTGGATTCGGTCGCGAAAAAATTGAAGGCCATGCAGACCGATCCTGCGCGGGTGCGCCGGACCGATCCCGGCGATCCCGACAAATGTCCGGTATGGGATCTGCACAAGGTGTATTCGAATGCCGACACTCAGGCATGGGTACAACAGGGTTGCCGGAGCGCGGGCATCGGATGCCTCGAGTGCAAGGCGCCCCTGATCGACAAGATCGTCGAGGAAATCACCGTCATCACCAAGCGGGCTCAGGAGTTCGAGGAGAATCCCGAGCTGGTCCGAGGTATCATCGCAGAAGGCTGCGAACGCGCACGCGCTGCGGCGCGCGAGACCATGGATGCCGTACGGCAGGCCATGGCCTTGAATTACCGTTGAAGCCCCGGGAGGCCCGATGAGACCAGACCTCACGCTCGTGCCGAAGGTGCCCGCTGCCGCGCAGGCGCCCGGGCAGGACGCTGCCCCAGCGGCCGCGCACGGCGCTGCGCACGCCACCCTTCAGCAACAGGCCGAGATGCCGTTCGCGGTGGTGGAGGGTCAGCCGATCACCGAGCTGCCGCGCGACCTGTACATCCCGCCGCAGGCCCTCGAGGTCTTCCTGGAGGCGTTCGAGGGCCCGCTCGATTTGCTGCTCTATTTGATCCGGCGCCAGAATCTCGACATCCTCGACATCCCCATCGCCGAGATCACCCGCCAGTACACGCGTTACATCGAGTTGATGCAGGTGCTGCAGCTCGAGCTGGCCGGAGAATATCTGCTCATGGCCGCGACGCTGGCCGAGGTCAAGTCGCGCATGCTGCTGCCTCGAATGCACTCTCCGGACGCCGAGGAAACCGATCCGCGCGCCGAGCTCGTGCGCCGGCTGCAGGAGTACGAGCGCTTCAAGCGCGCGGCCGAAGGCATCGACCGTATCGCGCGTCTGGAGCGCGATACCTGGGTGGCGTCCGCCGAGCTCGTCGACCGTAAAGTGGTGCGAATTCCGCCGCAGGTCACGTTGCAGGAAATGCTGCTCGCCTTCCAGGAGGTTCTGGCCCGCAGCGACATGTTCGCGCACCATCACGTACAGCGAGAACCCCTGTCGGTGCGCCAGCGCATGACGGACGTGCTGTCGAGCCTGAACGGGAGCGCCTTTCTCGATTTCGTCCGCCTGTTCAAGCCTGAGGAGGGCCGCCGCGGTGTCACGGTGACCTTCGTCGCGATTCTCGAGCTCCTGAAGGAGGGCTTGATAGACATCGTGCAGTCCGAGGCGTATGGCCCGTTGCACGTGCGTCTCGGCAATCCGGCCAGGCGGTTGAAGCTCGTGACCGAGGACGTGATGGACGTCGCCGCCAATGATGCCGCCGTCGATGACGCCATCGCCAGCGAAGATCCCAAGAGAGACTCATGAACGACCAATATGTGCGCAATGTAATCGAAGCCGCTTTGCTGGCATCCGGCCGGCCGTTGACGACCGATGAGCTCGAGTCGCTTTTCGACGAGCGCGACGGCACGGCCGTGGAGACCGTGCAGGCTGCGCTCACAGCTTTGCGCGGCGAATACGAGGCGCGCGGAATCGAGATCGTCGAAGTTGCCAGCGGGTTTCGCATCCAGGTGCGGCCGTCCGTGGCGCAGCCGGTGTCGCGACTCTGGCAGGAACGTCCGGCGAAGTATTCGCGCGCCCTCCTGGAGACTCTGGCGCTGGTCGCGTACCGCCAGCCGATCACCCGCGGCGAGATCGAACAGATCCGCGGCGTGGCGGTGAACCCGAACATCATCAAGACGCTCTTGGAGCGTGGCTGGATCCGGGTGATCGGACATCGCGATGTGCCGGGCAAGCCCGAGCTTCTGGGCACCACGCGCGAGTTCCTGGACTACTTCAGCCTGAAAAAGCTCGATGATCTCCCGACGCTCGCGCAACTCAAGGAGCTCGAGGATCTGCGCGTGCAGCTGTCGTTGCCCGGGGCGGACGCCGCGGTGCAGGAAGCTCTGCCGGGCGAAGCGGCCGCGACATCGGAGGACGGCGCGGAGGCCGCTCTGACGGCGCCGGGCGCCGACGGTGATACGGCGTCGGAGGACGATGAGCGCAACGCCGACGATCGCAATGCCGACGAGCTCGATGCCGCCGATGCCGAGCCGCGGGCCCGCGGGCTGGTCGCCCGGGGCTTCGGCGACGGCGCCGACTGATGCGGGCGCGCCGGCCACGGGAGCGGCCGCCCGGGCGTAAGGCCGGTAAATCCGATACGACGGAGGCGCCGGCCCGCGTGCAAAAGCTCCTGTCCGCCGCCGGGATCGGCTCGCGGCGGGAGGTGGAGCGCTGGATTCGCGAGGGCCGCCTGAAGATCAACGGCGATGTGCCGGAGCTCGGCCACCGCCTCGCGGCGCGCGACCGCATCACCCTCGATGGGCGGCCGGTCCGCTTGCACGCGGCTGCGCCGTCGGCGGAGTCGCGCGTGCTGTTGTTTCACCGCTCCCCCGGCACTGCGCTCGACCTCAAGGAGGCCACGTCGCGCGCCGGCGAACAGTGGAAACAAGCGCGCGCGGCGGGGCGGTGGCTCGCCATCCAACCCTTGCCGCCGGTGGATGGAGGTCTCGAGATTCTCACCGATGACGGCTCGTGGGCGCATCGGGTGTCCCGCGGTGCGCACGCGCTCACCATCGACTTCGTGCTGCGTGTCCGCGGGCCGCTCACCGATGCCTTGATGGAGGAATTTCGCGCTGCGACCGATATCGAGGGCGAGCCGGTGAGCATCCTGAAGGCCGATGCGCAGTACGGAGAGGGATTCAATCACTGGATCAACGTCACGGTGCGCGCCACGCGTTCGGCCCAGGTGCGACATTGGTGGGCCGCGCGAGGCATCATCGTGAGCCGGCTGATGCGCGTGCGCTTCGGGCCGGTCCATCTCTCCCGCGACCTGCCGCGCGGGCACTCGCGCATCATGACGCCGGGCGAGCGCAGCTCGCTGAAGCACGAGATCGAGGCCGCGGCATCCCCGGCCGAGCCCGCCGAGGACTGATAGCTTCAGCGGTGCGGTATTGCATACGCGATCACCCGCCGCCGGCTTTGGCAGGCTCGCTCGAGGTCAGAAGTTCGCCCAGGTATTGCTGCCATGCGGCCGCCCAGGTATGCGTGCCATGCCCGTGGGTTTGATCGGAGGCGGGCAGCAGCACGAAGCGGCCATTCTTCACTTTCTTGACCTCGCGTTCCGCTATCCCGAGCTCGGGGGGATTGATGAAATCGTCGCCTGAATTGATCCACATGACGTGGGTCTGGATCTTCTCGAGGTTCCCCGAGGGGTCGTAATCGCGCGAGGCGCCGATCTGGTACAGAAGGTCATTGGCATCGAGCTGCGGCAGCTGCCGATCCATGTACACCTTCACGAAATCGTCGGCCGCCTCGCGCGTCGGCAGCGCAATTTGCATCTGAATGGGCGCACTGCCCGCGATGAGCAGGTACCCGGCGGCCGCGCGCAGGGCATCCATAGGTTCGCTGCGGTATTCGCCCTGCAGCCACTGCGGATCGGTCCGTATCGACTCGATGATCAAATCGCGCCACACCCTGTTGCGCCCCGCGATTTGCACCGGCAGGCAGGCGAGCGGCATCGCGGCGTCCATGAACGCCGGGTAGCGCTCGGTCCACAGCCACGTATGCATGCAGCCCATCGAAGTGCCCATCAGGAGGCGCAGATGATCCACGTGCAGGCCCTGGGCGAGCAGCTCATGTTGGGCTGCGACCATGTCCTCATAGGTGTATTGCGGGAATCGCGCGTGCAATCCGTCGCTCGGCTTGCTCGAGGCACCGTGGCCGATGCCGTCGGGCAGGATGATGTAGTAGCGGTTGGCGTCGAGCGGCTGATCCTTGCCGAACAGCACGCCGGCGAAGCGGTCGACGAGGAAGCTGTGACCGCTGCCGCCCGTGCCGTGCAGGATCAGCACCGCGTTGGAGACGCGGCCGTGCTCGTCGCGCCGCGGCTTGCCGAGGGTGGTGTAGTGAATCCTGAGTTCCGGGAGCGCTTCGCCGGAGGCGAAATGGAAATCGGGAATGACGTAATCGCCCTCCAAGGGCTTGAGCGCCGCGCCCGACGGAGGATCGGCGAACACGACAGGAGGCGCGAGCAGCAGGAGGCATGCGGCGGCCGAAAGGGATTTGAACCTGAACATCTCGTCTCGCTCCTTTCGATTCATTGCGCGTCGAAATATCGGCCGTCGATTTCGCGTCCCTGCGAGCTCAACAGATACAAAAACGGATCCGCGACCGAAGCGGGGCTCGGCAGCGTGTTCGGATCCTCCGCGGGGTAAGCGGCGGCGCGCATGGGGGTGCGCATGCGCCCGGGGTTGATGCTGTTGACGCGGATGTTGCGTTCCCCCTCGAGCTCCTGCGACAGCATGCTGCGGATCGCCTCGAGGCCGGCCTTCGACACCGCATAGGCTCCCCAGAACGCGCGCGGATGGTGCACGACCCCGCTACTCACGAAGATCAGCGAGGCGTCCTCGGACTTGCGCAGGCTCGGCAGCAGCACCTGGGTGAGAATGAACGGCGCGGTCAAATTCACATGCAATACCCGGCACCACGTGGGGACGTCGTATTGCTCCAACGGGGTGCGATCGCCGAGCAGCGCGGCCGCATGCACCAGTCCGTCGAGCTTGCCGAATTCCTTCCCGACGGTTTCCGCCAGACGGTCGTACTCGGTGGCCGTGGCGGTCGCGAGATCGAGCACCGCGATGGCCGGCTGCGCCCGGCCGAGCGCCTGGATCTCGTCGTAGAGCCGATCGAGTTTCGCGCCGTTGCGGCCCACCAGGATGACGCTCGCGCCCGCGCGCGCGCAGGCGAGCGAGAGCGCGCGGCCGAAGCCGCCGCTCGCGCCCGTGATCATGACGGTGCGCCCGGCGAGCAGGTCCGGAGAGGGGTCCAGGTGTTTGGGCAGCGACATCGGTTCCTTCAATGCTTCGGCGCCCGGCGCACGGCGCGGCGGGCCGTGGACCAAGCCTTGTACAAATCCGCCGGCCGGAAAGCGCCGGCCCGTCTCACGTCGCCGCGCGAGTGCCTGGCGCCGAGTACCGCGAGCACCAGCAGATGGCGCAGCGCCGGCCGCTCCTCCCCGGGCAACCCATCCGCCGCGCTCAAGAAAAGCCGCTCGGCCCGGACGCGCAAGCCCGTCAGATAGGCCTTCAGCACCGGCGGAGGTGAGAGGGTGGTCAGATCGCCATCCTCGATGCCGGCCGCGAGCAATTCATCGACGGGGAATATTACACGCCCGCGGAGCGCGTCGCGCCGGTAATCGGCGACCGATTCCTGCAGGTACTGTGCTGCGCCCAAGGCCGCGACGGCCCGCTCCACGGCCGCCCCGGAGCCGCCCCGGAGGTCGCGCGCGAGATGCGCGGCGGTCATCAGCGGCGTTGCCCAAAGGGCGGCGCCATGAGGCTCGAGCTCGGGGCCGCGCTCGAGAGGCGCGCCCCCGATTTGTCGCGCAGCCGCTTCGAGCGACGCGTTCAACGGCGCAAAATCCACGTCGGCGGCCCGCGGCAATGCCGCGAGGAAGCGTGTGATGGGATGCAGCGGCGCGCCGCGCGCAAGCCGGGCGATTTCCTCGCGCCACCAGGCCAGCTTGATCGCTGCCGCCTCGAGACCGGTCTCGGGATCGATCAGCGCGCGCCACTCGGCGCTCAACGCGTGCATGCCGATCAAAGGGTCGCGCGACTCGGCCGCCGCGAACAGCCAGCTCAAGTAGCGGACCGAGCCGGCCGGCACGGCCCGGCTGCGATACGGCTCCTCAAGTTGAATCAGCGGCGGTCTCATCGGCGGTGGACTCGGAAGCGGTGCTGCCGGCGACCCGCGGCGTGCGGGTGAGCGCTTCGACGGGATCGAGCGGCTCGAGCTCGCGTGCCACCCGCAGGCCGAGCTCCGGGAAGCGCCGCGCTGCGGGCATCACCTGTTGCTCGAGCGAGCCGACCGCCTTGTTGAACGCGTCGACGCCGCCGCCGAGCGCCTTGCCGAGCCGCGCGAGGTGCTCGGCGAACACCGCGAGCCGCTTGTACATGTCTTCGCCGAGACGGCGCACCTCCTCGGCGTTCTCGGCGAGCGCCGTCTGCTTCCAGCCGTAGGCGACCGCCTTCAATAGGGCGACCAGGCTCGTGGGCGTCGCCAGCATGACGTTCTGGCGCAGCGACTCGTCGATGAGATCCGGATTTTCCTGGAGCGCGGCGGACAGGAATTGATCGCCGGGCAGGAACAGCACCACGAAATCCGGACTGTGCTCGAACTGCGCCCAGTAGCTCTTCGACGCAAGCTCCCGCACGCGCGCCGCGACCAGCTGCGCGTGGCGCTTGAGCTCGCGCGCGCGCTCCTCCTCGCTCTGCGCCTCCACCGCCGACAGGTACGCATCCAGAGGCGTCTTCACGTCCACCACGATATCGCGGCGCTCGGGCATGTGCACGATCATGTCCGGTCTGATGGCCCCATCATCCGTCAGCAAACGGTGCTGTTCCGTGAAATCGACGTGCGCGCTCATGCCGGCGAGCTCCACCAGGCGCTTGAGCGTGATCTCGCCCCAGCGCCCGCGCACGTCCGGCCGGCGCAGCGCCGTCACGAGGTTGCGGGTCTCGCGCGACAGCGTGCTTTGGCCGCTCGCCAGGCTCTCCATCTGCGCCTTGATGGTGGCGAAGGAATCGATGCGCGCGCGCTCGATGCTTTCTATCTGAGCCTCGGTGCGGGCCAGCGTCTCGCGGATCGGCTGCACCAGGGATTCGATCGCCGTCTCGCGCTCCTTGAGCGCGGCGGCCGCGTCGCTGGCCTGGTGGCCGAGGCGCTCGCGCGCCAGCTGCAGGAACAGTTCGCTGTTGCTCTTCAGGCTGTCGCGGGCCAGCTCGCCGAACACCCCCTGCAATTGTTCGCGCGTGCGTGCGAGCGCGAGCTCGCGCTCGGCGGCGGCGGACTCGTCCGAGCGGATGCGCGCGCGCAGCACCTCGAGCTCGATCCGCGACGCCTGTTCCCGCCGCGCGCGCCAGAGCAGCGCGGCGAGAATCCCCAACAGGCATCCGCCGATGCCGGCGGCGAGCACGAGAATCCAGTCGCCGTCGCCGCTCATGCGCCCGTCGCGCCACGGCCGACCCAGCCGAGAAGGTCCGCGGGCGCCGCGATCGCGCCGTCGCCGCCCCAGGCCTGCCAATTCTCCCCGTCGGCGAGGTACCCATAGGTGGCGACCAGCGACGGCATGCCGGCGGCCCGCGCGGCCTGCACGTCGCGTTCCGCGTCGCCCACGTAGAGACACTCCTCCGGCTGCGCGCCGGCGAGCTTCGCGGCATGCAGCAGCGGCATCGGATGAGGCTTGCGCTCGCTCAAGGTATCGCCGCTCACGACGCACGCGAATCGCCCGCGTAGACCGAGCTGTTCCAGGAGCGGGTCGGTCAGCCAGGCGGGCTTGTTGGTGACGATGCCGAGCGCGAGGCGCAACGCGGAGAGTTCGGCGAGCACCGCTTCCATGCCGGGGAAGAGCCGCGTCTGGGCGCTCAGCGCGGCGCCGTAGATCTCGAGATAACGGCGCTGCAGCTCACCCAGCCGCTCCACATCGGCATCGGGGAATCCAAGGCGCACCAGGCGCCCCGAACCATGGCTCACGGAAGAGCGCACTTGCTCGAAAGGCAGTGGCGCGAGCCCGTTCTCGCGGCGCAGCGCGTCGAGCGCGCCGACCATGTCGGGCGCGGTGTCGAGCAGCGTACCGTCGAGATCGAACAACACGGCGCGCAAACTCATCTTACGAGGGCCTGCGGAAGTGCGCCAGATAATTGACCTTGGTATCCGCCGTGAGCAGGAACGCGCGCGTGATCGGATTGTAGCCGATGCCGGCGAGATCGCAGAGCTCGAGTCCCGCCTCGCGTCCCCAGCGGGCGAGTTCGGAGGGACGGATGAACTTGAGATATTCGTGGGTGCCGCGCGGCAGGATTCGAGCGACGTACTCCGCTCCGAGGATCGCCACGGCGAAGGCGCGCGGGTGGCGGTTGAGCGTCGATACGACAATGTCGCCGCCGGGACGCACCAGTGTCGCGAGAGCCGCGAGCGATGCGGCGGGGTCGGGCACGTGCTCGAGCATCTCCATGCACGTCGCCAGATCGAATTCGCCGGGACGCAGCTCGGCGAGAGCTTCGGCGGCGATCTGCTGGTATCGCACCGTTATGCCGGATTGCAGGGCGTGCAACTCCGCCACGTCCAAGACGGCGCGCGCGAGATCTATGCCGAGCACGCGGGCGCCGGCGCGCGCCATCGCCTCCGACAGAATCCCGCCACCGCACCCCACGTCCACCACGCGCACGGGTGCGCCGCGGCCGGCGAGCGGGGCCGCCCGTTCGATGTATTGCAGACGCACGGGGTTCAGCTCGTGCAGCGGACGTGACGGGCCCTTGGGATCCCACCAGCGCCCGGCCAGTCCCGAGAATTTGGCGAGCTCCGCGGCGTCGACGTTCGATGTGGATGCGTTCATGAGCGAGTCTCCGTGATGGGGGGCGGCGGTGCGGATGCGGGTGTCTGCCGCGGGTCGAGACGGGCGGCGAGGGCGGGCCAATCGAGTCGAGTGAAGCGTCCCTCGACGAGCAGGTGGCGCCCGGCCACCCACACATCGCTCACCAGGTCGCGTCCGCCGGCGAACACCAGCTGCCGCAGCGGATCGCCCGGTGGCTGCGTCGCCGGACCCGACAGATCGATGCAGCACAGGTCCGCCCACTTGCCGGCTTCGAGGGTGCCGATCTGCGACTCGAGCCCGAGCGCCGCCGCGCCGCCGCGGGTCGCGGCGCCGAGCACGCTGACCGGGCTCGCGCCGGGCGAGTTCAGCGCCATGAGCCGCAGTTCCGACCATAAGTCCTGACCCGGGCCGCCGTATTCGCCTTCGCTGCCGATGCTCACTCGCATCGGTGGAGCACAAAGCTCCACGACCGGCGGCAGACCCTGACCCCGCTCGAGCCCCGACGCGAGGCACAGCGTGACGGCGGCGCCGGAACGGCGCAGCAGATCGAGGTCGGCGGAATCGAGGTGGGTGGCGTGCGCGGCGGTCGCCGCGGGGCTCAACAGCCCGAGATCCTGAAAGCGCTGCAGCGGCCGCTTGCCCCAATGACGCAGCGAGGCCTCCACCGCATGCCGCGATTCGTGCAGCGACAAGAGCAGGCCGGCATCGATCTCCGCGGCGAGGATCGCAAGACGCCCGAGGGTGTCATCGCCGAGCGAGCCCGCACCGAGGGGCGCGAAGCGGGTCGAGATCGACGGGTGGGCCTTGTATTCGTCGTGCAGCTGCAGGGCGCGTGTGAGGTATTCGCCGGAGCTTTGCGCCCAGGCGCTCGGATGCTCCGCGACCGGCAGGCCGACCACGGCGCGCAGGCCCTGTGCGACCGCCATCGCCGCGACCTCGCGCGGGAAATAGCCCGCCTCGCAGAAGCAAGTGATGCCCGCTTTGAGCATATTGGCGATGCAGAGGAGGGCGCCGTCGGCCCAGAAACCCTGGGCGGGCGGCTCGCTGCCCACGGGCGCGAGACGGGTTCGCGCATTCACCAATCCCGGGAACGCAAGGTGATCGGGCCGATCCAGCTCGACGCGCGCCGAATAGCGCTCGTCGGCCTCTTGGTGGGGAAGCACGTCGAGAATTCGGCCGTCCCTGATCACCAGCGTGTGCGCCTCCAGAACCTCGCCCTCCCCGGTCATCGGGGCGATCCAGCGGGCCTTGATGTTCACGTCGGAGGGGATGGCAGGCATGGGATCCAGTATAAGACCTACGGGGACTTGTGCTAGAATTACCCTATGTTGAGACCAGGTCTCGCCTCCCTTAAACCCTCTTAATCCGTAGCCCAAAGGCTCACCCGGACTCTCGCTCATGGCCGAGATCGCACGCGAAATTTTGCCCGTAAATCTCGAGGACGAGATGCGTAAATCCTATTTGGATTACGCCATGAGCGTCATCGTGGGCCGGGCTCTTCCCGATGTTCGTGACGGCCTGAAGCCCGTCCATCGACGCGTGCTGTACGCCATGCGCGAGCTCGGCAACGACTGGAACCGCGCCTACAAGAAATCGGCGCGCGTCGTCGGCGATGTGATCGGCAAGTATCATCCGCACGGCGACCAGTCCGTGTACGACGCGATCGTGCGCATGGCGCAGCCCTTCTCGATGCGTTACCTGCTGGTCGATGGCCAGGGCAATTTCGGCTCCGTCGATGGCGATCCCCCCGCGGCCATGCGCTACACCGAGGTGCGCATGTCGCGCCTGGCGGGCGAGCTGCTCGCGGACATCGACAAGGAAACGGTCGACTTCATCCCGAATTACGACGAGTCGGAGAGCGAGCCGACGGTGCTCCCGGCGCGTGTGCCGAACCTGCTGATCAACGGCTCCTCCGGCATCGCGGTGGGCATGGCCACCAACATTCCGCCGCACAACCTCGGGGAGATCATCTCCGCGTGCATCGCGCTCATCGAGAAGCCCGACATCACGCTCGCCGAGCTCATGCAGCTCGTGCCCGGGCCGGACTTTCCGACGGCGGGTCTGATCAACGGGGCGCAGGAGATCGTCCTCGCCTACAAGACCGGACGCGGCCGGCTGCACGTGCGCGCACGCACGCATATCGAGGACGTGGGCAAGGGCGACCGGCAGGCGATCGTCATCACCGAGCTTCCTTTCCAGGTCAACAAGGCGAGGCTGATCGAGCGCATCGCGGATCTGGTGCGCGAGAAGCTCATCGAGGGCATCGCCTCGGACGGGCTGCGCGATGAGTCCGACAAGGACGGCATGCGCGTCGTCATCGAGCTGAAGCGCGGCGAGGTGCCGGAGATTCTGCTCAACAACCTGTTCGCGCAGACGCCCATGGAACAGGTGTTCGGCATCAACATGGTCGCGCTCGTGGACGGCCAGCCCCGGCTTCTCAGCCTGAAGGAGATGCTCGAGGCATTCCTGCGCCATCGGCGCGAGGTGGTGACGCGGCGCACGGTCCACGATTTGCGTAAAGCCCGCGAGCGGGGCCACATTCTCGAGGGCCTGGCGATCGCGCTCGCCAACATCGACGAGATGATCGCGACCATCAAGGCCTCGCCGTCGCCCGCCGAGGCGAAGGTGGCCCTGGTCGCGAAGGTTTGGATGTCGGGTGCGGTTCCCGAGATGCTGGCGCGCGCGGGCGCGATCAACACGCGACCCGATGGCGAGACCTCGCCGCTGGGAATCACCGCAGGAGGGTATCGGCTCACCGAGATCCAGGCGCAGGCCATTCTCGACATGCGGCTCAATCGGCTGACCGGGCTGGAACAGGACAAGATCGTCGCGGAATACCAGGAGCTCCTGGCCTTGATCCGCGACTTGAGCGACATTCTGGCGAGACCCGAAAGGCTTTTGGCCGTGATCCGCGCCGAGCTCGAGAACATCCGCGACACCTTCGCCGACAAGCGCCGCACCGAGATCATCATCAATCACGAAGATCTCACCATCGAGGATCTCATATCCCCTGAGGATGTCGTGGTGACGCTGTCCCACGGGGGCTATGCCAAGGCGCAGCCGGTGTCCGCCTACCAGGCCCAGCGCCGGGGCGGCCGCGGCAAGGCGGCGACCACCGTGAAGGACGAGGATTTCATCGATAATCTTTTCGTCGCCAACACGCACGACACGCTTCTCTGTTTCTCCGACCGGGGCAAGCTCTACTGGCTGAAGGTCTACCAGCTGCCTCAGGCGAGCCGGGGGTCGCGCGGCAAGCCGATCGTGAATCTGCTGCCGCTGCAGGAGGGCGAGCGCATCAGCGCCATGCTCGCGATCAAGGACTTCGAGGAAGGGAAGTTCGTTTTCATGGCGACCAGCATGGGCACGGTGAAAAAGACCTCGCTCGCGCTGTTTTCCCGCCCGCGCGCGAGCGGCATCATCGCCGTCGCGCTGGACCCTGGCGACAAGCTGGTGGGCGTCGCGATCACCGACGGCACCAAGGATATTCTGCTGTTCACGACGGGCGGCAAGGCGATCCGCTTCATCGAGGACGAGGTGCGGCCCATGGGTCGCGAGGCCGCCGGCGTGCGCGGCGTGAAGCTCGCCGAGGATCAGAGCGTCAACGCGCTGATCGTGGCCGAGCAGGGATACATTCTCACCGCTTCGGAGAACGGGTTTGGCAAGCTGACGCCGCTCGAGGAGTTCCCGACCCACGGTCGCGGCGGGCAGGGCGTCATCGCCCAGCAGGTCACCGATCGCAACGGCCGCATGGTCGGCGCGCTTCACGTGACGCTCGACGACGAGATCATGCTGATGAGCCAGAGCGGCACGCTGGTGCGCACTCCGGTGAAGGACATATCGGTGGACGGCCGCAACACCCAGGGCGTGCGCCTGATCCGCTTGGAGGAAGGTGATCAACTGTCCGGCCTCGAGCGCGTCGCAGGTCTCGGCGCGGAGGCGGCGGAAGGCGATGCGGAGGAAGATCCGGCCGCGTCGGGCGCCGATTCGGCCGGCGAGGTTTCCGGCATCGACTCCGACGAACCCGGCGACCCTTCGGGCGACCCTTCGGGTGGCCCGTCCGGCGGCGCTTCCGGGCCACCCTCCGGCGAATCCTAGCGACGTTCGCCCCGGCGCGGTCTTCAAGGGATGCGGGTATACAACTTTTCTCCGGGACCGGCAGTGCTGCCGCTCGAGGTATTGGAGCAGGCGCAAACGGAGCTTCTGGACTGGAACGGCAGCGGCATGTCGGTGATGGAGGTCAGTCATCGCGGCAAGGCGTTCATGCAGGTGGCGGCCGAAGCGGAGGCGGATCTGCGCGAACTGATGGCGATTCCGCGCAACTACAAGGTTTTGTTCCTGCAGGGCGGCGCCACCGCCCAATTCGCGATCGTTCCGCTGAATCTGACCCGGCCCGATTCCGTGGCCGACTACATCGACACCGGGCATTGGTCGAGGAAGGCGATCGCTGAAGCGCGTCGCTACTGCACGGTGCGCATCGCCGCCGAAACGGGCGATGCGATGCGAGTGCCGCCGCAAGGCGAGCTCGATCTCGCGCCTGGGGCTGCGTATGTGCATTACACGCCGAACGAGACGATCAGCGGCGTGGAATTTCACTACGTGCCGGCGGTGGGGGGCGTGCCGCTCATCGCCGACATGTCCTCCAACATCCTGTCCCGCCCGATCGACGTGTCGCGATTCGGGCTGATCTATGCCGGAGCGCAGAAGAACATCGGGCCGTCGGGGCTGACCCTGGTGATCGTGCGCGAAGATCTTCTCGGACACGCCCGCTCCACCACCCCCTCGGTGTTCGATTACCAAACGGTCGCGGACGAGGGCTCGTTGCTGAACACCCCGCCGACGTTCGCCTGGTATATCGCCGGGCTGGTGTTCAAATGGCTGAAGAAAAACGGCGGCGTCGCTGCGATGGGGGAGGCGAACGGCGCCAAGGCGCGCGCGCTCTATGCGGCGATCGACGCATCCTCGTTCTACCGCAACGACGTGGCGCACGATGCGCGTTCCTGGATGAACGTGACCTTCACCCTCGGGAGTTCCGAGCTCGACTCCTCGTTCATCACGCAGGCGGCCCAGGCGGGCCTCCACAATCTGAAGGGACACAGGGTGCTCGGCGGAATGCGCGCCAGTCTCTACAATGCGATGCCGCTCGAGGGTGTCGAGGCGCTGATCGCCTTCATGCACGAATTCGAGCGCAGACACACATGAGCAAGCCCCGCAAATCCAGGGCGCGCAAGGGCGGCTCCGCGGTGGTCGGGGCGACGCCCGCGGGCGCCGCGGACTTGGGCAACATCCGCGAGCGCATCGACGGCATCGATGAGCAGATCCATGCACTCATCAATGATCGTGCACGCCTCGCTCAACTGGTCGGCATCTCGAAGTCGGCGAGCGGCAAGGCGGTCGACTTCTACCGCCCGGAACGCGAGGCGGAAGTGTTGCGCAAGGCCTTGCACCGCAATCACGGGCCGTTGCGCGACGAGGAAATCGCGCGGCTGTTCCGCGAGATCATGTCCGCCTGCCTGGCCCAGCAGGAACCGCTGAAGGTCGCTTTCCTCGGCCCGGAGGGCACGTTCACCCAGGCCGCGGTGCTGAAGCATTTCGGATCGTCCGTGCGCTCGCTCCCGCTGCCCGCCATCGATGAGGTGTTTCACGAAGTGGAAGGCGGCGTCGCCGATTTCGGCGTGGTGCCCATCGAGAACTCGAGCGAGGGCACGGTCAACCATACGCTCGACATGTTTCTCTCCTCGTCGCTCAAGATCTGCGGCGAGGTGGAGTTGCGCATTCACCACCACCTGATGGGCCGCATGAGCACGCTCGCGGACATCCGCCGCGTCTGCGCCCACCCCCAGGCCATCGCGCAGTGCAGGGGCTGGCTCGACGAGCATCTGCCCGAGGTCGAGCGCATCGCCGAGTCGAGCAATGCGGAAGGCGCGCGGCGCGCACGAGACGAGCGCGGTACGGCGGCGATCGCGAGCCGCGCCGCCGCGGAGATCTACGGTCTGACGCTGCTCGCGGACGAGATCGAGGACCGCCCGGACAACACCACCCGCTTTCTGGTGATCGGGCGGAAGCTCTTCAGCCGTAGCGGGGCCGATCGCACCACTCTCCTGGTGTCCGCGACCGGCACCGATGATGCGGGCGCGCTGTTCAGGCTGCTGAAGCCTTTCGCCGAGCATCGCGTCAACATGACGCGCATCGAATCGAGGCCCTCGCGCAAACGCAAATGGGACTACGTATTCTTCATCGACGTGGAGGGGCACGTGAGCGACCCGCCGCTCGCGAAGGCGCTCGCCTCGCTCGAAAAATACGCCTCGCTTTTCAAGATCCTCGGTTCCTACCCCCGGGCGGTGCTCTGATGCGTGCGCAACCCGTCTCGCCCGCTGCCGGGCTGCGCACGATTCACGCGCAGCCTGCGTCGGGCGTCGCCGGCTCGATCACGGTTCCGGGCGACAAGTCGATCTCGCACCGCGCGATCCTGTTGTCCGCGCTCGCAACCGGCTTGAGCGAAGTGCGGGGCTTCCTCGCCAGCGAGGATTGCCTCGCGAGCCTCGCGGCCATGCGCGCCATGGGCGTCGATATCGAACGGCCCGCTCCGACGGAGGTTCGGGTGCGGGGCGCGGGCCTGCACGGCCTCGCGGCGCCGGGACATGACCTGGACATGGGCAATGCGGGAACGGCGATGCGCCTGTTCACAGGCTTGTTGTCGGCACAGAAGTTCGATTCGCGACTGGTCGGCGACGAATCCCTGATGAGGCGGCCGATGGAGCGCGTCGCGAAGCCGCTGCGCGAGATGGGTGCCGATGTGCGCACGCGCGAGGGCAGACCGCCGGTCGAGGTGCGCGGCGGCAGACGGCTGCACGCCATCGATTACCAGATGAGCGTGGCGAGCGCCCAGGTGAAGTCCGCCATCCTGCTCGCGGCACTCTATGCGGAGGGAGCGACGACCGTGACCTCGCCGGCCCCGTGCCGCGATCACAGCGAGCGGATGCTGGAAAGCGCGGGCGTCAACATCGTCACCGAGGGTCTGACGACCCGGATCGAGCCGCCCGCTCGGATCGCGAGCCAGAGCCTGGCGGTGCCGGGGGATTTCTCGTCGGCCGCCTTTTTCCTGGTGGCCGGGCTTCTCGGGGCGTCCGCTGAGGGATTGGTGCTCGAAAATGTCGGCTTGAACCCCACCCGCACCGGGCTGCTCGACATCCTGCGTTCCATGGGCGGGCGGATCCATGTAGAAAATCCGCGCATGAGCGGGGCGGAGCCTGTCGGGGACCTGCGGGTCCACCGCTCCATGTTGCGCGGCATCGCGGTGCCCGAGGCGCTGGTGCCGCTGGCCATCGACGAGTTTCCGGTGCTGTTCGTCGCAGCCGCTTGTGCGCAGGGGGAGACGGTGATCACGGGAGCGGAAGAATTACGCGTGAAAGAGAGCGATCGCATCGCGGCAATGGGTGCCGGCTTCGCGGCGCTCGGGGTGGAGCACGAGGTCAAGCCGGACGGCATGCGCATCCTGGGGCGCGGCGCGGGGCCGGTGTTCGCGACGGGCGAGGTCGACAGCCGCGGCGACCATCGGATCGCCATGGCGTTCGCCGTGGCGAGTTTGCGCGCCTCCGGTCCCATCGTGGTGCGTGATACCGCCAATGTCGCGACCTCCTTTCCGGGCTTCGTCGAGCTCGCGCGCTCTGCGGGCCTCGATCTCGAGGAATCGGGGGGCGGGCACCCGTGAGCCAGGCGCCGGTCATCACCATCGACGGACCTTCGGGGTCCGGCAAGGGCACCGTCAGCCGCGCGGTGGCCCGCGCTTTGGGGTGGGGGCTGCTGGATAGCGGGGCCCTCTACCGATTGGTGGCGCTCGCGGCCCGGCGCAAGGGGATGGTCTTGGACGATGTCGCGTCCTTGAGCCGGTTGGCGGCGGGATTTGACATACGCTTCGGCACAGGCCCCCGGGACGAGGAAATCGTCTGGCTGGACGGCGCGGAGGTGACCCGGGACATTCGCACCGAGTCGGCCGGGAACGACGCCTCCAAGGTCGCGGCCTTTCCCCCCGTCCGGGCGGCGCTGCTCGAGCGGCAGCGGGCGTTCGCCGTGCCGCCGGGCCTGGTGGCCGACGGGCGGGACATGGGCACCGTGGTCTTCCCCGGGGCGCAGGTGAAGATTTTTCTCACGGCGAGCCTTGAAGAGCGGGCGTTGAGGCGGCATAACCAGTTGAAACAAAAGGGGGTTGCTGCTACCCTTGCCGCCCTTTCGCTCGAGATAGCGGAGCGTGACGAACGCGATATTTCGCGTTCCGCCTCGCCTCTTGTCGCAAGCGCCGATGCGGTCCTTTTGGACACGACGGGAATGCCCGTCGATGCGGTGGTCGAACGCGTCCTCGCCATTGCGCGCGAGCGGCATTCGATCGACGGGAATTGATGTTTTGGGTCGCGGCCGATCAAGGAACGATCGCCGTTTTTAATTATTAACCCCTGACGCACGCGGGATCCGTGCCAGGGCAACGCATAGAGAACACATGACAGAAAGTTTCGCGGAACTGTTTGAACAGAGCATCGCCAGCCAACGGATTCGTCCGGGCACCATTCTCAACGGCCTCATCGTCGAGGTCGGCCAAGACTACGTCATCGTCAATGTCGGGTTGAAGTCCGAAGCGGTCATTCCCTCGGATCAATTCAAGAATGAGAAGGGCGAGATCGAAGTTGTCGTCGGGGAGACCGTCGAGGTCGCGCTCGACAGCGTCGAGGACGGCTCGGGCGAAACCCGGCTGTCCCGCGAGAAGGCCAAGCGGGCGCGGACCTGGACCCGCCTCGAGAGCGCCTTCGAAAAGCAGGAAGTCGTCATCGGCATCATCACCGGCCGCGTCAAGGGCGGATTCACGGTCGAAATCGACAACGTGCGCGCGTTCCTGCCCGGCTCGCTGGTCGACGTGCGTCCGGTGCGCGATCCGTCGTACCTGGAAAACAAGCCGCTGGAATTCAAAGTCATCAAGCTCGACCAGAAGCGCAACAACGTCGTGGTTTCGCGGCGTGCGGTGGTCGAGCAAGAGTACAGCGCGGAGCGTTCCGCGCTGCTCGACAATTTGCAGGAAGGCGCGGCCGTCAAGGGCGTGGTCAAGAACCTCACCGACTACGGCGCGTTCGTCGACCTGGGCGGCATCGACGGCCTGCTGCACATCACCGACATGGCGTGGAAGCGCGTGAAGCATCCCTCGGAGGTCGTGAAGGTCGGCGAGGAGATCGATGTCCGCATCCTGAAGTTCGATCGCGAGCGTCAGCGCGTCTCCCTGGGCCTGAAACAGCTCGGCGCGGATCCGTGGCAGAACATCGCGCGGCGCTACCCGGCCAACACGCGTCTGTTCGGCAAGGTGACGAACATCGCCGACTACGGCTGCTTCGTGGAAATCGAAGAGGGCGTCGAGGGCCTGGTGCACGTGTCCGAGATGGATTGGACCAACAAGAACGTGAACCCCGCCAAGGTCGTGCACGTCGGCCAGGAAGTCGAAGTCATGGTGCTCGACATCGACGAGGAGCGCCGCCGCATCAGCCTGGGCGTCAAGCAATGCAAGACCAACCCGTGGAAGGAGTTCGCCGAGAACTACAACCGCGGCGACAAGGTCTCGGGACAGATCAAGTCCATCACCGATTTCGGCATCTTCATCGGGCTCGCGGGCGGCATCGACGGCCTCGTGCATCTGTCGGACATCTCCTGGGACATGCCGGGCGAGGAAGCCGTGCGCAGCTACCAGAAGGGCCAGCAGGTCGACGCCATGGTTCTGTCCATCGATCCCGAGCGCGAGCGCATCAGCCTGGGCGTCAAGCAGCTCGCCAAGGATCCGTTCTCGGCCTACATCGCGGAGCATCCGAAGGGCAGCATCGTGCGGGGCACCGTGCGCGAGGTGGACGCCAAGGGCGCCATCATCGATCTCGGCAACGGCGTGGACGGACAGCTGCGTGCTTCCGAGCTTTCACGGGATCGCGTCGAGGACGCGCGGCTGCTCTTGAAGGTCGGCGAGGAAGTGGAGGCCAAGTTCACCAACGTGGATCGCAAGGGCCGCAGCATCTCGCTGTCGATCAAGGCCAAGGATATCCACGAGGAACAAGAGGCCATGCAGAACTACCGGACCGATTCGCCCACCGGAACGAGCCTGGGAGATCTGCTAAAAGAGCAAATCTCGGGCCAAGACTGAAATCTGGAGGTGCGCGCAGCGGCGGTTGAAATAACCGCCGCTAGCGTTTCTTATGTCCAGCGAAGCTCATGGATCGGTAATGACGAAATCGGAACTCATTGAGATCATTTCGGCAAAGCAAAAGCATCTACCGGCGAAGGACGTGGAGCTCGCCGTGAAGCAGTTGTTGGAGATCATGAGCGATGCGCTGGCGACCGGGGAACGCATCGAGATACGCGGCTTCGGCAGCTTCTCCCTGCATTTTCGTCCGCCTCGCCAGGGACGCAACCCGAAGACCGGCGAGGCGGTGGCTCTTGCCGGCAAACACGTCCCGCATTTCAAACCCGGCAAGGATCTGCGGGAGCGCGTCAACGACGGCGCCGACCAGCCGATCCGGGATTAGCGAGCCGCGCCCTGAATCCGTGAGCCCGGGCCGGATCCATGCCTGATCTGTCTTCCTGGGCGTGGTCGACCTGGGCGCTGATCGCCGTGGCCGCCCTCGTCGTCGGGATCCTCGCGGGGCATTTCGGCTGGGGCAGACGCTGGACCCGGCCCCTCGGCAAACTGCATCCGGATTATCTCGCCGGCCTCGACTTCCTCGTCTCCGAGCAGCCCGACCGGGCGCTCGACATGTTCCTCAAGCTAATGGATGCGAATTCGGACACCATCGAGACCCACTTCGCGCTCGGCGCTTTGTATCGGCGGCGCGGCGAGGTCGAGCGCTCGATCCGCATACACCAGAATCTTCTCGCGCGTGAGGCGCTGCTGCGCGAGCATCGGGAGCAGGCATTGCTTGCGCTCGCGCAGGATTACCTGCGCGCCGGCCTGCTCGATCGCGCGGAAGGGCTGTTGCTCGAGGTGAGCGAAGTCCCGCGGCTGCGCGCGAGCGCCCTCGTTGCGCTTCGAGGCGTCTACGAGCGCCAGCACGAGTGGCAGCAGGCGCTCGACACGTACCGCGAGCTCGCGCGCGCGAAGGCGGCGCCCGCCCGCTCGGTGGCCGCTCACTACTTGTGCGAGCTTGCCGGGCTCGCAATCGATCGGGACGACATTCCCGCTGCCAGAAATTTGCTACGCCAGGCGCGCCGCGAGGCGTCGCCGTTCCCGCGCGCCGCCCTGTTGCGGGCGCAGATCGCGGAGCGGCAATCCCAGCCCGAGCTCGCGCTGAAGTTGCTGCGGCTCGCGCTCGACGAGTCGCCGGCGCTGCTGCAGGAGGAGCTCACGCACCTGTTGAATCTCGCGGGGGACGAGCGGCGCGACACCGAGCTCGCCGCGTTGGCGAAAACCGCGCAATCCCGCAGTGTCAGCGAGCTCAAGAGCCTGGTATTCGCCGCCGTCGGCGCCGGCCTCGCATCGGCGGCCCCGCTGCGCCCGGCGATCGAAGCCGTGTTCCTAAATGACCCTGCGCTCGCCGCGATGTGGCGCGCCGCGGGCGGCGAGCTCGAGCGCGTGGCGACCGAGCTTGGCGCTCTGCTCGCACACGCCGAGCGATACCGCTGCGCGGAGTGCGGATTCTCGGCACGCAGCTTTTATTGGCATTGCCCGGCGTGCCAATCGTGGGAAAGTTTCCATTCCCACGCGATGGTCAAACTGCGTTGAAAATCCGCTATGATCGGAGTCATGCGCAATAAATCCGTCAAAACCTGTGTATTCCCAGTGGCGGGGCGCGGCACGCGATTCCTGCCGGTCACCAAGGCAAGCCCGAAGGAGATGCTTCCGATCGTCGACAAGCCGCTGATCCAGTATGCGGTCGATGAGGCGTTGTCCGCGGGCGCCGACACGCTGGTGTTCATCACCGGAAGCTCGAAGCGCGCGATCGAGGATCACTTCGACAGCAATCCCGAGCTCGAGGCGGTGTTGCAACAGCAGGGTAAACAGGAGCTGCTCGAGCTCTTGAACGGGATCCTGCCGAGCTGGGCGTCCTGTGTCTACATCCGGCAGCCCGCACCGCTCGGTCTCGGCCACGCGGTGCTGTGCGCGCGGCCGGTCGTGGGAGATGCGCCCTTCATGGTGCATCTTGCCGATGATCTCATCGATGCCAAGGTGTCATGCCTGAAGCAGATGGTCGATGTGCACGCCCTCTACGGCGGCAGCGTCCTCGGCGTGCAGAACGTACCGCGGCAGGATACGGACAAGTACGGCATCGTCACGCTCGAGAAGACCATCGCACCACGGATCGGCAAGATGTCCCACATCGTGGAGAAGCCGAAGCCCGACAAGGCGGAGTCGACTCTGGCGGTGGTGGGACGTTACCTTCTATCCCCCTCGCTGTTCGACGACCTCGCCAAGATCGGCAAGGGCGCCGGGGGCGAGATTCAGCTCACCGACGGCATCGCGCGCCTGATGCAACGCGAACCCGTCTATGCGTTCGAGTTCGAGGGCAAGCGTTACGATTGCGGCAACAAGCTCGGCTACCTACAGGCGACCGTCGAGTTCGGCCTCAAGCATCCGAGCCTCGGCGCGGACTTCGCCGGATATCTCAAGGATCTCGTCCGCCAGTTGTAGTTGACCCGCGCCCGCCGGCGGGCGCTCAGCGAGAGCGCTGCCGTTGACTGCGGGCCTGACGCGAATCGGCGTTGAAGTGCTGCCGGGTGTCGCGACGGCCAGCCCCCTGTCCCGAGTGCGGCCGGCGTGAGCCGCCGTGGGACCCTTGAGATGCCGAGTGACCGCCGGCGGCGCGTTCGGATACCGGATGAGCGTCCGGTGCGGCGCTGAATGCCGGTGTCGGCAGCACCGGTATTGCCCGCTTCAACACCCGTTCGATGTCCCGCAGCAGACCGTTTTCGTCCGACGACACCAGCGAGACAGCCTGTCCGAGAGCGCCGGCGCGCCCGGTTCGCCCGATACGGTGAACATAATCCTCGGGGACGTTCGGGAGCTCGTAGTTCACCACCTGCGGCAGCTCCTTGATGTCGAGACCGCGCGCCGCGACCTCGGTCGCCACCAACGCGGTGATCTCTCCGCGCTTGAACATGTCGAGCGCCTTCACCCGGGCGGCCTGGCTCTTGTTGCCGTGGATCGCGGCCGCGCGGATTCCGGCGCCCTCGATTTGCTGGGTGAGCCGATTGGCGCCATGCTTGGTGCGCGTGAAGATCAGGACCTGATGCCAGTTGCCGCTTTGGATCAGATGCACGAGCAGATGCCGTTTCTGCTCCTTCGGCACCCGATAGGCGCATTGTTCGACGAGTTCGATCGGCGCATTGCGCGGCGCCACCTGGATCGACAGCGGATTGCTCAACAGACGCTCGGCAAGCCCGCGGATATCCTCCGAATAGGTCGCGGAGAACAACAGGTTCTGGCGCTTCGATGGCAACAGCTTGATGATCCGCTTGATGTCGTGGATGAAGCCCATGTCGAGCATGCGGTCGGCCTCGTCGAGGACCAGGACCGAGACACCGGAGAGGTCCACGGCACGCTGCTGGGCGAGGTCGAGCAGCCGCCCGGGCGTCGCGACGAGAATGTCGCAACCGCTTCGAAGACCGCTGATCTGCGGGTTGATGTTCACGCCGCCGAAGACCTGCATGACCTTGAGCGGCATGTACTTGCCGTAATCACGGGCGCTCTGCGCGACCTGGGCCGCGAGCTCCCGGGTCGGTGTCAGCACCAGCGCACGCGGCGCCCGGGCGGCGTTGCCGGCGGCGAGCCTCTGCAGGATGGGCAGCACGAAACCGGCGGTCTTGCCGGTGCCGGTCTGCGCGCCGGCGAGCACGTCGCGGCCGGCGAGCACCGCCGGGATGGCCTGAAGTTGAATGGGGGAGGGGACGTCGTAGCCCTTATCGGCAACGGCACGGAGTAATTCGGGCACGAGCCCGAGATCTGAAAATGACATGGTAATCCTTGAGATGAATTCTGGTGGACTCGCACGACGGAGCTTCAAGCATCCGCAGCGGCCAGCAGCGAGGGGAACTGAGTACGAGTGCGTCGAAGACGGACTGCGAGCCAGGGGCGGCACTGACCGGGCACCGGCCCTTTGTTTGGCTGAGTGCATCATACCCGGATAATGCCTCCGCGTCGAGCGCTGGCCATGCGGGGTCCCGCAGGGCGCCAGGTCGTGAGAGGATGAGAACCATGCACGTGGAGCGTCCGCCGAGCAAGGCCGAGATCGTCGAGTTCCTGGCACGCGAGTTCCCGCAGTGCAAATGCCGCGTGCTCGACGTAGGCGCCGGGGTCGCGACGGTCGCGCACGAGATCGGCCCGGAGGAGCTGCGCCCGGGGGGGACGGTTTCCGGACCGGTGCTCATGACGGTCGCGGACGTGGGTCTTTACGTGGCGCTCCTCGGGCAGATCGGGATCG